>Ga0308163_10001855_pt1 | contig 21198 bp, 18 predicted proteins | sample PhyTR1_FD_201037 | JGI IMG/M metagenome (GOLD analysis project Ga0308163, IMG submission 201037) | Phyllosphere microbial communities from UC Gill Tract Community Farm, Albany, California, United States - DLSLT.R1 | ecosystem: Host-associated > Plants > Phyllosphere > Unclassified | place: USA...
CTGCACCCACAACCGCGCCTGCCGTGTCATCTGGTCGAGGTGTCGATCCCGCTGTTTTTCGGCATCGGTCATGGCCCGCTTGCCATGCTGTTTTAGCAGATAGGCATGGATCTGGCGCACTTCCACCGAGTTGTAGATCGGCGCAACGTCCAGCACCGCGAGCAAGCCCTCCGTCTGATGATCACGGGTATTCATCACGACCTGTGGGCCGCGCGCTGCCAGCACCTGAAACCCCAAGGCCTCGAAATACGGCACCTTGCTGACGAAACACGCCAGTTCGGCGTGCGGGTATCGCTCGACCATCTGGCGCAGCATCGAACGGGCAATCCCGTGTCGACGCTGGCTGGCGTGCACCGCCATATACGCCACTGCGCAGGCTTCCGGATCGTCCTGAACCGGCAGGTACAACAAGAAGCCGATGACCACAGAAGGGTCTTCGTCATCCAGAGCGACGATCAGCTCGACTGGGAAACCCCGAGAGCCATTCATCGCTTGCAGGTACTGATGAACCTCGTGCCCGACCCCGTACTGATACAGCTGATACAGCGGGTTGCTCGCAACAATGCCGACCATGCTGATGTCGGTCACGTAATCGACCACCATCTGCATGATCTGACTCTGGATGGATTCGGGCGGCGTGTTTTCAAGGCGGGTGATGGTGTACATGAGAATCCTGACTCTGGGCGAAGGCTCCACGGCGACGATCACGTGGAGGGGCGAACCCGCGCATCACAACCGCTTCTGAGGCGACGTCGGCCTTGCGTTTGTCCATGTTGCCGTGCAAACACCACCCCAGCGAGATATCCGGTAATTCAACGTTGATCGGATCCAGCTTCAGGATGCTCGGCCTTGGAGCCGGACTGTCAGTGGAGCGGTCGCAGGTGAGTCGGGTACCCGAACTTGGTGGCAACGACCCAACTGTTCGAATCAAGCACATTGATGTGTCGAAAACGGCTTCAAACCGCTCCCTACGACAGTCGCAACGCATCGACCACGAGAGTGAGTGCACGGGACGACTGACGGCGGCTCGGGTAATAAAGGTGGAACCCGGGAAACGTCGGAAACCAGTCCTCCAGCACCCACTGCAACCGGCCGGACACCACGTAGGGTCTGGCGAGCTCCTCAGGAATGTACGCCAGACCGAACCCGGCCAGGGCAGCCTCAAGCATCTGGTACGCGCCGTTGAAGGTCAGCTGGCCCTCGACGCGCACCTGAACCTCGGTGTCGCCCTTGCTCAGTTCCCACGCGTAACACCCCCCATGGGTCGGTAAACGTAGATTGATGCAGGTGTGTTGCGTCAGCGCCTGCGGCGTTTCAGGTGCCGGGTGGCCATTGAGGTAAGCGGGAGCAGCGACGATCGCCATCCGCATGTCCGGCGCAATGCGCACGGCAATCATATCTTTGGCGACCTGATCGCCCAGGCGCACGCCGATGTCATAACGCTCGGCGACGATGTCGGTCAGCCCGTAGTCGGTCATGATTTCGACCTTGATGTCCGGGTATTGCGGCAGAAACTTCACCAGGCGCGGCCAGAGCACCGAGTTCGCGGCATAGTCCGTCGCGGTGATGCGAATCGTCCCGCGCGGCTGGTCACGAAACGCCAGAACTTCCGCGAGATCGGCATCGATTTCTTCGAAGCGCGGCGCCAGGCTGTTGAACAACCGTTCTCCCGCTTCTGTGGGCGCAACGCTGCGGGTGGTGCGGGTCAGCAAGCGCACGCCGAGCCGCGTCTCCAGCGCACGCATGGTATGGCTGAGCGCCGATTGGGATACACCAAGCTGCGCCGCTGCTCGGGTAAAACTGCGCTCCCGGGCCACGGCCAGAAACGCAAGAAGGTCGTTGTAACTGTCACGGGCCATTGATGATCCTCAGGGTTCCAATTCAAAGAGCGTGGTGCGCGTCATAGAGCCGCTGCCAATGGATCGACGTCGAAGGCTTGCTGGACTGTCGCAACTGCGCCCCTACCGCTTCGGCGAACAGCCGCAAGGCCATCGGCGGTTGACGGCTGGCCGTCTATGGCACGTCATCGGAAATTCGGACGTCGGCATCTATGCCTTCGTCCACAATGTTCACTAAAGGACATCGGCAATGAGCCCGGATTATTTATGAATTAACCTCATGTAGCCATGCAACGCTGAGCGGATTGTTGAAGAAGGTACATGAATATAAGGTAATTCAAACCTATCGAAGGAGACAGAACATGCAACAACGCACGCTGGGTAAAGGCGGTCTGCAGGTGTCCACCATCGGCCTTGGCTGCATGGGCTTGAGCTTCGCCTACGGGCCGGCGACGGAGAAATCCGCCGCCATCAAATTGATCCACGGCGCGTTCGAGCGCGGTGTCACGTTTTTCGACAGCGCAGAAGCCTACGGCCCCTTCACCAACGAAGCACTGCTCGGTGAGGCGCTCGTCCCCTTTCGCGACCAGATCGTGATCGCCACCAAATTCGGTTTCAAGAATGGCGAACCGCCGCAAGGTCTGGACAGCCGCCCTGAGACCATTCGCGCCGTGGCCGAAGCGTCGCTCAAACGTTTGAAGACCGATCGCATCGACCTGTTTTATCAGCATCGTATGGACCCCAATGTACCGATTGAAGACGTGGCAGGGACGCTCAAGGACCTGATCGCCGAGGGCAAGGTCCGGCATTTCGGCATGTCCGAAGCGGGTGCCGATGCGATTCGCCGCGCCCACGCGGTTCAGCCAGTGGCGGCGCTGCAGAGCGAATACTCGCTGTGGTGGCGTGAGCCGGAGAAGGAGATCCTGCCGTTGCTGGAGGAACTAGGCATTGGCTTCGTCCCGTTCAGCCCGCTCGGCAGAGGGTTTCTCACCGGCGCCATTGACGCGGACACCACGTTCGCCGACGACGACTTCCGCAAAGGGCTGCCACGTTTCAGCGAAGAAAACCGCAAGGCCAATGCTCAACTGGTGGCCGTATTGGGCACGATTGCGGACGGCAAAGGCGCCACTCGCGCACAGATCGCCATCGCCTGGCTGCTGGCGCAGAAACCCTGGATCGTGCCGATTCCCGGCACCACCAAACTGAATCGGCTTGAGGAAAACGTCGGTGCCGCCAACGTCGTCCTGACCGCCACCGATCTGCAAGCCATCGACTCGGCCCTGAAGGCCATCGAGATCGTCGGCGATCGTTACCCGGCGCACTTGCAGAAAGCGGTCAACCGTTGATCCATCTCTGCCAAGGGCACCCGATGGCTCCGCTGCCCATCCTGCGTTTGGCATGGTTGGCAGCAGGGCTTTTTTCCCGCCGTGGAGACCTCTCTCTGATTGATGCCGGGCAACCCTGGAGCACGCGCGCCGCCCTCTATTGGTGAACGCTGCTCATGACGGCATCCCGCTCACGCCCCTTAATCCACCCGCCAGGGTTGCCTAAGATGGAGACCTTTTCAGGAGTCAAACGTATGAAGTTGATCGCCACCACGCTCGCCAGTGTGTTCTTTTCAGCGTTGGCGGGCGCTGAGGAAGGCAGGGCCCGGCCAGACCCCAGACCGGCGCCGGAGGTCCTTGAAGTCACCCCGCAGCTGTACAGCTACACCACGGACTTGCTGTTTGGCGAAGTCTGGAAACGTCCGGACCTGATCCCTCGCGACCGAAGCCTGATCACCCTCGCCGCCCTGCTCGCCAGTGGACAGACCGCGCAGATGACCGGGCACATCAAGCTGGCGCTGGACAACGGTGTCAAACCCGTCGAGATCACCGGCCTGATCACCCATCTGGCGTTTTACAGCGGATGGCCCAACGCGATGTCGGCGGTGGGCGTGGCGAAGCAGGTGTTTGTTGAACGGGGCCTTGATCCCGAGCAGATCACGCCACCGCCGAGCGAGCCGCTCACGCTGGATGAGGAGAGTGAAGCCAAACGCCGTGCAGCGGTTGAAGGCTCGGTGGGCATTACCGCGCCGGAGCTGGCGCGCTACACCAACGATGTGCTGTTCGGCGACCTCTGGCGCCGCACCGATCTAACGCCGAGGGACCGTAGCCTGATTACGGTCGCCGCACTGATCGCGCAGAACCAGTCGGCACAACTGACGTTCCACCTCAACCGGGCCATGGACAACGGTTTGACCCGTGGGCAGGCGGCCGAGGTGGTGACTCATCTGGCGTTCTATGTGGGTTGGCCGAAAGCGATGTCCGCCGTGCCGGTGCTCAAGGACGTGTTCGCGTCGCGCAGCGCCGGGTGAATTCAGCCAGGGATCAGCGCAACTCCACCCGCTCGAACCGGCCGGCCAAAGCGCCGTAGGCGAATACACCCAACAGCCCGTGTGCCGCGACGAACCACAGCGCGATATTGAACGACCCGGTGGTGGCCACGATGTAGCCGATCACTACGGGAGTGATGATCCCGGCGATGTTGCCGATACCGTTGAACACGCCGCCGCTCAAGCCGACCATGTTTTTGGGTGCGGTGTCCGAGAGCACCGCCCAGCCCACCGCTGCCAGGCCTTTGCCAAAGAAAGCGAAGGCCATCAGCGCGATGACGATCCAGTTGGCGTCGACGAAGTTTGCCATCACCAGCACGGTCGACATCACCATCCCGATCAGGAAAGGCGTCTTGCGCGCCACCGAAGGGTGCACGCCACGACGAATCAGCATGTCCGAGCACATCCCGCCCAGCACGCCGCCGGAAAAACCGCAGATCGCCGGGAGCGCGGCCACCCAACCGGCTTCCATGATGGTCATGCCACGGCCCTTGATCAGGTAAATCGGGAACCAGGTGATGAAGAAATACGTGAGCGCAGTGATGCAGTACTGCCCCAGATAAATCGCCCACAGCGTACGGCTGGTGAACAGCTGTTTGATTTCCTTGAACGTCGCTTTGTTCTTCTGCGCCTTGCGATTGAGTTCCAGATCGACCAAGGCGCCGCCATGGCGCATGTAGTCCAGCTCCTTGCTGCTCAAGCGCTTGTCGCTGTGGGGTTCGCGGTACAGCGCGAACCAGAACAGGCTCAGCACCAGCCCCAGCCCGCCCATCCACAGAAACACGTGTTCCCAACCCAGCGCGTGGGTCAGCCAGGCCATCAGCGGCGTGAACAGCACCACAGCCATGTACTGCGCCGAGTTGAACAGCGCCGACGCGGTGCCGCGCTCACTGGTCGGGAACCAGCACGACACAATGCGGTTGTTGGCAGGAAACGCCGGAGACTCGACCAGCCCCAGCATGAAGCGCATGGCGAACAGGCTCATCGCGGCCGAGGCGCCCATCAGGCCAAACCAGCCCACAGTGCCTTGCGCCATCGTGAAGCAGGACCACAGCACCAGACTCCAGCCATAGACCCGACGCGCGCCAAAGCGATCAAGCAGCCAGCCACCCGGAATCTGCCCCAGCGCGTACGCCCAGGCGAACGCCGAAAAAATCATCCCGAGCATCATCGGGTCCAGCCCCAGGTCCTTGACCACGCCCGTGCCGGCGATGGACATGGTTGCCCGGTCCGCGTAGTTGACCACGGTGACAATGAAGATCATCGAAAGAATGAGAAAACGGTGGCGGCCGACCTTCGCTTGCGCGTCGGCGAAATCCGCGGGAAGGGATTTGCTGAGCATGATGTGTCTCCCGCCCGCTCTGTTGAAGGCGGGCATTTTGTTTTTGTTGTCGTACAACTCTCACTCGGATGATAGGAGCGGTGATCGATTCAGGTCTAACATAGAGACTGTATGGATTGATGCGGATATTGAATCGTGGAACTACACCAGTTGCGTTGTTTCGTCGCCGTGGCCGAAGAGCTCCACTTCGGGCGAGCGGCTGCGCGGATGCACATGACGCAACCGCCATTGAGCCGTCAGGTTCAGTTGCTCGAGCGCGGGCTGGGTATCCAGCTGCTGGAGCGCAATAACCGCTCGGTGAAACTGACAGCCGCCGGCCTGGGCTTTTTGCGGGACGCACGGCACCTTCTGGCATTTTCCGATCAGGCGGCGGATGGCGCTCGGCGTCTGGCGCGGGGTGAAGCCGGCCACCTGACGCTGGGGTTTACCGCCGTCAGCGCCTACCAGATGATTCCAGCGTTGCTGACCCGTGCCGCCCAGGAACTGCCGGGGTTGCAGTTCACGCTCAAGGAAATGGTGTCCAGCGCGCAGCTCGACGCGTTGGCCGCCCACCGCATCGATGTGGGATTCGTAAGGCAAGTCAGTGATCACGACACCCTCGACGCCCAACTGATCAGTCGTGAACCCTTGCTGGTTGCGCTGCCGCAGCAGCACCCGCTTGCACAAAAGCGCGCCATCGCCGTGCGCGACCTCGATCTGCAGCCCTTCGTAATGTATGCACCCGATGAAGGCCGGTATTTCTACGACTGCATCGCAGGGCTGTTCGCCATGACCGGCATCACCCCGCGTTACGTTTATCACGTGGGGCAGACCCATACCGTGATCAGCATGGTCAAGGCCGGATTGGGTGTGGCCATCGTTCCGGCCTCGGCCACGCAATTGCACAGCGAAAACCTAGCGTTTCGCCCGCTCAGCGATGCGCACTTGCATGCCGAGCTGTATCGGGTGTCGCGCAGGGACAACGACAACCCGGCGCTGCCTGCCTTCAAGGGGTTGATCCAGGCGCTGGTGTGATGCCTATTCAGGCATCACACCAGCGCCGCTAAAACACCAGGCCTGAGCTAGGCGCCTGAACAGAGCGCCTTTGCCCAACATCGCGACTATGGACAGCAACGATACCCGTCATCGCAAAAACAGATTAACCAGTTAGTCCATCTTATGGTTTCATTGCGCCCGCTTGCGAGCGCGCCCGCGCGCGGCCCTCCTCTTTTACGCTGTCATCCCCGTGACGAGCTACTGCCCTTCAGGTTGATCAATGAGCAATCCTTCGCAATTCACGTTCGAATCCGGCTCGCGCCGTGGCATTTCCACGGCGCTGGTCGTTGGCTCCGTATTGGCAATGGCCGCATCCGCGCCGACCCTGGCCGATGACTGGCTGGAGCAGTCGACGATGACAGGTGACTGGGACGGCAGCCGCAGCCGACTGGCCGCACAGGGCGTGAAAATCACCGGCGACTACAGCGGGGAGACGGTCTACAACGCTCACGGCGGCAAACAGCGCGGCACCCGCTATTCACAGAACATCAAGCTGGGCGCGCAGTTCGATCTCGGCAAACTGCTGGGCCTGGAAAGCGGCGGCAAAGTGCAGTTGACGCTCAACGACCGGCGCGGCAACGACGGCTCCGGCGATCTGGTGGGCAACCGCCTGCCGGTGCAGGAAAACTACGGCGGCCTGTACACGCGGCTGACCGAGCTCAGCTACGAAAACACCCTCTTTACCCCTGCACTGAACGTCAAGCTGGGCTATATGGCGATGGGCAACGACCTGGGCGGCCTGAGCAGCGGGATTCTGTGCAACTTCATGAACGCCGGTTTCTGCGGTCATCCACTGGCGATGTCCGGCGGCAGCGGCTGGAGCAACTACCCCAACGCCCACTTGGGGGCGATGGCCAAGTACCGCTTCACGCCGAACTTCGCGTTGCAGATCGCCGCCTTCAAGGTGGACGCCGCCAGCAACGGCGAATCCAGTCGCGCCTGGGACATGGCGCCCAAAGACAGCACGGGCAACATTCTGCCCGTCGAAGCGATCTACAACGTGCTCGGCGAGCTGCCCGGCGAGTATCGCGTCGGCTATTACTACGACACGTCCGACGCCCCGCGCATCGGCACGAGCAAGGAAGTCGCCGGCCGTGAAGGCTCGTATTTCCTGATGGACCAGGCGATCTGGAACTCCAGTGAGGTCAGCGGCCGCAACGTCCACGTGTTTGGTCAGTTCTCCAACGCCAGCGCTGCCGCCGCGCCGTTCCGTCGCTGGTACTCGACCGGCTTTGCTCTGAAGAAACCTTTCGTGTCCCGCCCCAACGACACCGTCGCCATCGGCTACGGTCGTGCGGTCTTCAACCCGCGCAGCCGGGACGTGCAGGAAAACGCGGCGCTGGCCAACGGTCAGGATTTCCCGGACCTGGCCAGCGGCGAAGGTCTGGTGGAGATGACCTATGGCGTACAGATCGCGCCATGGCTGACCGTGCGCCCTTCAGTGCAGTACATCATTGAACCGGGCGCGTTCTATGGCGAGGACATCGACAACACCCTGATCGTCGGCTTGCAGGTCAAGGCGACGCTGTAACCCACGGTCTGCTCAAACGTTGTCTGGGCGTTCATTGCCCAGCAGCGCGGCGACGTAATCCGCGAACACCCGGGCCTTGGCGCTGGTCATGCGGCCTGCGGGGAACACCGCCCACAGGTCAATGGACGGTAACGTCCAGTCATCCAGTACGGTCACCACCTCACCGCTCGCCAGTTCCGGCGCGAACATCCACTCCGAGGCCATCGCCAGGCCGAGGTTGGCTTTAACCGCCGCGCGCACCCCTTCAGCGGCCGACACGCGCAAACGCCCGCCGACCGAGGTGCTGTGAAGTTCGTCGCCCCGGCGCAGAGGCCAGGTATCACCGCCTCCGGCGCGGTTGTAGATCACCGCCTGGTGCCCCTCAAGATCCCGTGGATGGACGGGCACCCCGTGGCACGCCAGATACGCAGGCGTGGCGATCACCCGTCGGCGTCCTTGAGCAATCTTTTTCGCCGTCATTGATGAGTCGTCCAGCACACCCATGCGCAACGACACGTCGATGCCCTCTTCCACCAGGTCAACACTGCGATCATCGAGAATTACCTCGATGTTCAGCCCAGGATGCTGCTTGAGCAATGGACCCAAATAAGGCACCACATGCAGACTGGCAAAAGTCGTCGCGGCGCTGATCCGCAAGCGACCGGTAAATCCCGAGCCAACCCCCCGCACCGCGGCGTCAGCTTCATTGGCGTGATTGACTGTGAGTCTGGCGGCGTCGTAGTAAGCCTGCCCGGCCTCGGTCGGCGTCAATCCGCGCGTGGTGCGCAACAGCAAGCGTGTGCCCAGGGTTTCCTCCAGCGAGGCGATGGACTTAGACACGGCGGGCTGTCCCACGCCCAGGCGCTTGGCGGCAGCCGAGAATGACCCGGTTTCCACGGCACAGATAAAGGTCTCCATCGCGGCCAGACGGTCCATCAGCATTCCTTCTTCAATCATTCTTCAGGCAGTGCGCAGCATCGCTGATACCCGGCAGTTGCAACAGCCTGCACGCAAAAAAGGCTGCCACGGGAGGTGGCAGCCTGGTTTCACATCACTGTTCAGCCGCGCAAGGCTGGCAACAGATCGGTCGGTTCAGGACGCAGGGTGTAATCGGGATTGACCTCGGCGTACGTGATCAACCCGTCCTGGCCGATCACGAAACGACCCGGCATCGGCAGTACCCAGCTGGCGTCATCGTTGAAGGTCGGCAGGTCATTACCGAAACCTTTGTACAGGTCGATCAGGTAGTCCGGCAGGTTGAAGCGCAGACCGAAAGCCTCGGCCACCTGACTTTTAACGTCACTGAGAATCGGGAATGTCAGGTGGTTCTGGCGCGCCGATTTGCGGCTGTTGGCTTGAACCTGCGGAGAAATGGCAACCAGATTCGCGCCCAGTTCACGGTACTGAGGCAAGGCTTCTTCCAGCGCCTGCAGCTCCATGTTGCAGTACGGGCACCAGACACCCCGGTAAAAACTGATCACCAACGGCCCTTTCGCCAGCAGCTCGGTGGAGGACACCGGATGACCATCAGCGTCGTTGAGGGTGAAGACCGGCGCTTTGTCACCCACTTTCAGTGTGCGTTGGGCCTGACCGGATGCAATCAGTTCATCCGTGGCGCGCTTCATGATCGCGTGCACGGGTGCCGGGGCGTTATACGGAGGCTTGCCTGCAACGAAGTCAGCTTTGAAGGCGTCGAGTTTGGCTTGGAGAGTCATGGCGGTATTCCTTGTGAGTGATGAGTGAAGCGAGGCGCTCATCCTCTCAATCCTCGCTGCCCCCAAGAAGGCGGGCTCGGGTGATAACAGTCATGCGCTGAGGGAATGGGCGGGTCCCATTCGCCCTGTAATCGCGCAACGCCCCAGCGCGCCGCGTTTGCCCCCGGCAATTCCTTTGCGCGGCCACGCCACGCGCAGCTTTTTTATCGCAACGATTGCAAAAAGCAGTCACTCGATTGCAACCTCCGTGGATTGTTTCGTTCAGACTATTTCGATACGGGCAAAATCGCGCATCATGGCCGCAGTCAGTTCAAGGGAGATCTTCATGCGCCTCACATCATTTTCTATGGGTCTTGTCGCCTTTTCATGGCTGGTGATGGTCACCGGCACCGCGCAAGCCAGTGAAGAAACGCAACTGGTGCAGTCGATCAACAGCTTTCGCAGCCAGGCGCAACCCTGCGCCAATGTCGTGTCTCAGGAACTTCCTCCCCTGACCGCCGACTCACGCCTTGACTTGCCGCCCACCGGCAGCGTGGACCTGCAACAAGTGCTGGCCCGTGCGTCCTATCCCATGGTGACCGTCCAGGCGATCTCGTTGTCCGGCCCGCGTGACGCGGCGTCGGCGATGAAGGCCATTCAGGAAAGTTTCTGTCAGGTTGTCCTGGATCCGCAATTTGTCGACGTGGGTGTGAGCCGCAATGACCGTGACTGGCGCATCGTGCTGGCGCGGCCCCTGCTGGCCGGTGGGCTGGGCAACTCCCAGGCCGAGGGGCAGAAAATTCTTGGGCTGATCAATGCTGCCCGCAGCGTGCCGCATCAATGTGGCGGTCAACCGTTCTCCGCCGCGGCACCGTTGGCGTGGAACGACACCTTGGCCACGGCTGCCGAGGGGCATACGCGGTCCATGGCCAACAACAATTATTTCGATCACAAAGGGCGCAACGGCGGCACCCCCGGCGACCGCGCAGAACTCGCTGGCTATATCGGGCAGCAGATCGGCGAAAACATCGCAGCCGGGCAAGACAGCGCCCGTAAGGTGGTCGAAGGCTGGCTCGCCAGCCCCGGTCACTGCGCCAACCTCATGAACCCCGACTTCCGCGACCTGGGCGCCGCCTACGCCACCGACCCGAAAAGCGACGCCGGCATTTACTGGACCGCGATGTTTGGGGTGAAGCAATAACCAGTGTTTGTACGCGAGGCGCTGTCTCCCCCAGAGATCGAGTCAATGCGCACATCAGGGTGCATTCAGTCTGTGGGAGCGAGCTTGGTCTGGGCGGCATTCCGACGAATGCGTTGGGTCAGCGACATCATTGCTGAATGACCCGCCGCATTCGCTGCCCTCGTAACCTCGGACGTCTCCCACGGGGACCGTGTCCACTCGCAAAACCGTGATCAGACCTAAAATGTCTGCCCAAACCTCAGCCTGTTGATCGTTCCCACGCTCCGCGTGGTAACGCATTGAGTGACGCTCCGCGTCATCTGGACGCAGAGCGTCCTGTGCTGCATTCCCGCACGGAGCGCGGGAACGATCAGCCCGTGCCGATTCGACACACTATCTGTGGGCTTGAATGGGCCATCTACACCCTACTTCGCCTTCCCGTCCTTCGGTTTGTAAAACAGAAACTTCCCGGTTTCGGCCGTCTTGATGTACTCGCTGGCCCAGGCGGGTTTAACGTTGCGGTCATGGAAATACATCGCACCTTTGGTGCTGTCGGTGAGCTGCTGGTTGAGCGCCTTGCGGGCGATTTCCTTGGCGGCGGCGTAGCGATCGTCTTCTTTCACCTGATCGGAACGCCCGTCGCACCACCAGGAAAACTGACAGGCTTTCTTTTCTGAACCCTGTTTGACCACACCACAGATCGTGTCCGGATAGCCCTCATGGCCCAGCCGGTTGAGCACGACATTGGCCACCGCCGACATGTCGGCATCAGTACCGCCCTTGGCTTCCCAGTAGATCGTGCGCGAGAGGCAGACGATGGCATCGTCCACCGACGCCGCCCCCTCAGGGTCCACGGCCTGGGCTTCGGATTGGGTGATGATTTCGCTCTTGGGCACGGCCGGTGTCGCACCGACCTTGTCAGCCGCTTTTTCTTCCAGCACTTGTGCTTTGCTGACCACGGCTTCCGGCACCGGGGTCGCGTCGGCCGCCTGCGACTGGCCAAAGAACAGCGCCATCAGCAAGCAGATTGAAAGGGAAATAAGGCGCATCGTCGAACCTTCTGTTCAAAGCCGATCGCACCTGCACCCGCCTGACCTCTGGGCCGCCATCAGGGCATGTTCGCCAGTGGTGATTCGGAACATCGCAAGCAGTCGTCGACGGGTTATGGGTGTTGTTTTTGGGCGACGCCAATGACTCACTGCGATTTGAGAATCGCTCGCCGGAAGCAGCATAGTGGCGTTTTAACTTTATGCAACGGCTTTCACTCTCTAGACGAGTGGTGCTTGCAGCCACGTTGCACGGTTAACGATATTCAGGGGTGACGACTCCCCTCCCAGCGAGCCGAATGCATGGCAACCAGACTGTTTTTACTGATGATGATCGCGTCGCTGTGCCCCCCGCTGGTTTGCGCTGAAAGCGGGCAAGGATTGAGCGCCGCGTTGAGCCGTGCCGCGCCGGATGCCAATCCTCGAGTCATCGAACTGGCCGTGCAATCGGCCCAGTGCAGGATTTCAACGTCCACCGTGCCGACCACGAAGCTCGCCGTTATCGACTACTCGCTTCCCTCGACGGAGCAGCGTCTGTGGGTCTTCGACCTCACCACACGTACCCTGCTCTTTCACGAGCTGGTCGCCCACGGCCGCAACAGCGGCGAAAACCTGGCCACGCAGTTTTCCAACGCGCCGGACAGCCTGGCCTCCAGCATTGGCCTCTACAGCACCCGCGAGACCTATGTCGGGCGCAACGGTTTTTCGCTGCGCATGGACGGCCTTGAGCCGGGGGTAAACGACCGGGCCTTCGAACGTGACGTGGTCATCCATGGTGCCGATTACGTCAGCAACGACTTCGCCCGTGCAAACGGGCGAATCGGCAGAAGCCATGGTTGCCCTGCGGTACCGACTGCCGCTGCGCGGCCGATAATCGACACGCTGAAGGACGGTCAACTGGTGTTCATTTATTACCCGGACACGCAGTGGCTGAAGTCATCGATGTTCATCCACTGCATGCCCGGAATAACATTGCGCTAGCCCTGTGACACGCGACTGAGCGCCGGCAGCAACCCGGGAGCATTCGACGCAGTGACCGCCGGCTTTTCGGGCCCGACAGGTTGGGCCTTTTCCGGTTCAGGCTCGCCGTTGAGCGCCCTGTTCATCTTTTCCGTGTCCAGCGCGCCCACCCATTTGGCGATGGCCATGGTGCCCACACCGTTGCCGATGGTGTTGGTGATCGCCCGCGCCTCGGACATGAAACGATCGACACCCAGCAGCAGGACCATCCCCGCCACTGGAATGGTGCCCAGCGATGCCAGGGTGGCCGCGAGGATAATGAAACCTGAACCGGTGACGCCTGCCGAGCCTTTGGAGGTAAACATCAACACGGCCAGCACGATCAATTGATCGGTCAGGGTCAGTGGCGTATTGGTGGCTTGCGCGATGAAAATCGCGGCGATGGTGTAATAGATCGCCTGACCGTCGGGATTGAACGTCAGCCCCGAAGGAATGATCATTCCAGCCACCGGTTTCGACACACCGGCTTTTTCCATCTTGGAAATCATCTGCGGCAACACCGACTCCGACGAGCTGGTGCCCAGCACGGTGAAGAGCTCTTCCTTGATGAACCGCAGGAACTTCCACAGGCTGAACCCGCTGTAACGGCAGATGGGGCCCAGCACGAAAATCACGAACACCGCGCACGTCAGGTACACACACGCCATGAGTTTGCCGAGGGAGAACAGCGAGCCGAAACCGTATTTGCCGATGGTGAAAGCAATGGCGCCGAACGCGCCGATCGGCGCCAGACGCATGATCATGTTGACGATGCGAAACATGCCCTGCATCAGGCTGTCCAGCGCGTCGACGAAGACCTTGCCGCGAGGACCGACCTGGGCCAGCGCGACGCCCAACAGAATCGAGAACAGCAGAATTTGCAGCACATTGCCCTTGGCGAAGGCATCGACGATGGTGTCGGGAATGATGTTCATGATGAAGTCCATGAACGAGGCGTGTTTGGCCGCGGTGGTGTAAGTCGCCAGGCTTGAGGTGTCCAGTGTGGCGGCGTCGATGTTCATGCCGGCGCCCGGCTTGAACACGTCGACCACGACCAACCCGACCACCAACGCCAGGGTCGATACCACTTCGAAATAGAGCAGCGCGCGGAAGCCGACCCGCCCCAGATCTTTCATGCTTTCCATGCGGGCGATGCCCGAGACGACGGTGAGGAAAATCACCGGTGCCAGCAGCATTTTGATCAGCTTGATGAACGCGTCGCCCAAGGGTTTGAGCGCGGTGGCCGTTTCGGGAACGAACACCCCGACGATGGCGCCGAGAATGACCGCGATGAGGACTTGTACGTAGAGTTTGCCAAGTATTCTTTTCATGACAGGGCCCTGATTTTTATTGTTGTCAGGAGGTACCGAGGGGTCGGGTGCGTGCCCTGTCCCCCGGCGATAACTGCATTACTTTGAATCGGTGCGCCGGCTTAACGGTTGATCAGCGCCAGCACTGCGTCGGTGATCTGCCGCGTGGTCGCCGTGCCGCCCAGATCCGGCGTGTACAATCCGCTTTCAGTGACGGCCTCGATGGCCGACATCAGTTGCTTGGCGGCAGCAGGCTCGCCGAGGTGCTCCAGCATCATGGCCGCGGTCCAGAAGGTCGCGATCGGGTTCGCAACGCCTTTGCCTGTGATGTCGAACGCCGAACCGTGAATCGGCTCGAACATTGACGGAAATCGACGTGACGGGTTGAGGTTGGCCGTCGGTGCAATGCCCAGGCTGCCGGACAACGCCGCCGCCAGGTCTGACAGGATATCGGCGTGCAGGTTGGTGGCGACGATCACATCCAGGGTTGAAGGCTTGAGCACCATCCGCGTGGTCACGGCGTCCACCAGCTCCTTGTCGACTTTCACGTCCGGGAAGTCCTTGGCCACCTCGTAGAAAATCTCGTCCCACAAAACCATGCCGTGACGCTGGGCATTGGACTTGGTGACCATGGTCAGGTGCTTGCGGGGCCGGCTTTGCGCCAGTTCAAACGCGAAGCGGTGAATACGCTCGACACCGGCACGGGTAAAGACCGACACCTCGGTGGCAACCTCCTCCGGCAAACCACGGTGAACGCGTCCGCCATTGCCTGAGTATTCGCCTTCGGAGTTTTCGCGCACCACCACCCAGTCAATCTGGTCGCCGTTGTGCAGCGGGCTTTTCACGCCGGGCAGCACGCGCGCCGGGCGCACGTTGGCGTACTGATCGAAGCCCTGGCAGATCGGCAGCCGCAGGCCCCACAGGGAAATGTGATCTGGCACATTGAGGGCGCCGACTGCGCCGAAGAAGATCGCGTCGAACGTCTTGAGCTCAGCCAGACCGCCTTCGGGAATGTAGTAGCCGTTCTTCAGGTAATTGTCCGAGTTCCAGTCGAAGTGCTTGAAATCCAGCGCGAAGCCGGATTTTTTCGACAAGGCCTGCAGGACTTCCACACCGGCTGCGATGACCTCAACGCCGATGCCGTCGCCTGGGATCGCTGCAATTTTGTATGCGTTCATGATCAACTCCACTCTCGTCACGTTTTTGTTATGCCGCTTGAACCGGGCTGTTCAAGCGGGGTGTGAGCGGAGTATATGTAGTGAGCGCCACGCAGTGAGTGCCCCAAAATCACTACATCCATAACTTTGAGTTACGAATGAATCAGCCCCTGGATCTGCAGTTTTTCTACCTTCTCGCCAAACAAGGCAGCCTCGCCGCCACGGCGCGGGAGCTGGGGGTGACGCCGCCTGCCGTGAGCAAGCGACTGAGCGCACTGGAAGCGCGGCTCGGCATTCGTCTGGTCAACCGCACCACGCGATCCATGAGCCTGACCACCGAGGGCGAACTTTACTTTTCTCACGCGGCGCGAATCCTCACGCAGATCGAGGAGGTCGAACAGTTGGTGAGCAGCAGCCGCGCCACGCCCAAGGGCCTGATCCGCGTCAATGCGTCTTTGGGATTTGGTCGCCGCTACATCGGCCCGGCGCTGGCGGCTTTTTTCGCGCGCTACCCTGAGGTGGAGATCCAGCTCGAGATCAGCGATCACCCCTTGGACCTCGCCACCCATGGCTTCGATCTGGGCATCCGTTTCGGCACCCTGCCGGACGCCGCGTTTCATGCGCGTAAGATCGCCTCCAACCGCCGCCTGTTGTGCGCTTCGCCGCTGTACCTTGAAAAGCATGGCGTGCCGACCCGGCTGGCCGACCTGCAACAGCACAACTGCATTTTCTTGCGGCAAAACGAAACGCCATACGGCGTCTGGAGCTTCACCAACGGCGGCAAGACGCAGAACATCAAGGTGCGCGGCGCGCTGGGCTGCAATGACGGCGAGGTCGCTTTGAACTGGGCGTTGGAAGGCTACGGCATTCTGCTGCGAGCCGAGTGGGACATTGCCCGTTATGTGCGCAGTGGCCGGCTACGACTGGTTCTCGAAGACCAGACCCCGACCCGGGCAGACGTCTACGCGGTTTACCCGCAGCAACTGCACCTGTCCGCCCGCGTGAGAAGCCTGATTGACTTTCTGGTCGAGCGCTTCAAGCACATTGATCACTTGGCAGAGTCGGCGTCGGAAGTCGAATGATGCATCGCCACTCGACCAGACGTGACTCCCGCGTGTCGCGCAGCCAGGTGCGTTGACGCCTCTTCAGGCACCAACGCGGTTCAGCCGTGCAGCTGCGAAGGTCAGGACATATGCCTGACCGGAAAATTACAGACCGTCAGTAGCCTGCAGAGTCCGCAATTGCAGGTCAGCTGCGCTTTTCTTCTGCCAGACAGGCCAGTATTCAACGCGCTTGGCTTCGACATCGGCTTTGTGAATTTCAAACCAGTTCAGCGATTTCGGCGAGTTGGTGACCAGCTTGGTGTCGCCAATCCAGTCTTTGAAATCCTTGGATTGCAGGCTGTATTCAGCCTTCGGATCGCGAGCCACCGGCCACAGGGAGAAGCGTGCTTTCCACATGCCCATGCGGGGAGTGACCATCGAGTAGTAGGTCTTGCCTGGCGCCAGATCGGCTTCCAGGAAATCGGCGGCTTCGGACACGACCATAAAGGTGCGATGGCCTGGGGCTGTCGGGTAAGCGATCTTGGTGTCGTTGGACAGAATGCCGACGAACTGAGTCTTGCCGCCGGTGACGTCGTACAGCGATGCGTCGATCGCCTTGGCGGTGAATGCACTGCGCATGAACACGACTTGAGCACCGTCTTGCGTGCTTGGCTGCACCGTCTGGTTATCGACGGGTTGCATCAGCGAAGAACAACCGGTCAGCAGCAACGTGCCTGCTAACATCAAAACACTGGTAATACGCATCTACAGCTCCTTGGTTTAAACATCGTGCCCGATAACGCATCGGGCCCAGGGCTGTATCGGCGCAAAAGGCCATCACTGAAGAAAAAAATACGAGAAACCGCTCTGGGATGACCTCTCTGGCAGTACCGAGCGCTAGACCGTTACCCCGCAACCGCCGCTGAACCGGGTGATTGCAGGCTGTTTTCAGTCGCCCGCGCGGTGTAATGGACCCGATGCGGCAACGCCTGTCCCTGCCCATCGAACAGGTGGCATCGACCCCCGGACACGCCAATCGCCAGTGGTTGCCCGGCCTTGACCTGGGACATGCCATCGCCCTTGATCATCAGGTCGCTGCCGTCAGCGGTCTCGGCGTGAGTAAACGTCTCTCCGCCAAGGTGCTCCACAACCAGCGCTTTCGCCGGAATCTGCGCGTCGCCCTGCCCCCGTTCGGACAGATGCTCAGGACGCAGCCCCAAGGTCAGCGCATCACCCGCCTTCACACCCTCGCCCTGCACCGGCACCCACAGACGCCCGCCCCCGGGCAGGATCACCTCAACCCCATCAGCACTGACCGCCGCCGCTGACACCTGCAAAAAGCTCATCTGCGGCGAGCCAATGAAGCCGGCAACAAAGCGGTTGCGTGGATGGTGGTAGAGCTCCAATGGCGAGCCGACCTGTTCGATGCAGCCTTTGTTCAGCACCACGATCTTGTCGGCCAGGGTCATGGCTTCGACCTGGTCATGGGTCACGTAGACCATGGTCGCTTGCAGGTCGGCATGCAGTTTGGCGATCTCGATACGCATCTGCACCCGCAGCGAGGCGTCGAGGTTGGAGAGTGGCTCGTCGAACAAAAAGACTTCCGGTTCATGGACAATCGCTCGACCAATGGCCACACGCTGCCGCTGCCCGCCGGACAGTGCCTTGGGTTTGCGATCCAGCAAGGGATCGAGTTGCAGGATGCGCGCGGCGTTGCGCACCTTGGCCTCGATCTGGTCCTTGGGGATTTTCTGCATCTTGAGGCCGAAGGCGATGTTGTCGTAGACCGACATGTGCGGGTACAGCGCATAGGACTGGAAGACCATCGCCACGCCGCGATCGGCCGGTTCCAGAAACGTCACGTCACGCGCGCCGATGCGGATCTGCCCTTGGGTGATGCTCTCAAGCCCCGCGATGCAGCGCAGCAGGGTCGACTTGCCACACCCGGAAGGCCCGACGAACACCACGAATTCGCGGCTTTCGATGCTCAGGTGGATGTCATGCAACACCTTGATGTCGCCATAGGCTTTCTCGACGCCACTCAAACTGAGCTCAGTCAAAATCGTGTCCCCTGAAATTATTGTTGTTGGATGACCGTATGCAAACTTCGTAGGCACACATACCGTTCCATTAACGGTAGCGCACTTGACATCAAACTATTTCGTCCTACGATCATTTGTAATTCTAAAAATACAAATGTCAAGGAGCGCACCGAATGCGGGCTGCATACATCCACGGCATCCGTGACATCCGTATCGGTGAAAAGTCGGTGCCGGTGCCGGTTGGCGACGAAGTGTTGTTGCGGGTGAGCGCTGTCGGGGTCTGCGGCAGCGATCTGCATTACTACAAGGAAGGCGCCATCGGCCATGCGCGTATCACGCAGCCCTTTATCGCCGGGCATGAATTCGCCGGCCGCGTGGTCGAGGATCAACCCGCGCTGGGTTTGAAAGCCGGCCAGCTGGTTGCGGTTGATCCGGCCAAACCCTGTGGCCAGTGCGAATGGTGCCTCCGCGGTCATGTGAACCTCTGCCCGCACGTTCAATTCCTGGGTTCGCCGCCCCACACCCACGGCGCCATGACCGAATATATCGTGGTTTCGCCCAGCCAGATTTATCCCGTTCCCGACCACTTCACGCCGGTCCAGGCCGTCATGCTTGAGCCTTTGGGCGTGGCGATCCATGCGATGGACCTGGCGGGCAGCAAAAAACTGTTTGAAACGGTTGCGATCATCGGTTGCGGCCCTATCGGCCTCTGCCTGCTGCAACTGGCGCGGATGATGTGCAAGAAAGCCATCTACGCTATTGATCCGATCAACTACCGCACCGAGAAAGCCCGTCAGTTGGGTGCCGATGAAGTGGCCGCCGACCACGCCGCGATTGCCGAGTGGACGGAGGGCCGCGGCGTCGATCTGGTGCTGGAAGCGACGAATTCGCCAGAAGGGTTTCAGATTGCCGCGCAATGCGCGCGCATTGGCGGTCGGGTGGTGCTGGTGGGCATTCCAGACGGTGATCAATACACGCCGTTGAGCGCCTCGTTGATGCGTCGAAAGGGGCTGGATATTCGCCTGTCACGGCGCATGGGCCATGTGTACGACCGGGCGATTCAACTGGTCGCGCAAGGCTCGGTGGATGTCGACAGCCTGGTCACTCACCGCTTCGACCTCAAACACGCCACCCAGGCATTCAGTTACCCCTCGGAGTTTCTCGACGGCGCGCTGAAAACGATCATTTTGCCCAACGCCGAGCATGAGACTGACTGATAAGAAGTTGTAACTCCCGATGCGCATGAGCGCAGGCAACGCGTAATCCTCGCCCACAATAATAAAGAGGTCACGTAATGAAGAAGCTGGTATGGAATGCCCTCGCCCTGTCCGTCGCACTGGGCTCTGGTGCTGCTCAGGCCTGGACACTGGAAGAAGCCGCAGCGCCTTATAAAGGCACCGAAATCAAAGCCATCTTTCTCGATCGCCCCGGCTATGCTGCGGCCATCAAGCTGCTGCCGGAATTCGAGAAAAAAACCGGGATCAAGGTCAATTACGAAATCATCCCGTACGAGAATACCCGCGAGCAGGAAGTGCTGCGCTTCAGCAGCACCGAACCTCTGGACGTGGTACTGACCGACGTCGTGTGGATCGGCGAATTTGCCGGCAATGGCTGGCTGGAGCCGATCACCACGTTCACCAAGGACGCCAAGCTGGCCGACCCGGACCTGAAGCTCGACGGTTTCTTCCCGATCCTGCTCGAGTCGTTCGGCAGTTGGGACAATCAGACCTACGGACTGCCCTTCGATAACTACTCGGGCCTGCTGTTCTACAACAAATGCATGCTCAAGGACGCCGGTTTCGACAAACCGCCAGCGACCTGGGATGAGTTGCTCAAGGTCTATGCGCCCAAGCTCACCGACAAGTCCAAGGACCGTTACGCCTATGCCCTGCAATCGCGGCGCGGTGAGACCCAGTCGGCGGACAGTTTCATGCGATTCCTCTGGCCGTTCGGTGGCTCACTGTTGGACGCCAACTTCAAATCCAACCTCAACTCGAAGGCCTCTCAGGAAGGCCTGCAGTTCCGTCAGGACCTTATGAAATTCATGCCGCCGGGCATCGTTGACTATGACCATAACGAAGCCGTCAACGCCCTCGCCCAAGGCAAAGTGGCGATGATCACCGAATGGTCGGCGTTCTACAGCACCCTGGCCGACCCCGCCAAATCGAAAATCACAGATTGCCTGGCGGTCGCGACCGAGCCCAAGGGGCCAGCGGGTCTCAAGCCTGCGCTGGGTGGCTTCTCGCTCGGGGTCAACGCCAATTCCGGCGACAAACAGAAAGCGGCGGCGTGGCTGTTCATCCAGTGGGTCACCTCTGAAGCCATGGCCAAACCGTACCTGGAAGCAGGCGGCGTCAGTGGCCGGATGTCGGTCTACAAAGACCCCGACGTGCAGAAGAAGTACCCGTTCGTTCAGCCGATGGTGACCTCGTGGGAAGGCGGCGTACCGGACTATCGCCCACGCTTCCCGCAATGGCCTGAAATCTCTGAAGTGGTCGGCGAAAACGGCACCTCAATGATGCTCGGCAAGTCCAGCGTTGAGGCGGGTGCCAAGGCCATCGGCAGCAAGATGGAGGACATCCTCAAGAAAGCGGGTTACTACGACGGCAAGGTGAAGTTGCTGAAATA
>Ga0308163_10001857_pt1 | contig 21173 bp, 19 predicted proteins | sample PhyTR1_FD_201037 | JGI IMG/M metagenome (GOLD analysis project Ga0308163, IMG submission 201037) | Phyllosphere microbial communities from UC Gill Tract Community Farm, Albany, California, United States - DLSLT.R1 | ecosystem: Host-associated > Plants > Phyllosphere > Unclassified | place: USA...
CCGTCGGCGGCCCGAACATGGCGGATTACGCTACGCTAATCCGCCCTACGTAATTCCGCAGTGGGTTGACTGCGCATCCACCGGCAGCAGCATCACCAGCTTCAGGTCGTGGCGTTTTGCCAGATGCATGGTCACCTGACTAAAGCTGAGCTCCTGGCCCGCCGAGGTCTGAAAACGCCGCAGGCCGCCCTCCCTGCCGACCACATCCTGCAAACGCCACAGCTGGCGGAACTCGGTGCTGTCGCGCGCCACATCGGCGATCAGGCCGCGCACGGCCGGATGCTCCGCGTGCTTGCCGATGTCCGCGCGGAACTCGGCCACCAGCCGTCTTGCGCGCTCCGGCCAGTCGCCGATCAATTCCCGCGCGACGGCCGACTGAAACATAAAACGCAGCAGATTCGGCGACGGCCCATCGAACCAGCCGGCCAACAAGCGCGCCGCCGCGCAGGATCGCGGGATGGACAACATCGTGACCGAACAAGGCGACGCCACCAGCCTGCCCATCACCGACGCCTCGTTTTGCATGGTCGTCACGCGCCTCTCGGCGCACCACTGGCCCGACGTGCCGGCCGCGCTGGGCGAAGTCAAGCGCGTGCTCAAGCCCAACGGCCTGCTGGTCGTCATGCGCACGCCGGCCGAGCGGGTGGCCGCGATCCGCAGCCTGTGCGCCAGCACGCCGCAGGAAACCCGCCAACACTTCCAGGGCCAGCCAGACGGCTCATTCACCATCGCCTCGACCTTGTTCAAGGCCAGCCACCACCACGGGGATATCTACTAAACCTGCGGACGTAAAAAAAGGCGCCGTCGCCGGCGCCTTCTTCACTGCGTCACTGCCGGCTTACGCCTGGCCCAGCAAGGTCTCGGCGTTCGACACTTCGAACTTGCCGCCCTGCTCCACGTTCAGCTGCTTGACGACGCCGTCTTCGACCAGCATCGAGTAACGCTGCGAACGCGTGCCCATGCCGTGCTTGCTGAAGTCGGCGTCCAGGCCCAGCGCCTTGCTGTAAGCGGCGTTGCCGTCGGCCATCATGCGCACGGTGCCGGTGGCTTTCTGGTCACGGCCCCAGGCGCCCATGACAAACGCGTCATTGACCGAGATGCACCAGATTTCATCGACGCCCTTGGCCTTCAGGTCGGCGGCGTGTTTGACATAGCCTGGCACGTGCTGTGCCGAGCAGGTCGGGGTGTAGGCGCCTGGCAGGCCGAAGATCGCGATCTTCTTGCCCTTTACCAAGTCTTGCACATTGAACGTATTCGGGCCGAGCGAGCAGCCTTCGGTTTCGGTTTCCACGAATTCAGACAGGGTGCCTTCCGGCAGGGTGTCGCCAATTTTGATGGTCATGTGTGACTCCTTTTGTTGGGGTGTGAACGTAAAAAAGCCGCGCAAGCGCGGCTCTTCCCGGCATAGAACGCACAGTATGCCTGATCCCCGGCCATCCTGCACAATCGTGCCGGATGGCCTTGGCTGGCGCCTGGCAACCCCGATCGACGCTTAGTCGGCCTGCTTGCGCAGGAAGGCTGGAATGTCGTAGGTCTCCATGCCGTTCTTTTCCATCGCGCGCACCTGCTCGGAAGCCGACTCGCGACGCCATACCGCCGGCGCCTTCATGCCGTCGAAGGCAGGAGCGCCACCGCCGCCCATGCCGCTGGTCGCACCCATCGACACGCCGGCCGACGCCGCGCCGCCCATTGCGCCCGAAGGCATCATCGGGCTGTTGTGGGTACCGGTGCGCAGCATTTGCTGCGGCACCAGCTGCACGTGCTTCTTGCCCTTGCCCAGGCCAGTTGCCACCACGGTCACGCGGATCTCGTCGCCCATGGTGTCGTCGTAGGCGATACCCTGGGCGATCGAAGCGTCCGGCGCCGCGAAGGCACGCACCGCAGCCATGACTTCCTTGATCTCCTTACCTTTCAGGCCACGGCTGGCGGTCACGTTGACCAGCACACCGCGCGCACCCGACAGATCGACGCCGTCCAGCAACGGCGAAGCGACCGCCTGTTCGGCAGCGATGCGCGCGCGGTCGATGCCCGACGCGGTCGCGGTGCCCATCATGGCCTTGCCCTGCTCGCCCATGATGGTCTTGACGTCGTTGAAGTCGACGTTGATGTGGCCCGGCACGTTGATGATCTCGGCGATACCGGCGACGGCGTTGTTCAGCACATCGTCGGCGTGCTGCAGCCATTCGATCAGCGATTCGTCTTCGTAGATTTCTTCGAGCTTCTCGTTCAGGATCACGATCAGCGAATCGACATGTTCCGACAGCTGCTCCAGGCCTTCGTCGGCGATGTCCATGCACTTCTGGCCTTCGTGCGAGAACGGCTTCGATACCACCGCCACGGTCAGCGCGCCGAGCGACTTGGCCACTTCAGCCACGATCGGTGCGGCGCCGGTGCCGGTGCCGCCGCCCATGCCGGCGGCGATGAACACCATGTGCGCGCCGCGCAGCGCGTCTTCGATGCGCGAGCGCGATTCCTCGGCCAGCTTGCGGCCGACGTCAGGCTTCATACCCGCACCCAGGCCGGTCTCGCCGATCTGGATGACGTTGTGTGCGCGCGAGGTGGACAGCGCCTGCGCGTCGGTGTTTGCGGCGATGAACTCCACGCCGGACATGCCCTTAACGATCATGTGTTGAACTGCATTGCCACCTGCTCCGCCGACGCCGACCACCTTGATGACGGTGCCCAAAGCTGCGTTATCGACCATATCAAACTCCATGATGTGCTCCCTATCAGAATGCGGTTTCCAAGCGCCAGTCCTCATATTTGTAGAAGAACTGGGGATTGAAAACTGCTGTTTCAATTTAAAAAAAAGTTTGGTGAAAAATCACCCGTGTTTGTGCTTCGTACCTGCTTCGAATCTTTTACTCGTGCTGCCTTAAAAATTACCTAAGAACCATTCCTTCATGCGCTGCCATACCGCCTTCACCGACCCATCCTGCCGCGTGACGATGTGACCACGCAGGTACTGCTTTTTCGCTTCCAACAACAGCCCAAGCACGGTCGCGTAGCGCGGACTGCGCACCACGTCGGCCAGCTGGCCACGATAGTCCGGCGTGCCAAGGCGCGCCGGTTTGAGGAAAATGTCCTCCGCCATTTCGACCATGCCCGGCATGATCGCCGTGCCGCCGGTCAGTACGATGCCCGACGAGAGCACGCCCTCGTAACCGGATTCGCGCACCACCTGGTGCACCATCGCGAACAGCTCCTCCACACGAGGCTCGATCACCGCCGCCAGCGCCTGGCGCGACAGGTTGCGCGGACCGCGGTCGCCCAGCCCCGGAACCTCCAGGCTCTCGCCCGGATCGGCCAGCACCTGCTTGGCCACGCCGTAGCGGATCTTGATCTCTTCGGCTTCCGAGGTCGGCGTACGCAGCGCCATGGCGATATCGTTGGTGATCTGGTCGCCCGCGATCGGGATCACGGCCGTGTGGCGGATCGCGCCGTCGGAGAACACCGCCACGTCGGTGGTGCCGCCGCCGATATCGATCAGCACAACGCCCAGTTCTTTTTCGTCCGGCGTCAGCACCGCGTCGGCCGAAGCCATCGGCTGCAAAATCAGGTCCGACACTTCCAGCCCGCAGCGGCGCACGCACTTGACGATGTTCTGCACCGCCGACACCGCGCCGGTGACGATATGGACTTTCACCTCCAGACGGATGCCGCTCATGCCGATCGGCTCACGCACATCTTCCTGGCTGTCGACGATGAATTCCTGCGGCACCGTATGCAGCAATTGCTGGTCCGTCGGAATGTTAACCGCCTTTGCCGTTTCGATGACGCGCGCCACGTCGGTCGCCGTCACTTCCTTTTCCTTGATGGCCACCATGCCGCTCGAATTGAAGCTGCGGATATGGCTGCCGGCGATGCCCGCGTAGACATTGCGGATCTTGCAGTCGGCCATCAGCTCCGCTTCTTCCAGCGCGCGCTGGATCGATTCGACGGTCGCTTCGATGTTGACCACCACGCCCTTCTTCAGGCCTTTCGATTCGTGCTGACCCAGCCCGATCACCTCGTGGCGTCCATCGCCCATCACCTCGGCCACCACGGCCACCACTTTCGAGGTGCCGATGTCGAGGCCGACGATCAGGTTTTTAGCGTCTTTTGTCATGTCTGTTGCTACCTAGTGTTGGGGTTTAACGCTTATCGTTTTTTTTGCTGCCGCTTTTGGCTTGACACCCTCTTTCGGGATCTTCAATCCCGCCGCGCTCAGGGCCAGGCCGTTCTGGTACCGCATATCTATCGTCTCAATATCGGGCAAGTGCTCCACCAGTTGCGGATAAATTCCCGTCAGCCGGTCCACCCTTTCCTTCAACGTGGTGCTGGTCTGCTCGCGACCCAGTGCCACGCTCATGCCGTTATTCAGCCGCACCGTCCACGCGTAGCGGCTTGACAGCGACAGCGCTTCCGGCACCAGCTTGAGCGGCGCGAACCAGCTACGCAGCTCTGCATAACGCGACAGCACTTCCTTCTCGCTGCCATCCGGTCCGTCGAACGCCGGCAGCTCATGGTCTTCCTCCGCCTCGGCCAGGTTGGCGGTGAACACATCGCCCTTGACCGACAACAGGCGGCCATCCTCGCCCCACGTGCCCATCGCCTCATGCTCCTCCAGCGCCACGATCAGCTGGTCCGGCCACTCGCGACGCACCGTTGCGCGGCGTACCCAGGGCACCGATTCAAACGCCTGGCGCACCGCGTCCAGGTTGGTCGTGAAGAAGTTACCCTTGATACGACCCAGCGCGTTGTTGCGCAAGGTCAGGTGGTTCACATGCTGTAACTCGTCATGCCCGATGCTCTCGATACGAATCGTGCGCAGGTTGAACGCCGGGCGCTGCGCCACCCACCACACGCCGGCGGCGATGCATGCCAACAGCACCAGGGCGAAAATGCCGTTGGCGGTTGCATTCAAGGCTTTAGCGTCTTGCCACATCTGATACTTATCCCTTCATCTTCAAACGGGCCGTGCGCAAAATCTCCACGCACAGGTCTTCATAGCTGATACCCGTCGCGCGCGCCGCCATCGGCACCAGCGAGTGCGTCGTCATGCCGGGCGAGGTGTTCACCTCCAGCAGGAACGGCTTCTGATCGCGTTCGCGCAGCAGCACATCAACCCGTCCCCAGCCCTCGCAACCGAGGGCGCGGTACGCTTCCACGGCGATGCGCTGCATCTCGGCGGTCAGCGCGTCCGGCAGCGCCGCCGGGCAAACGTATTTGACGTCGTCGGTGAAGTACTTGTTCTGGTAGTCGTAGTTACCGGCCGGCGCGATGATCTCGACGATCGGCAGCGAACGCGCGTCGGCGCCACCGCCCAGCATCGCGACCGTGAACTCGCGGCCGGTGACGAATTCCTCCGCCAGCACCGAGTCGTCCAGCGCGGCGGCGATATCGTAGGCGGCCTTGAATTCTCCGGCGGCGTTGACCTTGGTGATGCCGATGGTCGAGCCTTCGTGCGGCGGCTTGACGATCAGCGGCAGGCCCAGATCAACAGCGATCTTGTCCAGGTCCGATGCGGAATCGAGCACCGCGTAGTTCGGCGTCGGCAGGCCGGCGGCCAGCCACACGATCTTGGTGGTGATCTTGTCCATGCCCACCGAGCTGGCCATCACGCCGCTGCCGGTGTATGGAATACCCAGCAGTTCCAGCGCGCCTTGCAGGCTGCCGTCTTCGCCGTAGCGGCCATGCAGCGCGATGAACACGCGGTCGAATTTTTCCGCCGCCAGTTCGGCCAGCGAGCGTTCGCCGGTATCGAAGCCATGGGCGTCGACACCTTTGCTTTGCAGCGCGGCCAGCACGCCGGCGCCGGACATCAGGGACACTTCGCGCTCGGCCGAGCGGCCGCCGAGCAGCACGCCGACCTTGCCGAAGGTTTTTACATCGATAGAAGTAAGCTGGTTCACGATTAGACCTTTGGATAATTAGTCAGTTTCGCCGGGACGCCGCTGATCGAGCCTGCGCCCATGGTCATGACGACGTCGCCGTCGCGCACCACGTTCATGATGGTTTCCGGCATATCGCCGATGGCTTCCACAAAAATCGGTTCCGTCTTGCCGCGTGCGCGCAAGGCGTGGGCCAGCGCGCGGCCGTCCGCCGCCACGATGGGCGCTTCGCCGGCGGCATAAACTTCGGCCAGCACCAGCACGTCGGGCGTGCCCAATACCTTGACGAAGTCCTCGAACAGGTCGCGCGTGCGGCTGTAGCGGTGCGGCTGGAAGGCCAGCACCAGGCGGCGGCCCGGGTAGGCGGCGCGCGCGGCGCCGGTGGTCACTTCCATCTCCAGCGGATGGTGGCCGAAGTCGTCCACCAGCGTGAAGCTGCCGCCGCCGGGGATGGCGACCTCGCCATACTTGGTGAAGCGGCGGCCGACACCGGCAAAACCGGCCAGGCCGGCCTGGGTCGCGCTATCCTCGATACCGATCTCGCGGGCGATGGCGATAGCCGAACAGGCGTTCTGCACGTTGTGCATGCCTGGCTGGTTCAGCACCACGTCCAGGTCCGGATAACCTTCCTGGATCACGGTGAAGTGCATCTCCACGCCAACGGCGCGGGCGTTCACGGCGCGCACTTCCGCGTCCTCGTGGAAGCCGTAGGTGGTCACCGGCTTGGTCACATGCGGGATGATCGAGCGCACGTTGGCGTCGTCGATGCACAGCATGGCGCGGCCGTAGAACGGCAGGCGGTGCGTGAAATGGACAAAGGCCTGCTTGAGCTTTTCGAAATCGTGCTCGTAGGTTTCCATGTGATCGGCGTCGATGTTGGTGATCACTTCGATCATCGGCGTCAAATTCAGGAACGACGCATCTGATTCATCGGCTTCCGCCACCAGGTACTCGCCGCTACCCAGCTTGGCGTTGGCGCCGGCGCTGGTCAGGCGCCCGCCGATGACGAAGGTCGGGTCCAGCCCGCCCTGCGCCAGCACCGACGCCACCAGGCTGGTGGTGGTGGTTTTGCCGTGGGTGCCGGCGATGGCGATGCCGCGTTTGAGCCGCATCAACTCGCCCAGCATCACCGCGCGCGGAACGATCGGGATCTTGCGGCTGCGCGCCGCCACGATTTCAGGATTGTCCTGTTGTACAGCGGTCGAGGTCACGACAGCGTCGGCGTCGCCGATGTTTTCGGTCGCGTGGCCCTGGAACACTTTCGCGCCCATGTCCGCCAGACGCTGGGTGACAGCGTTGCTGCCCAGGTCCGAACCGGAGACGGTGTAGCCGAGCGTAAGCAGCACTTCGGCGATGCCGCTCATGCCGCTGCCGCCGATGCCGACGAAGTGTATGTTCTGTACTTTATGCTTCACTGCTTAACCTTTAGCCTTTACGGATGATTCCAATACTTGAGCGATCGATTCGTTCGAATCGCGTTTGCCGACCTTGTGCGCCGCCGTCGCCATCGTCAGGCAGGCATTGCGGGTCAGCGTTTCCAGCAGCGTCGCCACACTTTGCGCGCTCATTTCCGTCTGCGGCATGTGGATCGCCGCGTTCTGTTTCGCCATCCACTGCGCGTTGTCGCGCTGGTGGCTGGTGGTCGACGCCACCAGCGGCACCAGCACGCTGGCCACCCCGGCGGCGGTCAGCTCCGACACGGTGATGGCGCCGGCGCGGCAAATCACCACGTCGGCCGCGCTGTAGGCGGCGGCCATGTCGTCGATGAAGTCGACCACGTTGGCCTGCACGCCGGCCTGCGCATACGACGCGCGCAGCGCATCGATGTTCTTCTTGCCCGACTGGTGCGTCACCAGCGGGCGCTGGCCGGCCGGTATCAACGCCAGCGCCGCAGGCAGGTTGTCGTTGAGCGCCTTCGCGCCCAAACTGCCGCCGACGACCAATATCCGCAGCGGACCTTCGCGGCCGGCGAAACGCTGCGCCGGCGCCGGCATGTCCAGGATCTCCTTGCGCACCGGATTACCGGTGACGACGGCCTTGCCGGCGGCCTTGCCGAAATCGGCAGGGAAGCCGAAGCACACGCGGTCCGCGAACGGCACCAGCGTCTTGTTCGACAACAGCAGCGCGGCGTCGGCGTTGACCAGCACCAGCGGTACGCCGCCCATGCGCGCCATCAGGCCGCCCGGCACGGTCACGTAACCGCCCATGCCCAGCACCACGTCCGGCTTGCGGCTGCCGATGTAGCCACGGCAGGCAATGAACGCCTTGACCATTTTCAGCGCGCCGCCGAGCGAATGCTTCAAGCCCTTGCCGCGCATGCCGGTGAAGTCGATGCTGTCCATCGCGATGCCGTGTTTCGGCACCAGTTCCTGCTCCATGCCGGTGGAAGTCCCCATCCAGGTCACGTCCCAGCCGCGCGCGCGCATCGTCTGTGCGATCGCCAGGCCCGGGAAAATGTGGCCGCCGGTGCCGGCCGCCATGATCATCAACTTCTTCATAGTTCCCGTCATAGTCTGCCACCACGCATCAGGACCCGGTTCTCGTAGTCGATCCGGAGCAGGATCGCGAGTCCGACGCAGTTAATCACAACACCCGTGCCGCCATAGCTCATCAGCGGCAGGGTCAGGCCCTTGGTCGGCAGCAGGCCAAGGTTCACACCCATGTTAATAAACGTCTGCACACCGATCCAGATGCCGATGCCCTTGGCCGTCAAGCCGGCAAAGGTCTGGTCGATGGCGATCGCCTGGCGGCCGATATCGAAGGCGCGCTTGACGATCCAGTAGAAGCAGCCGATCACCACCAGCACACCCACCAGGCCAAGTTCCTCGCCGATCACCGCCATCAGGAAGTCGGTATGCGCTTCCGGCAGGTAGTGCAGCTTCTCGACGCTGCCACCCAGCCCAACGCCGAAGATCTCGCCGCGTCCGAAGGCGATCAGCGAATGGGTCAGCTGGTAAGCCTTGTTCAGGGCGTTGTCCTCTTCCCATGGATTCAGGTAGGCGAAATAACGCTCGCGGCGGAATTTCGACAGCGCGATGATCGAACCGAAGATCGCCACCAGCATGACGCCGATGCCGCCAAACCAGATCGCATTGATACCGCCCAGGAACAGGATGCCCATGGCGATGCAGACGATCACGCCGAACGCGCCCAGATCCGGCTCGAGCAGCAGCAACAGGCCGACGAAGCCGACCGCCGCCGCCATTGGCATGAAGCCCTTGGTCAGCTTGTGCATGTATTCCTGCTTGCGCACCGTGTAGTCGGCGGCGTACAGCACCGCGACGACCTTCATCAGTTCCGACGGCTGGATCTTGATCACCACCAGCGAAAGCCAGCGGCGGCTGCCGTTGACGACCGAGCCGAGGCCCGGTATCAGCACCATCACCAGTAGCACCAGGGTGGCGATGAACAGGTACGGCGCCGCCTTCTGCAAAGTCGATATGCGGGTGCGGAACACGAACAGGCCGATGACCAGCGAGACGACCACGAACATCGCCTGGCGCTGCAGGAAGTAAGTATTCTGCCAGCGGATATAGTTGGCGAACTTGGGCGAATCGGGCAGCGAAATCGAGGCCGAATACACCATCACCATCCCCAGTAGCATCAGCAACAGGGTGACCCAGACCAGCGGCTGGTCGTACTCCATCATCTTGGATTGCCGCGCGCGGCTGTCGATCGACGGAACCGTCGATTTCGCGCCAAAACGGAACGGCATCTGGAGCGCCATCAGATCTCCTGTCCGTTGTCGAGGGCGATATCGCGCACGGTGTCGATAAACACCTGGGCGCGATGCGCGTAGTTCTTGAACATGTCCATGCTGGCGCAGGCCGGTGACAGCAACACCGCGTCGCCGCCCTTGGCCAGTTCGCTGGCGCGTTTGACGGCCAGCGGCAAGTCGGTGCCGCAGTCCACGAGCTCCACGCCGGCAGGCGCCAGCGCGGTGTGCAGCAGCGGCGCGTCGCGGCCGATCAGCAGCACGGCGCGTGCATAGCGCGACACCGGTTCGGCCAGCGGTGCGAAGTCCTGGCCCTTGCCGTCACCGCCCATGATCACCAGCAGGCGCTGATCGGCGCCGGTAAAGGCTTTGCCCAGGCCATTCAACGCGGCCACGGTGGCGCCGACATTGGTGCCCTTGCTGTCGTCGTAGTATTCGATCTCGTTGATCGCGCCGACCAGTTCCACGCGGTGTGGCTGGCCGCGATACTCGCGCAGGCCGTGCAGCAGCGGCGCCAATGGCAAATCGATGGCGCGGCACAGCGCCAGCGCGGCCAGCGCGTTGGCGGCGTTGTGCAGGCCGCGAATCTGCAGCGCGTCGGCCGGCATCAGGTTCTTGACCATGCACTCGGCCGGCGGTGGCGGCGCATCGTTCTTCTTGCGTTTTTTCGGCTCGGCTTCCTCTTCCGATGGAATCGCCGTCGCCAGCCACAACACGCCACGCTCGTTATTCAGGCCGAAATCGTCGCGCAGGGTCGGCGCGTCGGTGCCGAAGGTGACGTTATGGCCGGTGGCGCTGGCCATGCGCATGACGGTGGCGTCCTCGCGATTAAGCACGCGCACGGTATCCGCCGCGAACACGCGGTGCTTGGCGGCGGCATAGGACGGCATGTCGCCGTGCCAGTCCAGATGGTCCTGCGTCACGTTCAGCACCGTGGCGGCATCCGCTTCCAGCGTGAAGGTGGTTTGCAGCTGGAAGCTGGACAGTTCAAGCACCCAGACTTCGGGCAATGCGTCGCCGTCCATCACCTCGCGCAGCACGTCCAGCGCCGCCGGGCTGATATTGCCCGCCACGCGCACGCTCTTGCCGGCGCGCTCGCACAGCTGGCCGACCAGCGTGGTGACGGTGGTTTTGCCGTTGGTGCCGGTGATGGCGATGATCTTCGGCGCGTAGGCGCGTTCCTTCTCCAGCGATTCCAGCGCTTGCGCGAACAGCTCGATCTCGCCCCAGACGGGAATGCCGGCGGCGGCTGCGGCCGGGCCGATTTCGGCCAGCTCGCGATACGGGGCCAGACCGGGGCTGACGGCGACAAAGTCCACGCCGTCCAGCAGCGAAGCGCTGAATGAGCCAGGTCCGGCACCGGCGACGAATTCGACGTCGTCGATGGCTTCCTTCAGCGCCGGCAACCGCTCCGGCGCTTCACGGGTATCGGCAACGCGCACGCGCGCGCCGCTGCGGGCGAGCCACAGCGCCATCGCCAGGCCCGATTCTCCGAGCCCCAGTACCAGTGCGTTTTTGCCTTCGTAAATCATCAGCGCAGTTTCAAAGTAGAGAGTCCAACCAGCACCAGCATCATCGTGATAATCCAGAAGCGCACGACAACCTGAGTCTCTTTCCAGCCTTTTTGTTCAAAGTGATGGTGCAGGGGCGCCATCAGGAACACGCGGCGGCCGACGCCGAAACGCTTCTTGGTGTACTTGAACCAGCTCACCTGCATGATCACCGACACCGTCTCGGCGACGAAAATACCGCCCATGATGAACAACACGATTTCCTGGCGGACGATCACGGCGATGGTGCCCAGCGCGCCACCCAGGGCCAGCGCGCCGACGTCGCCCATGAACACTTGCGCCGGGTGCGTGTTAAACCACAGGAAGGCCAGACCCGCGCCGGCCAGCGCGCCGCAGAAGATAATCAGTTCGCCCGCGCCGGGAATATGCGGAATGAACAGGTACTTCGAGTACGTCGCGCTACCGGTCAGGTAAGCGAACAGGCCAAGCGCCGAACCGACCATAATCGTCGGCATGATCGCCAGGCCATCCAGGCCATCGGTGAAGTTAACGGCGTTGCTGGTGCCGACGATGACACAATAGGTCAATGCGATGAAACCCCACACGCCCAGCGGATAGCTGATGGTCTTGACGAAGGGGACGATCAAGTCGGCCTTAGGCGGCAGATCCATCGAAAAGCCCGACTGCACCCACGCGAAGAACAGCTCGAACACCTTGCCGGCGTTGGGCGCGGATACCGAGAAGGCCAGGTACAGCGCGGCGGCCAGGCCGACCAGCGACTGCCAGAAGTACTTTTCCGCCGAGCGCATGCCTTCCGGATCCTGGCGCACCACCTTGCGGTAGTCATCGACCCAGCCGACGGCGCCGAAACCCAGGGTGACGACCAGCACAGGCCAGATCAAGCGGTTCGACAAGTCGCACCACAGCAGCGTCGAGACGCCGATCGAGATCAGGATCAGCAAGCCGCCCATGGTTGGCGTGCCGTGTTTTTTCAGGTGCGTCTGCGGACCGTCGGTGCGCACGGCCTGGCCGTACTTCATCGCGGTCAGCATGCGGATCACGGCGGGACCGGCGCACAGGCCGATCAGCAACGCGGTGGCTGCGGCGAACACCGCGCGGAAGGTGATGAAGTTAAAGACCCGCAGGGGGCCGATCTCGTCCTGGAAAAACTGTGCGAGCCAGAGCAGCATGATTAGTGACTTTCCTTGTTAGCTTGTTGCGATCCAATCAAATGCTGCACGACCCGTTCCATTTTCATGAAGCGGGAGCCCTTGATTAATACGGTTGCATTCGGTGCGACGGCTGCCTCCACGGCAGCCAGCAAGTCGCCGAACTGTTCAAAATGGCGAATGGCGTCACCCTTCATATGGGATGCCAGTTCGCCGGTGGTCAGCACCTGTTCGATGCCTTTGCTGTGCGCGTAAGCGCCTATCTCTTCGTGGAACTCGCGGCCTTGCGTGCCGACTTCGCCCATGTCGCCCAGCACCAGCACACGCGGCGCGGCCGCTTTCGACAGCACGTCGATGGCGGCGCGCACCGAATCCGGATTGGCGTTGTAGGTGTCGTCGATAACCACGGCGCCGTTGGCGGCGGCCTTTTTTTGCAGACGTCCGCTGACCGGCGCGAAGGTATCGAGTCCCAGTTTGATCTGGTCGAGCGCGATGCCGGCGGCATACGTGCATGCCACGGCGGCCAGCGCGTTGCGCACATTGTGTTCTCCCGCCGCCTGAAGGTTAACAAAGAACTGTTCCGGTTCCGCGCCATCGTGCGGACGGATGGTGATGAACATCTCGCTGCCGAAGTCGCCCGCACGGAAGGTGCAGCTGACTTCAGCGTCCTTGGTCAAGCCAAAACGGATCATGCGGCGACCTGCCGACAGTTCTTCCCAGACCGGCGTGAACTCGTCGCCATGCGGGAACACCGCCACGCCGTCGGCCGCCAGGCCGGCCAGCACGGCGCCGTTCTCGCGCGCGACCGCTTCCACGGTGTGCATGAACTCCTGGTGTTCGCGTTGGGCGTTGTTGACCATGGCGATGGTCGGCTCGGCGATGGCGACCAGGCGGCCGATTTCGCCGGGATGGTTCATGCCCATCTCGATGACTGCCGATTCCTGCTTCGCTTCCATGCGGAACAGCGTCAGCGGCACGCCGATTTCGTTATTCAGGTTGCCGCGCGTGGCCAGACGGCCCTCTTCGCCGTGGGCTGCAGCCAGGATCGCCGCAATCATCTCCTTGACCGTGGTCTTGCCGTTGCTGCCTGTGACGCCAATGACCGGCATGGCGAACTGGCGGCGCCAGTAATTGGCGATCTGTCCCAGTGCGACCAGCGTATCGGGTACAACCGCCGCCGCGATCTTGGTCGATTCGGTCCAGCCTTCCGGCAGCTCCTCGACCACGACGGCGGCGACGCCCTTCTCCGCGACCTGCGCGAGGAAGTCGTGGGCGTCGAATACTTCGCCGCGCAAGGCGACGAACAAAGAACCTGCGAATACATTGCGGCTGTCGGTCGACACGCCGGCAAATACAACTTCACCCGAATCGACGGAGGTGTTCACCAGCCGCGCGCCCGGGAGGGAAGGCAGAATCTGTGCGAGTGCTGCACGCATCAATTCGTCCTCATCATGGTTAAACGAGCCGACAACGCCAGCTGCGCGTGGTCGACGTCTGAAAATGGCAGTTTCTTGCCCTTGATTTCCTGGTACGGCTCATGGCCTTTGCCAGCCAACAGGATCACATCCGGCTTGGCGGCGTGCTTGATCGCCGACAGGATCGCGGCGGCGCGATCGTCCAGGGTCTGCACCGTCGATGCCGGATTGTTGCGGTCCATGCCGGCGACGATCTGCTCGATGATCGAATGCGGATCTTCGCTGCGCGGATTGTCGCTGGTGACCAGCACGTGATCGGCCATCTGCGCGATCTTGCCCATCTGCGGACGCTTGCCCGGATCACGGTCGCCGCCGCAGCCGAACACGCACCATAGTTGGCCATTACGGTCGGCCGCCACGGCACGCAAGGCGGCAAGCGTTTTCTCCAGTGCGTCAGGCGTGTGCGCGTAATCAATGACGATCATCGGCGCGTCCTGGCCGCCGACCTGCTGCATGCGGCCAGGGGCAGGCCGCAGCGCTTCCACCGCCTCGATGGCGGCGCGCAAGCCCAGGCCCTTGGCCAGCATCGCGCCCATCACACCCAGGGCGTTGCTGATGTTGAAATGGCCGACCAGCTTCGTCTTGATCAGCGCGACACCCAGCGCCGACTCCAGATGGAATTCGGTGCCGGCGCTACGGGTGCTGCGGAACTGGCTGGCGCGCAGCATCAGCACGCCGTCGATATCCGGCTGGGCGGCGGCGTCGCGCAGCGTGTAGCCGATCAGCGGGATCGAGCCGGCCAGTGGCGCCTTGGATTTCAGGTGCGCGATCAGGCGCAAACCCATCGGATCGTCCAGGTTGACGACGGCCGTCTTCAGGCCCGGCCAGTCGAACAGTTTGGTCTTGGCAGCTTCGTACGCCGCCATGTCGCCGTGGTAGTCCAGATGATCGCGGGTCAGGTTGGTGAACAGCGCGACGTCGAAATGCATGCCCGCCAGACGGCCCTGTTCCAGGCCGATCGACGACGCCTCGATCGCCAGCGACTTGGCGCCCTGGTCGCGCAGGTCGGCCAGGGTGCGCGCCAACAGCACCGCGTCCGGCGTCGTATAGCCGGTGACGTCGTATTCGACTTCGCCGCGCGCGCGGAACACGCCCACGCCAAGAGTACCGATGACGGCTGCCGGTTCGGCGCCGCGCGACAGCGCCTGCCCCAGCCACACCGCGCTGGAGGTCTTGCCGTTGGTGCCGGTGACGGCGACCGTGAACATCGCCGTATCCGGCTGCTGGTAGAACGCGTGGGCGATCAGGCCCGCCTGCTGCTTCAGGTTCTGGACGGTCAGGTACGGCAAGCTCCAGCTGTCGTTCCAGGTAAAGCCTGCGGGATCGAGCACGATCAGCGCGGCGCCCTGCTCGATGGCGCTGTCGATGAAGCCACGGCCGTCGACAGCGCTGGCCGAATCGGCCGCAAAAGCAAAAAACACATCGCCCAGCTTGATGCGGCGCGAGTCCGACGCCAGCTGGGCGCCAGGCGCCAGCTTGCGGATCGCTGCCGCGATGGCCTGGAAATCGGCCGACGGGTCGAAGTTAAAAGTCGTCACATGTTCTCCTGTGCTGCGGACTCGGGGATGATGATATGGGTCAGGTCCGAATCCGGCGCCACGTTCTTCGCGCGCAGGGCCTGCGCCGCCAGGGCGGAAAACACCGGGCCGGCGACGTCGCCGCCGTATTTCAGCGGGCCGCTTGGCTCGTCGATCATGACGGCGATGATGAAGCGCGGGTCCGACATCGGCGCCATGCCGACGAAGTTGCCGATGTATTTGGTGTGCGAGTAGCGCCCGCCGATGAATTTTTGCGCGGTACCGGTCTTGCCGCCCACGCGGTAGCCCGGCACCTGCGCCTTGACGGCGGAGCCGCCCGGCAGGGTAACCATTTCCAGCATCTCGCGCATTTCGGCGGCGGTTTTAGGGCTGATGACCTGGGTGCCGTGCGGCGCTTCATGCACCTTCTGGAACGACAGCGGAATGATGTCGCCGTCGCGCGCCAGCACCAGGTAGGCGCGCGCCAGCTGGATCAGCGACACCGAAATACCCTGGCCAAAGCTCATGTTGGCGTGTTCGATCGGACGCCACGACTTATATGGACGCACGCGGCCGGCCACGGCGCCGGGGAAGCCCCACTTGGGCTGCTGGCCGAAACCGAGCTTGGTGAACATCTCCCACAGGTCCTGCGGCGTCATCAACATGGCGATCTTGGTGGTGCCGATGTTGGACGACTTCTGGATCACGGTCTGGACGTCGATCGTGTGGTTCGCGTGCGTATCGTGGATCACGCGGTCGGCGATGACCATGGCGCCGTTGCCGGTGTCGAACATGGTGTGCGGCGTGATTTTTTTCGCTTCAAGCGCCATCACCACCGGGAACGGCTTCATCGACGATCCCGGCTCGAAGGTGTCGGTCATCACGCGATTGCGCAGCTGTTCGCCGGTCAGCTTGGAGCGGTCGTTCGGATTGTAGGTCGGGTAGTTGGCCAGCGCCAGCACTTCGCCGGTGTGCACGTCCAGCACCACGGCGGCGCCGGCCTTGGCGTTGAACTTCTCGACCGCTTCCTTGATCTGGGTGAAGGCGATGTACTGAATCTTGCTGTCGATCGACAGGGTCAAATCCTTGCCGTCGTGCGGCTCGCGGATCGATTCGATATCCTCGACGATATGACCCAGGCGGTCCTTGATCACGCGGCGGCTGCCCGGCTGGCCGACCAGCGTTTTTTGCTGCGCCAGTTCCATCGATTCCTGGCCCACGTCTTCGACGTTGGTGAAGCCCACCACGTGGGTCGTCACTTCGCCCTGCGGGTAGAAACGCTTGTATTCCTTGCGGGTCTGTATACCTTCGATGCCCAGCTTGACGATCTTGTCGGCCACGTCCTGCTCGACCTGGCGCTTCAGATAAACGAAGCCACGGTCCGAATCGAGTTTTTTCTGCAGCTCGGCGTTGCTCATGCCGAGCAACTGCGCCAGTTCCTTCAGCTTATCGGCAGGCGCGTTCTGCACGTCGTCCGGGATCGCCCAGATGGCCTTGACCGGAACCGACGACGCCAGCACCTGGCCATCGCGGTCGGTGATCTTGCCGCGCGTGGCCGGCAGGTCCAGCGTGCGCGCGTAACGGATCTCGCCCTGCTTTTGCAGGAATTGGGTCGACAGGCCTTGCAGCCATGCGGCGCGCGCGGCCAGCGCGGCAAAGGCGAAGAACAGCACGAACAGCACCACGCGCGAACGCCATACCGGCAGGCGCACCGCCAGTACCGGATTCTTCGAGAACGGCACGCCCTTGGAGCGTGCTACGCGCGAGTTGTTCGCACTGCTGCCGCGGCTCATTTCGATCCTTCAGTCGTCAGATACTGCGTGCGCGCGGCGGTCAGCGGCGTCATGGTCAGGTCGCGGCGCGCGATCTCCTCGATGCGCGCATGCTTGCCAAGCGTCGACTGGTCAAGCTGCAGCTGCGACCACTCGATGTCGAGCTGGCGCGCCTTCGACTGCGAGCGTTCCAGTTCGATAAACAGGTGGCGCGCCTGGTACTGCGCGTTGACGAGCGACAGGCCGCAGCCCACCAGCAGCGCCGTCAGCACCAGGTTGATCTTGCCGCTCATGCCGCCTCCACGGACAGCGCGGGAATCGGCAGCCGGCGCGCCACCCGCATCACCGCCGAGCGGGAACGCGGATTGGCGTCGACTTCGGCGTCGGACGGCTTCATCTTGGCCAGCAGCTTGAGCTCCGGCTGGGGCAAATCGACCGCGCGGATCGGCAAGCGCCGGTCCGGCTGTTCGACATTGGCCTTGGACGCGAAGAAGCGCTTGACCATGCGGTCTTCCAGCGAATGGAAGCTGATGATCGCGATGATGCCGCCCGGCGCCAGACTGGCGTAGGCCTGGTTTAAACCGACTTCCAGGTCTTCAAGCTCTTTATTGATGAAAATCCGGATAGCTTGAAATGTGCGGGTTGCCGGATCCTTGCCCTTTTCCCGAGTCTTGACCGCGCCTGCCACGATGCCGGCAAGCTGTCGTGTGGTTGAAATTGGTTCGACTGCCCGGCGAGCAACAATCGCCTTTGCAATCTGAAAAGCAAACCGTTCTTCCCCATATTCTTTGATCACCTTTTCCAGTGTCTGTTCGGTTTCTGTGGCGAGCCACGCCGCCGCCGACATGCCGCGCGTGGTGTCCATGCGCATGTCGAGCGGACCATCGTTACGGAAGCTGAAGCCGCGCGCGGCGTCGTCCACCTGCGGCGACGAGATGCCCAGGTCGAGCAGGATGCCGTCGACCTTTGCCACGCCGCGTTCGGCCAGTGCCGCCGTCATCGTGGCAAAGCTGTCGTGGACGATGGTGAAGCGCGGATCGTCGATTTGTTCGGCGGTGGCGATGGCCTGCAAGTCCTTGTCGAAGGCGATCAGGCGCGCGTTGGCGCCCAGCTTCGACAGGATCAGGCGCGAATGGCCGCCGCGGCCGAAGGTGCCGTCGACGTAGACGCCGTCGGCGCGCGCGCCGTGCAGCGCCAGCGCGTCGACCGCTTCGTCCAGCAGCACCGTGCGATGCTGAAATTCAGGCACCGATGTGGATGTCATCACGGGACCTTAGAAAGAGAAATTGGCGAGTACATCGGGGGTGCCGGCTTCAATCGCCTGCTGCTCTTTTTCCGCCTGCTTGGCGGCATCCCAGATTTCAAAATGGGAGCCCATGCCCATCATCATGACTTCACGCTCCAGACCGACGGCGGCGCGCAGCTCCGGCGAAATCAGGATGCGGCCGGCCGTGTCCATTTCGACGTCGGTGGCGTAACCGAGGAATATGCGTTGCCAGGCGCGGGCCTGCATCGGCCACTGGGCAATCTGTTGACGGTGCTGTTCCCACACCGGGCGGGGGAACAACATGACACAGCCATCGGGGTGGCGGGTCAGCGTGAGGCGGCCTTCGCATTGGATCGAGAGCGCGTCACGATGCTTGGCAGGGATAGACATCCTGCCTTTTGCATCGAGATTGATTGCGGACGCGCCTTGAAACACGGGATTACCTTTGACCTCAGTATTGTTAGCGGAGCATGGCCGGCGGCTTTCCAGTTTTCATCTCCCCCGCCGCTAAGTCAGAAGAAATTTCCCACAAAAAGACACTTTTCCACACAGATGCCCACTTTAGTGGATGGGAGAATGGCGGTCAAGCGCTTTCAGGCAAACGAAACAGGGATTTTAGTAATGAAATTAAGGACTTAGCGCAATTCCTTGAAGCCAGCTAGAAATAAAATAACTCAACAAATTAAGCACTTATGGACGACTGTGAATGTGCTACCTCATCTACACACATGTGTATGCGTGCACTAAAGCGGTGAAATTGGCTACTCAAAATAATTGAAATATTTACATATAGTTGCAAAGCGCCAACATTGACGTATCATATTGATAACTGGTCAATAGACGGCCGAATGGCGTTGAAGGTGACGTGATTTGATAGGGGAATGAACGGATGTCGCGCCAGCAGCGCGTTGACGGGCGGAATGAAACCTTTTACCAACTGTAACTTCGATTTTGCTAGCCAACGACCAACGGGCAGCGCGTCTGAATTCGAGACGCAATTTGTCTATACAAATTTTACGCTACCGCAGTGCACCAAAAGCGTCATTATACGCCTGTGACGGAGCGCGATTCCAGCGCTTATTCGCGCGAAAACCGGTAAGTCTGTGACAAAATCATAATTTATGTTGCCTGTGACTCAGGTCGCCCAGCCTTTGGAACGATCGACCGCGCGCGCCCACCCTTCCATCAACGCGCCGCGCCGGTCGGCGCCCATCACGGGGTCGAAGCGCCGCTCGCAGGTCCACTGCGCGGCGACCTCCTCGCGGGTCTGCCAGAAGCCCACCGCGAGGCCGGCCAGGTGCGCCGCGCCCAGCGCCGTGGTCTCCGTCACCCTCGGACGCACCACCGGCACGCCCAGCAAATCTGCCTGGAACTGCATCAGCAGGTCGTTGCGGGCGGCGCCGCCGTCGGCCCGCATCTCCTTCAGCGGAATATCGCGGCCCGACGCCGCCACATCCTTGCGCATGGCCGCCATCAATTCCGCGCTCTGGTAGGCGATCGCCTCCAGCGCGGCGCGGGCGATGTGGGCTCGGTTGCTGCCCCGGCTCAGCCCAACCAGCGCGCCGCGCGCATACGGGTCCCAGTGCGGCGCGCCCAAGCCGACAAAGGCCGGCACCATGAACACGCCGCCGCTGTCCGGCACACTGGCTGCCAGCGGCTCGACATCGGACGATTTGTCGATGATGCCAAGGCCGTCGCGCAGCCACTGCACCGTGGCGCCGCCCATGAAGACGCTGCCCTCCATCAGATATTCGGTGGCGCCGTCGACCCGCCAGCCGACGGTGGTCAGCAGGCGGTTGTGCGACACCACCGGATGCTCGCCCAGATGCATCAACATGAAGCATCCGGTGCCGTAGGTGTTCTTGACCATGCCGGGCGCATGGCAGGCCTGGCCGAAGGTTGCCGCCTGCTGGTCGCCGGCGATGCCGGCCACCGCGATCGGTGCGCCGAACAAGGAGGCCCTGGTCATGCCGACTTCCTCGCTCGACGACACCACCTGCGGCAGCATCTGCTCCGGAATGCCGAACAGCTGGAGCAAATCCTGGTCCCAGCGCATCAGGTGGATATTAAATAGCAGTGTGCGCGAGGCGTTGCTGACGTCCGTAACATGGCGCCCGGTCAGCTTGTATACCAGCCAGCTATCGACGGTGCCGAACGCCAGCCCGCCCTGGCGTGCGCGCTCGCGCGCACCGGGCACGTGGTCCAGCAGCCATTTCAGTTTGGTGGCGGAGAAGTAGGAATCGAGTTCGAGGCCGGTGATGTCGGCAATGCGCCTGGCCTTGCCGTCGGCGCGCAGCGCGTCGCAGGTGTCGGCGGTGCGGCGGTCCTGCCAGACGATGGCCGGCGCGATTGGCTCGCCCGTCTTGCGGTCCCACACCAGTGTGGTCTCGCGCTGGTTGGCGATGCCGATGGCGACGATTTGCCTGCTATCGACTTGATTGTCGTGCATGACCTTGCGGGCCACGGCCAGTTGGCTGTTCCAGATGTCATTGGGGTCGTGCTCGACCCAGCCTGGCTGCGGAAAATGCTGGGGATATTCGGCCGACGCGCTGCCGCGGATCTGTCCCTGGTGGTCGAACAGGATGGCGCGCGAACTGGTGGTGCCTTGATCCAAGGCCAGGATATATCTCTTCATCGGCACGTCCCCAGGTCGACGCGGTATGCGCGTCGGTCCCGCGGCAGCCGCGAATCTCTATATATATGTAAGTTGAAGCAAGCCGATAGGCCGGATTTTGTTACGGCGCGGGCGAACCCGCGCTATGACAGCCATTCCTCTAGGCGCTGGATTACTCCAGCGCTCAAGCTTCCTACCCGCACGCTCCGCGAGCAGCATCATCGCGTGCCTATTTGGAATTGCACCAGGTGGAGGTTCCC
>Ga0308163_10001859_pt1 | contig 21149 bp, 19 predicted proteins | sample PhyTR1_FD_201037 | JGI IMG/M metagenome (GOLD analysis project Ga0308163, IMG submission 201037) | Phyllosphere microbial communities from UC Gill Tract Community Farm, Albany, California, United States - DLSLT.R1 | ecosystem: Host-associated > Plants > Phyllosphere > Unclassified | place: USA...
GGTGACGGGCTGACCGTCCGGACCGGTGAGTACCAGAACGACGGCGGGGATGCCGGGTTCGCCGGCGTCTTGGATTCCGTCGCGGTCGGTGTCGAGCCAGACGTAGTCGCCAACGGACACGGCGGGCGGGACAGGAGGCGTCGTGCCGGTGACGTTGAACGGGTCGCTGCCGTACACCTTCCCGTTACCAGTGCCCTCGGCGATCACCCGATCGCTGTGGAGCTCGCCGTTGGCCAGCGCTGGGACCGTACCAGTGCAGGTGAACGAGGCACCGGTGGCGAGCGGGCCGTCCCAGGTGGTGCCGGAGACAGGACCACCGAGCGGGGAGAAGTCGCAGCTCAGACCGGTCATCGCCGGCCCGGCAAGGGTCTGGTCGGTCACGATGACCTGACGCAGGGGCTGGCTGTTGTTCGTCACCGTGATGGTCACGGGCACGGGCGCGCCCGCCGGGGCCTCGAGACCCGGAGCGACGTCGTGGTCGCCGTCGACCGGACCTTGTGGGGTGTGGAACTTCACGACGGCGAGCTGGTCGCCCGAGCCCCCACCATCGACGCCGTTCGAGCTCACGCTCGCGGGAACGCTTTGGGTCTGCCGGGTGCCGTCCGTCGGCGTCCACGTGACGTTCACGGTGTTGGGGAACGTGGTGGCCGCATTCGAAGTCGGCTCGGTGAGGTCGGTGAAGAAGCGCACCCGGACGGACTCGCCCGCGGTGAGCATCGAGGCGTCGGTGAGCTCGAAAGTGAACGTTGTGTCCGAGCAGGAGATGGTGTATTGGCTCGGATCGAGCGTCACCGCGGCGGGGGTGGGTAGGAAGACGAAGGAGTTCGCGGGATCACGCATGCCCCGCTGCACGACCGGCACGAGGTCGTTGGTGCAGTTGAACGTCTGGCCTGCGGAGGCGGTGTCGGAGAAGCGGTAGGAGCTGAGCGGCCCGACGGGCGACATCACGGTCCACCGGATCGCGCCGATCTGGAAGTTGCGTCCCTGGTCCGCGGGACGGGTCCAGGAGCCGGTCTTGGTTGGCGCGCCGGGGCCGACGGGCGGGCTCGTGATCGTCACGCCGTCCGAGGCGCTCGGACCCGATCCGGGCGTGAAGACGAGCTCGTGCGCGCCGGCAGGGGCCTCCACGAACGAGTTGAAGGTCGCAGACATGCAGACGTTCTGGCTGTCGTCCACGAAGTCCGTCAGCGTCAGCGTCATGAAGGCGGGGGGGCCCTGGGTGATGACGCCGTTGGCGATCAGATTCCCGGCTGCATCCCGAAGCGGGAAGGGCGCCGTGTTGAGCGAGGACGTCTCCATCTCGGGTGGGAGCGCGATCGTGATGGTGTCGCCTGCGGTGGCGGCGTCGGCGATGCAGAGGTCGAGGTCGGTAGTGATCTGGCCGCCGCGCGGAATGATGGAGGGCGTGATCACGACCTCGAACGTGGTGATGGTCGCCTCGGCGGCGAACGCGGGGGCCGCGGCGAGTCCACTCGCGGCGACGATGGTGAGTGAGCCCAGTAGCGCGGCGGCGCGTGTGAGCACCGTGCTGCGACGATTCATTGAATTGTTCCCCTGTTGGTTGCGAGATGCCCTGAGCCGACAAGTGGTGTCAGCCTTTTGTATGATTCCGCCCGCCAATCAGACCATAACGGGAGCCGTCGCGCTCGGCGCAAGGCTTTGACCGCAGATCGTGAACACTGTTCGATTGGGTAGGTATGCCGCTTCTGCGAAGAGTAGCGGAGACGCCGCTGCGTTGGCGATCAAGGCGATGTTGTCGATCGCGGAGCGGCGGCGGGGGTTGGAACGGTTCGTACACCGGAACCCGGCCCGTGGGTGGAGGCCTGGTTTAGGAACGCGGGGCGGCCCTCAAGCGGTTCGCGCTTGAGCGCCGCGTTGAACCTCTCGTCAAGGGTGTTGTCGGCAGACGAGCCGATCGTGCCCATCGACTGGTGTTGGTTCGCGCCCGGGCGAGCGATGCTGCCCGCGTAGAAGACGTCGTCGCCAGGCGCGAAGAGCGTGACCTCGGTTCCGACCTCGAGGACGGTACCTGCTGCGTCAAACCCAAGGACCCTCAGATCGGAAGTTGGGGACCCGGCTCTGACCTTGACGTCGACCGGGTTCACGGAGACTGCCTTGACCTCGGCCAACAGATCATGGGGGCCGATGGGTCCGATCTTGACTACCTCCTCGATGAGTGAGGATGGGTCGCGTGATGGGAGGTTGTGGCGGCAGCCGATGACAGTGGTGGAGCGGTGGGGTGTGGCTCCGGAGGGACATGCATGCCCCCATCTTGCCGCCGTGACCCCGGTAACCCGCAAGGGGGCCTAGTACCCATGGGGTAGCATCAGATGATGGTTAGTGAACCGACTCGCCCCCTTCCTTCGGCGGCGACCCGACATGACCCGAACCGCTGTGGACAACATGATGTCTACGCCGCGATGTGCCCGTGTCGAGACATGCTCGACCTTCTGGCCAACAAGTGGAGCACTCTGGCAATAGGAGCCCTCGAGGATGGGCCGCTGCGCTTCGGCCAGCTCAAGGTCCGCCTCGAGGGAGTCAGCCCGAAAGTCCTTTCGCAGACCCTCAAAAGGCTCGAGGCGGCGGCGTTCCTCACCCGAACTGCCTACGCCGAGGTTCCTGCACGCGTCGAGTACGCGCTCACCCCGCTAGGAGTCAGTGCTGGAGCGCCCCTGCGGGAGCTAAGGGGCTGGGTGGAGCTGAACGTCCACCTCGATGAACACGGGTCGGCCTCGAAGTCCGCAGAGGGTTTGCGCTCCATTTAAGAACTTCCCGCGGGGCCGAGAGCGTAGGCCCCGAAGCGGTCGATCGTCTACGGACAACCCCAGTGCGCCTATGGCGAGAGGCGCTCATGCGCGTTCAAGGCGTACCTGCATCGCTTGAAAGCTCTTGGTGCTTCCAGAGGGGCCTGTGTCACTCGACCAAGGGGAGAATGAGACGGCAGACGTTCACGCGAAGAAAGTGTGTAGTTCGCGCGAGCGACACGTCGTCGCCAACCGGTCCGATGGTAGGGCGAGCGTTGTCGACAACCGAAGACCTTGATCCGTTGCGCGGGATAATGGGCCATTATCCGGTGGTATCGGGCAGAAGGACCATGGTGCGCCGCGGCTTCAGGGGGCTGCCCTCAGCGCGTGCGGTCCCTGTTATCCCGCACAGCACTCCGAACTGGCCTGCGACGGGCGGCGCGGGGTGTCTGGGAGTTGATGTACTTCACGACTGCGGCAGCCCCGCGATGCGGCGGTAGAGCGTCGCGCGAGACATGCCGAGGTCGCGGGCCACCTGGCTGGCTGGCTCACCGGCTTCGACGAGTCGTTGTGCGTTGCGGATCTGGCTGTTGGTGAAGGTGGGTCGGCGGCCGCCAAGGTCTGCGCCGGCGGCGCGGCGTTTGGTGACCGAGTCGTTGATGCGTTCACGTTTGATCTCGAGTTCCATCTGGGCCAGTGCGGCCATGACGGTGAAGACCATGGAGCCCGTGGGCGTGGACGTGTCGACGTTGGCGCCCCCAAGGTTGAGCACGCGCAGCGCTGCTCCTCGAGTCCTGAGCTCGTCGGCGAGGGTGAGCATGTTGACCGTCGAGCGGCCAAGGCGGTCGAGAGTCGTGATGACGAGCGTGTCGCCTTCATGGAGCGCGGCGAGGGCAAGGTCGAACCGCGGCCGGCGCGCTCGAGCGCCCGAGACGCCGTGGTCGACGTAGAGGTCATCACGTCGGACGCCGGTGCCGAGCAGGTCGTCGACCTGACGGTCAGTCGACTGGGTTCTAGTCGATACCCGCGCATAGCCGATCAACTTGCCCATAGAGTCCTCGAATGTGTCTCGCAACCAACGTTGGCAACACTCAACCTAACCGATGGATGCGAGACATAGTTGCGAGACTCGCTGGCCGGCCTAGCGCGGTCGACGCTCGAACGTCGATCGAGACGTCTCGTAACCCTAGGGATGTGAGACGCTTCCGCACACCCGGCGACCACCGAAGTTTTCCGTGACGGAAACCTCTGTTATCTTTCCGGCATGGAAAACTTGTCTTCTTCGACTGCGGCGCGCCAGCTGGAGCTGGCGACGACATCTCGACGACGCACGGGTGACCGCCTGCACAGCTCGCTCCTGGCGTATGTCGCCCTTGGGCTGCTCTGGGCCTCGCCGATCGCAGCGATGGTTGCGGGGATGGTCTGGGCTGCTCGCATCGGGCTGGCCGCGGTGGCGATCACCGCCGTGTGGGCGACTCTTCTCACACGCAAGCAAGGGGTAGCTATGACACCCATCGATCCGAGGTCAGAGGCATCTCGGTACGGGGCCTGGCTCCTGTTCTCCTGGGCGGCCTGCGCGCTCACGGGCCTGTGGGCTCACACCGTGGATGCCCCTGCTGTGGTTCTCACGGTCGCAGCGGTGAGCGCAGTGGCGACGACGATCCTGGGATCTCTGATCGACCGCGCGATCGTGGGGGCCGCTCGAGAGATGGCGATCTCGGGATGAGCATCGAGGTCGACCAGGTGATTCACGCACCGAACCGGCTCGCTATCTGCGCGATGCTCTCCGGCGCCAGTGCCGTCGAGTTCGGGGTGATCCGCGATGAGCTCGACGTCTCTGACTCTGTAGCCAGCAAGCACCTGAAGGTGCTCGTCGACGCTGGCTACGTCACCTTCGAGTCCAGGACGACCGAGACAAGCCGACGCCCGCGCACCTGGGCTTCCCTGACTCCGGTGGGACGTGACGCGCTGACCGAGTATGTGAAGAGGCTCCAGCAGATCATCCAGACGGGCGCGCAGGGCCAGACGGCTCAGCCTTCCGCGGGGTAGTCAGGGCGCCTCAGCCCGGCCTGCGAACGAGACGCCTTGCAACCCATGGGATGAGAGACGTGCCGGGGTGGTAAGTCGGCCGGCGTCGTAGGGGGATCGTTGAGGCCCTGGCTTGACGGAGTGTCTGAGTGAGCTTCGGGGAAGCAAAAAAGCCCCCACCTGCGGAGACGTTAGTCAGTGCAGGTGGGGTGCTTCTCGATGAGTCGTGCTGCGAGGTATCAAGCCCTCGCTTCTGTAACTAGGATAGCGCGGTGTCCTACTCAGCGCAAAGCCCTCCTGGTGTCGTCCAGCCCATCGCGGTGCGTCTGAGTCATCACATCTCGTCCCCTCGCATGGCGCCGTACGTCGCCAGCACGCACACTCCCACGCAGGCGCTCAAACTCTACCGGTGGAACATGAAGCTCTCGGGCGAGTTGCAGCAGGCGCTGTCTCTGGTCGAGGTGGTGCTGCGGAACGCCATCGACCACGAATTGCGGATCTGGAACGCTGCTCAACCCCCCTCCTCCAGGCATGGAGTTGCTCAGTACACCGACGAGTGGGTCAAACTCGCTGCGGCGCCGCTCTGGTCGCTGATCAACAAGCCCCAGGGCAACGGCAGGCCTCCGAAGACGACCTACGGCGCGGCCCTAAGCAGAGCGCAGCAGGACATGGTCGTCAGAGATGCAGCACATCCTCGTCACCGTGCCGCTGTATGCCACGACGATGTCGTGGCCCACGTCACCTTCGGCACCTGGGCCAAGATCCTCGGAACGGACAACCGGGGGTACTGGGCGGATGAGATGTGGAAGCAGGCGCTCCACGCGGCCTTCCCTGGGAAGGCGCAGTCTCCGCTCGTCGTGGCCTATTGGGTGGCTCGCCTGCACCGCCTTCGCAACCGAGTCGCCCACCTCGAGCCTTTGCTGGGAGTTGATGTCATGGGCTACCACCGCACCGCCGCGAGGCTCCTGACCTCGATAGACCCCGACATTGGATCTTGGTATGCAGGGACATCGGAACTCGCGCGAGTCCTAGAGCGACGACCGGCGTAAGGCTGCCAGCAGCGGTCAGCTGCGCTCCTCGGCCCAGCGTCACGGGTGACGAGGACCGAGGAGCAGTGGGGCTGGCTACATCGGCAGCGGTGCCAGGAGGACGGCGACGATGATGGCGCAGGCGATGTCGAGCATCAGCCGGCGCACCTCCTCGCCGTCGGGGGCACGCCACGGGGAACGGGGTTCCACTGGCGTCTCCTTCCAGTCGTGTCCGACGGGCAGGACCCAGGGCGGCCTGGCGGTTGAATCGCCCGGCCGGGTACCGTGAAGTCGTTGAGGTTCATCGGTGGTCCCTGCGTCTTGCGTCGTTGAACTTGCGGCCAGAACGCTGGTTGCGCCTGGTGAATCCCGGTGGCGGAGGTTGGCGCCTCCGCCACCGGGCCGTCCCCGTCCTTCTTATGAGGACGGAGTCTTGGTGGCCTCCGCGGCGGGCGGTTCGGCAGATTTGGCTCTGGCGCGCACGGCCTTCGTGGCTCGGGCTTGGGCGGCCTTGCGGGACTCGTATCCGAAGTCTCCGGTCAGCGAGTAGTAGACGCGCGTGGTGTAGCCGGTCTTGGACAGTGGGGCCAACACTTGCTCGAACCTACGGTGGAGCAGACCTTCCTCCTGGAGCTGGTTCACCCCGGCTTGGGCCGACTTGCGCGAGATGCCGTACCAGTCTTCGAACTGCTTGAGGGTCGGGTGGATCTCGCTCTTGGCGTTGGTCTCCTTGGCGATGATCAAGAAGACGGCCAGGGCCGGCATCTTCAGACGCGCGAACCACTCGTCCTTCCAGAAGGCGTGGGGCAACGTGAAGTAGTGCTCCTCGGGTTCCTTGCCTCCTGCCGGTTTGGTGTAGTCCGCCTCCCCGTCTTCGCGGCGAGGCGCGATCCGCACGAGCCGGCTCTCACGTGTGCGAGTGATGAGTCCCCGACTCTCCAGATCGCTCCATGTCCGGGACAAAGTGCTCTCTGACCAGGTGAGTGCGCCTTTGTGATCGCTCGTCAGGGCGCGGACCCAGGCGTAAGACCCCAGGGGCTCGTCTGCGTGCTCCAACCCGCTCCACGCCGTCAGGAGGAGCAGGTAGAGGGTCAGGGACCGATGCTTGCGCTCACGCAAGAGGGTCGCCAACGTCGATGCGCGCTCGCCCGTGCTCGGGTCCTTCTCGTGTCGCTGCACCAACATGTGACGCACCGGTGTGTACTCGCGAGGATTGTTCGCGAGCAGGGTCGCTCGAGCCGCCGAGGGTGCAACCGGGGTGAACCCCATCGGCGCGCCGGTTGACGCTGGGGGCTGGTTCGTTGTCTCCATGTGACCAAGATAGACCACATGAGGCACCTTGCCCTTCCAGCAGAGAGAGTCTCAATTGCGGTTTCGCGCCCTCCGGTGCGAAGACTATGCGACACCTCTGCGACATCCTTCGACACATGCGACACACACACCTTAGGCCGACCGGCAGTTAGGGGTGGGCGCTGGGGCCTCGGGGAGTAGCTCGATCGCGACTTCAGGTCCCCAATGACGCCATCCGGCAAGACCTTCGGAGCGCGCCCTGATAGAATGTTCTATATAGGAGGTGGTCCCCATGGTGATGGAAGCCCCGTCGATCGAGAGGGCTCTCAAGTTGAGGGCTCGTCGTGCGGTCGACAACCTGGACATGCTGCGTGAGATGCGTGCGCTGGCGAGGTCACGGTCTCAGGTCGAGCTCGCGCGTGGTCTGCGGATCACGCAGCCGTCGGTCAGCTCCGCTCTGAAGACGGCAGAGAAGGTGCCGGACGTGCGCCCCGGTTTCTCTGGCGCGACCCCGTACGAGATTGCTCAGCGGTACAGTGCCGGCCTGCTCATGCAGGCTGAGCTCATCGACGAGCTCGCACGGTGGGAGTACGAGTCGGTGGAGTTCACCGACGGTCCTCTGGACTGGAACGTTGGAGCGGTGACCGAGGGGACGTGGGAGGAAGTCGCTCGGGCTCTCGACGACGGTCTGCTCGAGCCTGAGGTGTATGACGCGATCATCGATCGCCAGGGAGAGCTTGGTCAGTGACGCCCGACCGCACGGACGCCCATCGCTTGCTCATTGAGCGCCTTTCTGCAGACGACGGTCCGCTGTCGAAGGACACCCCGACTGCCACCGTGAAGAACCCTGCCTGGTTCGTCGAGCGCGACGGCCGGCTAGAGATCCGCGCCGGACGGCGCGCTCTGCACCGACGGCTGCGCGAGGAGATGCGCGAGGAGAACCCCGGCGTCAAGGCTGAGCGACGAGCCATCATCTTGGCGGGGCCGCCGGGAGCCGGCAAGGGCACGACGCTGCGCCAGGAACGCGCCGACGTACTGCCGTCGTACTTGGTCATCGACGCCGACGACTTCAAGAAGAAGCTGCTGACCGAGGCCTTGCGGGACGGCACCTACGAGTCCGTCATCAAGCCCCAGGCGATCAAGGATCTGGAGGCGGGCGGGGAGCAGTTCTTCCCGCTCGAGCTCGCGTCGTTGGTCCATGAAGAGTCGTCCATGCTCGCCGCCTCGATGCGCGACGAGGCGCTGCGTGACGGGACGAACATCGTCATCGACACGGTCCTGTCGTCACCGGAGAAGGCTGCCGACATCGGCCGACGTCTCGAGCGTGCCGGCTACGACGTCGAGGTGATCGACGTGGAGGTTCCCTACGCGCTCTCGGAGGAGAGGATCGCCAGCCGGTGGCGAGGTGACTACCTCGACGCCCTGGACAAGGGCGAGGGGCTCGGAGGGCGGTGGGTGCCGGCTGAGTTCGCGCGCGAGGTCTTCAACGGACCCGACGGCAAGTCAAGGCCTGAGGCTGTGGCCCAGAGCCTCGCGGAGAGTGCACCGAACGTGGTTCGGTTCTCTCGGTACCGCACCGAGCGCGAGGGCGCTCCCCGGGTCCTCGAGGTCGACAAGGTGCGCATGAAGCCCGGCGGGCCGCTGGTCGACCGACAGGCCACGCTGCTCTCCAACGCGGTGCAGGCGAGCCGGGCGACAAAGGGGCGCAGCGTTCCTGGCGTCTCCCCATCGGTCGGCCGTAGGCCACCCCTGAGTGGCGGGAAGCGACCCCCCGAACGAGGTCCCGAGCGGTAGTCGCCTGCGGCACTGCAGGGCGCCGTTAGAGGTCTACTTCCACACGGCCCCCGTGTCCCCGATAGATGCCAGCACGCACGAGAGAGACCCCCGTCAGGGGTACGGCTCAGCCGCATCGCTTCGCGACGCGAAGCGCCCTTGACGGGGGTCTGTCTCGTGTGAGGATCACTGGCTCGGGGAGATGGTGAGATGCACCCCACCAGGCCGTGCACGGACCGCACACGCACATCGTGAGCCGACGTGCCCAGGGTGACGGTGCGGTCGGTGTGCGGGCGGGCGATCAGGGTCCCGCTGTCCACCTGTGGGCGGCTGGAGCCGCGAAGCGTTGGGCTCAGGCCGTCCACAGGTGGTCAGGGGGCACCTTCACTCAGCGACGTCGTGAGCGCTCTCGTCGGAGCCGTCCTGATGCGCGCTCGAATCACTCTCATCGACCGGCGCTGGCGCCGGGGTGGGCTGTGCCTGCGCGGCGTTCTTACGGGCCTGGCGCTTGCGGACTCGGGCCTTCTTGTCGGGCTCCGGGTACCCGATCTTTCGGAGCTCGTCGGCCGACCAACCAGCGGACAGGGCCGCGTTGAACTGCTTGACGTCCTCACGCTCCGCGGTGGCGATCTGTTCTGCAGTTTCGCGCTCGACCTCGGCAAGCCGGCGGGCCGCCGACTCGCGAACGTCGGCGAGGTTCTGACGAGCCATGCCGACACCGCGGATTGCACTGATGCGGTCCTCCTGCAGGCGCTTGGCGGTCTCGATTGCTTCTTCGACACTCGGTTCTTTGGCCATGCCATCGATCGTACGTAACCCCACCGCGAAACGCGACGCTTCTCGTCGCCGGGAAAGAACGCCGCGGCGGAGCCGCGACCCTCCCGTCTGACGACGTGAGGGACAAGATCGGACGCCCGCGAGGAGCAAGCTATACACTTAGGTTCCCTAAGTGGCTTCAAACCTCGACACGGCGTCGAGGTTCGGGCACACTGGACGTGTAGTCCCCCGCGCAGGGCGGGGTCGCTGCGCTGGGCCGGGAGAGGGGTTGTCTGATGAGCGATGAGACGCCCGGAGGCCGTCTGTTCGCCCGCCGCCGGCGTGCCAACGTCGCAGGTGGTCGCCAGCACTTCCACAAGGTGAAGGTCACCCCTGAGGAAGAGGGCGTGCTGCTGCGCCTGGCCGAAGCCCAGCACGTCACCATCCCGCGTCTTCTCGTCGAGTCCGCGCTGGCGGCCGAGACCTCGGAGACGCCCACTGAACGACGCAACGCGATGGCCGAGCTCTTCGCGGCACACCGTCTTCTTGCTGCGGTTTCGAACAACGTCAACCAGATGGCGCGCGCCACGAATGCCACGGGCGAGGTGCAAGCCGAGATGGTCGAGACGCTGCGCGCGGTGCGCCGCGTCGCGGAGCGGATCGACGACGCGATCGACGGGCTGGCCACCTCATGATGCCCAACGTGACGCGCGGCGATCGGATGGCCGGTCTGATGACTTACCTCGTCGGTCAGGGGCGCGCGAACGAGCACACTGAACCGCACCTTGTCGCTGGCGACGCGGCGCTCATTGCGTGGCACGACGACGCCGAGCTGGGCGACGATGCGGCACGGTCCGTCGCACGCCACCTCGACCGGCCGCGCACTGCGTACGGGGTCGAGGTTCCGCGCGGTCATGTCTGGCACGCGTCCCTGTCGCTGCGCGCCGAGGAGGGCATGCGCACCGACGAGGAGTGGGGTGCGATCGCTCGCGACTTCGTCACCGCGATGGGCTTCGACGACAACGAGGGAACCAAGGCGGCGTGCCGTTGGGTCGCGGTCCGTCACGGTGTCTCCAAGGCTGGCAACGACCACATCCACATCGCCGTGAATCTCGTGCGCGAGGACGGCACCAAGGCGTCGACACACAAGGACTTCCACCGCGCACAGACAGCCGCACGAGCCCTCGAGATCAAGTACGGTTTGGAGCAGTTGGAGTCGGCCAGGGGCGAGCGTTCCACGCGTGGCTACAGCCCTGCAGAGCAGGCTCGCGTTGAGGAGCGCGCAGCACTGTTCGCTCAGAAGAAGTACGAGCAGCAGGTGGCCCGCACGAGCGAGCCGATGCCGTCGTGGACGCAGCTCGACGGCAAGCAGCGTCAGTCACGCGTGGCCGCCGAGGTGCGTCTGAACGTGCCTCGCAACGACCTCGCTCGAACGGTCCGCGGTGCGGCGACGGCCGCGGCAGACGAGAGCGAGTTCGTTCGCCGGATGCGCCGGTCTGGTCTGCTTGTTCGAGCACGCTTCGCGGACGGCCGGACCGACGTCGTCACGGGCTTCTCGGTCGCGTCTCGACCCACCGCTGGTGAGCGACCGATCTGGTACGGCGGCGGTCACCTCGGCCGCGACCTCACCCTGACCAGATTGCGCGAAGCATGGCCAGACACCCCCACCGGAGCCAGCGACGCGGCCGCCGAGTGGAATGCGGCCAAGCGCGGTCGACGCGTCGTCGCACCGGGACGAGAGAGCACCGAGCCTGACCCCGATCTGTGGGACCGCTACACCCGTGAGGTGAGCGAGCTGCGCGAGAAGCTGCGCGCCGTTCCCCTCGACGACCGCGACACCTGGCAGAGCGTTGCACGCGACACCGCCGGTGCATTCGCGGCGTGGTCGAAGGCGGTGGAATCCGAGCCCGGAGACCTCGCTGCTGCTGCCGATGCACTCTCGAAGTCGGCCCAGACCTTCCGGCGCCCGGAGAAGCCGCAGAAGGCTGGACGAGCCTCCGTCGGCGGGGCCGCGATGCTCCTCGCCAGCGCCACCCGAGGTGGCCAGGGGCCGGCCGCGCAGGCCGCGCTCCTGCGGCAGCTGATGAACCTCTCCGGTGCCGTCTACGACGCCGCGAAGGCAGCTGGTGAGGCCCGTCAGGCGGCGCTCCTGGCCACCGACGTCCGCGAACGGTTGAACCGGGTGCGTCAGGGGCTCGCGCCCGTGGCGACGTCGGCTCAGAGTGCTGGCGGCACCTCCACGGTGACGGCCATCAAGCCGACCACTCAGACCCGCGCAATCGTCGACGAGGCAGTGCAGGAAGCGCTCGCGAAGATCGAGCGTGCCCAGGACTCGCGGGACGCGAAGAAGACCCCGGCCGTGCCCGAACCGATCGAGCCGGCGAAGCCACGCACGACGGCAAGACCGAGCGCTGACCGCGGCTCGGAACGATAGAGAGGGAGGGCGATCATGGCCGAGGAAAGCGACGGCATCGAAGAGGCACTCGAAGGACAGATCCGGGTGCTGGTCACAGCGGCCGGCCGCATCGGTGAGCAGCTCGCTCGAGCCCGGGAGGAGGCCTCCCGACGAGCGCAAGCCGTTAGCGAGCGAGAGGCCCGCGAGCTGTCCTCGCGGTTCGACGCCGAGCGCAACGCTGCGCGCACCGAGTACGCGAACGTCTACCGCAACGACTGGTGGGACAAGGCGACACCGGAGCAGATCGCGGGCACCTACCAGGCTGCCCGTGCGTGGGCGAACGAGGACCCCGAGGCCGTGCGAGCCGAGGCCCGGATGCGCGACGAGCTGTCGACTCGCTACGGCGTCGACGTCAGCAACACCGGTTCGGACCCCGCGGCTGTCCGGGCAGCCCTTGGAGTCAGCGAGCCCTCTCGTGAGCAGCAGGTCGGTGATGAGGAACTGACCCGTGCGAAGGAGTGGTTCGCATCGAACGACCCCCAGGCGCTCTCGCAGTATGAGCAGCGTCGCCGGTTCGCTGACACCGTGGAGGCGGCACGAGGTGACGACTCCTCTCTCGTGCAGACCTGGAAGTCGCGAACCGATCAGACCCCCGAGCGCGACGCCGACGCCGAGCGTCGACGGGCGGCCGCCGAGGAGGCCGAGGCGGTGCGTCTGGTCACCGAGGCTGACAGGGCCGACCGTGCGGCCGAGGAGTCACGCACAGCCGCTCAGCACGAGCCGGACCCGGAGGAGCGTCAGGAGGCGCGTGTGCAGGCCGAGACGCACCAGGCGCACGCGGACAGTGCACGCGCCGATGCCCGGCCGCTCTACGACTCGGCGGAGCGCCGGCAGGCGACCGCAGCTGACCTCGAGTCGAAGGGCATCAGCCCCGAGGCAGTGGGGGCGAAGATGCGAGCTGACGTCAGCCAGGCCAAGCCCGCCACCGAGGCGGCCAAGGGCGGCCCAGCCAAGTCAGCGAAGGCACGCAAGACCCGCAGCGGCCGCGGCGCCGAGGCGCAGCGCAGCGGGCAGAGCCGCTGAGCGTCGAGCTCGAGGCACGAGAGAGGGACCGCACCCACCGGGTGCGGTCCCTCTCTCGGTGCGCTCAGCTCGCCGGCTGAGGCGGTTCGTCGACTGGCACGCGCTCGTCAGCGAACAGCCCTTCGGGCGGTGCCTCGTACGGCAACGGTTGACCCTTCCTGTTCCGGTCGGCCTCCGACTCTGACCCCGCGAACGGCCCTTCAGGGCTGAGCAGCACGCCCATGTGGTGGTCGGCGTGGTCACGCCACCAGACGCTCATGCCGGTCGTCGGGTCCTGGCGCAGATGCTCCCACGCCCGCCAAAGAGCATCGAGCCGGATCACCGCTTCGTCGTACTCCCACCACCGCGCAGCCCAGAGGCGATTCTGGCCGTCGACGCGACGACGGTAAGCCCCGATCAGGTAGTCACGCACGAACTCGTCGACGGACCCGTAGTAGAGCTCGGGCTCAGGCTCCTCCTCCTCCGGCTCTGGCTCGTCATCGAGCGCCGCGAGCTGCTGCTGCACTGCATCGAGGGCCGCAGTCCCGGCCCGGAGCTGGAGATCCTCGATCGCGACGTCGTCGAGCACCTCAGAGACGGCATCCTCGACCGTCTGGCCGACGACGTCGACGATCTGCTTGCGGATCGCCTTATGGAACGTCGACGCCAGCAGATCGGTCGCGAGCTCGCCAATGTCGACACCGAACGCGCGGCCAGGCTCTCGCTGCTCGAGCGGACCCTGCGGCTCGTCGTCGACGTCGAAGGGCTCAGCCTCGATACCCGGCTCATCCTCGCCCCAGTCACCCATCACGCACCCCTCGTCGACTCGGCCCGCTCGACGACGGCGAGCTCGGTCTCAGCCTCGCTGATGGTCCGCGAAGCCTGCGGGTCGTGTGCAGCGATCGAGGCCTTGACCTTCTCCGCGTGCGGACCTGCCATCCACGGCTGCGTGCGGATCAGCGTCGGGCGGCTACCCGACGACAGCACGACGGCGCGCCCCTTGGGCATCGCACCGAGGTCGTCGACGCCCAGGATGCGCTCACGGTTGAGCTGCTGGCTCACGCTGCGCCCACCACGACCAGAGGACACCGAGGAGGACTGCCTGTCGTAGTCACCGATCAACTCGGAGAGAGTGCGCAGGAACTCGGTCTCCTTGACGCCGCCGCCGTAGACGAAGACGTTTGCGGCCGAGAAGAGCTTGCGCATGCCTGACTCGCCCCAGACGTCGACGCCCTGCGACCAGGACTGCAGGATCGTCATCAGGACGATCCCGCGAGAGCCGTAGTGGCTGTACAGGTTCGGGAGCTCGCGCCACCGGCACACGTTCGCTGCCTCATCCAGGACCCCCACCAGCGGGGTGCTGAGCCGACCGCCGGCCATCGTCGCGGCCAGTTCCTCGGCGGCCTCGACGACCGCGGCCGTCAGCGCCATCACGAGGGGGCCGGCGCTGCCGACCCCCTCCTTGGACAGGCTGTAGAGGGTCGCGTCGCTCTTGACGAACTCTGCAGGGTTGAAGTGCTCCCGCGCCGGCACGTGACCGGCGTCGGTCACCCACGTAGCCACGTGCTTGTAGGTCAGGCAGGCGGTCATGCGGCGTGCGGTGCTGTAGATCGACCCGCGCTCCTTGTCGGGCGCGTTGGCGATCCCGGTGAGCTGGTCAGCAGTCAGCGGGTAGCCGGCCTCTCGGACGATGTCGGCCGGTGTCTCGTCACCTGGCCGGGTCAGCCAGGTGTAGACGGCCGTGATCGGACGTCCGTCGATCGCGGCCGCGAGCAGGCAGCCGGCGAGGAGGTCGCGGCCGTTGTCCTCGAAGTGGCTGTCCTTCTTGTCGCCGGTGTTCGCGGCGGCGAAGTGGTCTGCGAGACGGCTCGCCTTGACCTCGTCGGTGACGTAGGAGAGCGGGTTCCACCACCAGGTTGGTTCCTCGAGGGCGATGCCCTGAGGATCGAACACCCACACCGGCCCGTTGGTAGCTCGGACGTCTCTGGTCGCGTCGACGACGTCGCGTTTGTTCGACGTCACCAGCACCCCGCCGGGAGCGGCGAGGATCGCAGGTACGGCCCGTGAGGTCGTCTTGCCTGTCCGAGGACCCCAGATATCGAGGTGCATGTCCTCCCACGTCCCGAACAGTTCCGCGCCGCCGAGCGTCCTGCCGATCGGCACACCGACGCTGTCGACGACGCCCAGGCGCTCGGCCTGCTTGGTGGCGTTCTTCTTGCTGACACCCTCGATATCGCGGCCGCGACCCATGTAGGTCGCGGCGCGGTCGACGCGGGTGCGCTTGCTGCCACGGCGGTGTCGCAGGACTGCGACGGCGACGATCAGTAGCACGAGCAGCACGCCGAGGCCCGCGGCCACCCAGATGCCCTCAGTACCTGGCCAGGAGACCTCGCCGCGCAGCAGCCCGAAGAACACCTCGAAGGGGTTGGCCGGGACGGTCTCGCCCGTGCCGGCGAGCCGGTGACCTAGGTGGACTGTGGCGTAGACACCGCCGACCACCACGACGGTCAGGATGATGCCGACCCACACGAGGATCGCGTCACTGCCCACGCCCCCGGGGTCGCGGCGCCGGTTGTTGGGCTGGCTCATGATGCGACCTCTTCCTGATCGACGTCGTCCTGGCGGGCGCCGACTCGAGAGACCTCGTGCCAGAGCTTGTTCGTGTCGCTGACGGACGCCTCGACGCTGGTCAGCTGCACGTTGACCGGGATGCCCGGGCGTCCACCGACCTTGACGAGGAACTTTCCACGCCCGGGCGGCTCCGCCTCGCGGCCGGTGGTGGGGTCCCACGCCGGCGGGTCCTGCCAGCCGATGAGCAGGTCCTGCTCAGCCTGGGAGAACGGCACGGCAGAGGTCAGCAACGGCATCTCGGCCCCCGGGAGCCCGCCGCAGATCACCATCCCGGAGCGCTCGACGAAGCCCTTGGCTTTCATGCGGTCCTCTTCGCTCGCCAGGGCCAGCAGGTCGCTCATCGTGTGGGAGATCATCGCCATCCCCACCCCGCGCTGGCGGTTTAGGCGGGTCAGGGCGTCCACGCGGTCGACCATCCCGCGCCCGGCCCGCAGCGCGCGCCAGAGCTCGTCGAGGATGACGAAGTAGTGCCGGCGCGGTTCCAGGCCGGCGTCAGCCAGGGCATTTGCGACGTTGACGGTCCCGAACCCCGCGGACCAGCAGGCAAGGAGTGTGGCGGCCTGGAGCTCCATCTCGGAGTCGTCGATCGCCGAGACGTCGTAGACCACTGGTGCGTCGCGGCGCATGGGGTTGGTGGTGTGACGCGAGAACGTCTCCCCCAGCCGCCCACCACCGACCAGTCCGATGAGCGAAGCCTCGAGGTCCTCGGTGATCTGCTTGTACCGGTGCTCATCCCCGCGGTCGAGGGCGACCGCGCGCACCTCGGACGGACCGTCCTGTATGACCTTGAGCAGATCACCCAAGACCGGCACTCCTTCGTGACGCTCGTCGAGGACCTTCAGGGCCCGGTCGATGATCGTCTCCTCACGGTCTGTGGGAGGGGCTGAACGCATGATCGTCAGCAGCGCCGAGACCATCGTGTGTCGGCGCCCATGAGCGTCGGCCATCACCTGGGAGGCTTCCTTCTCGAAGCCCGCCTCGAGCAAGCGCGCCGCGGCCTCGGTCGCTTCACCGGGGTCGAGGACGTTGAGGTACCCGCGCCCGCGCCCGAGCGTGATGACCTGCCCGCCCATCGCCTCGATCAGGTCCACGTAGTCAGGCTTAAGGTCCCCCAGTACCAACGGCATGACCCCGTACCCAGCCAGGCCCGTGGCCATGCGGCGGATCAGCGTGGACTTGCCCAGGCCCGGCTTGCCAAGCACGAATGCGCTGGGGTTGCTGATGAGTTTGGCGCGCTGAAACCACGAGATCGGGTCGCAGCACAGCGTCGCGCCGGTGTGAATGTGGCGTCCGAGCGGTACCCCGACCATCGGGGTTCCCGTGCCGATCGCGAACGGCCACAACCCACACACCTGCACCGTGGTACCGCGCCACTCCTCGGGTGCCTGCACGTAGGAAGAAGCGCCACGACCACGCCCCAGCCACCCCCGCATGGTCGGACGCAGCGGACGGATCTCCTTCGGCTTCTCCGCTGGAGCAACCTTCGAGGGCTTGCCGTGACGGATTTTCCGGGACTTCTTCGGCGCATTCACAGCTTGCTCCTCAGCTCGCTGGGGATCTTCACGTGCTTGGTCAGGACGAGCCCCAGCGGCAGCGCAGCCGCGAACGCAGAATCCTGCGACCCGTAGACCGGGCGCAGACGAAGACGTGCCGTGGCAGAGAGGTTGTCGACTGCCGCGCGGGCGTCAGCATGCTTCTCGTAGTCGAAGACTGTTGCTGTCACCAGGATGCCGAAGTTCACCAGTCCGGCCCCTGAAGCCTCTTCGCTTGCCGTCGCCTGAGCAGACCGCACAGCGAGGGAGTCGCGAGCAGCCGGCTTCGACGTCGAGGTCGCACGAAACTCCGCAGCTCGCAGGTCCGCCTCGACCATGGCGGCCGCTCGTGCTGCGTCGATCGGGCGGTAGAGCAGAGTCACTCGCTTGCGCGCGATGTCACGGTGAGGAGCCAACAGTCGAGCGAGCACGCCGGACTGGACGCTGCCTCGAGGCGCTGAGGTCATCGACCAGGTCATGGAGTAGGCCGAGTCGTGACGGTAACCATCCCAGGAAGCCTGCGCGGCCGAGGGCCCGACGTCCGGCCACGACAGCTCGGGGACCTCGCCATTGGCGTGCGCCTCATCGATGAGCACCGCTGCCGCCGGGTCGTAGGCGACCCGGATCGTCTCGCACAGCTCTTGACCATCGAGGGGGTGTGCGGAACCGGCTCCTGTGGCTTGGAGCGAGCCGGTCAGTCCGGGCAGCCGCGCACCGAGCTCGCGACCCATTTCCTCGGCAGTACGCTTCTTGCCCCCCGCCCGAGGGGCGGCAGAGAACGTGATCGCAACGTAAGCCTTGACCGTCGACGATCCAGAGGGGTACCGGTGCACCGCCTCGGCCAGCATCGCCTTCGCGAACTCAGGAGCGTTCTCGTCGATATTCATCGCCACCTCCCTCCGAAGCCGGGTGCCGGAGTCGGGAGCAGTCTCGATCGTGACCGACGCTGCTTCAATGCCAGGTTCGTCCCCGAGGTTCGATAGCCAGTGGCCCCAGTCGGCCACCCAGACGTCGATCTGCTCCTGGTCGACCAGTGCCGCGCCGTCGGGCTCTGTTCCGATCACGATGGAGAACGAACCCGTGGCGGGGGTGTACAGCAGTGCGAAGCGGCGCCCGTAGGAGTCGGTGTGCTCACTCAGCCGGGTCGGTGCGGCCAGGCCGGGCAGCTGGTAGGTGCCCCACAGAGCGCGGCCTAGCGGACCAGAACGGTAGAGGTGCGACCCTCGAGAGCGGGCGCTGGTCCACGCCAGGCGAGCACCGATCCGCGAGAGGGCGCTGCGGCCGTGTGAGTCCTTGATCAGCAGCGCTGCGAGTACGACGACGAGGATTCCGGCCAGGACAACGGCCTCAAGCACGCCGCGGATCATCAGAGTGAAGACCACCAGGAGCAGGCCTCCCAGCAGGATGGACGTTCCGACCGAACCTAGCCCCATCAAGCCTGGGGACGTGGGCTGACGCCAGTTTCCGTAGGTGCGGGGCCCTCTGCTCTCAACTGTTGCTGCCACTTGGCCCATCCCCTTCCCCTGTTGACTGCTCACCCATGTTCTTCGCGGCTGCGGCGGCTGCCTCGCCGCCCTTCTTGGCCATGTCGAGCGCGGCACCTGCCGCGATTCCCACGGGGCCACCCGCCGCGCCTGCAGCGGTCGCCCCTCCGCCTGCGGCTGCACCGCCTGCAGCGGCACCCCCGCCTGCGGCAGCACCACCGCCGGAGACAGCACCGCTCCCGGCAGAGGCCCCGTTACCTGCTCCGGCGCCTCCTCCGGAGGCCTTGGAGCCACCAGACGAGGGACCAGCCGAAGCCGCCCCCGCATCTTGGGCTCCTGCCTGCTGCGACGAGGTTGATGCGGACTGGCCCCCGGTGCTGTTGCCCGATGGACCAGAGCCGCCATCTGAGCCGCTACCGCCCGAGGGACCGGGGGCTCCCGACCCTCCGCTAGAACCCGAGCCTGAGCCTGAAGCTAGACGTCCGAGTGATGCTGCTCCGCTCGGAAGCGCGCCCAGAGCTCCGGCAGTCAACGCCCCTCCTGCCGCGCCTCCTGCCACTGCCCCGACCATCGGTGTCACGAACTTCATTAGCGCAGGCATCGCGAACAGCGCGATGATCATCAGCATCAACCCCGTGAGGACAGCAAGAAGACCACTGCCGTCGTCTTTGAAGACGTCTGTTCCGGCGAGCTGGAACGCCGCGGCGTACACGATGGCTGCGGCGGGCTTGTAGAGGATGAACGCGATCAACCACCCGACGCACTTCTTCAGCCAGCTCTTGCCCATCTCGGTGTTGGTAGCAGATGCCGCGAGAGGAAGGATGCCGGTGAGGATCACCAGCATCCCGCCGCGGGCCACCATCAAGAGGATCTGGAAGACCGTGGCCAGGATGGCGATGATCCCCAGGATGATGATCAGCAAGGCACCCAGGCCGCCTGCTGCCTGCGATGTGAGTGCGATCAGCACGACCATGTTGTCCTGGAAGCAGGAGCCCTCATCCACGTTGCAGGTGTCCAGAGAGCCGTTGAGTATCCAGACGGCGAAAGAGTCGGCGAACTCGACCAGCAGGGCAACAGCAGTCACTCCGGCGCCGGAAACGATGATGAGGGTCAGCAGACTCTTCAGGGTTTCTCGCCCGGGCTCGGCTCGCTGCTCCCACGCCATCCGGGCGCCGCCGATGATGACCGAAGCTACTGCTGCGGCTCCCATGTACCACCAGAGCGATGACTGCAGGAAGAGGGTGGCGCCAGCGGCGTTGTTCGGTCCGTCCGGCATCAGGCCGCTGACCAGTGCACTCGAGCCTGAGATGACGACTACCGCGACGAGGACTATCCCGATCCGACCGATTGCGGCGATGCCTTCCCCCGCGCGCATCCGGGTAGCGATCAGAGCACCCAGGATGAACAGCGAGATGATGGCGATCGCGAAGCCAACCCAAGTGACCCAACCGAGGATCGCGGAGATGTTGTAGGCGTCTGGCGCGTAGTTTCCCGGTGTCGCCGTGGTCGATCCGCCGCCGTCGGTCAGGTTCGGTGTGCCGATGTTGACCCAGAGAGTCCCCAGCGAAGCGATGCCCTTGCCGTAGGCCTCCATCACCGCGTCGGCCATGTTGTTAATGGCGTCACCGACGATCGCCTTCGCCCCCTGGCCGGCTTGGCAGAACGGGTTTACCGCACTCCAGCCCGGGCATCCTTCGTCAGCCACAGGTCACTCCCCCCAGATCGTGTATCCCGCAAGGTCGGGGATGGTCGCAAAGTCGACCGGGCTCGAGGGGTCTTGCATGGTCAACTTCCAGTCCCCGTTCTCCCAGATCAGGGTGTAGACACTCGACATGAGGATGGTCTGACCCTCCGTAGAGGCCTGTAGGGCGACGTCGACGTTGGCCGTTTTGCCATCGAACGCAAGCATGCGGAATCCCGCGATCCGAGCTCGGATGCCGCTCGTGTCACCACTTCCACCGGGACCGGCGTTCAGGAAGGCGTCACGGTTCGGACCCTCGGCCAGGAAGTACTTGAGCCACGGCTCGATGAGCTGGCTGTCGGATGCCTGCACGGCACCGTTGGCGGCGGCGAACAGTGCTCCCTCTGGGGATCGTTGGAAGCAGGTCCTCACTCCCTCGTCCGTGGTCTCAGTCGGGCCAAAGGTCTCCGACGACGGGTATGCCATCGTTCCCTGGTACTCCCACACTGCTTCCGGGGCGGTCGTCAGCGATCCGGTATCTGTCTCTCCGGGGACCTGGCAGCCCTCCGTGTCGGTCGCCTCGTCCGAAGGGGGCGCAGACGTGGTTGGTCCTTCGACGGCGTCAGTCGTCGAAGGCTCCACGGCCTGAGGGGTGTCGTCGCGGTTCATGGCGGTGACACCGAGAACGATGCCCACCACGATCAGGATCACGACGAAGGCGGCCGCTATGAGGAAGCCCGGCCGG
>Ga0308163_10001865_pt1 | contig 21083 bp, 22 predicted proteins | sample PhyTR1_FD_201037 | JGI IMG/M metagenome (GOLD analysis project Ga0308163, IMG submission 201037) | Phyllosphere microbial communities from UC Gill Tract Community Farm, Albany, California, United States - DLSLT.R1 | ecosystem: Host-associated > Plants > Phyllosphere > Unclassified | place: USA...
TATTTGTAATGTGAAAAAGCCATTAGAAAAGGCATTACCATCCCGACACAGGAAAATATGATGTGAAAGCCCAGGGACATTGCCATTTGAGATCTGGCGGCTAGAAAATCATCCATAATCTACATTTTGCTTCTGTAAAGTTAGGTTTAATTCCAGAGTTTCATTTATGATTTGCCAAGACAATTGTCATATTCTGGAAAAGTACACAAGGCTGGTCAAGCAGAAAACCCGCCATCAAGATTAAGGATGGCGGGTTATAATCTTAATTAATACGGCCTGCGTATTGTGAATTGGACACCATATCGCCATCTTCTGTGCGAAAAGCCATCCAAATGTGAAGTGGCTTAGTCTGAAAATTAACCGGCAGATTCACCGTGTAAGATGCATCAGAGCGCTTTGCGGCATTCTCTACAAAGAAAGATAAATTTTCGCTCTCCGCTGCCAGCAGAATCTGTGCAAAATCGTCTTTCCTGTCAGCATTGCCGGCGGCATTATCCTGCCAGGATATTTCCAGTGTGCTTGCTGAAGCCAGATTCAATGTCAATGGAACCGGCGCCAGCAGGTTTCCTCTGGAGAAAGAAATAGCAGTATAGTCCGGTGTGATGATAGAATCTATGTAATTAATTTTGAAATTCTCCATCAGATTGGTCATTGCCAGGATGTAGATGGATTTCATTCCGCTTCTGTTTCCGAAATGTCTGCAGGCGTAGGCTTTGTAGGACTGCATAAATTCTGCACATCTCTTCATCCTGTTCTGTACCATCAGCTGTTTGGCAGTTGGTGGCGAGGTTCGTTTTTTTGGACGAATCCTTGTGATTTCGTTTCCGAATACATTGGCTACCACAATACGTCCTGTACGTCCTGAGGTGCCGGATAATAATGAGTCATATAATTTTCCCATAATCAAATTGTTTTTTTGTTAAAAAATGGTGTTAAGTAATTACCCTCTGGTAATTTTTTCAAAAATATTTGCCCAAAGCGACAAAACGTGACGTATTTTTATTTAATTTGATTTTAATTCAAAAAATAATTCCGGAGTTAGAGCTTGTTTAAAATTTAAACAGGCTCTTAGAAAAAACTACATTTTTAATCACACGATTTCTATATCCTTTCTTCGATGCTTGTTCGATGCTTGTTCGAATGTGACTCGAAATTTGTTAATCCATATAAAATAGGGTTGATTATTGAATTAATTTTATTTAACATAATATATTAAATAAAAAAATAGTTTAAAAATTGTTGAAATATTATTAGTTTCGCAACTCTTAAAGAAAAAACTAAATCAATGAAAAAACTCTTCTTAAGTATGGGAGTCCTTGCTGTGGCATATTCCTATGGCCAAAAAATAAGCTGGCAAAAAGACATTCCATCTTCCACACAGGATTTTCTTTCCAATATGACTTCCACAATTGACAGGCAGATTCTGCTGTCAGGAAGTTCAATTCAAAGTTCATCAACTAGCACCAGACAGGCATCAGCCAATAATGGTTACGATTATCATCTATTAAAACTCGACCAACAAGGCAATCGGGTCTGGGAAAAATACTTTGGCGGAACAAGACACGATTACCTCACATCCAGCATTGCCACACAGGAAGGAGGCTTTGCCATTTTAGGTACTTCATTTTCCAACCAATCGGGAGATAAAAAGGAGAACAATCTGGGTGGGAGCGATGTATGGCTGATTCGTCTTTCCGAAAACGGCGAGGAACTCTGGCAAAAAACATTAGGCACAAAAAGTAATGACGAGGCATCAGCAGTTGTACAATCTACCGATCAGGGATTCTTTGTTGCAGGCAATATCAATGACAATAGGAAGCTGTTTGGTTCCAAAGATGTGTTTGTTTCAAAATTGGGCAAAGACGGAAAACTGATACAAACTACCATTCTCGGAGGGAAATCTCGGGATGAAGTAACCGATATGATACCAACTCCCGATGGCGGTGCTGCTGTCTTGATCTATTCGACTTCCGGGAAATCGGAGAACCTGAACAATTCTGAAACTCAAAATTCTGCTCAGAATAATAATTCCCAAAGTTCAAATTCCCAGAACGAAAATGTAAGAGCGGAACTGACTTCCTTGGTCAAGACCTTTGTCGGAAAATCCGGGGATGGCTTCGGGAACGGTGATTATTGGGTGATAAAACTGGACAAGAACTCGCATATCGAATGGCAGAAGACCTATGGCGGAAGCGGAGATGACCGCCCGAAAACTATTGTCAATACGGAGAATGGCTATCTGATAGCCGGAGAAAGTACAAGCCCCTCTTCGGGTAATAAAAAGGAGAATATCAAGGAGGGTACAGACATTTGGATTCTAAGTTTAGACAGCTCAGGCAATGAGATCTGGCAGAAATCTTACAACTTTGGAAACCGTGATGTTGCGATGAGCCTGGATGTGATCAGGAAGACGAACAAAGACAATTATAGTGAGGACAAAGGCTTTTTGTTAGGCGGTTACACCCAGGCGGAGGAAAAAGTGAAATCTGATGATGAGAAATTCTGGATGTTGTACATCGATACCAATGGTAAGGAGGAGTGGCGGAAATATGTGGAAGGAGAATCGAGACAAAGAGAGGAGAGACTTGTGAGTGCTAAATTGCAAAGCGATGGGACTTATCTTTTGGCTGGTACATCGGCAGAGGAACTTGGCAAAGAAAACTGGAAGATTATAAAACTTGGCGACAAACAACTGGACGATCTGGTGGAGAACAAAGACATCAGAATTTACCCTAATCCTGTTGGGGATTATGCTTATGTGGAGATTGGATTGGACTTCGAGAATGCAGATATCTATGTTTACGATATGACGGGAAAGGTTATTCATCAGTTACAAACAAAAAACAAAGTAACGAAGGTTGACACTTCAAAACTGCCACAGGGTGTTTACATAATCAAAGCGAGTATTGCGACTCAACAAGACAAAAAACTAACTACTAAAATCGTGAAAGAATAAAAACACTAATTATGAGAAAAATATATGTATTTGTATTAATTATTTTAAGTATTACACTACAAGGTCAAACAACAGACACTTCACCACCAGCGTCGGTGTCCTCTTTTTTTAATTATATTAATAGCCCTGTCTCGACAATCAGCGGAACACCTAATATCTCAATTCCTCTAATAAAGTTACCAATAAATAATAACTTTAATGTAGATCTTAACCTTTCCTATCATCCTTCTAATTTGGTGGGAGTTCCTGCAAGTGATGTAGGGATTGGCTGGAGCATGTTTGGTGGGGGCATTATTTCAAAAACAATATATTACGAGCCGGATGAAAGTGAATTTCCAGAAAATTATTTATCAGATATTTATTTCTACAGCTTTCCGGGCGGAAGTGGTAGATTTAAGGTTATAAAGAATAATAATAGTTATAGCATAATAAAGCTTGATCCGAACAATGTTAAGATAGAATATACAGGAACTCCAAAGTCTAATTATTATCTATTTGACTCATTTAAGCTGACAGACGAGTATGGGAACAGATATTTTTTCAATGATTATGGTATCACACATATAAGACCTTCCGATACTTACAGAAGTGCTTTCTATCTGACTCGGATCGAGGATTCTAACGGTCAGGTTTTAGCCCAATTTCAAAATAAAAAGTATTTGAAAGCAACAGGTTTTTCCAATATTTATGATGAAATCTATAAGTTGGAAAAAATAACATCAACCGCTCACGGAAGTATTGAGCTAAGTTATACTACAGGAAGTTATCCAGTATTGTATAACGATCCTTATTTTGTCAAAAATATTAAAATTAAGGATGTTAATCAGAAAATCGTGTCTCAATATGATTTTGAATATACTGCCATCGGAGGAATTTGGATGACATCAGTCCGGGCTTTATATGAAATTCGTAAAAAGGATAGTAATTCGGTCAGGGTAGAGACCACAAGATTTTCTTATAATGCAAGTTGTATAGAAGAATGCCCTGTTCCGGAAAGGTATGGAACATATTTTTTAAAAGCAACTACAGGTAGTGGTGAAATAAGCAAATATCTGCTTAGTAAGATTACTTATTCTACAGGCGCATCTACAGAATACATTTACGAACCCAATATGCTTCCTAGTAATTCGGATTTCAATAGCCAACAGTTTATAGACGGAATTGAAAATGCTACAAGTCTACAATATCCAGCAATTCAATATCTGGAAAAAGTAGATTCCTTGATGCTTAATACAAAAAATACATATACCTATAATGTTGACTTTACAAAAAGTAATGCTCTGTATGTAAAATTAGAAACTTATGAATACTATTACCCGGAATTTCCACCACCCTATCCGCAGGTGTTCACTCCAAAGTTGGAAATAAGAATTAAGAAAGCCGGAACCAATAATTATATTTCTACAAAGACCTATGATCAGGGCTGGTCTGTTTTTTACGCACCAATATCAACACCAGGTACTTACATTATAGAGCTTTACGGAACCGGAGGAATTGGATTGGTCGAAATTTATAAAATGAATCATGCGCCCCCTCCATATAAAAATTCCAATCTTGGTGAAGGTGTACGTATAAAGCAAATAAATGTGCGAGACACTCCTGCAAATCAATTTGTTACAGGAGAGCTGCTGAAACAGGAAAACTATGGATATATGTATAAAAATAATCCATTAACACCAAGTGGGAGTGAGTATCTTCTGGACGGAGAAGATTGCGTTTACAGGAATGTAAAAATAACGGATGGTATTGGGAAAGGCTATACGTGGCATTATTATAAAGTTCCTGATGACTTTTCTCCTGCAGAATACGTGGATTATAATAATATGATCAAACATGGAATATTGGAAAAAACCGAAACTTATAACCAAGACGGGTCTCTTGCTGAAAGCTACGACTATAACTTTACCTATGACACAGCTGAACCTGCTTATGATTTTCCTTATTTAGGAATTACTAAAATGTCCTATATAAGCTCACAGAGAATGAAGAAAAGATTATATGACAATTCAGGAAATTATATGGAGAGCAACACAGAGCTGGTTAACAGCAGTAATAATTTTCAGCCACTTTCCAATAAACAGATAACAGCAGATGGTACTACTACTGAAATCAATTATCAATATGCTCACGAAAAAGGTAACCAAAGGCTGAAAGATGCCAACCTTGTTACCTCGCCTCTGGAGGTAGTCACTAAAGTGAACAATGAAATCACGTCAAAAGTAGAAACAAAGTATGAAAATACAGGGCATATCAATCCCACATCTATTGTGAACTATGGCAAAAATAATATTATAAAAAACAAAAAATCCTATGATGTATATGATGCAAATGGACATGTTTTGCAAACTACCGATAATTCAGGAGTTTCGACAGCGATCATCTGGGGGTATAACGGCACTCAGCCTATTGCCAGGATAGAGGGTGGAGAGTATTATAAAGTTCTGGCTTTAATGGGACAAACTGATGCAAACCTATTGGATATCGTTCAAAAGTCCAATCAGGATATAAGCAGTACGGATAATACCAATGAGCAGCTTCTGAGAGATGCTTTGGAGGTTTTCCGCAGAGATCCCAAGTTTAAAAACTTCCTTATTACAACTTATACCTATGATCCACTGATAGGTGTTAAAAGCGTGACTTCTCCCAATGGTTTTACAGAATATTATTTCTATGACAATCAAAACCGAATGATACGGATTGAAGATACTGATCATAATATTATAAAAGAAAACCTCTATAGTCCAAGTCTAAACCAATAAACAGCCCATCATAATGAAAAAACAATTAATATTAATTATTACGCTCTGTGCTGTTGGTCAACTTTTTTCTCAAAGTTTTTCATCTTATAAAAATTATACCTACAGCAGAACATACCTTGAGCCGGTGACCTATAACAGCTCTAATCCCAATGCCAATAACAGCAAGAAACAGATCCAGTCTGTGCAGTATACCGACGGCTTGGGCAGGCCTAAGCAGGACATTGCCATAGGTTCGACCTATGCTGGAAATGATATGGTTAGTACCTATTTCTATGATCCTACGACAGGCAGACAGACCAAGCAATATCTTCCGGTTACCAAAGCCAGTGGGTCAGGCGCTATGCAAACCGTATCCGAAGCCGACATCAACAGTTATTATGGTGTAAGCAATGCGTATGCAGAAGTGAAAACCGAAGACTCTCCACTCTCCCGGCCTCTGGAAACAGCAGCGCCCGGCGAATCGTGGAAGATGTCCGGCGGGAAGACCAAGAAAATAGAATATCTCTTTATCGGACAGGACGAGGTGAAGAAGTATAATGCCGTTTCGGACAATGATGAGACTGTTTTTCAGCCCACTGTGACTCAGACTGAGAACTATGCCAGAGGCTCGCTCCACAAGCTGAGATCTACAGATGAAGACGGCAATGTCTCTGTGGTTTATAAAAACTCCCTTGGCCAGACGCTCGTTACCCGCCAGGAAAATGGTGCTGAGAAGCTGGATACACACTACCTCTACAACCAATATGGCCAGCTGGTAATGATCATCCCACCGAAGGCTTCTGCATTAGGGTCTCTGGATCAGACTGCCATAGACCAGCTCTGCTATATCTACCGGTACGATGCCAAAGGCAGGCTGATAGAGAAGAAGCTGCCGGGCAAGGGTAAGGAAGAGATGGTGTATAATAAAAGAGACCAACTTATTCTTTATCAGGATGCCAGGCTTAAAAGCGGTAATTCAAACAATGGAATTGTCAACTCTTGGATTTTCACCAAATATGACAAATATGGAAGGGTATTATATAGTGGCCTCTATCAAGATTCCAGTCCGAGATCAGCCATACAGAACTATGCAGATGTGCTTACAGGTATCAATGCCTATGAAGAGAGGACAGATGCGGCAGGCAGCTTTAGTCAAAACGGGATTGGTATAGAATACACTAAAACGGCCTACCCTACAAGTTTTCTAACAGTGCTCTCCGTCAATTATTATGACGATTATCCTACAGGAGCACCTGCGAAACCGGTGCTGATTACAGAAACAGCGCTCTCTTCCGATAATCTGGCCAGTCGCAGCACCAAGACGATGCCCACAGCTTCCTATGTGAAAAACATATCGGATGACCGCTGGACCAAGACCTACTACTGGTATGACCAGCGTGGCAGAAGCATTGGCGCACAGGAGATCAACCATCTGGGCGGTATCACTACCACCCATACCGAGCAGAGCTGGGCAGGGATTACAACAAAAGTGGAAACACAGCATCAGCGTACAGCCAATGCAGCCATCGTGACGGTGAAGGAACGTTTTGTGTATAACGACCGCAACTATCTGGAAGAGCACTACCACCAGGTGAACAGCAGGCCGGAAGAATTGCTTGCCAAATACACCTATAATGAGCTGGGACAGGTGACCAACAAGCAAGTGGGGAACAACCTGCAAAGCATAGATTACGACTATAACATCAGAGGCTGGCTGACCAATATCAATAACACAGGTGCTATCGGCAGCAAACTCTTTGCCTACAAAATCAACTATGACCAGAGAGACGGGCTGGAAACCCCAAATCTGGACTTCCCCACCCACAAGGTGCAGCCCCGTTACAATGGGAACATCACAGAAGTCGCCTGGAAAGCGGTAGATATCATAGATGAAGCCCCTGCGGACACGCCCCAGAGGCAGGGTTTTGTCTATGATCAGGCCAGCAGGCTCCTGGCAGGCTTCTATCAGATGCCGGATAACCCTTCTATAAAAGCTAACAGTGAGATCATAGAAGAGTATGACCCCAATGGCAACATTATAAAACTGAAGAGAACAGGCGGCTTGCAGAAGGGCAGGGTAAAAATGATGGATAACCTGAACTATACTGTGGAGGGCAACCGCATCACCTCGGTGACAGATGCTACCAATAACCAGACCGGCTACGAAGGCGGCGGCGGTGCCATCACCTATGATGCCAACGGTAATATGACAGCTATGGACGATAAAGGCATCAGCAATATCAGCTACAATTTCCTGAATCTGCCGGAGGTGATTACCCAGACCAATGTGGTCTCTTACAACTACCGCGCAGACGGCGTAAAGCTGAAAAAGAAACTGGTGCTGAACAACGCCGCCGGCACCAACACCATCAATACAGAATACCTGGACGGCTTTGTGTACACCACCGTTATGATAGCACCGCTGCAGGAAGCACTGAACAGCCAGGATCTTGCCACCATAGCCACCAGGCACGCCGGACAGGAAGAGATTTTTACAGCACCCGAAGAGGCACTGCTGGTACAGCAGCCCGGTAATCCGCAGTCTGTAAGCCTTGCCTACTTCCCTACGGCAGAAGGTTATTACGATTACCAGAACAATCTGTATATTTACCAGTACAAAGACCACCTTGGGAATGTCCGTTTGAGCTATGTCAGAAACCCGGACACAGGCAGCATAGAGATCCTTGACAGAAATGATTATTTCCCGTTTGGGATGAATATGTACCAGCAGAACTCTGTGTACGATGCCTCCGGAACACCGCTGAACAACAAGTACAATAATAAAGAACTGCAGGAAACAGGCTTCTATGACTATGGCTGGAGGCAGTATATGCCTGACTTGGGGAGATGGTTTGGGATGGATCAGCTGTCTGAGAAGTTTCATACAGCAAGTCCTTACGCTTATGTGATGAACAATCCGGCGATGCTGATAGATCCTGACGGGCGAGATGCGATGTTCAGCTCCGGTACCGAAGAGATCCTGAACCAATATATGGTAAACACTTATTGGCGACAGAACTCAAGTCTGGTACCGGGCTACAGTGGATCTGCGCTATTTGGTTTTAGCGGGATCAATGCGCCCACGCAGTATTCTTCTGTGTCAAGAAGTTGGACAAGCTCTCTTACGCCTGGCAAGCAGACCTTTGACTTTGATTATCTGGGTACCGACAGCAATGGGGATATAGTAGGGGACTACGCTTCTATAGTGTTTACAGGGATATCGAGTTTGACGAGATGGACGATGGAAACTAAGGCGTGGGAGAGCGGAATATTAAACAACATAGATTATGCTGCTACAGCAACTGCTTTGAGAAAAATAGCAGGCTATGGTTTTACAGTGAGTAAGATGCTAGAAGCGGGTTATAAGCACGCTTCCTTATATGGGAAACCACCGGCATATACTACCACTTCCTTATATTTTGAAAAGAGTATATTAGGGAAGAAAATACTTTCTGTAAAGTTGCCATTTAGACAGATGAATGCCAATAGTGCACTGAAATGGGCTGGAAGAATGAAAGTGGCAGGAACAGTTTTAGGAGCGGCAGGTGCTGGATTAGGAGTTTATGATATGATTCAGAACGGAGTAACTACTTCCAATACATTAGATACGACAATGTCTGCATTAGCAGCTACCCCTACCGGAGTGACCCAAGGAATAGCAGGTGCTTATTTTATGTTGAACTTCATCAGCACAGTGACCACAGGTCAAGATATTGGACAGCATCTTGATGCCAACGGATACAATTTAGGAGAATATATAAATAGCTTTGGACAATGATTTTATTAGATTACACATATTATCAACTTACAAATTTATACCGATATTTTAACAAAGATGGTGCAGAAAAAGGATATGGAGTTGTAATGACTTGTGGACTACCTTGCTGGAATCTGATATTTTTAATTATAATATTAGATTCATACTTTAATACCCACTTAGGACCATCAAATAAATACTTATTATTAGCTTATTGTTTACCTATAATTATTTTGATAGGTTTAAGATATTGGAAATTCACTTCTTATGAAGAGATTAAAGAAAGAGTGCAGGAATGGAGTAAAAATACAAGAACAACAGCAAATATATTATTAATTATCTATATAATTATTTCTTTTCCATTGTTCATTGGATTTGGTTTTTATCTAGGTGTAACAAGGCATTAATGATATTATTAGATTACACATATTATCAACTTACAAATTTATATCGATACTTCAATAAAGACGGAGCAGAAAGGAGCTATGGAGTTGTTATGACTTGTGGGCTTCCTTGTTGGAATTTAATATTCATTCTTATGGTTATTGATAATTTTTATATTGATAATGCTTTACCATCAAAATATTTGGCATTGCTATATTGTCTTCCGATAGCTTTATTGATAGCCTTAAGATATTGGAAATTTACTTCTTATGAAGAGATTAAAGCAAGGGTGCAGGATTTTAGAAAAGCTTAAAAAAATATATGGAGGGGATGAAAAAAAATAAAGGAACTGAAATGCGGATTTACAATCCATACTTTTTATTATTGAGAGATTGATTCTTTCTTCCTGGTGGTTGGAATGGCATTATGAATAATATTGAATCAGCAGAGCAAGAAACGGGTTACAGCACTGTTTGGATTTAGCGGGATCAATACACCAACGCAGTATTCTTCTGTATCAAGAAGTTGGACAAGCTCTCTTACGCCTGGCAAGCAGACCTTTGACTTTGATTATCTGGGTACCGACAGCAATGGGGATATAGTAGGGGACTATGCTTCTGTAGTGTTTACAGGGATATCGAGTTTGACGAGATGGACGATGGAAACCAAGGCGTGGGAGAGTAAAGCATTGAATAATAATTTTGCAAGAAATATAGTTCCTGATTACAGTACAGTAGCTGATGGAAATTCGGATGTTTCCATGAATGGTAATCCAGGATTTAGATTCCCTGATTTTTATACCGTGAATATAAGTATAGGGGGTATGGTTGGATGGAATGGTACTATTACATTAGACAGGCATGGGCAAATATACATTTCACCAATAGGAGGAACTCTAGGTAAGTCAGCAACATTGATTTCTGGGAGTTTAACCGCTAATTGGCTGCTGCAAAGAAACAAACCTAGTGCATCAGAGACATATAGTTTTCTATCAGGCCATGGTGTCAGTGTTGGTGGTGGATATATTGGTGGTGTAAATTGGACAATGTCACCTACAAATGCTGGAACCCAAAATGCTATAGGTTTTGGATTTTTTTCGCCTCAAATTGGAGCGAGTTATAATTACACCCCAGATACATTACTCGGGGTTCCATTAATAATTAATTAAATAAATAATAGAATGAAATTTTTTATTGGAATATTCATATTTTTAATTTTTTCTGTAATTCTTTTTATAATAGGCTATAATTGTATTTTTAATACAAAAGTATTTGTTGAAAAATTTGCTTTATTAGCTTATAAAAAAGATTCATACCTATTTAAAATGGTAACATCTGATGATAATATAAAATGGGTAAAGATTAGTGGGTTTGGAGTTGTATTTTTTTCTCTAGTATTACTTATGTCGGTGATTTATAGAATATATCTAATGTATTGGTAATGTTCCAAAGATTACTATGACATTGGCAAATAAAAAAGAGAAGACGTTCATTAAAAAATATTTACCAGTACAAAGACCACCTTGGGAATGTCCGTTTGAGCTATGTCAGAAACCCGGACACCAACAGCATAGAGATCCTTGACAGAAATGACTATTTCCCGTTTGGGATGAATATGTACCAGCAGAACTCTGTGTACGATGCCTCCGGAACACCGCTGAATAATAAGTACAACCAGAAGGAATTGCAGGAAACAGGCTTCTATGACTATGGCTGGAGGCAGTATATGCCTGATTTGGGGAGATGGTTTGGGATGGATCAGCTGTCTGAGAAGTTTCATACAGTAAGTCCTTACGCTTATGTGATGAACAATCCGGCGATGCTGATAGATCCTGATGGGCGAGATGCGATGTTCAGTTCTGGTACCGAAGAGATCCTGAACCAATATATGGTAAACACTTATTGGAAAAAGAGCTCTAGCCTGGTACCGGGCTACAGTGGATCTGCGCTATTTGGTTTTAGCGGGATCAATGCGCCCACGCAGTATTCTTCTGTATCAAGAAGTTGGACAAGCTCTCTTACGCCTGGCAAGCAGACCTTTGACTTTGATTATCTGGGTACCGACAGCAATGGGGATATAGTAGGGGACTACGCTTCTATAGTGTTTACAGGGATATCGAGTCTCACGAGATGGACGATGGAGACCAAGGTGTGGGAGAGTAAAGCATTGAATAATGTTAATTGGGAAAGAGTTAATCAAGGACTCGGTGCTTTTGGATTCGGCAATGATGTGAAGACTCAATTAATTGATTTTGCTGTAAGAAAGAATGCAGGACTAACAGTAAGAGAATTTAGGGCATTGAATGCTGTTACACAAGAAGCCAGAACTATAGAAGCCCTTGGAAGCTCTGGTTCAAAATATCTTAAAGCTGTTAAAGGTTTAGGTACTGTTGTAACTATAGCAACAACTGCATATTCAACTGTAAATACTATTAATTATTATCAAAATGGTGGTAATGATTGGAAGGTAGGTGTAAAATATGGCTTAGATTTAGCAATGACAGGCGTTGGATTTTTAGGACCAGTAGGTTTTGGAATTAGCGCAGCGTATTTTATACTAGATTCTGCAACAGACGGGTTTAATGGGTTTGGAGAAATTCCTGGAAATTGAATAGCATGAGAAAAATGAAAAACTTTTTTAATTATTTATTTTATAAATACTATTGGTTTCAAGTACGTGTTGGAAATGGTGACATAGCTCCTTTCTTTAGTACATTGATATTAACATTTATATCTTTTTTATATCTATCGATTATTTTGATGATATTCATATTTTTTATAATTCCAAAATCAGGTGTTAACATTAATCCTAAAATGGGGGTCGTAATTATTATTATACTATTCATAATTTTTTATTTTTTATTCTTATCCAAATCAAAATATAAGGATATTATTGAAAAAGAAAAATTCAAAAACAAAAGTAATTTTTGGGCAATTTTTTTACCATTATTTGCTTTTATAGCAATTAATATTTGTTGGATATTAAAGATGCTACAGAACCAAGGAAAAATATAAAATTTAGGAAATTTGATTTTACGTCTTAAGGCTGGCGCCAATATGTGCTGGACCTTGGGGAGATGGTTTGGTATGGATCAGCTGTCTGAGAAGTTTCATACAGCAATTCCTTATGCTTATGTGATGAACAATCCGGCGATGCTGATAGATCCTGATGGGCGAGATGCGATGTTCAGCTCTGGTACCGAAGAGATCCTGAACCAATATATGGTAAACACATATTGGAAAAAGAGTTCCAGCCTGGTACCAAGCTACAGTGGATCTGCGCTATTTGGTTTTAGCGGGATCAATGCGCCCACGCAGTATTCGAAAACAGTTAATGTTCCTATGCAATCATATCTTGTACCGGGTACAATGACATTTGACATGGATTGGTTTACAAAAGATGCTGAAGGAATCGTGAATAATATCGCAGAGGTTGGTTTTAAGCCATTTACAATCTTGTTTATGGATAGATGGGAAGCGGATGCAAAAACATTGCTGGATAAGGCATAGAATTTTTTAGATGGTATATGGAATAGTAATTTTGCAAGAAATTACGTTTCTGATTCTTACAGTATTGGTTTATCATCTAATGTAGCTGCTATTTTTGGAGTAGGAACAACACCTATTAATTTCACATTATTAACAAGAGGAAAAGAACCAGGATTGTATTTTACCCCGTCTGTAAACGCTTCTCAAGGCGATGGTATAGAAGCAAATGCTGGGGTTGTTTTTGGTTCAGGAATTTATACTGGTAATCCAAGAAGTATTACTTCAAATATGCTACAAGGGAATTCTTATGGTCTCTCTGTAGGTTTGGGATTAGAAGTTGATGCTTCTGTTGGAGTTTCCTATGCTCCTACAGGGCTAGGGAATGGTTTTATTAATGCATCTGGACAGATTGGGGTTGGTATAGAAGGTAGTCCAGTAACACTAGTTAATATACAGGCAACTTATCAATATACACCAATTGTTAAACCGATTTTTCAATTCAAATAATTAAGCTATGAAATTGACTAATATTTGGAAACTATTCCCTGTGTTTTTAATTGCAGGAATTATTATATTTTTTGGAAGAAAAGGTAATATTGAAAGAAATGAATTTTATAAATCAGGTATTAATTCCTATATCGTTGAGAAAAAAAATAATTGGTCAGGAGGTAGAAGTTATGATTATATAACTGCTAAAAGTATTATAATTACACTAATGAATAGTGATACCCTAAAGGTTGGCGACTCAATTTCAAAAGAGATTAACACTGGAAATTTTAATGTCTATAGAAAAAATGAATTAGGGCTTTATAGGTTTTATAAAAACTATGACATATCGGAATAAACAATAACCCCTAGTTCAACTAGGGGGTTATTGTTTTATTTAGTCTATCAAAATCTAATATCATAACCTATAATTTTAATAGAATCACCTTCTTTATGCAGGGTAAACTTTTCTTGGGTATTTTTAATATCTCGTTTTACATTATAAATTAATACGTATTCACTTTTAGGATTTGAACCTTTAATTACAAGTGTTTCCCAGTGTACTAAAGAATCATTTTTAATATTACCGCATTCTATATAAGACTGATTGAGTATTTGGTTGAATTTTTCTTTTGATGTTACTTTAAAGAGATTTTTGCTGATTAATTTAAATGCTTTTTCGCTATTATTTTCTTTTATAAGAATGTAAAAATTTTGTGCTATTTGCTCAGCTTCTTTTTTATCTTCTTCTCTATTTTCACGAGTAGTATTAAAAGTACAACTAATTAATAGTAACAGTAAAAAAATGGAAATACGTTTCATCTTAAATTATTTTCATCAAAAATACAAATAAAGATAAACTTCTTTGAAGAAAGTTTTATTTTTACTAAGACAAAGACTATTTGGGAATGTATAGTTAAGTTATGCTAAGAATTTACAAATTAATACTAGATATCCTTGACAGAAACGACTACTATCCTTTTGGGATGAATATTCAGGGGAACAATTCTTCCTTTGATACAATGGGGTCGGTTTACAACTTACAAGTACAACGGTAAAGAGCTGCAGGAAACAGGCTTTTATGACTATGGCTGGAGGCAGTATATGCCTGATTTAGGAAGATGGTTCGGGATGATCAGCTGTCTGAGAAGTTTCATACAGCAAGTCCTTACGCTTATGTGATGAACAATCCGGCGATGCTGATAGATCCTGATGGGCGAGATGCGATGTTCAGTTCTGGTACCGAAGAGATCCTGAACCAATATATGGTAAACACTTATTGGCGACAGAACTCAAGTCTGATACCAAGCTACAGTGGATCTGCGCTATTTGGTTTTAGCGGGATCAATGCGCCCACGCAGTATTCTTCTGTCCTGAAGTACTGGACAAGTTCTCTTACAGTAGGTCAACAAAACTTTGATTTTGACTTCTATGGCGAGAGGAACGGCGAGATACAAGGGGATTATGCCTCTATGGTGCTTACCCAGATGACTATCACGGATCTTAATAGATGGACTGCGGACAGCAAGAGGTGGGAGAGCGGAATATTAAACAATATAGATTATGCTGCTACAGCAACTGCTTTGAGAAAAATATCAAGCAAGGCAAACACATTTAATAAGATTCTTGTTGAATCTTCAAAAAGATTAAATTTATATGGAAACCCGGCCTCTTTTGCTACGGATTATGTTCGTTACGAAAAAGAAATAAAATTACTGGGAAAAAGTTTTGGAAGAATACAAACTCCCGCTATTTCAATGAGTGCCAAGACGGTAGGAGTTTTAAAGACAACAACAGGTGTGGCGGCAAGAGTTTTAGGAGTGGCTGGAGTGGCTACCGGTGTATTTGATATGGCACAAAATGGAGTCAATGTATCTAATACATTAGACACAACAATGTCAACACTTGCTTTAATACCAGGAACTCAAACAATAGCCGCGGTATATTTTATGTCTAATTTTGCTGTCACATATTTTACTGGTCAGGATATCGGGCAACATATACAGGGTTATTTTGAACAATAAGAAATAATTATGAAATATATAGATTTGGCATTTTATGCCATTGCAGAGTATTATAGAAGAAAAGAAGGAGGAGCTTATCGGTTTTCGGGAATATGCATTGTGACGCTCATTATTTCTTTAAACATCTTAACAATCTTATTCTCAATAGAATATTATAAAAATTTAACAATCTTTCCTTCAAAATATTACGTATTTTATTACGTTATGATTCCAGTCGCAATTATTTTTTCTGTAAGATATTTCTATTTTAAGGAATATGAAGATATAAGAAGTCAATATATAGAATATAGCGTAAAGGAAAGAGATCTTATAGGAATCGTAACTTTATCCTATATTGTTATATCATTTTTAACTTGTATAGGTGTCGCCATATACATAGGAGAATTAAGAAATCCTTAAAATACTGGACAAGTTATCTTACACCCGGGAAGAATACGTTTGACTTTGATTATCTGGGTACCGACAGCAATGGGGATATAGTAGGGGACTATGCTTCTGTAGTGTTTACAGGGATATCGAGTTTGACGAGATGGACGATGGAGACCAAGGTGTGGAGAGCGGAATATTAAACAATATAGATTATGCCTCTAAAACAACCAAACTAGGTACTGGATTTTTAAACTGGGTTCAGAACCATCCGGTAACAGTCTCATCAATAGCAGGTTTAATACAGTCTGGGTCTACAATAGCTGCCAAAGGTTTAGAAAATTGGAATGCACCATCCAGCATAACAAAAGGTAAGGTTATCGCAGAGACCATCAGTACAAAACTACCTAGCTCTGCTAAAGCCTTGGGAACAGCTTCAAAAGTTTTTAGTGTTTCAGGAAAAGTTGTAGGTGCTGTTGGAATTGCAAATACACTGTATCAAGGTATTGAAGGAAATATTTCTCCAACTCGTGCTGTTGTTGATGGGGTAATGGGAGTTGCCGGCTTCTTTCCTGCCACAGCCTGGGTATCGGTAGGTTATTTTGCTGGAATGGCACTTTATGAAACATATTATAACAATGGTAAACCCGTATTTTAAATGAGATTTATAAGATTACTATTTTATCATATTTACATTTATTATGATAGGAAAGAAGGGAAATCAATAGCGAAGTTTACAACTTTTTTAGTTTTTACATTATTATTTGGAATAATTTTATATTCTGGATATGTATTTCTACGTGTTTCCTATAATAATACTATTATTGTTCACACCCCTTATATATTTTATATCTTTTTTTTTATAATAATCGGAGGTCTTGTGGGAATATATGTTTATAATGAAGATTTTAAAAAATTTGATTCATTTAGAGATTATCACATAAAATATTATTTATATTTTTTTCTAATAACAGGTCTTGCTATAGCTTTAGCTTTCTATTCGGCTAGTATTAATCGCGAAAGGATTTTCAAACAAAGAGAAATTGATAAAGAACGAATTAAAAAGAAGATACAAGGAGAGAGCCACCGTTGATGGGGGTAATGGGAGCTGCCGGCTTCTTTCCAGCCACAGCCTGGTTGTCAGTAGGCTATTTTGCCGGATTGGCTATTTATGAAACATATTATAACGGAGGTAAACCCTCATTTTAAGATGATTAAATTTATAAGATTACTTTTTTATCATATTTATACTTTTTATTATAGAAAAGAAGGGAAATCATATTCAAAATATACAACTTTTGGAGTCTTTTTAGTTATAATTGCTGTTTTGACAACAACTATTTATGATTTAGTTTGTCAATATTATAATGTAAATTATACGACACTTTCAGGAAAGCCATATGTGTTTACTTTTATTGTAATCGGTATTATTATCGCTTACTATCTTTATAATGAAGGTTTTGAGGATTTTAATGAAAATTATGACTACAATAAAAAGTACTATTATTATTTTTTCATTATAGTACTTTTCACTCTTGGTTTATTTATCTATAAAGCTAATATTAGCAGGGAGAGGATTTTCAAACAAAGAGATATACAGAAAGAGCAGATTGAAACGAAAAAAGAAGAATAATCTGAAGGTCAATTAATATAATATTATAAAATCCGCATTTTAAGATGATTAGATTTATAAGATTATTACCCAGCTGGTGCGAGCGTCTCGCTCGGGCAATGTTCCAAACTTAGTGATAACTATGATTTTCAAGTTTAATCTATTGAAAATCAGATGAAATAATAATTATAAAATACACAAACGAGAGCAGGAATTACCTGCTCTCGTTTGTTTTTGGAGAAAAAAGATAACTTAAATGATTGAACATCATAATAAGTGTATTAAAGTTAGTGATACAGAAATTTGCTCTTTATTATTGCGGCAAGATTACTCAATAGTGCAGATAAATGACTTTTCAAATAAGAAAATGAAGTGAAAATTTATGATTTTTTCACAGTTTTCCATAATTTTCATTGGCAGGAAATCTCTATATTTACCTTTTATCAAAACTAATAAAACATTAAAACATATTTATGGCAATTAATTTACAGAAAGGACAAAAAATTGACATCGGGTTAACCAAAATGACTATCGGGTTAGGCTGGGATCCCAACGAAGGAACTGGTCACGATTTCGATTTGGATGCGTCCGCAATAATGATCGATTCCAACAGAAAACTGGTGGGAGAAGATTATTTTGTTTTCTATAATAATTTGAACTCTCCAGATGGCGCTCTTACTCACACGGGTGATGATCCAACAGGTGGAAATACTGATGGTGACGATGATGAGGCTATCGTAATAGATTTGGACAAAGTGGACTCCAGAGTAGAAGAGATTCTTTTTGTGGTGACTATCGAGGATTTCGAAAGAAGAAAGCAAAACTTCGGACAGGTTCGTAATTCTTACATCAGAATTGTAGATAATTCTAATAATGAAGAGATTGCAAAATACGAATTAGACGAAGATTTTTCCATAGAAACAGGCGTTGAGTTCGGAAGACTTTACAAAAGAAACGGCGCTTGGAAATTTGAAGCTTCCGGTATCGGTTACAAAGCTGATTTAGGTTTTTTCCTTGAAAAATATTACAACGGATCTATTATAAAATAACGGTATGGCAATTAATTTACAGAAAGTTACCATCGAGAAACAAGGTGACACGCATTCCATAGATCTTACGAAAAAAGATAATAATAAAGAAATTGTCATCAATCTTAACTGGTCTCAGGGCGAAACTAAAAAAGGTTTTTTTGCAAGTCTGTTAGGCGGAAATAACGCCATAGATTTGGACCTTGGCTGTTTTTATGAATTAGTTGATGGACAGAAAAATGTAATTGATGGCGTTCAGTTTTCTAAAGGAAATGGCGGACCAAGAGACAGAAAAACGCGTCAGGGAAGATATACAGATTCTCCCTGGGTTTGGCATACTGGCGATGATAGAGGTGCCGCAGGAGGTTCAGGAGAAAATATTATCGTAAACCCCAATAACGGTATCAAAAGAATGGTCATCTATTGCTTCATCTACGAAGGTGTTGCAAAATGGGCAGAAACTAACGGTGTTGTGACAATCAAAGTATCTGGGAATCCGGATATCGAGGTTGAAATGGGAAAACAAAACGATTCTAAAAAATTCTGTGCGATTGCCGAGATTTTATTTTCTCCGACAAGTTTGCAGGTTAAAAAATTAGTAACATTCCATAATTCACATAGCGATTGTGACAAGATGTACAATTGGGGAATGCAATGGTCAGCAGGTTCTAAGTAATAGTTTGTGGAGAAAATTGACATAGACTCGTACGAGCATTTTTCTTTTGACCTTTGGTTGACTTTAATCAAATCAAATCCCGATTTCAAACTAAAAAGAGATACTTTATTCAAAGATTTCTTTAAGATTGATAAGGATTTAGACGAGGTTCGGAAAGTGATAAGACATTACGATGTTTTGTTTAACAAAATATCCGAAAAAACGGGAAATCATATCGAACGGGAAGAGGTTTTTCTTTTGATGTTGGATGCTTTGGGAAAAGATATTGAAGCGATTGATGGGGAAAATCTTAACCAGTTTTTCCAACAAGTTGATGATTTATTCCTCAACAATATGCCGGTTTTGTTATGGAAAAATATCGAGGAACAGTTAATCGAAATCAAAGAAAAAAACAAAACGGCAAGCATCTTGAGTAACACAGCCTTTATACACGGCGACTCATTGAGGAAGGTTTTGGGACATCTTGGTTTAGCGGATTATTTTTCTTTTATGATTTTTTCTGATGAAGTAAAGGCTTCGAAACCAAATCTTCGGGTTTTTGAAATAATGTTTGATAAAATCAACGATTTCAGAACACTGGAAAAGAAAGAAATTTTACATATCGGCGACAACCAAATCGCTGATTATGACGGCGCAAAAACATTTGGGGTCAACTCAAAATTGGTGAAATTTTAAAATAGTTATGAATAAAAGATATAGTTTACATAAAATTGAAAGTGAACTTAAAAGCCCTTTTGATGAGGAAAAATATAGCCAATTCAAGTTTGGTGATACAGCTGTAGCAAAGGAATTTGCGAAGGAATTGTTTCAAGGCTTTATTTCCGAATTCAAGGATGAATTGTTGGAGCAGGAAGAGATTATTCTGTTTCCAAGTCCATATCATTCTATCCCGACAGCTTCTAATTTCCTTTGTTTTTATTTCAAAGAACAACTGAATTATTTCTTGTTCGAGAATGGAAAATCTGCTTGTCTGGAAGGTAAAATCCATAGAAAACAGACTTATGTAGAAGATTACGGCAATATGAGTTATGAGGAAAGAATCAATCTAATCGCCAACGATACTTATTACATCGATAAAAGCTTTGTTGATGGTAAATTTTGCCTGTTTCTAGATGATATTAAAATCACGGGAAGCCACGAAAATACAGTCGACAGAATCCTGAAACATTATGATGTAAACGGCGAATTTATCTTCGTTTATTTCGCTGAATTAATGAACAAAAACATTCATCCGAAAATCGAAAATCATTACAATTATTTCAAAGTAAAAACGACGGAAGATTTGATTGAAGTCATTAATGGAAAAGATTTTCACTTCAACACAAGAATTACAAAATACATTTTGCTGATGCAGGATTCGGATTTTGAGACTATTTATAATAATATCTCAGAAGCTAAAAGAAACGAAATATTAAGCCTTGCAATCAGCAACAACTACCATTTGGTAGAAGAATACAAACAAAATATTATTAAATTAAAAGATAAAATACAATGGCAATTAACTTACAAAAAGGACAAAGACAAAACATTAACGCTCCAAAATTCACTATTGGATTAGGCTGGGATGC
>Ga0308163_10001867_pt1 | contig 21070 bp, 20 predicted proteins | sample PhyTR1_FD_201037 | JGI IMG/M metagenome (GOLD analysis project Ga0308163, IMG submission 201037) | Phyllosphere microbial communities from UC Gill Tract Community Farm, Albany, California, United States - DLSLT.R1 | ecosystem: Host-associated > Plants > Phyllosphere > Unclassified | place: USA...
TCTGGTCGGCATCATCGCCGCGATCTTCGTGGCCTATCTCTTCTTCGGTTAAGGATTCACGCATGTTCAAACGCGCCACCCTCGTCCTGTCGCTGCTGTGCGCCACGTCGCTCGCCCAGGCCCAGCTGCCGGCGCCGGTGGCGCAGCTGATGCAGCAAAGCGGCATCGCACCGGGCGAAGTGGGCCTGCTCGTGCTGCGCGGCGACGCGGCCGTGCTGTCGCACCAGGCAGCGCTGCCGATGCAGCCGGCGTCGACGATCAAGCTGGTGACGACGCTGATCGGCCTCGAGCGGCTTGGCCCCACATTCCGTGGCCGCACCGAACTGCGCACGACCGGCGACATCAAGGACGGCGTGCTGCGCGGCAGCCTGTACGTCAAGGGCGGCGCCGATGCCGACCTGGCCGGCGAGCATCTCGAAGCCATGCTGCGCGCGCTGCGCTACCAGGGCATCGAGCGCATCGAGGGAGATCTAGTGCTCGATCGCAGCCTGTTCCAGCCGGCCCGGCCGGACGTCGGCCTGCCGCCGTTCGACGAGTCGCCCGACGCGTATTACAACGTGATTCCCGACGCTCTCCTCCTCAACAAGAACATGCTGCAGCTGGACATGCGCGCGACCGGCGCCACCCTGCAACTGCGCATGTACCCGGAGCTCGAACGCGTCTCGGTCACGTCGGCGATGACGCTGGTCGAGCGCGATTGCGCGAAGTGGGAAGACGGCTGGCAGTTGCCCGAGACGCGGCGCGCGCCCGATGGCCGCATCGAGGTGGTCTTGCGCGGCACCTTCCCGAAAAACTGCAACCGCAGCTACAGCGTCAATGTGCTCGACCGCGACGATTACGTGGGCCGCTTCGTGCGCCGTGCCTGGACCGATCTGGGCGGCACGCTCAGCGGCCGCACGATCACCAGCGCCACGCCGCCCGATGCGCGCGTGCTGGCCGCGCACGCCGCGCGCGCCTTGCCGGAGCTGGTCCGCGACATCAACAAGACGTCCGACAACACGCTGGCGCGCCTGCTGTTTCTGAGCCTGGGCAGCCTGCAGGGCGATCCCGTCGATGGCAGCCTGGCGCTGCCAGGCGGCGAAGTCACCACCTTCGCGCGCGCCGATGGCGCGGTGCGTGACTGGCTGCGCGCGCAGCGCATCGACGACACCGGGTTCGTGATCGACAACGGCTCCGGCCTGTCGCGTTTAGAGCGCATCAGCGCGCAGCAGATGGGCAGCCTGCTGCAGGCAGGCTTGAAGAGTCCATGGGCGCCGGAATTCCAGGCCAGCCTGCCGATCGGCGCGGTCGATGGCACCATGCGCCGACGCCTGGCCGGCACGCCGGCCGCCGGGCGCGCGCGCCTGAAGACGGGCACGCTGCGCAACGTCACGGCAGTGGCCGGCTATGTGCCGGATGCGAATGGCAATCTGTGCGTGGTGGTGGCGATGGTCAACAGCGAGCGGGCCGGCGACGGGCGCGGTCGCGCAGTGCTTGATGCGCTGGTCGACTGGGTGGCGCGTTCAGGAATGGCGCAGGCGGCGGCGCTGCGTTGAAACAAATTGTCACGGGGTTGAACCGGAATATATTGCAAAATTAACAAATTAATTAATGAACTGATACATTCTGTTAGTTTCGAGTAAGAAAACTTTGCCACAATAGTCATTTGTCCAGCACCGATGCCGGATTGTTTCGCCCTGTCTGACTATCGCCGAATGCTGAATCGTGTGTCGCAGGCACCACCACCTGCCGCACTGTTCATCGCATGCACATCCATTACCTGACCGGCGAATTTGCGCGCAGCGCCAGCGAAACTGCGTTCCTTTCCAGCCAGATCGACCGCACACGCGCCATGCTCGGCTTCACGCTGGTGTTCTGCGTCGCTTTTTTCCTGAGCTTTTTTGTGACGGATATCGCGGTGCTGGGCCTGGATGCAGCCGTGCGCGGCACGCTGCCGGCGCGCCTGCTGGTCGCGGCCATCGCAGGCACCTGGGCCTGGCTGGCCTATCGCCGTCCGCTCTCGATCCGGGCCATGCGCCTGGCGGCGTCGCTGTCCGAAGGCGTCGCACTGTGCTGCTTCATGGTGGTGGCGCTGGCGCGGCCGCACGAAGTGCACTGGCATGCGATGTCGATGCTGATCATGCTGGTGGTGATCTACCTGTATATCCCGAACCGCCTGGTGTATTCGACCGCGCTCGGCACGGGCGCCTCGATCGTTTTCCTGGCGCTGGTCACGTTCGTGCTGCCGCCAAGGCCCGTGTCCGACCTGGTCACGATGGGCATGCTGCTGGTGCTGATCAACACGTTCGGCATCCTGGCCGCGCGCCGCTACAACTGGGTGGCGCGCGAACAATTCCGGCTGCAGATGACCCTCAAGCAGCTGGCCCAGCGCGATCAGCTCACGGGCTGCTACAACCGCCACTACCTGCACGATCATCTGCTGGAGCATGAGCTGCAAAGCGCGCGCCATCACCAGCATCCGGTGTCGGTCATCCTGTGCGACATCGATCACTTCAAGCGCATCAACGACACCTTCGGCCACCACGAGGGCGATGCGGTGATCCGCACCTTTGCCGGCCTGCTGCACGGGATGGTGCGCGACGGCGTCGATGCCGTGGTGCGCTACGGCGGCGAAGAATTCTTGCTGGTCCTGCCCGGCACCGACCTGGCGCAAGGGGCGCGTCTGGCAGAGGAACTGCGCGCGGCGTTTGCTGCCAACCGGGTTGCGCCGGATGCCGACGGTCCCGGGTTGCAGACCACCGCCAGCTTCGGCCTGGCCACGTTTGACTTTGCCCGCGACGACGGGCACATCACGTTGCCCGACCTGATCCTGACCGCCGACAAGCTGCTGTACGCGGCCAAGCACAATGGCCGCAACCGGGTGGAAACGATCGCGATGAACTGACGGCTACAGCACGCGCTGGAAGGTGCGCCGCACCAGGTCGCGATCGCCGCAGTCGAAGTGCCACCATTCGGTTTTGATGGCCAAAAAGCCCGCCGCCAGCATCGCCTCGCGCAGCAGGCGCCGGTTGGCCACCTGCACGTCGGTGAGGCGGCCGGCCAGCAAATACCCTTCTTCGAGCGCCGGATGCGACAGCTCGGTCATGTCGTCGAAACCGGTGCCCATGTCCAGCTCATGGCCGGCCGCATCGACCAGCGTCAGGTCCAGCGCCATGCCGTACGAGTGGATCGAGCCGCGCGCCGGATCGGCCAGGTACAGGCGCAGGTCGGTGCCCTCGAGCGCATCCCACAATTGCTGCTGGACGCGCTGCGGCCGCAATGCATCGAGCACCAGCACCGTCAGGTCGGGCCGGCGTTCAGCCAGCCACGCCACCACGCGCTCGAGCGCTGCGGCTGCCTGCACATGCAGCCAGGCGCAATCGAACGGCGAATACAGATCGCGCCCGACGAAGTTGTTGGCGGTGGCGTAGCGCAGGTCGACCCGGATGCCGGCGATGCTGTCCAGGTGCCGGAATGCCGGGCTGGCGGCAATGTCTTCGCTGGCGATGAACGCGTGCATGGTGCTGAAAGATCCTAGGCTGGTTCGAGACAGGCGCGCGCGGTCGCGCCGATGCAGTTGGCCAGCTCGCGCGCGCCGTGCGACAGCGGCGCGTGGCTGGCCGTCAGCAGGTACAGGTGCACGGGAATCGACGGCGACCACTGGCGGCACTGCACCTGGCCCGCTGCCGCCGATGCGGCCGTGAACGGATCGACCACCGCGGTGCCGGCGCCGGCTTCGACCAGCGAGCGGGCGATCTGGTACGTTTGCACGACGGTGCGAAACACCGGTTGTACGCCCTGCGCTTCGCAGGCCGCCATCACCATCTCCCCCAGCGGATCGCGGTCGGCCATGCCGATCAGTTCACCCGTCAAACCGTCGGCCGCGATCGGCGTGCGGCATTCGGCGTCGCTCCAGGTGCCGCGCGGCGCCATCACCGTCAGCAGGCCATGCGCGATCGGCTCGGCCACGAAGCCGGGGTGGCGCGGGTCCTGCAACGACAGGCCCACATCGGCTTCACCGAGGCGCAGCGCATTGACGATTTCGCTCGTGTGGTGCGTGGCCAGCTCGCAGCGTGTTTCGGGGAAGGCGCGGCGCCAGGCGGTCATCCCGGCCGGCAGCACGCTCACGGCAATGGTCGGCGTGGACACCAGGCGCACGGTTTCCACCGCGCGCCCCTTCAGGCTCGCGGCCAGACGGCGGATGCCCTGCAGGTCGCGATGGAGCTTTTCCGTTTCGATGAACAGGCGGTGCGCTTCCGGCTTGGGATACAGCTTGCCGCGCACGCGCTCGAACAGCGGCATGCCCAGTTGCAGCTCGGCGTGCTGCAGCACCTTGGTCACGGCCGGCTGCGAGATATGCAGCACCTGGGCGGCGCCGCTGATGGTGCCGACCTGCATGATGGCGTGGAATACTTCGATATGGCGCAGACGCATCGCTTATCCCCTGATTGCCGCCATCATGGCGTGGTGATGACCGGCGTGGCCGGGGCCGGGGCGGTTTCCGGCGTCGGTTCGACTGGCAGGACGGGCGTCGGCTCGGGCAAGGTCGGTGTCGGTGTCGGCGTCGGCGTCGGCGTCGGTGTCGACATTGGCATCGGCGCTGGTGCTGGTGCCGGCATCGGCATCGCGGCCGGTGCCACGGGCGCCAGTGCTGCCGGCACCACCGGCGGCGGCGTGTTCGCCGGCGTCGTCAGCACTTCGAGCAGCGCCGCGGTCTCGGCATCGGCAACGCCCGAAATATCGCGCGGGCGGTACTTCATCTGGAACGCTGCCAGCGTGGTGCGGGTCGCTTCATCGTACATGCCGCTCTGCACCAGGCCAAAGCCGTGCGTGGCCAGCTTGCGCTGGAACCAGGCGACGTCCGGCAGCAGGGCCTCGAAGGCCGGGCGCACGGCGGCAACGCGGTTCGCATCCGGCCACAGTATCAGGCCTTCCTGCGCCAGGCGCTGCCACGGGAACTGCGGCCCCGGATCCTGCTTGCGAAGCGGCGCGATATCGCTGTGACCGAGCACGTTCTCGGGCGCGATGCCGTGGCGCGCCACGATGTCCTTCACCAGCGGCAGCAGCGCATCCATCTGCGCCTGCGGGAACGGCGCGTAGACGCGGCCCTGCGGCGTGTCCTTCCAGCCGGCGTTGACGATCTCGATGCCGATCGAGCTGTTGTTCAGTTGCGTGAAGTTCTTCCAGCTCGAATTGCCCGCATGCCAGGCAGCGCGGTTCTCGTCGACCAGGCGGTAGATCTTCGGCTGCGCTTCGTCGGTCAGCAGGTAGTGCGAGCTGACCTGCTGCTGCGTCAGGATCTTGATCGAGGCGGGGGTGTTGGCCACCGTGTAGTGCAGCACCAGAAAGCGCGCGCGGCTCGACTGGCCGACGGCATCGTAGGTGGTGTCGTACTTCGGCGTGGTCGGCGCGGTCGTGGTACAACCTGCCAGCACGGCCAGGGCGAGAGCGGCAAAGATCGATTTCATGGGGATTCCTCGTTGATGTTCTTGTGGGTTGCACGCGCGGGCGGCGTGGCGGCCGGTTGCAATGCCAGGCGCGCGGCGCCGTGGTGGGCGCGCAGGCCGGTCTGCGTCAGCACCATCCCGGCCGGCAGCGCGGCGCGCATGGTCTCGATAATGAGGGGGTGCAGTTCGCTCGCGCGGCCGGCCAGCACCACCGGGCGCGGGCCGAAACGGCGCGTGAGCGCCAGCGCCAGGCGCGCCAGTTCCAGGCCTGCTTCGCTCAGGATCGTGGCGGCGGCCGGATCGCGCTGTGCGCTGGCGGCAACGGCCAGCGCCAGCTTGCCGATCGCACCGCGCTCGCCCTGATAGATGAACTGGCGCGACACATTCCAGTCGGCGCCGCCGATATGCTCGAAGACGGCCTGCGCCAGCGGCGAATCGCGCCAGCAGCCGGGCTGCTCGTCTTCGTTGCGCCAGATATGGCGCAGCGCTTCGCGCGCGATCCAGAAGCCCCCGCCGCCATCGTCGAGCAGCACGCCGCGCCCGCCGGCGCGGTGGAACACGTGATCGGCGTCGATGTAGGCGCCGATCGAGCCGGTGCCCGCATACACGAGGTAGCCGGCGCCGGGCGCGAAATTGGCGCGGTACGCCAGTTCAATATCGTTGGACAGCGTGACGGCGCTGGGCGCGACACCCAGCAACTGGGCCAGCCACGATTGCAGCAGTTCGTCGTCGCCGCCGAACCCCGTCAGGCCGGCCTGGATGCGCAGCGGACTGGCATGCGCAAGCACTGCCGCCGCCAGTTCTTCGAGGCTCGCGCGCACCGCGGCGCGCCCGTCCGACGTGGCCATCTGCAGCGCCGACAGGCCCGCCACCACGCCGTCGGCCAGGATAGCGCCGCCGGGGGCCGCCAGCGCCCAGCGCGTCTCGGTGCCGCCAGCGTCGATCCCAAGGCCAAACCCGCTCACGTTGTCACGATCAGATGACATCACAAAATCCGCCCATAAAACCCGATGCTACCTGCATTACGCTTTGCCCCATACCCGCACCCGTGCGCCCTCGTTGCCCAGACGGTCGACGGCGCTGACCACCACGATTTCGGCTGCGCCCAGCGTCGCGTCATCCGGCACCGACCAGGCCACGCGCACCGCCGGGACCACGGCGAAACGCCATTGGCCGCCATGGCGCGACCAGACCGCGTACAGCGTATTGGCCTTGCCCGCCTTGAGCGTCAGGTCGACCGAGCGCGCGCGGCGCGAGGCTCCCACCAGCGGCGTCCCGGGCCGCTCATTGCCCAGCCACGTCGTCGCCGGCACCAGCGCCTGGCCAGCGTAGCGGGTCGTGCGCAGCTGGTCGGCGATACCTTTGCGGTTCTGCATCAGGGCAACCATGCTGAAGTGGACGTGGCCGGTGGCCAGCGGCCGCGTACGGGTCACGTCGACCTGGGCCAATACCTCCTGCGGCTCGTAGCCCTTGGTTGCCGCGCCGATACGGCTGGTAAACAGGCCCGGCCAGATGTGGCGGCGCTGCGGATTTTGCCTGATCCAGTAATCGAGCAGCACGTCGTAGGCCTGGCCCGGCGGCTTGATCGGCCAGTACAGCTGCGGCACGAAGTAATCGACCCAGCCTTTCTCGAGCCACAGCTCGGCGTCGGCATACAGCTTGTCGTACTGCGAAAAACCGTTGATGCCGGGCGGGCGGCGATCCGGGCGGCCCAGGCCAAACGGGCTGATGCCGAAGCGCACCCAGCTCTTTTCGGCGTGGATCCCCTTGTACATCGCTTCGATCAGGCGATTGACGTTATCGCGGCGCCAGTTGGCGCGATCGAGCTGGCCGCCGCCGGCCAGGTAGCGGTGCCAGGCCGGATCGTCCGGGAAGTCCAGTTCGCGCGTGCCGGTGCGCCCATCGAGGGCTGCGGCATTGCCGGCCACCTGCGGCGCGGCGTCGATCGGGTACGGATAAAAGTAATCGTCGATGTGCACGCCGTCGATGTCGTAGCGGCGCACGACGTCCAGGATCACGTCGAGCGTCTGCTTGACGGCCGCTGGCTCGCCCGGGTCCATCCACATGAATTTGCCGTAGCGCTTGACGACGGCCGGGTTGGTGTTGGTGATGTGGTTCGGCGCCGACTGGCCGCGCGAGGCGTCCATGCGGGCGCGGTAGGGATTGAACCACGCGTGCAGCTCGATGCCGCGCGCATGCGCTTCGGTGATCCAGTACGCGAGCGGATCGTAGAACGGCTGCGGCGCCTTGCCCTGGATGCCGCTCAGGTATTCGGTCCACGGCTCGAGGTTCGACGGATAGATGGTGTCGGCGGCCGGGCGCACCTGCAGCACGATCGCGTTCAGGTTCATGGCCTGGGCGCGGTCGAGGATGGCGAGCACTTCCTGCTGCTGCTTGGCGGCGCTCAGGTTCGGTCGGCTGGGCCAGTCGATATTGGCGACGGTGGACACCCAGGCGGCGCGAAACTCGCGCGGCGCGGCCGGCGGCTCATTGCCGCCGATGAAAGTCGTGGCGCCCGGTTTGGTGGGCTTGGTGCCGCAGGCGGCCAGGCCCAGGGCGACGGCGCTGGCCATGCCGAGCGTGAAAGTGCGTTTGTTCAGGTTGGGAAGCAAAAAAAGAACTCCTTGATGTTGCTGTACCGGAGGTTGACGCTCCGCGCCGGCGCCACGTCGGGCGCGGCAGCGCGGGCGTCAGCCGTCCGCTTATTTTTTTCCGAATTCCGGATCGATTTTAACGAGCGCCGCCACGATAAAGGCGGGAATGGTCGCAAGACAGGTCCAGATGAAGAAGTGCTGGTAGCCGAGGTATTCCTGCAGGTCGCCGCTCCACATGCCGGGCACCATCATCCCGAGCGCCATCAGGCCGGTGCAGATCGCATAGTGCGCGGTCTTGTTCGGGCCATCGGCCACCATGATCATGTACATCATCATTGCCGTAAAGCCGAAACCGTAGCCGAACTGCTCGAGCGCGAGGAAGGCAGACACGATCATCAGGTCGGTCGGCTGGGTTTGCGACAGGTAGACGAAGACCAGATCCGGCACGTGGATTGCGAACACCATGACCCACAGGCAGCGCTTGAGGCCCACGCGCGAAATCAGCCAGCCGCCGGCCAGGCCGCCCAGCGTCAGCGCGATGATGCCGACCGTGCCATAGGCGATGCCGTATTCAGAGGTGGTCAATCCCAGGCCACCGGCGCTGATGGGGTCTTTCAAAAATGGCGCGACGAGTTTCAGGAGCTGCGCTTCACCGAGACGGAACGTGAGGATGAACGCGACGATCATCCAGATATCGCGCTTCTTGAAAAAGGCGACGAAGGTGCCGACGAAGTCGCGCAGCGGGTTGTCGCTCTTGGGGACGGCGTGGTCGTCGGCCGGCACCGGCAGCGCCCACTGGTGCCACGCAAAGGCGGCGAAGAACAGGCCGGCCAGCACATAGAACACGATCGACCAGGCCTGGCGCACATCGCCCAGGCTCACGGCCAGATAGCCGGCCAGCACCACGAGCGGGCCTTGCCCGAACAGCGTGGCCAGGCGGTAGAAGGTACTGCGCACGCCGACGAACGCGGCCTGCTGCTTCTGGCGCAGGCCCAGCATGTAAAAGCCGTCTGCCGAGATGTCGTGGGTGGCCGAGCTGAACGCCATGATCCACAGGACGGCCAGGCTGACGACAAAGAAGGTGGGCAGGTGCAGCACGGTGCCCACGGCAATGAGCGAGGCGCCGACGGCCAGCTGCAGCAGCACGGTCCAGCGACGCTTGGTGCCGAACATGTCGACGATCGGCGACCACAGCGGCTTGATCACCCACGGCAGATACAGCAGGCTCGTATAGAAGGCGATGTCGGAATTGGAAATCCCCATGTCCTTGTACATGATGACCGACAGGCTCATCACGACGACATACGGAATCGCCTGGGCAAAATACAGGGACGGCACCCACAGCCACGGGCTGTTCGCTTGCGGTTTTTGCATGACTCTTTCGTGCGCCGTGCAGGCCGGTGCTGCTGAAAGGGCGCGTGCTTACGCGAGCGCCTGGCGCACGCTGCCGTGCGCCGCTTCCAGCAGCGCTTGCGCCTGCTCGACACTGGTTTGTTTGGACAAGGCCACGATCGCGGTCTTGACGTGGAAGCCGCATTGTTCCAGCACCGCCTGCGCGGCCGCCTCGTCGGCGCCGGTGGCAAAGCTCGTCAGGCGGATTGCACGTCGTACCAGTTTGGCATTGGTGGCCTTCAAGTCTACCATCAGGTTGCCGTAAACCTTGTTCAAACGCACCATCAGGGCGCTGGAAAAGGTGTTCAGCGCGATCTTTTGCGAGGTGCCCGCTTTCAGGCGCGTGCTGCCCGAAATGACTTCGGCGCCCGTATCGAGCGTGATGCCGATCTCGGCCTGCGTGGCCACCGGCGCATCCGGGTTGTTGGCAAAGCCCACCGTCAGCGCCCCGGCGGCGCGCGCGGCGCGGAGCGCGCCCAGCACGTACGGCGTGGCGCCCGACGCCGCCAGCGCCAGCACGACGTCGTGCGGGCCCACGTTCACCCCCTGGATATCCGCCGCGCCCTGCTCCAGATCGTCTTCGGCGCCTTCGACTGCAGCGAACATCGCGCCATGGCCGCCGGCCAGCAGCGCCACCGCGCGTTCGGCGGGCCAGGAGAAGGTGGGGTACAGCTCGACGCTGTCGAGCACGCCCAGGCGGCCCGAGGTGCCGGCGCCGACATAGACCAGGCGCCCGCCCGCTTCCATGCGCGGCAATGCGGCTGCCACGGCGGCGGCGATGCGCGGCCCGGCCTTGCGCACGGCGTCCACCGCTTGGAACTGGTCATCAACGAGGGCATTGACCAGTTCGGTCGTCGGGTACTGGTCGAGCGCGGTGTGCGCCAGGGAGGGGTTTTCGGTATTGAGCATCGCTGTCTCGCACCTGCACAGTTTGGTTAAAACCAGTGTAATACCACTTTGACAAGCGCTTCCATGAAAGGATCAGGCGCCGTCATACCGCCAGGTTATGCATTCAGGCTTGCCGACGCAGCTCGGCCACGAAATCGTAATGGTCGCTGCGGCAGTAGGAATGGGTCAGTTCAACGGGCTGACCCGATTCGAGATACCCCACGCGGGTGATGAACAGCACCGCGCGGCCTTCGGGCACCTCAAGGCGCGTGGCCAGCTCCAGGTCGGCGTTCATCGCGCGGATGTGCTGCAGCGCGCGCACCGGCAGGTGGCCGCTCTTGGACAGGTGCGCATACAGCGACGCGGCTACCAGCTCGGGGCGCGGCAGTACGGCGGCCGGGATCACGCTCACTTCGTAGGCCATGACGATGTCGTCGGCAAAGCGCAGGCGCTCGAGGCGCGCCACGCGCGCGCCGGGCGACAGGCCGAGCGAGAGCTGCTCGTCGGCGTCGGCCAGCATCGTGTCGCGCCGCAGCCATTGCGAGCGCGGGGTATAGCCGCGCTGCTGCAGTTGCTCGGAAAAGCTCGACAGCGTCGACAGCGGCTGCTCGATGCGCGGCGCGATGTAGTTGCCCGAGCCGCGCCGGCGCACCACCAGGCCCTGGTCGACCAGCTGGTCGATCGCCTTGCGCGCCGTGACGCGCGAGACGTCGAGCTGCTCGGACAGCATGCGCTCGGACGGCAGCGCCTGGTCAGCCTGGTAACGGCCATCGCGCACGTCCTGCGCCAGCTTGCGCGCAAGCTGCTTGTAGAGCGGCGAATTGTCGTCGTGGTCGACCTGGAATCCGGGGCTGGGGCTGTTCATGGCGTCGTGGCGAAGGGGGCCTGGCATACCATGGAAGCATACCACTTGCGACCAATGCAAAACGGTTATGCCCTGCGCACGGCTATTCATTGGTCAAGGGTTTCGCGCAGTCCGTATGCTGGACCGATAGTCACAATCACGCAACGCCAAGGGACGAACATGAATCACGGCAGGCGCACCCTGCTCGGCATGGCCATGCTGGGGACGATGGGACCATTATTTGCAGCGATGCCAACAGGCGGTGGCGCGGGCGGCGCCCCCCAGCGTCAGCTCGACGCCGAACTGGCGGCCATTGCCGACGATCCGGCCTGCCCGCTGGCCAGCCTGTCGGTGCTGGCGCTGCGCGCCGGACAACCGGTGTACGAAGGCGCGTTCGGGCGCCGCACGATCGGCAACGGCCTGTTCCCCGACCGCCCTGCCACGCCGGCGACGCTGTACCGGATCGCGTCGATCTCGAAACTCGTCACCACGCTCGGGCTGATGCGACTGCTGGAAACCGGCCGCGTCGACCTGGACGCCGACGTCTCGGGCTACCTCGGCTTCACGCTGCGTAATCCCCATTTCCCGACCCAGGCCATCACGCTGCGCCAGCTGCTCGTGCACACGTCGTCGCTGCGCGACGATGCCGGCTACTTCTGGCCGGCCACGACGGCGCTGAAGGATGTCGTCACGCCGGCGGCGCAGCCGATGTGGTCAAGCCTGGCCGGGCCGGGCGCCTACTACACCTACTGCAACCTGGGATTCGGACTCATCGGCACGATCATGGAGCGCATCGCGGGCGAACGGTTCGACCTGCTGATGACGCGCCTGGTGCTGCAGCCACTCGGGCTGCAGGCCGGCTACAACCCGGCCGGATTGCCGAAGGCCGCGCAGGACCAGATCGCGACCATCTACCGCAAGCGCGCCGTCGACAGCGAAGTCTGGGCGCCGAACGGCCCGTGGATCGCCCAGACCGACGATGTCGGCGCGCGGCCACCGGCGCCGCCCCCTGGCCTGGATGGCTACGTCCCGGGCACCAATGCGACGCCCTTCAGCCCGACCGGTGGCTTGCGCATCGCCGCGCGCGACCTGGGCGTCATCATGCGCATGCTGATGGCTGGCGGCGTGCATGGCGGGCAGCGCCTGCTGCAGGGCGCGACGCTCGAACGCATGTTCGCGCGCCACTGGTCGTACGACGGCGTGGGCGGCAACGGCAATCCGCTGGGCAGCATCCTCAGTCCGCGCGGATTCGGCAACGCGCATTATCCGGACCGCCCCGGCCTGCGGCTGGCGCCAGGCTTCGATGCGGTGGGCCACCTGGGCGACGCCTACGGTTTGCGCTCCGTATTCGCCATGGACCGCGTACGGGGCCATGGCGTGGTCATTCTGGCCGGCGGCACCGGAACCGACCCGGCCGCCATGCCGGGGCGCGAGACGGCGCTGGCGCGCTATGAAGAGCGCATCGTGGCGGCCTTGCACCGCCGCGCGATCCTCGGCCTGGCCGATTGACCGGCATGCGGGCGCGTACATATATCCCGGTTATGAGCGCGCGCGCTAGATTCATTGGCAGTGCGTGCCTGCTGCCCCTAAGCTCCCTGTCCCCACCCGAAAAAAAGAGTCCGGCATGCAGCACATAATCGTCATCGGCGGCGGCGTCGTCGGCCTGGCCTCCGCCTGGTGGCTGCTCGAGGCGGGCCACGAGGTCACGCTGCTCGAGCGCGCGCCGGACGTGGGCAGTGGCGCCAGCTACGGCAATGGCGGGCAGCTCAGCTACCGGTACGTGTCGCCGCTGGCCGACGCCGGCATCCCGCTCAAGGCGTTCAAATGGCTGTTCCAGGCCGACGGCCCGCTGCGCTTCAGGCCCGAGGCCGACCTGCGCCAGTACCGCTGGCTGGCCAGCTTCCTGGCCCACTGCCGCGCCGACGTCAACCGCCGCACCACGGCCAAGCTGCTCGAGCTGGGCGAATTGTCGCGCCGGGCGATGGCCTCGCTTTCCCTGGTCGTGCCGCCAGAACGCTTCGGCTGGCGCGACGCCGGCAAGCTGGTGGTGTTTCGCACGCGCGCCGCATTCGATGTCGCCGCATCCAAGTCGGGCGCCGGCCAGATCTGGTCGCCCGAAGAATGCACGGCGCACGAACCCGCGCTGGGCGCGGCCCAGCACCTGCTGGCCGGCGGCATCTACAACCCGGGCGAAGCCGTGGCCGACTGCCACGCCTTCTGCGTGGCGCTGGCCGAGCGGCTGGCCGAGCATCCGCGCTTTCGCGGGGTCGTCAACAGCACCGCGCTGGGGCTGCGTGCAGAGCGGGGCCGCATCACCGGCATCGACACCGTTGGTGGCCTGGTCACGGCCGACGCGTATGTGCTGGCCGCCGGCATCCAGAGCCGCACGCTGGCCGACACGGTCGGCATCTACCTGCCGCTGTACCCGCTCAAGGGCTACAGCCTGAGCGCGCCGATCCGCCAGGACGACATCGCGCCCGAGATCAGCGTGACCGACTTCGAGCGCAAGGTGCTGTACGCGCGCATCGGCGACCGCTTGCGTGTGGCGGCAATGGTCGACATGGTGGGCGAGGATCTCTCGCTCGACGCCAAACGCGTTGCGGGCCTGACGCGCCTGGTGCGCGAGACGATGCCGCGGGCGGCAGATTATTCGCAGGTATCGGCCTGGGCCGGGTTGCGCCCAGCCACGCCCGGCAGCGCACCGATCATCGGGGCCACGCGCTATGACAATCTGTGGCTCAACGTCGGACACGGGCCGCTGGGCTTCACGTTTGCGTGCGGCAGCGCGGCCGTGCTGGCAGATCTGGTGCAGGGGAAGGCGCCGCCGTTTGCGCTTGATGGCTTGACGCTGCGCGGTTAGTACTATATTTAGTACGCAATTTAGACCCGTGGTGCTATGATCAGCGATCGACCAGCGGAGGCACCATGAACTTTTCCAACATCCAACCCATCAGTTATTTGAAAACGAATACCAGCGATGTGGTCAAGTTGGTTCAGGAAACCCATGATCCCGTGGCCATTACTGTCAATGGCCGGGTGCAGGCAATCGTTCAGGATCCGGTGAGCTATCAGAAGACGCAGGATCAATTGACGATGCTACGGCTGCTTGCTCATGGCAGGAAGCAAATTGAAGACGGCAAGGTTACCGGTCATGATGATTTTTTTGCGCAGCTGGATGCACAAGACAACGCGCCCGAATAGATCATGAAGATCATCTGGACCGAATCTGCCCAGGACGACCTGCTCACGATCCGCCAATACCTGAAGCAGTCCGAATCACCGGACTACGCCAGAAAGGTGACGCAGCAAATCCGCGATGAAGTGGCATCCCTGATGCAATGGCCAAATAAAGGGACGCTCGTAGGCGAGCTGGAAGAGCTCAACCTCCCCCGATACCGTCAGCTTTTGGCCGGTCAACACCGCATTATTTTTGAGCGTGGCGATCGTGAATGCTTTTATATTTACATCGTTTGCCATACGAGCCGCGATCTGGCAGCACTGTTACGTCGACGAATCCTGTCGAGTTAGCCGTCTGGTCTCGCGAGGCCTTCGCGAAGCACCCATCTGACCATCGTTGGGGAAATCGCGGATAATTGCCGCCATGCCTCCCCGCCCCACCTCCCCCTGCCCCTGCGGCGGTCCCTCGTTCGACAGCTGCTGCGGCCCGTTCCTGGCCGGCGCGGCCCTGCTGCCCACGGCCGAACACCTGATGCGCTCGCGCTATACCGCCTTCACGCTGGGCGACGAGGCGTACCTGCGCGCCACCTGGCACCCGAGTACCCGGCCGCAGGAACCGATCGTCGACAACGAGCCCGTGCGCTGGCTTGGTCTGGAAATAAAAACTGCTTTACGTTTACGTCAACGTAAAGCAGAATTGCCGGACGTTCCAGGCGACCAGGACCACCCGCGCGACGAAGACCACGTCGAATTCGTTGCCCGCTTCAAGGTGGGCGGGCGCGCGCACCGTCTCCACGAGCGCAGCCGCTTCGTGCGCGAAGCCGGCCCCGATGGCGCGCCACGCTGGTTTTACCTGGACGGCAGTTTCCCCGACAAGAAGTAAGCGCTGCCACGCACCCAGGGCGGCGACAGACCAGAGGACGGCACATGCCCCAGATCGAAAGCAAACTGAACCCGCGTAGCGAGGATTTCAAGGCCAATGCCACCGCCATGCAGGCCGTGGTGGACGACTTGCGCGCGCGCGTGGCGCAACTGGCGCAGGGCGGCGGCGGCGAAGCCAGCGCGCGTCACCTCGCGCGCGGCAAGCTGCTGCCGCGCGAGCGTGTCGAACATCTGCTCGATCCGGGTACGCCCTTCCTCGAATTCTCGCAACTGGCCGCCTACGAGATGTATGACGGCGCCGCGCCCAGCGCCGGCATCATCACCGGCATCGGCAGGGTAAGCGGCCACGAATGCGTGATCGTCTGCAATGACGCCACCGTCAAGGGCGGCACCTATTACCCGATGACGGTCAAGAAGCACCTGCGCGCACAGGAGATCGCCGAGCAGAACAACCTGCCCTGCATCTACCTGGTCGACTCGGGCGGCGCCAACCTGCCGAACCAGGACGACGTGTTCCCCGACCGCGACCACTTCGGCCGCATCTTCTACAACCAGGCGAACCTGTCGGCCAAGGGCGTCCCGCAAATCGCCGTGGTGATGGGCTCGTGCACCGCCGGCGGCGCCTACGTGCCGGCGATGAGCGACGAGTCGATCATCGTCAAGGACCAGGGCACGATTTTCCTCGGTGGCCCACCGCTGGTGAAAGCGGCGACCGGTGAAGTCGTCAGCGCCGAAGACCTGGGCGGCGGCGACGTGCACACGCGCCTGTCGGGCGTGGCCGACCACCTGGCGCAGAACGATCCGCATGCACTGTCGCTGGCGCGCACGATCGTGTCGAACCTGAACCGCGTCAAGCCGCAGCAGGGCGAACGCCGCGCGAGCGTCGAGCCGCACTATCCGGCATCGGAACTGTACGGCGTCATCCCGGTCGATACGCGCAAACCGTTCGACGTGCGCGAAGTGATCGCGCGCGTGGTCGATGGCAGCGTGTTCGACGAATTCAAGGCGCGCTATGGCACGACGCTGGTGTGCGGCTTCGCCCATATCCACGGCATGAAGGTCGGCATCATCGCCAACAACGGCATTCTGTTTTCCGAGTCGGCCTTGAAAGGCGCGCACTTCATCGAGCTGTGCTGCCAGCGCAAGATTCCGCTCGTGTTCTTGCAGAACATCACCGGCTTCATGGTCGGGCGCAAATACGAAAACGAAGGCATCGCGCGCAATGGCGCCAAGATGGTCACGGCCGTGGCCACGGCTGCCGTGCCGAAGTTCACCGTCATCATCGGCGGCTCGTTCGGCGCCGGCAACTACGGCATGTGCGGCCGTGCGTTCTCGCCACGCTTCCTGTGGATGTGGCCCAATGCGCGCATCTCGGTAATGGGCGGCGACCAGGCCGCATCGGTGCTGGCCACCGTCAAGCGCGACGGCATCGAAGGCCGCGGCGGCCAGTGGTCGCCCGAAGAAGAAGCCGCGTTCAAGCAGCCGATCCGCGACCAGTACGAGCACCAGGGCCACCCGTATTACGCGTCGGCGCGCCTGTGGGACGATGGCGTGATCGACCCAGCCGACACGCGCACCGTGCTGGGCCTGGGCTTGTCCGCCGCCATGAACCAGCCGATCGGCGACACGACGTTCGGCGTGTTCCGCATGTAAGGGGATGACGATGACCTACGAAACCCTGCTTGTGACCGTTGCCGACAAGGTCGCCACCGTCACGCTGAACCGCCCCGACCTGCGCAATGCGTTCAACGAAGAGGCGATTGCCGAACTGGCGCGCGTGTTCGATGAACTCGGCCGCAACGACGCCGTGCGCGCGATCGTGCTGGCTGCCAACGGCCCGTCGTTCTGCGCCGGCGCGGACCTGAACTGGATGAAGAAGATGGCCGGCTACTCGCATGACGAGAACGAGGCCGATGCCATGCGCCTGGCCGACATGCTGCGCACGATCTACCTGTGCCCCAAGCCGACGGTGGCGCGCGTGCAGGGCGATTGCTACGCCGGCGGCATGGGCCTGGTGGCGGCCTGCGACATCGTCGTTGCCAGCGAGACGGCGGGTTTTTGCCTGTCCGAAGTGAAGCTCGGGCTGATTCCGGCTACCATCTCGCCTTACGTGATCAAGGCGATGGGCGAACAGGCAGCGCGCCGCTACTTTTTGACAGCCGAGCGGTTCGACGCGACCGAGGCGCAGCGCATCGGTGTCGCGCACGCGGTCGTGGCGCCGGAAGCGCTCGACGCCACTGTCGTCGGGATCGTCAAGGCGCTGGTGAACAACAGCCCGCACGCCGTCCGGCAGGCCAAGACGCTGGTGCGCGAGATCGTCGGCCAGCCGGTCGACGATGCGCTGCTGCTTGACACTGCCGGGCGCATCGCCGCGATCCGCGCATCGACCGAAGGCCGCGAAGGCGTGGCCTCGTTCCTTGAAAAGCGCAAGCCGACATGGATTAACTAGTATTGGAACTTTATCGTGAAGCAGCAAACCACCTCCTCCGACTGGATCGCGCGCAGCCTGCGCAGCGTCTGGCATCCCTGCACCCAGATGCAGCATCACGAAGAGGTGCCGCTGATCGCGGTCAGCCACGGCAAGGGTCCGTGGCTGTACGACTATGACGGCAAGCGTTACCTGGACGGCATCAGCTCGTGGTGGGTCAACCTGTTCGGCCACGCCAACCCTCGCATCAATGCCGCGCTGAAAGACCAGCTGGACAAGCTCGAACACGCGATGCTGGCCGGCTTCACGCACGCGCCGGTGGTCGAGCTGGCCGAACGCCTGACGGCGCTCACCGGCCACGCGCTGGGCCACGCCACGTTCGCCTCCGACGGCGCATCGGCCGTGGAAATCGCGATGAAGATGAGCTTTCACGCGTGGCGCAATGCGGACCGGTCGTCCAAACAGGAATTCGTCTGCCTGCAGGGCAGCTACCACGGCGAGACGATCGGCGCGCTGTCGGTTACCGACGTGCCGCTGTTCAAGGACGCCTACGGCCCGCTGCTGCGCGCGTCGCACGTGGTGAGCGCGCCCGATGCCCGCAACGCCTTCGAGGGCGAGACGGCGCAGGACGTCGCGCGGCGCGCGATCCTTGAAGTCAAGGCCCTGTTCGAAGAACGCGCTGACAAGATCGCCGCCATCATCGTCGAGCCGCTGGTGCAGTGCGCCACCGGCATGGCGATGTACGACCCGCTGTATCTCAAGCTGTTGCGCGACCTGTGCGACCAGCACCGCGTGCACCTGATTGCCGACGAGATCGCGGTCGGCTGCGGCCGCACCGGCACCTTCTTCGCCTGCGAGCAGGCCGGCATCTGGCCCGACTTCCTGTGCCTGTCCAAAGGCATCAGCGGCGGCTACCTGCCGCTCTCGCTCGTGCTCACGCGCGACGACATCTACCAGGCCTTCTACAGCACCGACATCACGCGCGGCTTTTTGCACTCGCACTCGTACACCGGCAATCCGCTGGCCTGCCGCGCGGCGCTGGCCACGCTCGACATCTTTGAAGAAGACGACGTGTTGAACCGCAACCGCGAGCTGGCCACCAGGATGACGGTGGCGCTGGCGCCGCTGGCCGACCATCCGCGCACGCGCCACTTCCGCCAGCGCGGCATGATCTTCGCGTTCGACGCGGTCGAACCGGATACCGATCTTGCCTCGACCTTCGCGCGCCGCTTCTTTTCGACGGCGGCGGAGAACGAACTGCTGCTGCGCCCCATCGGCCGCACCGTGTACCTGATGCCGCCGTACGTGCTGGACGAAGAAGAAGTCGCAGGCCTGGCGGCGCGCACGATCAAGACGTTCGAATCCGTTATCGCGGGATGATGTGATGGATCTGATCGCCACCATCGACCGCCAGCTGGACACGCTGGCCGCGCGCAGCCTGACGCGTCGTCGCCGCATCACCGATGGCGCCTGCGCGCCACGCCAGCTGGTCGACGGCCGCGACCTGCTGGCCTTTTGCAGCAACGATTACCTGGGCCTGGCCGCGCATCCGCAGGTCATCGAGGCGCTGCGCGAAGGTGCGCAGCTGTATGGCGCGGGCAGCGGCGCCTCGCACCTGGTGTCAGGCCACAGCCGCGCCCATCACCTGCTCGAAGAAACGCTGGCCGAGTGGATGGCGCCGCACCTCGAGCAGGCGCGCGCGCTGACGCTGTGCACCGGCTACATGGCCAACCTCGCGATCCTGAGTGCCCTGGGTGTGGATGCCGATGCGATGATCTTTTCCGAGGCGCTGAACCACGCCTCGCTGATCGACGGCGCCCGACTCGCGAAAGCGGGCGTCACGGTCTATCCGCATGGCGACGTCGAGGCGCTGACACAACTTCTCGCAGCCAGCAGCGCCAGCACGAAGATCGTCGTCACCGACAGCGTGTTCAGCATGGATGGCGACCTGGCGCCGCTGCCGGCGCTGCTGGCCGCGTGCGAGCATCACGGCGCCTGGCTGGTGGTCGACGATGCCCACGGCTTCGGCGTGCTGGGCCAGAACGGACGCGGCGCACTGGAACACTTCGGCCTGCGCTCGACCAACCTGATCTACATGGGCACGCTGGGCAAGGCCGCCGGTGTCGGCGGCGCTTTTGTCGCCGCGCACGCCAGCGTGATCGAGTTGCTCATCCAGCGCGCGCGCCCGTATATCTACACGACGGCCTGCCCGCCGGCGCTTGCACACGCCTTGCTCGCCAGCCTTGCTATCATGGGCGGTGACGAGGGCGCCGAACGGCGTGCGCACCTGGCACGACTGGTCGAGCAGCTGCGCGGTTCGCTGCGCCTGGAACGCTGGGAACTGGCGGCGTCGACCACCCCGATCCAGCCCGTCATCATCGGCAGCAACGACGCTGCGCTGCACGCCGCCAGCCGCCTGCATGAGCAGGGCTTGTGGGTGCCGGCGATCCGCCCGCCGACCGTGGCGCCCGGCACCGCGCGCCTGCGCGTGACCTTGTCCGCCGCCCATGCCACGGATGACGTGGCACGGCTGGCGCAGGCGCTCAACGAACTGGAAAAGGCCGCACCATGAACAATCTGAATGAAACCGATGCACCGGTCATCGTGCAACCCGTACTTGACCCCGAGGTCGACCTGACCGAGCTCGACGAGCCTGTGCTGGAGCCTGAACTCGAACTGCGCGCCGACGACCTGCCAATGCGCTTTGCGTGCTTTGTCACCGGCACCGATACCGAGATCGGCAAGACGCTGATCTCGGCCGCCATCCTGCACAAGCTCGTGGCCACGGGCCAGCGCGCCTGCGGCATGAAGCCAGTGGCGGCCGGCGCTGAAGTACGTGACGGCGCGTTGCACAACGACGACGCCGACCAGCTGATCGCCGCCGGCAACGTGCACCTGCCGGCATCGCTCACCACGCCCTACCTGCTGCGCGAACCGGCCGCGCCCCACATCGCCGCCGCCCTTGAGGGCGTCACGATCGAGCTGGTGCCGATCCTGGCCGCCTTTGCCGAGATCCAGGCGGCGTCCGACGCGGTCGTGGTCGAAGGCGTGGGGGGCTTTCGCGTGCCCTTCAACGACGACTTCGACAGCGCCGACCTGGCGGCACAACTGAACCTGCCCGTGATCCTCGTCGTCGGCGTGCGCCTGGGCTGCATCAGCCACGCGCTGCTGACGGTCGAAGCGATCGTGGCGCGCGGCCTGGTGCTGGCCGGCTGGGTTGCCAACACGGTCGACACGGACATGCGCTTTGCGCAAGAGAACATCGAGGCGCTGACCCAGCGTATCCCGGCGCCGCTGCTGGGCCACGTGCCACGCCTGAACGAACCGACGGCTGCTGCGGCAGCCGAATTTATCGACCTCGCCGGACTGCCAGGCTGGCCGTCCACGCGGGTCTAGTTTTTGAAGGAACCGAAATGACCAATATGAACACTGTCGCCCT
>Ga0308163_10001868_pt1 | contig 21054 bp, 15 predicted proteins | sample PhyTR1_FD_201037 | JGI IMG/M metagenome (GOLD analysis project Ga0308163, IMG submission 201037) | Phyllosphere microbial communities from UC Gill Tract Community Farm, Albany, California, United States - DLSLT.R1 | ecosystem: Host-associated > Plants > Phyllosphere > Unclassified | place: USA...
AAAATATTGTTAAGTTTGAAACTGTGCATAAGGTCAATAGAATATTGACTATTGATAATTTTCCCCTATACGTAAATCCAAGTTTATTATTTTCCCATGAAAGAAATGGTAAAAAAGAATTGGGCGCCATATGGTTTGTGCCTAAGCTATACGGATTTAAGAAAAATGAATTGGGTATGTTCTGCGAAGTGTTGTATAATTTTCTTATTAAACATTACTCGCAATCCTATCAAATTTCAGAGGATTTATGCATTGTAGTTGATACCTTCAACGCACAGAAGGTAATATATACTGAACTTAAAAGTGAGGAAATTCCTTTCCTAATCAAACAGACCCTCAATGAGATAAGAAAAGTGTAAAAAGCTTTAACTTGTATAGCAAGTATGTCCATTCGGCAAAATTATTAAACCAATATTACCCCTCTACCGAGATTATTCTGTATATAATGTCTCTATTATTGTTGATTGCTTTCATTAACAGTTTTGCGTGACTATCAGATATCCGCTAATTCAAAATTTTTACTTTTTAGTGCATAATCAGATGATTTCCATTTCCAGTCTCCAGTTCATATTTAAACTTGAAACATGTCATAATTAATGAATTATTTTCACTGATAGATTTGGATATAGGATATAAGAATTGGTACTTTCATAACCTAAATATTATTTAAATGATCCTAGATCCATATTATTCATTAAGAAGAAAGTTCAGTGTTATAGGTTTGACAGGAAGGTCGGCCTCAGGGTGCAGTAAAGTAGCTGATTTCTTGTCCGGGAATGAATTTGTTGATCAGATAAAGATTGATTTTGAAGATTCGGTAGAACAAGAGGTTCTCAAACAGAAAATTTGTAACAGATTTATTAAACATAATCATTGGACCCCATATACCACAATAAGGTACAGGGATGTGCTTATTTTATTGTTGTTCCATGAAGGGTTCTATAATCAAAATAACGTAGATCAAGGTATTGATTATCTATTCGAATTGATCGAAAACCTTGGCTTTTCTATAGACGGTGGTGCTAGGCGGAGAATGGAAACCGAGCGTTTTAATAGAGAGTCTCATCACAATTGTTTCGTGGAGATCAGGGAACTCATATTGCAAAATGAGTATTTATTCTTAGAATTACAGACTCTTAAACTTAGCGATAAGAAAGCAGTAATAAATTCCCAAGATTTCAATGAGTTTTTTTTTAATAAATTCATTGTCTTCACTGAAGTCTTGATTGACATACTTAGCAAAGAAAATTATTTCCTAAGGTCCCTTTTTTTGCATGATCTTGCGACAACACTTAGGAGTGCAGGAAGCTTTATTTTACAGGAATCACCTCAGTCGAATATATTCATAGTTGTGGAACGATTGAATTGGATCCTTAAAAATCATAAAAACTTTTCCGGTCAATCTGAAAATCGATATGTAATTGACTCTTTAAAAAACTCTTTAGAATTGACATATTTTAAGGAAAAATATTCTGCTTTCTATATGGTGTCTGTTAATAAGTCAGAGCAAGAGAGACTCATAGATTTAGAGTTGAAGCTAGAAAAATGGGTTGGGGGAAATACCGGGAAAAAAGTTATATTAAATGAGAGCATTGTAAAATTAGACAATACTGAATATAAGTCCAAGGATGTAAATTCTGGTAAATTCTCTTCACCTGATGTTGAGAATTGTATTCAAAAGTCTGACTACCACATTTTCTTTTCCAATCAAAAGATAGGAAGATTTGATAAGCTTTGCATAAATGGTGATGTTGAAGATAAAATAGAAGACTTTGACTATAATTTTTTGAATCTGCATTCGCAATTATTGAAACTCTTATCACTAATTTTCAATCCAGGCCTTGTAACACCAAGTTTTGAGGAAAGGTTAATGCAGGTCGCTTTTACCGCTAAACTAAGCTCTGGTTGTATATCTAGACAGGTCGGGGCAATTGTCACCGATCCAAATTACTCCGTTAAGGCAATTGGTTGGAATGATGTAGCTGAAAATCAGCTACCCTGCAATTTGCGTGATTTTAGGGATTTACGAGATGGTAAAAATAACAATCACTTTTCCCAGTTTGAACTCAACAATGGAGAATTAAACAGTTTAAACTATTCTGATAATTTGTCATTTAAGGACAAAATTATTGATAAATTTTCAATGGTTGCAGAGTTGGAAAATGACTTATCTGGTAAACCTTGTAGCTTTTGTTTTAAAAGTTGTCATAATCATTTCGAGCAAAGGGAAAATCAAGTGCATACTAGATCCTTACATGCTGAAGAAAATGCGATGCTTCAAATAAGCAAATATGGTGGACAGCCGCTTAAAGGTGGTTTTTTATTTACAACAGCTTCTCCATGTGAACTATGTGCGAAAAAGGCTTTTCAATTAGGTTTGACAAAAATATTCTATATTGACCCCTATCCTGGTATTTCAAGGTTTCACACTTTAAAGAATGGAATATGTGAAGATGCAAATCCCTCATTGATAATGTATCAGGGTGCTATTGGAGGAGGATATTTGAGGCTTTATCAGCCCTTTATGTCTTATAAGGATGAGTTAGGTATAACTACAGGTGTGAAGTTTTGAAAATAGACGTTACTTACAAATCCAGTATTAATTAAATAACAAAAAAATATAAAAGTAATCATTAATACTATACTATGGCCGATGTACACTCAAAGGAAACCAGATCATTTAATATGAGCCAAATCCGTAGTAAAGATACGAAGCCAGAACTTCTTGTTAGGCGTTATCTTTTTAGACACGGCTTTAGATATAGATTACACGTTAAAGACTTACCTGGGCGTCCGGATATTGTTTTACCAAGATTTAAAACGTTAATTTTTATCCACGGCTGTTTTTGGCACGGTCACGAGGCCTGTAAATATTACAAGGTTCCCAAGACTAGAACGGAATGGTGGCTGGAAAAAATAAATGGTAATATTAGAAGAGATATTGTAGCAAAACAATTACTGGTTGATAAAGGTTGGAGGGTAATAGAAATTTGGGAGTGTGACTTGAAGAAAAATGAAGTTTTGGCAACTCTTGAAAATTTGCTCATTCAGATATCTAAATAATTTAGTATTTTCGCCCCGCTTACTGGGCCCTTAAAGATGGATTCTGATTATAGAATATAGTCTAAAAGCTCCATTATTTGCAGTCCGCATCTAATTTAGGATGTGGTTACAGTTCCGAATAAAAACTATGATTGAGCAAGCTATATCGAAAAATTATAAAAGATTAAAAAAAGAATCAAGCAACCTTGATCATTTGGAAAAGGCAATCATTACACACCATGCTGTAACTAATCATCCAGATTACAAGATTCATGCTCAACAGATTTTATCAAAATTTGAAGATAAAAAATCAGTGTATGAAGCCATTCAAAATGAGCTATTTCCAAATGGATACGCACCTTTTCATGGACCAGCTGTGGGAGATGAGGAGTTTACTTTTATTGATCTCTTCGCAGGAATCGGGGGATTCAGAATGGCCCTTCAAAATCTAGGCGGACGTTGCATTTTCAGCTCAGAATACGATAAATTTGCACAGCAAACGTATTTCGCGAATTATGGCGAGGTGCCCTTCGGTGATATAACATCAGATACTGTTAAAGCATTTATTCCTAATAAATTCGATATTATCTGTGGTGGTTTCCCTTGTCAGCCTTTTTCCATTGCAGGTGTTTCAAAAAAAAATAGTTTAGGAAGAAGCCACGGTTTCGCAGATGAAAAGCAAGGCAATTTATTTTTTCATATCGCTGAAATCATAGCTTCGCATCGTCCTAAAGCCTTCTTTCTTGAAAATGTTAAAAATTTGGTTTCCCATGATAAGGGAAATACTTTTGCAGTTATCAAAAACACATTGTTGGATTTGGGATATTCATTTGATCACCAAGTTGTTAATGGAAAGCATTTCGTTCCGCAACACAGAGAAAGAACTTTAATGGTGGGTTTTGATAAGAGCGTATTTGGTGAGAATATCAAGTTTGACTTTAGCACCGTTGAGATACCCGTGGAACCTCAACGAATTGATTCAATCTTACAACCAAAACCAGATCCAAAGTATACTCTAAGCGATAAACTCTGGGGATTTTTACAGGATTATTCAAAAAAGCATAAGGAAAAGGGGAATGGCTTTGGTTTTGGTTTAGTCAAGCCAGATGGTATTACTAGAACAATCAGTGCACGTTATTATAAGGACGGCTCTGAAATCCTTATACCTCAGGAAGACAGTAATCCAAGGAGATTAGTTCCTTCGGAATGCGCAGCGTTGCAAGGGTATCCTATTTACCCAATAAATACAAATGACAAAAGCAGAAGTTTTGTCATTCCAGTCTCAGATAACCAGGCATATAAACAGTTTGGTAATTCAGTAGTAATGCCGATGATCCAAGCTATAGGCAAGCAGGTTATAAATGTTTTAAAGGCATAAAATGGAACTTGGAACCCTTCTTTCTTTTTTTTCTGAGCACGAATGTGATAGGATATATATTAAGAATTTGGCTGCAAATGATAATTCAAAAAATCAGGTTTATTTCGGAGGAAGTTTTGACATTCTTAACATTTTACCTATAAAAGAGATAGAGGCCGTAAGTCCCGGTGTATGGAGCAAAGAAAGATTTAAGGCTATGCTGACATATTCTTGGATCGGAGAAGATATGAAATTGTATCCTGCACCTGGTTCGCAGCTTATTTTATATCCCAAATACCCAGAGGTTAGATTTTCAGGTTTCCTTATTGGGTGCCAAAATCCACCACCTTTAATGAAGCAACGACTTCCTGGTAGATTGCTATTAATCGGAGTTACGAAGGCAGGTTCAATTCTAGGATATGTCACTGCGCCAGATTCCAGTTTAGCCCAACAATTATTCACTCGCACATTTGACGGGAGAATTGGTATATTTGATTTTTTTGATTTACCGCAATTTCAAAATAATAAACAGCGACTTCTAGCAGAACTGAAAAGAATTCATGAGCTTGGGTGGATAAAATCAAAACGACTTGATAAAAATGGAGCTATTTTGCAGTGTGAGTCACCAAATTGTGGCGGATATACTTTAGAAGCAGAACTAGGAATTACTCCAAATGGATATTCGGAACCTGATTTTTTAGGTTGGGAGATCAAGCAGTTCGGAGTAACGAATTTTGGTCGAGTAAACTCATCAATTATTACCTTAATGACACCTGAACCAACTCACGGAATTTATTCTTCTGAAGGAGCTGGAGTGTTTCTCAAAACATACGGATATCCTGATAAGAATGGTGTGCCCGATAGAATAAATTTCGGTGGTGTCCATAAGTTTGGAATTTCCCATCCGGCAACTTCTTTGACATTAACCTTATTTGGTTTCGATATTCAAAATGGGAAAATTAGAAATGCTGATGGCCGGATAGCGTTGGTAGACCAGAATGGGGTTGAAGCTGCTTCTTGGAGTTTTTCTTCACTTCTACTACATTGGAATAGGAAACATAATCAAGCTTGCTATGTTCCGTCACTTTCAAATAGAGTTGATTCAAGAAGTTACAAATATGGGGAAAATGTCATTTTGGGATCCGGAACAGATTTTCAGTTATTTTTATCCCAATTGGCGCTTGGGAATATCTACTATGATCCAGGTATAAAGATGGAAAACGTCAGTGCTCGCCCAATAATAAAAAAACGCAGTCAATTTAGAATTAAATCGCAGTTCCTAAAAGAGTTGTATAGTGTTAACGAAATTGTTAACGTGAAAATTTAGCTGGAAATTATTGAATTGATTATGATTTTAAATCTCTAATCTAAGTTTATTTATAGCTATAATCACTCTTCTGCTATATTTTTTAGATTGTGATATTATAATAAACGATTTGCTTAAAAGAATCAATACCATTTGAACATTGGTACGGTAATAAGCTCTGGAATGACTTTATATTTACTGTCGAAAATATTTAACACTTTAATGTTCTCATATAGAATATTGATATCCCTAAACAGTGGGCACAATAAAACTACGGTGGTGAAAATCGAATGTTTCTTGGATACTTTGGACGTTTTAAAATGTTATTATTTTTTTATATTTATTTAATAAAATAAAACTAACCTGTTTCTTATCGGTTTTATTGTTAGCTTTACTTAGCAAATTTAATCATGGCAAATCAAAAATCTTTATCAGCTAAAATAGCGAGAACTGAGTCTTATTCAGATCCTGTTTTCCATGCAAAAGCTCAAGCTTATGAACAAGCTTATTATCCAAAAGGATTAAGAGGTAAATATCAGGTGCAAGCGGATTATAAAAAGGGTGAGTTAAAATTTACTAAACAAAAATAATTCGTTTAATGTATACGGAAAATGATTCCTCGAGACTTTTTCATGATATATACGACGAATCCAAGTTAGAAGTTGAAGAATATAGGTTGCAATTTAGAAGAGATTTTGATAGACTAATTCATGCTCCAAGTTTCAGGAGACTTCAAGGGAAGACGCAGCTTTATCCCGGTCGAGAATCCGATTTCTTTCGAAATAGATTAACCCATTCCTTGGAAGTCGCTCAGATAGCCAAATCGATAGCCATAAGAATAAATAATAGGTATTTTGATAAATCTCAAGCAGGTTTAGACAACCATATTGATCTTGACGTTGTAGAATTTGCTGGGGTTGCTCATGATTTAGGGCATCCTCCGTTTGGTCACCAAGGAGAAGAAGCACTGGATGAGATGATGGTGGATGATGGAGGATTCGAAGGTAACGCTCAAACTTTGAGGCTGTTAAGTAGAATAGAAAAGAAACATGGTGGTACATTTGATGAAGATGGACGTGATTTACGAACAGGTCTTAATTTGACTAGTAGAGTCTTGGCTTCAATTTCAAAATATGATAATGTCATTCCAGTGAACAAAGGTCTCAGGGCTGAGTATGCAAATGGAAAGACGATTAAGCCTGTTAAGGGATATTATTTTAGTGAAAATGAAATTGTTAGATCTGTCAAGCATCTTGTTTTAGGTGGTAAAGAGACGGAGTTACCATTTAAAACCATCGAATGCAAAATTATGGATATTTCAGATGACATAGCTTATTCTACCTATGATTTAGAAGACGGTCTAAAGGCGGGGTTTTTTAATCCTTTTGATATTGTCTTTGCAAAAAATGAATTAATGGATAGGATTGCAGGTAGGGTGAGTGAAAAATTAAAAATTAAAATTGCTATAGATGATGTGCGAGATGTGTTGTTGAGTGTTTTCAGCGAATGTTTCAAATTACCTAATATAGAAGATGCCGATATTAACCGAGACACATTTTTTAATCACCATATCTTGCATATGGGTGCGGCTTATACTACAGCAGCTACTTTGTCAAAAGATGGATTTGCTCGTACAGATTTCACCTCGAAACTTGTTGGAAAATTTATTAGGGGAGTAGAATTCGAGTTTAATGAAGAATTTCCAATGCTATCAGATGTAAAGTTAGTTGACGATATATTATTAGAGGTGGAAGTGCTTAAAACTTTTAATTACGAAAGCCAGATTCTTTCCCCTAGGCTCAAAATAGCAGAATATAGAGGAAAGGAGATCGTAAGAAAAATATTCAATGTCTTGTCTGATGATAATAACAACGGCTATTTATTGATGCCGCAAGATTATGTTGATCTTTATAATGCTGCTGGCATCAAAACAAAAAAAAGAATTATTTGTGATTTTATCGCGGGTATGACAGATAATTATTGCATTGAGTTTTATGGACGATTGACATCTGAAAATCCAGAAACTATTTTTAAACCGTATTAAGATGCGTATTTCTAATGAATTCTAGTTTTTTACGCATTGAAAGCAACCATTAATTAAGTTAAGAATATTAATTTGTTCGTTCTCAAAAGCTACATGAAAAAGTGGATAGTTCAAGTGACAAATAGAGTAACAGAACATTGGGAATATCACTAGACCTATATTAGAAATGTATTAATAGCTTGGATATCTTCCTGTGCTTTCTTTAAGTGTGCATCATTGATTTTAATGTTCCTTTGCACTGGTCATATTCAGCTTTCCTCGATGTCAATTGGCCGTCGTTTGCGATTAAATTTCCAAGCTTTTTCTTTTGCTCACGTTGTTCCGACAAAAGGCTATCTATTCTTGCTTGCAACGTTGCCTTTCTATCTTTAGCTATTTTAGAGTTCGTTTTAAATTTCTTTATAGCTCTGTAAGCCTCAAATACAATCAGACTTACAAACAGAAACAAGAATGCAGCCTCGTGATATCGAAAATGGATCATGAAATCCGGAATCACGCCTGCTATGAGACCCTCTGTCAGAAACAACATGAATGCAGCAGTATATAACGTTAACAGACTGGTTATGCAATCAGATATTTCACCATTGTCCCATTGAACATTGGATTGCAACTCCAGGTTACTGATCCAAAAATGGTAATGCCTTCATCAGTAATGATAATATCTTTATCTTTTTGTCCGCAGGTAAGATATTCCTGCTCATTCATTTGATTCCCATTTACGGATTATTCATTCTTAAAACTAGCAAGCACATCAAGAGTTTAGTTTCTAGATTGAGCTTCAGACCCTAAATGATTATGGTAGTCTAATATATTTTGCGTCACTTGAGTTGTCGCACGCATTGCAGTTATCCAGGCTTTTTGCACTTTGAAATACTCTCAAGAATTCCTCTTGCTTTTTTCCAAGGCATTGCAGATTTCCTCTTGTCTATTGCTGAACTCAACTTGTCATGACTTTAATTCCAACAATGTTTGCATCATTACGAATTTATGATTACTACACTTTTGTTTTATGGTGACATATGGCTTATCCCCGTAAAAACAAAAATATCTAAAACTAACTATCGTCAGAAAGGTTCAGCATCCAAACAAATGATGATATGTTGTTCAAGGGCGAGATTGAAGGTAAGTACAAGGAGACTCAGATATATCCTATGTATTCAAAGCATGAATTTTTAATTCATTGGGATGGCTTGAAATAGGAATGATAAAGAAGGTTGACCAGATATGATTTTTTGAGGTAGAAGAGCTAATGCCAGTGGTGGCAGAAATTGGCAAATTTATCGATAAGCATGGTATATCCCCTGACTAATCATCTGAAAAATAGATTAATTACATAACCAGCAACTTATTAGCTCCTGCCTTGATGGACTAGGAAAAAGCCCCGCAATTACGTGAGGCTTCATAGGTAGGTGTATTTAATAACAAACGGATTCAATCTTAACAATACTAAGTTACAATTACGCGGCAAATGTATACTCACTCTCGCGGATTTGTTACTTTTTGATTTAGAACTTAAAGTTGTACACCAATCAAAATGTTTCAACTCGTCCCTGCTTTAATCGCTATACAAAGTGATGCAGCTACTGAAAAAGACGCCCAATTTCTTTTTGACAAGGTTAAAGAGAATTGTCAGGAAGACATTAGCATGGCAGGACAGCCAGTGTTTCCCTGGCTCTATGCCTGTATTTGAGTTAGGCCAAATGTTAAAAAGTTATAAACTTTTTAAAAAGTACAATGTTAAATAACGCAATAAACAAAATTATAACAAATCATATTACACCTTTGAAAAATTTTCAAAATGGTAAATTCAATATTTCCGGTGAATCCGTAATTGAGAATCTTGAATTGCTCACCATAGCACTTGACGCTTCTATATCCGGTATCATTATTACCGACAACCTTCAGCAAGATAATCCAATAGTGTATTGCAACAAAGCATTTGAGCTTATAACAGGATATAGCAGGGCTCAGATTATTGGACATAATTGCAGATTCCTGCAGGGGGACGACAGGGCTCAGATTGAGCGTGATGTTTTGAAAAGAGCTGTGAGGGACGGTAAAGAATGCAAGGTCGAGATCAGGAATTATAGAAAAAATGGTGAGCTGTTTTGGAATGAATTGTATATGTCTCCTATAAAGGATGCTACGGGATCTGTAACGCATTTCATAGGTGTGCAGAATGATGTCACACTTAGAAAAAAGGCTGAGCAGGATCTTCGGCAACAAAAGTCCATGATGGAAAAAAAAGTAGAGGAGCGCACCGCTGAATTACGGGAAAGCGAATCTTTTTTATCCAGCATTATCGAAACTGTCCGGGAAGGCCTGCTTGTGCTGGACCCAAAGTTTTATGTTTTGAGTGCCAATCATCATTTCCTGAGTACTTTTAAGGTTTCTGCCGAGGAGACCGTAGGAAGACACCTGTATGAGCTTGGCAATCATCAATGGGACATTCCGGTTTTGAAAGAACTTTTGATAAAGATCCTGCCGACCAATAATCCCGTTGTAGATTTTGAAGTTGAACATGACTTTCCACATATCGGAAAAAAGCTGATGCTGTTAAATGCATATCGCATTGAGCTCGAGGGGCAGTTCAAGGATCAGATCTTACTTGCTATAGAAGATATAACTGAGAGGAAGGAAATTGAACGAAGGAAGGATGATTTTTTGTCTATTGCAAGCCATGAGCTCAAAACCCCATTGACCACCATAAAAGGATATATCCAGATCCTGGAGCGAAATATTCCTGACAATGCCTCAGAAAAGTTCAACAAAACCCTTGGTAAGGTTGCGTCCTATGTTGACAGGCTAAACAATCTTATAGCAGAACTCCTTGATGTTTCCCGCATTCAGACTGGGAATATAGAATTGCATAAAACTAGTTTCGACTTTGATGCGATGATTGACGAGGCAATAGAAGGTATCCGGGCATTAGCAACCCATCATCGAATTCTGATAAATGGAAGAACAGGTGCACAGGTAATTGGCGATGAGTCTCATATTATCCAGGTAATTAATAACCTTCTTTCCAATGCAATAAAATACGCTCCGGATGCTCAGGAAATAGAAGTTAGCATTTCAAAAGTGAGTGACTATATAAAAGTATCTGTAAGGGATTTTGGCCTGGGCATGAATAGCGAAGATAAAAAAAGGGTTTTTGAACGTTTTTTTAGAAGCGGAGAGATACAAAAGCGTTTTCCGGGGATGGGCATAGGTCTTTACATATGTGATCAGATTATAAAAAATCATGGTGGTACCTTATGGGTAGAAAGCGAGATCGGAAAAGGTTCTACCTTTAGCTTCACCATACCAAACAATCAGGAGTAATGGAAAATAAGAAAATACTAATCTGTGATGATGACGAGGGAATAGTTGATGTATTGGAACTTATCCTCGAAGAAACGGGCCATACTATTATTCCAGAGTTAAATAGCCTAAACGTTAAATCAATAATTCAGAAAACTAAACCTGATTTGATTATTCTTGACTTGTGGATGCCCGTTATGTCTGGAGACCAGATTCTGAGGATGATAAGAGATGATCCAAAGACGACGAATCTTCCGGTTATAGTCATGTCAGCAAGCCGGGATGGTGCAGAGATTGCGGCTGCCGCCGGAGCTACAGCATACATCTCTAAGCCTTTTGACTTCGACAATGTTCTGGTTGTGGTGGATAGCCTTTTAAATTGAGCTCCAGGAATGCAATATGTAATAAAGATAGATCGAATATGCCTTGTTTGCTATTTAAGCATAATCAGTCAATGAACCTATCCGTTAAGTATGGCTGTCCACCTCCACCTGTGGCACCATGTATCTGTCCAGTTGAATAGCTTGCCTCGGGAGACGTTTCAGTTTCTCCATACTTGCTCCTCCACTTACCTGTAGCGGCGTCCACATTGGGCCTGGTGCCACACCATTTACAAGGATACCTTTTGGAGCTAATTGTTTTGCCAGTGATTTCACAAAACTTGTAGTTGCTGCGTTGGTCTGTGCATAATCCTAGAGTTCAGCTGATGGGCAACATTCTATGAGGGAATGTGCAGTAAGGTTTTACAGCGTTAGGCTGGACATTATGCCCAAATACCTCAATTATATTTGTAAAGCCAATACCCGCATTACAGCCTAAAAATGGATACAGGGATATACAAGAGAACGGATCATTCTTTTATTAAGGAACAAAAACCTGAATATTTCTGAAATCGCCAATGTAATGAACTTTTCAAGTCGTTCATTATTCACCCGTCATGTAAATAAGCTTTTAGGACTTAACCCGAAAGCATATCGGGAGCGAATATGATAAAATCAAAGGCGTAATTTCGGATACTATTTATACCAATTCGGATACTTCTTTAATCATAATCAGGAGCATATTGCAAACTAATGTTGCGCTTGACTAATGCTACTGTCAGGCACATTGAGCGTATATCAAATGAATAATCAAAACTCAGCTATGCAAATTTCCACCCGATGCCGGTATTACTACACGCCACTTATCATCTCCATAGTTTCCTTCTTATTTTGGCAAGCAGGTTTTGCCCAAACTGTACCACCTATTAATCGTATGGATTACCATTTGTCCTGGGATGGGCAGTCATCTATTTTAAAAATGGACATCTTATACAATGATCATGGTAATGATAGTACTGTATTTGTGTTTGGTAATCCACAGGCTGGCGGACAACCCCGTATATTTGATATCCTTGGTAACCTTAAGTCGGAGAACGGAGAGGCTATTGAAATCATTAAGTCGCAACGCAAGATTGTTGTGCACCACAGGAACTCCGGCGTTAAAACTCTGCATGCGGAGATTGAGTACGGTCAGGGCTTTTACGATTTTGAGGAGGGCGGCATGTCTTTCTTCGCACCGGGCCAGCTATTACGGATGCAGGATGAGGAAGCCAATTATGATGGTATGACGCTGCATATTCACCCGGATTTTTTAAGGCCATACCCGATAGGAAATCAGATTAAACAGTACAGCTTTTTTAATTATTCGGCCGCAGAGGCCTTGTACTTAAGCGACAGTGAAAAGGATAAGATTTTGCACATTTACCGGTTCATCCAGGATGAACTTAGAGAGCGCATGGACAGATTCAGTCAGGACCTGATCATCTCGCAGATCGGGCTTTTGCTGAATTACAGCAACCGATTTTACGACCGGCAATTCCTGACGCGCAAAGTAGTGAATAACGATGTGTTGGTTAAATTGGAAGGAATGCTGGATCGTTTCCTGGACGACCAGCATGCCTTAACGAAAGGACTGCCCACGGTAGATATAGTTGCTGACCGGCTTAACCTTACGCCCCGCTATTTAAGCGACCTGCTACGTAATCTGACCGGCAAGACTACCCAGCAGTTCATTCATGAAAAGGTGATCGAAAGGGCGAAAGCATTACTGGCGAAAGATCATCAGACGGTTGCAGAAATAGCTTATTCTTTGGGATTCGAATATCCGCAATCTTTTCACAAGCTGTTCAAAAAGTCGCCTCTCGACTACCGGAAAAGTCTGCTTAAGTAGCAAATTATTAATTATACCAGCAGCAGGTTCCTCCCTTACGCCACAACTGTTATCCATCATAGTGCAATAAAATTTATGACTATTGCTGATGCTGCGTGAATTTTCTTTTAAGCAGGTGGTTTTATCAATTTTTGTTTAAATTACTTGCTTAAATGCTTTAACAAAAATGGCAATATTCCCAATACCCGAAAATGAAAATGAGCGGTTGAAAGCCTTAAAGAATTATGAAATTTTAAATTCCTTATCTGAGGAAGAATACGACAGAATCACAGCCCTTGCCAGTAATATTTGCGAAGTTCCAATATCGCTCATCACCTTGCTTGATCATGACCGTCAATGGTTTAAGTCAAAGGTAGGGCTTGATATAGACCATACTTCCAGGGAACTTGCATTTTGTCAATATACAATCATGGATGATGGCCTGTTCGAAATCAATGATGCCACCCTGGACGAGCGGTTTAAAGAGAACGAGTTAGTAACAGGTGATCCACATTTAAGATATTACGCAGGTTATCCGCTTACTGACCCCAGCGGTTACAATTTGGGTACACTCTGTGTGCTGGATAGAAAACCCAATTCACTAACTGACAAGCAGAAGGAATCCCTTCGCCTGCTTAGTCTGGAGGTGATGCAGTTGATTGCAGAACGCAGATTGAAAGAGGAGCTTAGGAATTTTGAAAAGCTTTTCTTGTTGTCCAGCGATCTGATTTGCATTGCCGGTACGGACGGCTATTTTAAGAAGGTAAATCCTGCATTTGAAAATTTACTGGGCTGGTCTGGCGAAGAAATGTTAAAGAAGAATCTGTTTGAGCTGGTTCATCCTGCAGATCAAATTGTGACCGGGCAAGAGATGGAAAAGCTGAGGAAAGGTACTGCTGTCGCCAATTTTGAACACAGGTTACTCACTATTACAGGCACCTATAAAATATTTCAATGGGTAGTAACCCCTGAAAAGCATACTGACAATCTATTTGCCGTAGGCCGTGATGTTACCCTAATTAAGGAAAACGAGGAAAAATTGGCTGAAAAAGAAGCCAACCTGAGAGCTGTTTTTGAGAATTCGCAGGGATTTATTACTACCCATGACCTTGAAGGTAAGTTTTTGACTATAAACCCGGCTGGTGCGGCTATTTTGGGTTACAGTATCCGGGAGATTGAGCAAATGAGTTTATTTGATATCATACCCCAGGAAAGGCATGTTTACCTGACAGCGTATTTGACTGAAATTCAGGTCACTGGTCGCGGTTCTGGTCAGATGTTGGTGAGGCACAGAGATGGCTCGCCCAGGACATTGTTATTTAATAATGTGCTGGAAAACATTCAGGGAAAACCACCTTATGTCATAGGTAATGCGTTAGATATTACCGAACGCAAATCTATGGAAGAGCGTTTGGTTCAGTTAAGTGAAATGCTGGAACAGACGAATAAGGTGGCCCGGGTTGGTGGATGGCAGCTTGATCTTGCTACGGACAAATTATTCTGGACATCCGTGACCAGAGAGATTCACGAACTTCCTGAGGAATTTGAACCTTCCCTGGAGACCGCAGTCAGTTATTACAAGGAAGGTGCAGACCGTGACCGAATCTCAAATGCGGTTGAAAATGCAATTCAGACCGGGGAAGGGTGGGAGATGGAATTACAGATTACAACTTTCACAGGGAAAGAAGTTTGGGTAAAGGCCATGGGCAATGCTTTTTTCGAGGATGGAGTGTGTAAAAGACTTTATGGATCTTTCCAGGATATAGATGAAAGGAAAAAGACTGAGCTTCAGGCGAACAGGGCAAGATCAGTGCTGATCTCTTTCGCTGCTCATGCCCCAGCGGCTGTGGCCATGCTGGATAAGGAAATGAACTATATTGCAGTTAGTAACCGCTGGCTGGAAGATTATGGACTGAAAGGCCCGCAGATCATTGGAACATCTTATTATACTCATTTTCCTTTTATAACTGAGGAAGGGAGGAGACGTCACCGGCGAATTTTAAATGGAGCAGTAGAAAGGATGGAAGAGGACCGTTATCTGGGGACGGGTTTCGGGAATCAGGAATTTATCAGCTGGGAAATGAGGCCGTGGTTAGAAGATGACGGCTCCGTCGGCGGAATGATTATTTTCACACAAGACATCACGCTTGCTGTTCATCAAAGAAACGAGCTCAAACAGGCTAAAATTGCTGCCGAGCAGGCCAGTGTAGCTAAGTCTGATTTCCTTTCGAACATGAGCCATGAAATACGGACGCCTTTAAACGGCGTTATTGGCTTTACGGATTTGGTTTTAAAAACAAAACTGACTGATACCCAATTGCAATATCTATCCATCGTCAATCAATCTGCTACGGCTTTACTGGGTATTATAAACGACATTCTGGATTTTTCTAAAATCGAAGCCGGAAAACTGGAGTTGGATGTGGAGGAATGCGATATTTATGACATTAGTGGTCAGGCTACAGACATCATTACTTACCAGGTACAGAAAAAGGGACTGGAAATGTTGCTCAACCTTTCTCAGGATTTGCCAAGGTTTATTTGGGCAGATTCGGTACGCTTAAAGCAGATTCTTGTTAATTTATTGGGAAATGCAGCAAAGTTTACTGATCAGGGTGAAATAGAACTTAAAATAGAAGTAATAGAGGAAAAACAAGAGCATTCGCTGATTCGGTTTGGTGTTCGTGATACTGGGATAGGCATCAGGGACGATAAAAAGGGAAAGATATTTGAAGCTTTTGCACAGGAAGATGGTTCCACTACCAAAAAATATGGCGGTACCGGGCTGGGACTGGCCATTAGTAATAAACTTTTAGGCTTAATGGATAGCAAGCTCGAACTGAACAGCACCTTAGGAAAAGGAAGCGAATTCTATTTTGAGGTTTGGTTAAGATGTGAAAGGGGCGGACCTAAGGAATGGGAAAATATCAATTGGATCAAAAAAGTACTGATTGTTGACGATAATTTAAATAACAGGGTGATCCTGGAACAGATGCTTTTATTGAAAGACATCCACAGCACACCAGCCAAAAATGGATTTGAAGCTTTGCAGATACTGGCATCGGGAGAGAAGTTTGACCTTATTCTAATGGATTACCATATGCCATATCTGGACGGAATAGATACCATCCGCCAGATTAGGGACAGTTTCAACGACACTTTACAGCCTATCGTCCTATTATTCAGTTCTTCTGATGACGAAAAGATTATCAAGGCCTGTGAAGAGCTGGAAGTCAATTCACGTTTGGTGAAACCCGTTAAAATAACGGATCTCTATCAGACCTTGTCCCGTATGATGTTAAAAGAAGTACCCAAATTTAGTCATGCCGAAGAGGTTGCACCTTTACTCACGACAAAAAAATTGACGGTACTGGTTGCCGATGATAATCCTGTGAATATGTTACTGGCTAAAACAATCATTCAGAGGGCTGCCGTTAATGCGGTAGTACTTGAAGCAAAAAACGGAATGGAAGCAGTGGAGCATTATAAAAGCAGTGCTCCTGATTTAATTTTAATGGATGTACAAATGCCGGAGATGAACGGTTATGAAGCCACAATTGAAATCAGGAAATCGGAGCAAGATGGACACCAAACCCCAATCATTGCATTGACAGCGGGGAATGTAAAGAATGAACGTGAACGATGCATTGCTGCAGGTATGGATGATTTTGTAGTTAAACCTGTCGTAGAAGAAACGATAGTCCAGATTCTTAAAAAATGGCTTCATATCGATGCACTTGATCCAATTCTGGAACTAACTGTCAAATCAGAGGAACTAACACATTTCGACCCTGATATCTTGCGCAAGCATATCGGAGATAATCAATTGGTCATTGCTGAGATCATCGGGCTGACCAAAGTTCAACTCGCCGGATCTTTAATTGCGCTAAGACAAGCAGTTGAACAGGGCAGATCAGAAGAGGTAGCTGCGCAGGGACATAAAATATATGGTACTGCGGTTTCAGCAGGTTTTCCCAAATTGGCAAAACTGGCAAGAGAGGTAGAACTATTTACAGATATTACTGAAGTTAATAGTTCTCATCTAATTGATCTCATAGCTGAAGAGATTGAGTTCTGTAGCGGCCTTCTTTAAAATATCCAGTAGTAAAAAAACTACGTAATTGTATACTGTCAGATTGAGTGAAGATAGAAATAATTTACGTATTTATAAATTTCGTACATTTTTTATGTTAGTTATAGTTATATGATCCGTTATGATGCAGAAAGATTGGCTGATGTGGGCCGCTTTCTAAACTTGAATATCAGTAAGGAAAAGGAGCTGCAGGAGATTGTAGACTTTGCTGCTGAAATTTGTGGTTCCCAAATCGCGATGGTTACCTTGATGGATGGTGAACAACAATATGTTAAATTTATCAAAGGAGCAAGCATTGATCTGGTAGATTACGAAGATACACTTTGTCAGTACACGCTTGATCAGAATGATTTGCTCATTATTGAGGATACCATTAAAGATAGCCGGTTGGTAGAAAATCCATTTGTAAAAGCTGGTCCTTATCTTCGATTTTATGCTGGAGTTCCGTTGGTCAGCGAAAAAGGTAATTCCATTGGCACATTAGGTGTTTTTGACGTGGAAAGTCATTCCTTATCAGAATTGCAGCAGACGATGTTAACCAGTTTATCAGAACAGGTAACCCGTTTGCTGGAATTTGATCTCACATTACAAATATTGAAGGAACAGTATGAAGAGTCTACCGAAAAGGCTAGTATTTTGCTAACCTATTTTCAAAGTTCCAGTTCCTGTCATTTGCTGATGGACAAAAATCTGCAGCTGATTACTTACAACCAGGCCCTGGCAGATTTTATGTTTGCTAACTATCAAACCCAAATCACTGAGGGCATAAATTTGGTTGACTACATTCAGCCTTCTTTTAGGGACGAATTTATTGATTATTTCAATAAGGCACTTGCCGGTGAGTTCATTACTATTGAACGTCATTTAACCTATGCACAGGGGACAGTTTGTTGGTCAATGAGCTATGAACAGGCTTTAGATACCAGCGGTGAGTGCTTCGGTGTATCGTTTAATGCTACAGATATCACAAGGAGTATAAGTAATCAAACACATTTAAATCAGCAGGTTGATGCCATCAGTAAAATCAACGCCATACAGGCAGATGAACTTACGGTCCATATCGACCAAATCTGCCAGGAAGCAAAGAAGATCTCCGGTTTAACGAAAACCCTGCACATAGACGAATTTTTGCTACTCCAACTCGCGGTTGATGAATTGTTAGAGAAGAACGAGAAGATCATTCAAAAAAAAATAAATGAATCGGCTACAAAGATTTTTTAAAATAGATATATGCCTTTAAAAGAACTTGAACGGCTTGAAGCAGTGCATAGATATTTGAGCCTGGAACTAAGTGTATCTGATGAATTGCAGAAGATTGTGAAAACGGCAGCCGAAATTTGCGGTACACCAACAGCATTAATTTCGTTAATCGATGAGGATACGCAGTATATTAAATTCAAACAGGCATTTGATTTTACACAAACGGAGAGAGAACATGCGTTTTGTAACCATACCATAGGCAAACCAGATTTTTTTGTGGTAGAGGATGCATTAAAGGATCACAATTTTGTTAATAATCCACTGGTTACCGGGAATCCTATGATAAGGTTTTACGCAGGAATACCCTTAACTACGCACGATGGTTATAATCTGGGGAGTCTTTGTGTAATTGATCAAATACCGCGCGAAATCTCAGCTGTGAATCTGAAGATGTTAAAATTGCTTGCGCGTCATGCCATCAACTTGTTTGAGTTTGAATCAGGCCTGGCCTTAATGAAGCAACAGTATTTAGAGGCAAAACAGGTAGAATTGAAACTGAGCTCATTTTTTGAAAGCTCTACCTCCGAACATATTATCATTGATCGCGACTATACTATTTTGGCTTTTAATAAAAGATTGAGGGATTTTGTAACCAATGAATACGGTATAGCTATTGAGAAGGGGATGAAAGTTACCAACTTCATCCGTGAAAATTACCTGTTGGATTTTGTTAAGAACTGTCAGCGTGCACTCGATGGTGAGCAGGTGAGGCACGAAAGGCTGATCCAGTTTGGACCGAATGCACACTGGTGTGATATTACGTATGATCCTGCAAGAAATTCATCAGGAGAGATCATAGGGGTTTCCTTCAATTCAACAGATATTACTGATCGTATAGTTCAGCAGCAAAAGATGATGAACCACCAGGATATTTTAATGGAGACAGCATTTCTTCAATCTCATGAACTCCGTAAACCCGTAGCCAATATTAAGGGGATTCTAACATTGCTTGAAATGGATGGGTATTTTAAAAGCTATAGTGGACTTTTTAAGATCCAAAAGGCTAACGATATCCTGGACGAAAGGATACACGCAATTGTAGGATTTACTGGCACATAATCGCAATATCAGGAATTGTGGAAACCTGTTGACTATATTAAGGGGAAGTTTCTCACGCCGCGAATAATGCGCCCCAACCAAATTGTTTGCAACATATTATAAGCTATTTAGCGGCAGAACGAGGTCAGGATGATTATTGTGGAACTTATTGATCACCGTTGAATTGACAGCGGTAGAAACCTGAAAGCTATTCATTAGATCATCTGGATAAGGGTTGCATAAACTCATAAGGTCTGCTGTACTTATATCTTTACTGAGCCAAAGGGCTTCTTCGTTTTTATCCAGGATTACAGGCATTCTGAATTTGGGATCATGCACTTTTCCAACGGTATCATTAGCAACTGTAGTCATTATAGTGAATGAGCGGTACACTTCATTCGTCATTTTACTTTTCCATTCGCTCCAGAGGCCCGCAAAAGCAAAGAGTTCGCGGTCATTTGTGACAAAGCGGTAGGGAATAGGCTTGCCTGATTTTCTGTCCCATTCGTAAAATCCATCAGCTAATACAAGACAGGTTTTGTGGTGTTTGATCAATGGCGCCCAGGTCTTAGCTGTTGTAGCGCTTTCACTTCGTGCATTCAACGTAGAAAAGTCCATCTTTATACTTTCTGCCCAATAGGGCACCAAACCGAAGTGCATCTTCTGTGCGATATCAGGCTGATCAGCCGTGATCACCAGGCCTTCCTGTGTAGGCGCTAAATTAAAGTTAGGTTCAAAAGGTGAAGGCAACTTCACCTGATAAGCCTGCATTAGTTCCTTCTCTTTTTTGGTTAAAGTATATCTGGCGCACATATTATTTTGTCTTGATGATGTCTTTCCACTGTGTAGTATATGCCGGGCTCAGGAACCTGCGTTTCATTGTCCAGTTCTGCTCGGTACCTTCAGTTGCTATTCTGATCGTGCCCTTTCCATAATGGCCGTTGATCTGATCCATGAGCTTGCTCAATTTATCATTTTTTGGCCCATTCCAATGGCTAAACATATTTAATTGTACTTCTGTTTCCGGAATTAATCCTGTAGCGGTTACTTCGACCTTTTGATACATATAGCCTTCACGATAAATAGCTCGTAATCCTGCCAATGCCACCTTTACGATTTCTGCTGTGCTGTTGGCTGCATGGGTTAAGGGAATAGTTATCGCTGGGAATGCTTGCGGCGTATCGGTCTTAAACCGATTAGTAAGCAGTCTGACAGATATTACTGTTGCACAACTTTGATCCTTGCGGAGTTTTAATGACAACCTGTTGGCATAGCTGGCTGTAGCTTCGCTAAGTTCTTCCATACTGTTCGTCAATCTACTGAAAGCCCTGCTGGTGCACAATCCTTTTTTACGTTCCTGAACATCGCTGAGCGGAATGCAGGAGCGGCCCCATAGTTCATTCCACATTCTTACACCCTGG
>Ga0308163_10001870_pt1 | contig 21037 bp, 11 predicted proteins | sample PhyTR1_FD_201037 | JGI IMG/M metagenome (GOLD analysis project Ga0308163, IMG submission 201037) | Phyllosphere microbial communities from UC Gill Tract Community Farm, Albany, California, United States - DLSLT.R1 | ecosystem: Host-associated > Plants > Phyllosphere > Unclassified | place: USA...
TGCCGCCTTGGCGGTCGATGGCGAACACCTCCACCTGCACGTGGGCCGGCACCACGCTGCGGGCGAAGGCCAGGGCGTGGGCGCACACCGCATCGCCCAAGCCGATGCCGGCCGCATGGCTCAAGGCCAAAGCCTGCTGGCTGGTGTTGGCGCCAAGGATGGCCTGTTGCAGCGCGGCGTCGGCGCCGAGGTCGGCGGCCCAGCCGGCCAGTTGCGGCAGGTCGATGCTGGAATGGCGGCTGTGCAGGTCCATATGGCCGGCGGCCAGCTTGCTGATCTTGCCGAAGCCGCCGCATAGGGTCAGGCGCGTCATGGGCACCCGGCGCAGGTGCTTGAGCACCGCGCCGACGAAGTCGCCCATCTCGATCAGGGCGATGTCGGGCAGGTCGTAGACCCGGCGCATGGTGTCTTCGCTGGCGTTGCCGGTGCAGGCGGCGATGTGCAGGTAGCCGTTGGTTTTGGCGACATCGATGCCCTGATGGATCGAGGCGATGTACGCCGCGCAGGAGAACGGCCGGACGATGCCGCTGGTGCCGAGAATCGACAGGCCACCGAGAATGCCCAGACGCGGATTCATGGTTTTCAGCGCCAGCGCTTCGCCGCCCTCGACGTTGACCGTGACTTCGAAACCGCCGGTATATCCGCTCTCGGCGGCAAGCAGGCTCAGGTGATCGCTGATCATTTTGCGCGGCACCGGGTTGATCGCCGGCTCGCCGACGCCGAGCACCAGCCCTGGCCGGGTCACGGTGCCGACGCCAGTGCCCGCGATAAAGCGAATCCCCGGCCCGGTCATCAGCCGCACTTGCGAATAGAGCAGCGCACCGTGGGTTACGTCGGGGTCGTCACCGGCGTCCTTGATCGTCCCGGCTTCGGCGCCGCCCTCGATCAACCGGCAGAACTCCAGGCGCATCTGCACCTGTTTGCCCTTGGGCAGGACGATCTGCACGGCGTCCACCGAAACGCCGCCGAGCAGCAGGCGTGCGGCGGCGAGGCTGGTGGCGGTGGCGCAGCTGCCGGTGGTCAGGCCGCTGCGCAGGGGCGCGGGATGTTCGGCGGTTTCGTCACGCATCGAGGGGTTTGACCAGATCGAGCAAGGTGATGGGCAGCGCTTGGCGCCAGGTGTCGAATTCGCCCAGCGGCTGCGCCTGGGCGACATGGATACGGGTCAGTTCACCGCCATGGCGTTCGCGCCAGTTCATCAGGGCCAGTTCACTTTGCAGGGTCACGGCGTTGGCAACCAGCCGGCCACCGGGTTTGAGCTGTTCCCAGCAGGTTTCAAACACACCCTCGCGGGTCACGCCGCCGCCGATGAAGATCGCGTCCGGACGCTCCAGCCCTGCGAGGGCCTGCGGCGCGCGACCGCGCACCAGTTGCAGGCCGGGCACTCCCAGCGCGTCGCGGTTGTGTTCGATCAATTGCTGGCGACCCTCATCGGCTTCGATTGCCAGCGCCCGGCAACTTGGATGCGCGCGCATCCATTCGATGCCGATCGAGCCACAACCAGCGCCCACATCCCACAGCAGCTCGCCGGGCGTCGGCGCGAGGCGGGCGAGGGTGATCGCGCGCACGTCGCGTTTGGTCAGTTGGCCGTCGTGGCGGAAGGCCGAGTCAGGCAGGCCCGCGAGGCGCGACAGGCGCGGAGCATCGGCATCGGCGAGGCATTCGAGGGCGATCACATTCAGGTCGGCAATCGACGGGGCGTTCCAGTCATTGGCGATGCCGTCGATGCGCCGTTCGGCATCGCCGCCCAGATGCTCCAGAACGCTGATGCGACTGCCGCCGAAACCGCGCTCGCGCAATAACTCTGCGACCGCTGCCGGACTCTGTCCGTCATTGCTCAGCAGCAACAGGCGCACACCGCTGAACAACTGCGCATTCAGCGCGGGCAGCGGCCGGGCCACCAGCGACAGCGTCACGACGTCCTGCAACGGCCAGCCGAGACGCGCTGCCGCCAGCGCGCAGGAGGACGGCGCGGGCAGGATCAGCATCTCGTCGCTCGGCACCTGCCGCGCCAGGCTTGCGCCGACGCCATAGAACATTGGATCACCGCTGGCCAGTACGCAGACGGCTGTGCCGCGCTGCTCCAGCACCGGGGCGAGGGAAAACGGGCTTGGCCATAACTGCCGTTCGCCGCGAATGCACACCGGCAGCAAGTCCAGTTGACGTTGCCCGCCGACGATCCGCGAGGCGCTCAGCAGGGCGCGCCGGGCATTTTTGCCCAGGCCCTTGAAGCCGTCTTCACCGATTCCCACAACCGTCAGCCAGGGTGTCATGCCGTTCCTTAAATCCAGGAGTGATCTCAAGGGCGGCATGATAACGCGGCTGTCGGCATCTGACGCGGGTCTGTCGTCGAGGCGTGTTGTCCGGGAAGCGGACACTTAATGTCGAGCAAAAATACTTTTTTGAATAAATGATTTTGCTAGTTTGGGGCGGATTCAAATCTGATGTTTAAAACATCACTCATTCTTTTAATTAATTAAATGCCAGGATGGCAGGAAGTGATATGGATACCAGCGTTAGTACACGTTTGACTCAGCATGATGCGGTGGCCGTGAACAATATGTTGTTCACCGGTCTGGCAGGTCGGGCAGAGGCCGACAACGGCTTTGTGAAGAATTGCATTTGTCTCGCTCAACTCAAGGCAGACAGTGCCTTCGACAGCAACACTCGGCCAGCGGAGTGGTTTGATTATTTCGCCGGAATCCTCTGGTCATTTGGCTGGAGTCTCGATGAACCGCCACGGGTGCTGGTGCAGCCGGATTTTTCCGGGAGTGTGCAGGAGGCCTGGCGGCGCTTGGCCGCACCCTTATTGACGCGCACACAACTGACGCAGGTTGAGGCAGGGCTTCGCGCGCTGGAGAGCGATGCGGTGCTTTTGCAACAGTTCTCGGGCCTGGGTGGCAAGACTTTCAAGTCGCACATTTTGCCAGTCAGTCAGGACGCCAGCGGCGACTGGGTGGTAGTCCTCAGCCACATCCGGTTCATCAAGTTGGTGCTGAACACGAACTATCTTTTCTGGCAGGTTCATCAGCCGATGTCGCAACTGGATATCCGCGCCAGAAAAATACTGATCAGGCGCCGGGCCATGGACGCCAATCGGGCAGGCGTGGAGCAAGCCATTCGTGAGGTGGCGTTCAAGTTCGAGGAATACGAACTCTAACGCGACGGTATTTGTGGCCAGGGCGGGTTTTCCGACCGGCAGGCATTTTCATGCGCTCGGGCAAAGCAGGCATAATGGCGACCTTTCGCCTACCACGGCGCTGTCTGCCAGCCGGTCATCCCTTGAACGAACGCCCGATGTCCACCGCTCTACGCCCCTCGGCTTGTCCGGGGTTGCTGCGTATCGTCCAGGCACTGGATGGCGGTATCTGCCGGATCAAGCTCAATGGCGGTTCGATCAGCGCCGACCAGGCGGATACGGTGGCTGATGCCGCCGAGCGCTTCGCCAGTGGCGCGATCGAGGCGACCAACCGCGCGAACCTGCAGATTCGCGGCATCGGTGAGCAGTCTGCCGCGTTGATCGACAGTTTGCTGGCCGCCGGTCTCGGGCCGCGCACGGCGGCCGGCGACGATGTGCGCAACCTGATGCTCAGCCCCAGTGCGGGGATCGACCGGCAGTTGCAGTTCGATACCCGACCCTTGGCGGAGCAGATACTCGCGACGCTGCAAGGCCATCCGCGTTTCCATGAGTTGAGCGCCAAGTTCGCCGTGCAACTGGATGGCGGTGAAGCGTTGGCGATGCTCGAACACCCCCATGATCTGTGGCTTTCGGCGTTCCAGCGGGACGGTGAAACACACTTGGCTTTCGGTCTGGCCGGATGTCCGACCGATCCTGCGGTCGGCGCGGTGACGCTGGAAAACGGCCATGCCCTGGTCATTGCTGTGCTGGAACTGTTTCTCGACCTGGCCCGGCCGGAGCAGACGCGGATGCGCCATCTGCTCGATGAGCTGCCAATGCTGGCCTTTCTCGAGCCATTGCGCGAACGCGTGACGATCAATGCTGCCGTTGACTGGCAGCGCCCTGCGGCAGCGGATAATCTGCGTCTTGGTATGCACCGGCAAAACACCGATGACTTTGTCTATGTCGGCGCGGTGCCGGCGCTCGGTCGTCTCGACCCGGCCATGCTGCGCGGCGCGGCTCGACTGGCCCGCGAATTCGGCGATGGCAGTCTGCGCTTCACCCCGTGGCAAAGCCTGTTGCTGCCCAGCGTCAGGCACACCGACGCGGCGCTCGTGCTGAGCCAGTTGGCGCAATTGCAATGGCTGACTGATGACGGCGAGCCGCTGTCCCGGCTGATCGCCTGCACCGGTTCCAATGGCTGCGGCAAAGGCCTGGCCGACACCAAGCAGGATGCGCGGGCGTTGGCGACGTTGTCAGCGACGGCGCAGGACGTGCATCTGTCCGGTTGCCCACGTTCCTGCGCGGCGGCGCACCGCGCGCCAGCCACATTGCTGGCCGTCAGCCCCGGCCGTTACGACCTCTATTTTCGCGATGCAACGCAGCCGGGTTTCGGCGCGCTGCACGCACGCAACCTTACTATTGAAGCGGCCGCGACCCTGCTCGACGCCCGCTCACGGAGCCCCCTTGATGCTTGATTACATCCGCGACGGTCAGGAGATCTATCGCAACTCCTTCGCGATCATTCGCAGCGAGGCCAATCTGGCGCGCATCCCGGCCGATCTGGAAAAACTCGCAGTGCGGGTGATCCACGCCTGCGGCATGGTCGAGGCCGTTGATGGTCTGCAGTTCTGCGAAGGCGCGGGCAAGGCCGGGCGCGATGCGCTGGCGGCCGGCGCGCCGATCCTGTGCGATGCGCGGATGGTCTCCGAAGGCGTGACCCGTGCCCGCCTGCCAGCCAACAATCAGGTGATCTGCACCCTGCGCGACGACAGCGTGCCGGCGCTGGCCCGTGAGCTGGGCAACACCCGTTCCGCCGCTGCGCTGGAGTTGTGGCGTCCGCACCTGGAAGGCAGTGTGGTGGTGATCGGCAATGCGCCGACCGCGCTGTTCTATCTGCTGGAAATGCTCGACGCCGGTGCACCGAAACCGGCGCTGATCCTTGGCTTCCCGGTGGGCTTCGTCGGCGCTGCCGAGTCGAAAGCAGCGCTGGCGGCTGACAGTCGCGGCGTCCCGTTCGTGATCATGCAAGGTCGGCTCGGCGGCAGCGCCATGGCCGCCGCTGCAGTGAATGCCCTCGCCACGGAGATCGAATGATGCAAGCCAAAGGACGTTTGATCGGTCTGGGCGTCGGCCCGGGTGATCCGGAACTGATTACCGTGAAGGCCCTGCGCCTGCTGCGCGAATCCCCGGTGGTGGCGTACTTCGTCGCCAAGGGCAAGAAGGGCAACGCGTTCGGCATCATCGAGGCGCACCTGCAAGACGCACAGAATCTGCTGCCGCTGGTGTACCCGGTCACCACTGAAGTGTTGCCGGCGCCGTTGTCGTACGAGCAAGTGATCAGCGATTTCTACGATGAAGCCGCCGAAACGGTGGCCGCGCATCTGGACGCCGGCCGCGACGTGGCGGTGATCTGCGAAGGTGATCCGTTCTTCTACGGCTCCTACATGTATCTGCATGACCGGCTGTCCACCCGCTACGAAGCCGAAGTGGTACCGGGCGTGTGCTCGATGCTCGGCGGTGCGTCGGTGCTGGGTGCGCCGCTGGTGTATCGCAACCAGAGTTTGTCGGTGCTGTCCGGCGTGCTGCCGCATGATGATCTAAAGCGCCGCCTGGCCGATGCCGACGCGGCGGTGATCATGAAGCTGGGGCGCAACTTCCCGAAAGTCCGCCAGGTGCTCGAAGAACTCGGGCTGGCCGAGCGTGCGCTGTATGTCGAGCGCGCGACCATGGCCAACCAGAAGATCGTGCCGCTGGATCAGGTCGAGCCAATGTCCTCGCCGTACTTCTCGTTGATTATCGTTCCCGGTGAAAGGTGGCAAGGCTGATGGCCCATTCCGCTCCGGCGATTGTCATTCTCGGCAATGGCAGCCTCGCGACCGCACGCAAGATTCAGCAGGTGTATCCGGGCGCGCTGATCCATGGATTGGCCGAACGGGTCGAAGGCGCGGACCGTGTTTATCACGAGTTCGGCGCGACCCTGCGCGAACTTTATCAACAGGACACGCCGATCATCGCGCTGTGCGCCGCCGGGATTGTGATCCGCACCCTGGCACCGTTGCTGCTGGAAAAAGGTGCCGAGCCACCGGTGCTGGCCGTGGCCGAAGACGGCAGCGCCGTGGTGCCACTGCTCGGCGGTCTCGGCGGAGTGAATGTCATGGCCCGTGAAATTGCCGCTGGCCTCGACGTCGCGGCGGCGATCACTACCAGCGGTGAATTGCGTTTCGGCACCTGCCTGCTCAATCCACCCAGCGGCTATGCCTTGGGTGATCTGGAGCTGGGCAAGCGCTTCGTTTCGGACTTGCTGGCCGGCGAACATGTGCGCATCGAAGGCGCTGCACCTTGGTTGGCGCAAGCACAGTTGCCGCAAGATCCTCAGGCGCATTTGTCGATCCATGTCGGCAGCGCCGAACGGACGCCGGCCGCCAATGAATTATTGATCTACCCGCGCAGTGTCTTGCTGGCGGTCAGTGCCAGTGTGGCGGATTTGCCCCTGGCGATACGCGCGGCGTTGCGTCAGGCGCGAGTCGCCGTTCAATCGCTGGCGTGCTTACTGGCGCCAGCCACGGAGATGGCCAACCCGACGTTGCGCGAAGCGGCGCTTGAACTGAGTGTTCCGTTGCGTTTTGCCTCCTCCGCCGGCGATGCCAGCGAACTGGCTCGCGCGGCTGTTCCCGGTGCGACGATTATCCCGATCGACGCGAACCTGGCGCTGGCAATCGCCGAACAGCCCCTGGACGTTACGCAAATCGGCCGCCCTCGCGGTCGGCTGGCGGTGATCGGCCTGGGCCCGGGTGCTGCCGAATTGATGGTGCCTGCGGTGAAGGCCGAACTGGCCAAAGCCACGGATGTGCTTGGCTATGAAACCTATGTACGCATGGCCGGCCCGTTTCGACCGGATCAAGTGCTGCATTGCACCGACAACCGCGAGGAGATGCAGCGTGCCCGTCACGCTTTCGAACTGGCGGCCCAAGGGCGTTCGGTGATTGTGGTTTCGTCCGGTGACCCCGGCGTGTTCGCCATGGCTGCTGCCGTGCTGGAGGCCTTGCACGAGTCGAGTGAGCCGGCCTGGCACAGCGTCGATCTGGAGATTCTGCCGGGGGTTTCTGCTTCGCTGGCGACCGCCGCTCAGGCCGGTGCACCGCTGGGGCATGACTTCTGTGTGATGTCGCTGTCGGACAACCTCAAGCCGTGGTCGATCATCGAGAAGCGTCTGGATCTGGCCGCCGCAGCCGATCTGGCGCTGGCCTTCTATAACCCGATATCCCGTTCTCGGCCGTGGCAGTTAGGCCGTGCTCTGGAAATCGTCGCACAACATCGCACGCCTGAAACGCCAGTGGTTCTGGGGCGTGACATCGGCCGGCCCGGCCAGACGCTGCGGGTCACCACACTGGGTGCGCTCACGCCGGAGCAAGTGGACATGCGCACCATGGTGCTGATCGGCTCGTCCACCACCTGCGTTTTCCCTCGCGCCGAAGGTGGCGACTGGGTCTACACACCGCGCTGGTATGGCAACAAACCCCTCTGCTGAACCCTGGCGGCCCGTTCGGGCCGCCTTCATCACCTGAATCCCGCTATTTTCCCGATTGTTACGGCATTTGTGCGTGTAAGCCTGTTCGGTCATTCGAGTGGGATCGGGTTGTCTGTTCAGGCAGAACTTTAATCCTGCGCTGTAGGACGTTTGACTTTTATGTCAGTGTTTTTCAAGTGTGACAACTCATAACTTAAGACGGCTGTTACAAGGTCCGGCTATGGCGAGCTTTTTCAGGGCTTTAATGTGTATGTCATTAGTCAGCGAGGCTGTGTGCGTCAAGTCTGTAACAGTGGGTGTGCTGTTTGCTCTGTAATTAATTGAATTCCTTGTTGGTTGAGCCGTGTTTGTGTGGTGGGTTAGTTTTGTTTCGGGTTTTTGGTGTTAGTTGGTTTTAGAGGTTTTATATGGCGATCTTTCGATATTAAGTGATGTTGGCGTTCGTCCAGGAACGGCGGCGCCTGTTTGTATTGTTACAAATCGGTGGAATGCACGAATGTCTGAGTGCGCGTGTGGAATCATCATTGTCTAGAGTCGATCCCGGCTATTTATATACGATAAATGGAAGTGTTGTTTATGAGTGAATCCAAGTTCTCGATTGCGGATGGCTATGTCGATTTTGTAGGTCTGTTTAATCGGGAGGACCTTGAGCAAGCCTTAATATCGTACAAAGGTACCGAACAATATGATGCAGTGTTTCGATATTACTTTGGTTGTTTCAATGTGCCGGACTCTTCCCGGTTATTGGAGCCGTTAGGGCTGCTCAAGCAAGCGTTGGGGGCCCTGGAAGGAGGTGCTCGGCGTCGTCGCGCGGCAGAGGCGGAAGCGCCCATGAGTCCTGGTGTCGCCGAGGGGCCTGATCTGGCGGATATCTGCAACAGAGTGGAGGATTTCCAGGCGCGCCTGCACAACAGTCTCGAACAGCTGAAAGTACCCGCCACCGAGGTGCCGAAAAATCTGCATTTTGTCTGGCTGGGTGGGGGCGTCGGGGAGGTCCAGCGCGATTACATCAACATTTGGAAGCAGGTGATGGTCGCAGAGGGTTATAACCTCAGTCTCTGGTACGACAGCGACGCGCTGCTGGCCTATGAAACCAACCGGATCATTGTCGAAGCCGCCAAGGCCGATGCCATGCTCAATGGCGGGCAAACCAGTGCCGATGCAAATGAATTGGGCGACCGCTATGAAGAGCGCGCCATCGTTCTGAAGCAGCAAATGTACGCGCACATTACGAAGGCCGTAGAAAGCGGCAGCAGCGCGGATGCTGCCAGAATCGATTTACTGGTTCGAGCCTATGGCCAGGACGAGGCGCGCCTGAGCGCCTTGAAAAGCAGTAACCGACTCAGCCTCTTGGCATTGGTCGAAGGTGGTCTGGCACTGCGCGATTTGGCTGTCGCTGAGGCACCGCTGCATTTGGCGGATATCTACGAGCGCGAGATCAGTCTGCGAGGCAATTTTGCGGCGGCTTCCGATGTCGTTCGTGTCGAGGCCCTGATTGCCGAGGGTGGCAGTTATGCCGATGTCGATAATCTGCCGCCGTTGCTGGAAAAACTGGGCGGGGTGGATATCCGTGCATTCAAGACTGACGCGCGTCTGGGCGTGCTGCAGTTGATGCTCGACCGCAATCCCGAGTGGATGCCCGGCCGTCAGGCATTGCGCAGCAGGTACACCAATTATTTTGAGCAGATCCCGCTGGAGCATCGCGAAGCACTCGAGCGCTTCGCTGAAAGCCAACCTGAATTGAACCGCGTTTTTCGTCCCCCGGTAGAACGTCTGGTTCAACCGGATGGTCTACGAGCCGTCGCCGAACAAAGTAGCCTGAGCAACGCTTTCCTGATGGCCCATCCCGGGGCAGCGATGCTTAAAGCCGTGCGCGAGCGTTTCAGGCTCAATTATGAAATTGTCGATGCCACGGCCCGCCTGGCCGATGAGAAAAATGTTGCCCTCACTGATGCCGAGGCCATGATTGGCCTTGCGCAAGAGGCCGCGACGCAGGTTTTCGGTGATCTACACAACCTGCCGGTGGAACAAGACCTGGCGGTGTCTTTTCTGGTTCAGGCGGCCGCAACCTACTACAGCGACGGCATCCGCCCCCAGAGCGAGGTGACCATCTATCTGACCGGTCCTGCGGCCATGCGCGATGGCATGATGGACTACGAAAGGACGCATTTTACGTCGCGAACCGCCGAAGCATGGCGAGCGGAGGCTGCAATCCCGGCCATTGCCACCGTCAACCGGGCGACTGAGGAGGAACTCGATCATTCTTGGAAAGAGAATGAAAGTGACACCGGACAATGGCTGAGCAACGAGGTAAGTCGTTGGCAAGAGGGGCAATTCAAAACCCGTTACGCGGGCGATCTGGCACAGTTGCTCAAATACCGCACCATTGATTTCGCAGAAGGCTGGCCGGTGATCGAGGGGCGTCATGTCGTGTCCACCGACCTGTTGCAGCATCTGGCCGATGAGTTGGGTGAACCGTTCATGCGCATGATGAATAGTGGCCATGACGGAGCAGTGACTTTCGACAAGGCTGTCCGACTGAGCTTTGATGAGCGTCAGTCGATCCTCGCGCAAAGTGTTAGTACACGGCCTCCTGGATTGTTGAGCGATCCGCAGACGCAACAGCTATCGATCGATGAACTGCTGAGCCGACTTGCCAAGGGTACGGTCAGAGCCAATCAGGTGAGCCCCTTGCAGCGCCTGCTGCTGGCAGCCTTGATCGGCGCACCGGCGGTGGATAACCAGAGCTTCGACGCGGCTCGCCCGCAACTGGAGAGTCTCGCCAATAGCCTCGGCAAGCTGGGGACGGCGGGTCGCTACGCGATGATCGAACACGCACTGTACCAACGCCAGGCTCCGGCGTTTCTGGCCGGGCTTGCCAGCCCTGTCGATCATCCGCCAGCCCACTCCGAAACCGCCTTGGGGTTGAAAAAAAATGCGCTGGAGCAACCGTTGACTTTGCGTCAATGGGGCAAGCACGTCGCCAGAATCCAGCAGGTGGCGAAACTTGAATTCCGTGATCAGGTTGCCGAGCGCGTCGGGGTTGTTATGGGCGGCATTGAAGCGGCCAACACCAAGCTTGTACCGCAAGATTTAATGCTTCAGGGCACAGGGGATGCGTTGGGTGGACGTTGTTATCCACTGGCCTTGGTGATGGCAGCGGCATTGTCGGAGGGAAAGGCTGCGGCCAATACCCTGCGCGAGCGATTTTATTTGGGGGTTCTGGAGCCTGAGACAAGCGATTCAGCAATTTTTCTACACAGTCTGGAAGCGTTGCGTGGCGTGCAAATCAGCGAGGTGGGCAGCGCGCTGGCGCGCTCGGATCTGAATCAGGTCGTCGACATTCTGAGCACCAGAACAATCACCAGTACGCTGATGCTCAACTCCGATAATCACGCCATGCTCGTGGCCAAAACCATTGAGGGCGAACACAGCACCTATCACTTTTACGATCCGAATTTCGGTGTTTTGGAGTTCGATCAACCGGCCGCGTTCAGACGGGCACTGGAGCAGTTCTTCCTTGAACAGAAGATGGCCGGACCCTACGCAGCCTATGGCGATACAGCGCATCCGACCTTCGATCTGATCGAGCTGGATGGCGCGCGGGTGTCGAAGGTGGCATTGCCTGGCGCAATTCGGGTCTCGCAACTCCTGCAACCCGGCACATTGCCGGGAGAGTCGCGACGCCCGGTGAGGCAGCGTCTGGCCAGTGCCCGCGGACAATCATTGATGAGTAACTCTCGTCTGGGCAGTTGTCTGCTGGAACTGGACGGTCATTGGTGGGGGCAACAAATCGAGCAAGTGACATCCCGCCTCCGGCAGCAAAATCAGCTGGCACCAAAGCTTGTGCCGTTGTTCGAAACCCTGGAGGTCATGCCGGACGGGGCCTACCGGATGAGCCTGATCAACCCTGAAAACCCTGAGCACCTGGTACGAATCACCACCGACGACCATCGGCTCTTGCGCATTAAAAACTACCTCTCGGAACGTTTTGCAGCCTTGGCCAACAAACCATCCGTCCCGGGGGATCCCGTCGATCCCACTGATGTGGGTAGCGTTCACACCCTGAACGCCGGCTTCGCCATTCAAGCGCTGATGAATGCGCTGAGGAGTCAGGAAGGGCCGGACAAACCCCTGACTATGGCTGTCCGGTTGCACGCCTATGTCAATTACGCGCAATTGGTGCATGGCAACGTTGCCGATGTAGCGGGCCTGGTGGGTTTGGTCCGGCAGGCGCTGGCTGAAGAGAAACTGATTGCCCGTACCGTCGCCCCAGTGGTCAAAGCCGCTGTGGGGCCGAGCGTGGGCGAAGCGACCGGCGGATTGTTGCAACTGGCGAATGTCGGGTTCGACATTTATCAATTGGCGACTGCGGACAATGATGTTGAGCGAGCCCAGTTCGGGACGCAATTGGCCTTCGACTCGGCGAGTCTGGTGTTGTCGTTGGGCGCTTACGCTGCCGGCGCCACAGTCGCCGGGGCGTTTCTGGGCGGGGCAGCCGTGATTCTGGGGGGGCTGGCAGTGGGATTGGCGGCAGTGGTCCAGGGCTTCGCCACCATTGCCGAAGAAGCCAAACAGGTCGGGCTGTTTTTCGATGAAATCGAGAAGGCGCATCGTCAAGGCTATCGATTCGACGGCGCTTTAGGGGCGTGGGTACCGCACTCATCCCTGATCGTCCAGGCGCTGGATCTGGCCGCCGGCAAACTGCTGCTCGACAGCCCGAAACTGTACCCGCTGCGCGACCATTTCGGGGTACCGACCTTTGACGACGATTACGAGCGGGCGATCAACATCCGTCGGGAACTGAATCTGCCTAGCCAGATAAAATTCACTCCGCCCACCGGGCAGATCATCGTGCTGCCCTGCACACCACAAACCTGTTACAGCTACGAGTACAAGGCGCTGCCCTTCGCCACGCTGCGCCATGACCCCGGGTTCGACACGGCCCGGCGCCTGGAGAAAAAGAAAGCGGACGGCGCAAGGCTGTTCCTGTTTTCCTTCTATTCGTTTCCGAGTGAGTACATTCTTTATCGCCTGTTCCCGGTCTATACGCCGACAGTGATCGATGTGCTGCTCGATGCCGTCGAGCGCTCGCTGGTGATACCCGTTCTGCCGCCGGTATGGCACGGGAAAGTCGCCTATCGGGTTCAGGGCGCCGGCAAGCAATGTGCATTGGTGCTCAATCCCGGGGTGAGTCTGACACTTGAGTCACCCAGCATTACTACTTCCCGATGGGTGCTTTCGGCGTCGTGGGCCAACGAGAGCGATGTTGTTCTGGGGGGAGCGGCGGGCCTGCAGATCGGTACCGTCAAGGTGGAGTTCAAGGGCCGGGGACTTCATGAAGTCCTGATCCGGATCGCCAACAATCAGCTGTTCCAGCTTGATCGCGGAAAACGGCAGATGAGCCTCGTCGAGCAGGATGTGCCTTCGGGCATGGATCGGCAGACGTTGCAGGAGCATCTCAAGGGACTGGCTCAGGAGCATCGTTTGGTGATGCCGTATACGCCGGTTCATCACTATCTGATTCCGTACGAGGAACCGAGTGAGCCCCGTTACACCACCGCCTGGTACGACGCGAAGGAGGAACGCCTCCTGTACATCCGCAGCAAGGATGTACTCGCCGCGGATGAAGCGCTGCTAGGAACGGTAGCTGACGGCTACGGCTATTTCTACGAACCGCAGGGTTTCGTGATTTGGCAAGTCGACGCAGTCACCGGATTGCTCAGTTATCGTTATCGGATACTGCCTAAATACACGGGAGCTACCATCAAGAGCATTGAGGCGGACGCGCAGGGGGTGATTCATGTCGTACAGGAAATTGCTCGCGAAGGTCAGATCAGCGATGTGTTGGTGTACGTGATCCATGACGGGCAACTGCTGCTGAGTTCGGTCACCCGCGACATGGATCCGGGGCTGGAATCAGTCTTCAGTGCCAGCGACACACTGGCTGACTGGTCGCAGGTGCTTGGCAGCTATTACGCTCTTAGGCCGGTTATTGACGATGATGACGTTTCCAACGTCGACTGGCAGCCGGCGCCCTTTGTTTCGGTCTGCTGGAAGTTCGAAGCGAATGCACGGGACATGGCCTGGGTTCGCGACAGTGACCATCTGATCATCCGCCCCTCTCCGCGGCGTCACCGCGGGCGCGGCTGGGCCGATTCGATCAAGAACATGACCGACCTGACATTGCTCACACCCGCGGACGGCAGCGATGTGTTTGTCATCTACGACAGGCTCAGGCAGCAGCTGTGCCGTAAGCAGCGCACCCTGGTGGAGGGCAAAGGACAGTGGTCCGAAACATGGCGACAGCCGGCGAACCTGCAGGATGTCGAGGCAGTCCAGGGCGGGTACCTGGCGCTGACGTCGGAGGGCCTGTTCTTCAATCTGACTCCCCAGGGGTACCTGACACTGGGAGGTCTTGGCGAGTCGTGGTTAAAGAATCGGATGCACTGGTGGTCCGCATTGGAGCCGCTTGCCCGGCAGTACGCGGCTGAGAGCTTTGCCCTGGTCGGCCTGAGCAACTTCAACGATAACGCGAAGTTGTGCGCCTGGTACGTCGGCAATCGATTGTTGCTGGCTGATTTGGGCCACGGCAAAGAAGTGCGCCTGCTCAGCGTTACCCCTGATAGCGAAGCCGCCTGGTTATTCGATGTGTCGAGCGGCGAAGTCTATCGTCAGGCGTTCATCGATCCGCAGCACCTGGAACCTGCATTTGGCGAAGGCTCGCGATTGCTGCTTGCTGATGCGCTACCCGCCGCCGAGCGTGAATGGGCGCCTTGGCAGTTCGCCGAGGTGACGGTTGAGGGGGGCGGACTGCGCGGTACGACACTTGAAGGCGTGGTACTCAAGCTGCGTTATCAAGAACCGGCATTGCTCACCGGCATCACCCATGAGTGGGTCCTGTCTCAGGAGGGGCGAGCGCACGATAACCTCAAACAATTGGTGGACAGCCAACCTCATGAGGCAGTGCTGTCGGTAGAGGATGTTGGCAGTCTGATATGGTTCGTAGTCGATACCGAACGTGTGATTCGGGTGGCAAAAACCGCGCTTCCGGGGTCCTTCGAGCTATTGGGAACGCAACAGCAAACCAACGTATTGCTTCATGAAAACAAGAATGGACTGCTGCTGACTTATCCGGGCAGGGGGCATGCCGGGCCACTCAGTTATGTCTGGCGTAATGCCGAGGTACTGGTCATTGAAGGCCAGAAGCAGGTTGGCGATGTTCTGCCACTGATGCCCGACGACGTCACGACCCTGATTCTGCGCATGGGGCAAGGTGCGGTCAGTTACCTATTGTCGAAGGCTGCCTGGCTGAGGCTTGAGTCGGTGATCCTCGACTGCCGGCATGCGCTGGGCAATGCGCAAACGATTCCCGGCAAGTTGATCTGGGAGCTGGATAGTCCTGAAAAACTGTTGCTGAGCATCGTTCAGGAACACTTGGTGATCATTGATCCGGACAGCGGGCACAGCGTGATTTTTCGTGAAGTGTATGCGGCGGATGTCACCTTGCGCGGCGACGCTTTGCTTGGGTTCGAAGGGCATCGACCTTATGCCGTTTCGACACTGGTGCAGAGGCTGGTCGCTCGACAGAGCGCGCATGACAGCGCAACGCTGGGTGAACTTCTAACGGTATCGACTGCTGAGCTGGAAGGCGGTCTGGTGGGATAGCCTTGAGCTCGCACCGATAAAAAAGGCCGCGAAAGATTCTGTTCGCGGCCTTTTACTTTCGTCAGTGAATTCAGGGAACCAGATAGCCCTTCACGCCGGTAAAGATGATCTGCGCCGCCAGCGCGCAGACAAACAGCCCCATCAGCCGGCTGACGATCTGCAAACCCTGATCGCCCAGAATCCGCTCGATCCGGTTCGACAGATACAGCACCACGCCGACAGTGAAACTGGCCAGGGCGATGCTCATGATGGCGGTGAGCTTGTCATCCCAGTGTGGCTGGCTGACGCCCATCACCAGCAGTGCACCAATGGTGCCGGGACCGACCGTGAGTGGAATGGTCAGCGGCACGATGGTCACGTCCTGTTGCACGTTATCCGCCTGTACGGCCGGCTTGCCCTGGGCCATGCCCAGCGCCGAGATGAACAGCACGCTGCCGGCGCCGATCCGGAAGGCGTCCACGGTGATCCCGAACACATCGAAAATCACTCGCCCGAACAGGTACAGCAGAACGCTGGAAACCAGGGTGGCCACCGCCACCTTCCAGGCCAGGCGCCGCTGTTCCTTGCGCGAATAACCACGGGTCAGGCTGATGAAGCAGGACAACACGAAGAACGGGCTGTAGAGCACCAGCATCTTCAGGTAAACGCTGAATAACACGTGGAGCATGGGAGCGGCTCGCATACGGAGAGTGATGGCAGCGAGTCTATCAGTCGGTTAGTTGTTTGTGGGGGTGAAAGAGGAGGTCCTGGAAGGAATGTTTTTGGATTGCTTGTTGTTAGTTGTCGAGTTTTAGTGGTGGTCTGTTTATCTGGATATCATGTTACAGGTTAAGGTTTGTGGTTGTTTGTTAGTTTGGTTATTGTTGGCTTGCAAGTTCAAGAGGAGCTTGTTTGTATTTAATAAGGATGTCTGTTGTGCATAATAAAATTATTCGTGAAAGTTATATTTCTGCCTGTGTCAAGGCGATTGAAGAGTGCGAGATCGGCGAGCAGTTGACTATTCGTTCTCGTACCTTGATGGCAGCGGCTGACGAAGTCGAGGCGCCATCCAAAGGTTCCATTGTCGGTGAAGGTACCCTGGGTTTTTCCGGAAAACTCAGTGCCCAGAATCGTTCTGATGCTGAAAACGCTTTTCTCTTCGCCACCCGTGCGGCGAACAAACTGTACCCTGAGGAACATCAGGGCAAAGAATGGTATCTGCGCTTTCGCGAAGTCATGACCCTCGCGGGCTGGACGCCAGTCAGCAAGTACTACAGTGACCTGCAGGTCGGCGGCACCAGCGTTCGCATGGACAAACTGGTGCTGGAAATTCTCGGTTCGCTGGTGGCCGGTATGGCCTTGCCGGGTCCGACCAGCGCATTGATGCTCAAGGTCGCGGGTGATGCGATTGGAGCCCTGCAGAAGCGTGATACCGCAGCGCTGACGGCTTATGAGCGCAACCTGTTGGAACAGGGTGTCGGCGGCATTTCGGCGGGCGCGTGTGTCGAAGTCGAAGGTGAAGCCATCATGGCGGTGGGAGCCGTGCGTTTTCAGCGCGGGAGCACATCGACCCAAGTGTTGTTTGTGGACGTCGATGTGCGCAATGTAAACCTGTATCGAGGCGAAACAGTATTTGCCAAAAATACATGGGTTGCCGATGCCGTTCGTGAATCGATCAAAAGCAAACTGATTCCGCATAAAGACCTGATCGTAGACATTGAAATCTGATTGATCCAAATAAGGCAGCCATTGATTGGCTGCCTTATTGTTGTCGAGGGCGTTGAAGTGAGTGGCGAATATTCTGTATTGATCATCGGAGCCGCTGTCGTGCTACTGCCGAAAGCGCATGAACCCGCACGCTATAAGGATTTGATCGAATCGATGTTGCTCGCGCAGTTGGCGGCCAACAAAAAACTCGAAAAAACTGCGGATATCGACTGGTATAACGCCTACATGGAGTTGCTCGATAACTATTGGCTACGGCATTCGAGAGCACGAAGGGATTGGACTGTCGGAAAAGAAATCAGCGGTTCTGTCGGCGATTGGGTTGTCGCAGCGATGTGCAGCGAAGCGGTGGATAACGGCGGCGCGGTGTCTCTGGCGCTGCAACAACTGACTGGGCTGTCCGGTACCGAGCCGGCGATGGATTTGTTACGCAGGCATATGCAGAAAATCTCCCCGGCACAATCCGCTGATGGGGCTGCTTGCGCCAAGGCTGTGCGCTTGCTGGTAGCTGTCGCGAACACGCCGACGTCGGTGACAAGCGTCTACCTCGAACTTCAGACCGGCCAGGTTCTCGGTAGCAACCCTCTGGCCGAGCAATTTCAGGCCGGGGAGGTGCACGGCAGCGTGTGCATGCGTTATGCCGCGGCCTGCTTGTCCGAAACCCTCTACGCGTCGGTACGCGAAGCCATTGCCTTGAAAATCAAGGACAGGCTGGAGGACAACGTTGCATTGTTGACGTTGGCCGATGAAGTGATTGTCGCAGCCGATTGAGTCTCGGCCGGGCAGGCGCGGTGCGCCCGCTCAAAAGGTCGAGGCGGTGCGGTTCTGCTGATCGCGCTGCGCAACCCAATGTTCAATCAGTTCGCGCAACTGCGACAACTCCACCGGTTTGGCCATGTGTCCGTCCATTCCGGCCTGCCGTGCGCGCTCTTTGTGTTCGGCGAGGATGTGCGCGGTCAGTGCGACGATGGGTGTGCGGATGCGCTGGTTGCTGACTTCCCACGCGCGCAGTTGCTGGGTCGCCGAGAAGCCGTCGAGGATCGGCATTTCGCAGTCCATCAGCACCAGGTCGTAACGCTGGGCCTTCATCGCCTGCAGGGCTTCTTCGCCGTTGCTGGCGGTGTCCGGTTGCAGGTTGAGCTTGCCGAGCATGCCGCGAATCACTTTGGTCGAAATCGTGTTGTCTTCGGCGACGAGGATGCGGAAGTCGCTCGGCACCTTGGCTGCCGTCGCAGGCGTGACCACTTGCGGCTGGAATACCACCTGGCCCTTGTTGCGCTGGTTCAATTCGTCGGCCAGCGTGGTCTTGAGCGTATAGCCGGCCACCGGTTTGGCGAGGATGCGCTTGATCCCGGAATTGCGCGCGATGATCTTGCTCGGCGCGTTGCTGATGCCGGTGAGCATGATCAGCAGGATGTCGTGGTTCAGGCTTGGGTCTTCCTTGATCTTGGCCGCCAGTTGCATGCCGGTCATGCCGGGCATGTTCTGGTCCAGCAGCACCACATCGAAGTAGTCGCGCAGGTGCGCCTTGGTGCGCAGCAGCGCCAGCGCTTCCTTGCCCGACGGCACGGCGCTGACGTTCAGGCCCCAGGCGCTGCATTGCTGCACCAGCACCTTGCGGCAAGTGTCGTTGTCGTCCACCACCAGTACCCGTGCGCCTTGCAGCGGGCCGTCGAGGTCGGAGGTCGGGTGTTCGAGACGGTCGGGGTCCAGCGGCAGGGTCAGCCACAAGGTGCTGCCCTGATTGGCACCGCTCTTGATCCCGAACTCGCCGTGCATCAGGCGGATCAGTTGCCGGGCGATCACCAGCCCGAGATTGCCGCCCAGACGGTTGGCCGAGAGGAAGTGCTTGCTGTGCAGTTCGGCGTGCAGCAGCGCGTCGCGCTCTTCCGCATCCATCGGCTGTCCGCTGTCCTGCACGGCGATGCGCAGGCGCGGTTTGACACTGCGCTCGTCGAGGGCGACGACGATCAGCACCTCGCCTTCATCGGTTTTCTTCAGGGCGTTTTCCAGCAGGCTCAGCAATGTCTGGCGCAAACGGGTCGGGTCGCCGCTGATGACGCGCGGCACTTGCGGCTGGATGAAACTGATCAGCTCGACGTTCTGCTGTTCGGCCTTGGCCCGGTAGATGCTCAGGCAATCGTCGATCAGCGCGTTGAGGTCGAACTGCACGTCGTCCAGTTCGATCTGCCCGGATTCGAGTTTGGAGATGTCGAGAATCTCGTTGATCAACGTCAGCAGTTCGTTGCCGGCGCTGTGGATGGTTTGCACGTAATCGCGTTGCTTGACCGACAGCGGCGTGCCCAGCAGCAACTCGGTCATGCCCAGCACGCCGTTCATCGGGGTGCGGATTTCGTGGCTGATCTTGGCGAGGAATTCGGCTTTGGCGTTGATCTCGGCGTTGCTCGCGGCGAGGTCGCGGCTGATGCTGAAACGGCTTTCGGTGATGCTGCGCTGACGTTCACCCAAGGCGATGCTCATCAGCAGGCCGCTGACGCAGATGAAGGCCATCAGCGTCATGATCAGGCCTTGCGGTGCCACCAGGGTCAACCCCAGCAGTGCCGGCAGGATGATCAACGTGCCGACGTTGAACACCACCATCGCGGCAACGAACAGCCGCGCCGGACGGTAACCCTTCTGCCAGTGATAGACGCCGACCAGCAGCATGCTCAGGCCGGCCAGGGCCACCAGCGCATAGGTGATGATGTTCAGTGGCAGGGTGTTGACGAACAACAGCAGCAGGCTGCAGATCACGATGAACAGAATGTCGCCCAGCAACAGTTTGTTCAGCGGGTGCGCGCCGAGCGGGGCGAAGAAGCGCAGGGCGAACATCAGCCCGGCCGGGGCGGTCAGCAGCAGCGCCAGATAAGCGCCCGGGGTCTGGATCGCGTGCCAGTTCGGCAGCCACGGACCGGCGAGGTTGAGCAACAGCAGCAGGCTCAGGCCCAGCAGGCCTTCGCAGATGGCCAGCCACAGGCTGCTGCGCGAACGTGAGTAGGCGTAGCGCACGATATTGTGCAGCAGCAACATGCCGAGGCAGCCGAACAGCAGGCCGAAGATCAGTGTCTGGTTCTGGTTGGCAGCGCTCATCACTGCCGATTGCAGGGTGATGTGCGGGCGCAGCTGATGGTCGGAAACCATCCGCAGGTAGACGTCGAGGGGCTTGTCGCTCTGCGGCAGCGGCAGCAGGAAATCGCTGCTCGGCAGCGGCCGTTCGACCTGCGGCTGGTGGGTGCCGGAGGTTCGTTGCTCGATTAGCTTGTCGCCGTCCAGCACGTAAAGGCTGAGGCTGGACAGGTCGGGGGCGAAGATTCGCAGCACTTGTTCGTGCTTGCCCGGCGCCAGTTTGAAGCGCAGCCACAGTGCGCCATCGGGGTCGGCGGCCGTGAGGCGGTCCAGTTCGATGGGGCTGAATTGATTGGTGTAGCGAGTCGAGCGGATGTCGCTCAGTTGCAGATTACCCTGATCGTCAAGCAATACCGACCAGCCACTGCCTTGCGCGGCCTGGGCCGGGAGCATGCAGAGCAAGGTCAACAGCGTGACGGTGAAACTTATGGCAATCCTGAGCCAGCGCACGGCGAAATCCCTTCGTAGGTTGATGCCAGAATATAACGATGCGCGGCGGCGGAACAGCCCGGCGAGGGACTGCATCCCGCGCCGGACGTGAAGGACAGCTTATTCCTGGGTTTCGCCACGTTCACGGGCAATGGCGCGGTAGCCAATGTCCTTGCGGTAGAAGCAGCCTTCCCAGTCGATGGCGGCGGCCAGCTTGTAGGCTTGCTGCTGGGCTTCGCTCACGCTGGCGCCCATTGCCGTGGCGCAGAGTACGCGACCACCGGCAGTGACCACCTTGCCATCTTTGAGCGCGGTACCGGCGTGGAAGACTTTACCTTCCAGGCTGGCGGCTGCGTCCAGACCGTTGATCGCTGCGCCCTTGGCGTAGTCGCCCGGGTAGCCGCCAGCGGCCAATACGATGCCGACGCTCGGACGTGGATCCCACTGCGCTTCAACCTTGT
>Ga0308163_10001871_pt1 | contig 21005 bp, 35 predicted proteins | sample PhyTR1_FD_201037 | JGI IMG/M metagenome (GOLD analysis project Ga0308163, IMG submission 201037) | Phyllosphere microbial communities from UC Gill Tract Community Farm, Albany, California, United States - DLSLT.R1 | ecosystem: Host-associated > Plants > Phyllosphere > Unclassified | place: USA...
CTCGGCAGGATCAGCAGGAGGCCGGAGACCCCGAGTGCCATCGCGCCGAGGGCGAGTGCCGGCACCAGCTTCCGGCGGCGTCGGCGCATCGTCGCCGGGCCGGTGGGGGTGCCCGGCCGCTCGCGCTGCGATCGTCGGCCCATCGAGGACATTCTAGACAGGAGCTAGTGGGTGGGCCCCGTGGGGCTCGAACCCACGACCCTCGGATTAAAAGTGCGCCGAGGCGGATCGGGGGCTTCTTGCGTCGATCGGAGTCGAACGGCGTGCTTCCCAGCAGCGGTGAGGGGTGTCAGCCGGTTCGTCGGGGTCGGAATTGGAGCACATTGGAGTCGACCGGAGCGACCTCCTGCCCCCCGTCTGCCCTCCGTTCCGGACGGCTGAGGGCGCTCAGCACGGAGGCGCTCGGCGTCTCAGCGAGGTGGGCGTAACGACGCGTGGTCAGCGGCGACACGTGGCCGAGGAGACGGCCGACCTCCTCGAGTGGGACGCCGTCCTGGATGAGCCATGACGCGTACGTGTGGCGGGCGTCGTGGATGTGCACGTCGTTGAGGCCAGCACGCTCGACGGCAGGGATCCAGATGCGGCGCCGGTAGTTGTGGTGGTCGAGCGGTGTGCCCTCGGCGGTGAGGAACAGGAAGCCCGACTTCCGCCGGTTGACGAGCGGCTCGACGTGCTCGAGCGTCCAATCGGGGACGGGCACGGTGCGACGCTTGCGGCCCTTCGGGTAGTCCTTCACCTGGCGGGCCTTGTCGTCCCAGGTCTCAGCGACTCGGAACTGCCTGCCTGCGACGTCGAGGCGCTGCACGGTCGCGCCGGCTCCCTCGCCCCAGCGGACGCCGGTGCCGAGCAGCATCGCGGCGATCGCTCGCTGGACGCCCTCGGGGATCTCGTCGAGGAGCGCGAACCCCTCGTCCTTCGTGAGGTACCGCTCCCGGGTGTTGTCGGCGCTCGAGAGGCGGAGGCGGGCGGCCGGGTTGGCGGTGATGATCTCCGCGTCGACGGCAGCGACGAGCGACGCCGAGAGGAGCGCCAGGCAGCGGTCCCTCGTCGCGGCCGCCATGCCTCCGGCGAGCAGCTCTGCGGCCCACGCCTTGACGTCGTGCCGGGTGATGTCGACGAGCGCGACGGCGCCCCACCGGTCGTCGAGGTGCTTCGTGCGCCGGGACTCGTCGGTGCGGAGAGTGGACGACTCGACGTTCCGGGTCGGCCACCACTCGGCGACCCAGTCCGACCAGAGTCGGGCGCCGGCGCGGGGGTCACGCCACCCGAGCTGCGCGGCTTCCTGCTCGGCGGCCGCTGCGGCGTTCATGGCGGCCTTCTTGTGCGGGTGAGTGCCCGCTGACCTGCGGGAGCCGTCCGGCAGCCGGTAGAGGCCCTGCCAGCGGCCGGAGGCGCGCTGTTCTGTCCAGGCCATCAGCCTGCCTCTCTGAGTCGGTGCCGTCGCAGGTGCGCGATGCGGGCTTCGAGGATGTCGGCGGTGACGCCGAGCTCGATCGCCCAGCGGCCGGCGTCGGGTGACCACTGCATGAGGTCGATGAGCCGGTCCTCCTCGATGAGCCGGAGCGACGCGGTGGTGTCGGCGTTGCGCTCCATGCGGAGGTCGAGGAGGGCGACGCCGGTCTGGGACTCACGTCGTTCGGCGTGCACGACCTCGTGGGCGAGGACGGACCGCTCGAGGGCGGCACGCATGCGGGGGCGGATGAGAATGGTGTGCAGATCGGGGATGTAGCGACCGAGGTCCGCGCGCAGCGGGTACTCGACGATCGGAACCCCCAGGTCCGCCGCGTGCTGACGCGGGTCGTACAGGTCCGTCATGGGGTGTGCGTGTCCTCCTCTACCTCGAGCGCGTCGGACTTGGCCGCGTGCTGCAGTTTCTCGAGCGACAGGCCGCTCTTTGCGAGCTCGCCGCGGAAGTCTTGCCAAGCCGTTTCGAGATCGGGGTACTCGACGTCGTTCTCGTCGCGCACCCGCACCTCCCCATCGCGTTCGCCCGGGATGAGGATCAGCCGCAGGTACGACTGCTCCTCGCGAAGACGGGAAGTTCGTTCATCTTCGGCAGCGCCGCCGACATTCGCCCACGCGGGATGGTCCACCTCAAGAGGCGCTTCGGACGTCTCGGTCGTCTCGCCCGCCTCGATGCGGCGGACGAGCTCCTGAGCGATCTCCAGCTCGGAGAACTCGGCGAGCGACATGCCGGGCGTGAGCGTGACTTCGCGTTCAACCTCGTCTCGTGTGAGGTAGCCGGCGGCAACGAGCGCGACGACCGGGCTCTGGTCGTAGGCGCGCGCAACCGCGATGACCTGCGGTGCAAGCGGCTGCGTGCTGCGGGAGAACCAGCGGCTCACAGTCGCGGTGGCGACCCCTGCCACTCGGGCAATCTCCGACTGATTCGTCGAGAGCGCTGCAAGGTAGGTCGGCCAATCCGTGTCATTCACGGCCTCGACGCTACTGCAAGCAATGCATGCGTGCAACGACTTTCCGGACGCGGAACCGCGCCAGTACGGGGGGCGGGTGGCGACACGCCGCTATTCATGCGCGGATGAACCATGCATGCACGGTGAAACGTGCCTACTATTCCTGCCATGAAGAACCTCACCGCCGACGCAACACCCCAGATGTGTCTCAACGTCTCGAAGCTCAACGAGCTGCGGCGGGCGCACGAGCTCGAGTCGAACGTGGACCTGGCACGGGTGCTCGGTGTCAACACGGCCACGCTCTACCGGGTGATGACCGGCGCAGTCGCCCCGTCGAGCAGCTTCATCGCCCGGGTGAAGCTCGCGTTTCCGTCCGTGTCGATCGACTCTCTGTTCTACGTCGATCGTCTCGGGGCGACCGCGGGCCTCGTGTCGGTCGAGCAGCCCCGGGCGGCGGTGGCCTGATGGCTTGGCTCACCGTCGCTGAGGCCGCTGCGGAGGCCAAGCGGCATCCGCGGACGATCTCCGACGCGTGCCGAGCGAAGACCCTCCACGGCGTGCAGCGGTCCGTGAACGCGTCCTGGCGCGTCGAGGACGTGTGCCTCGACGCCTGGGTGCGGGGCACTTCCTGCCCGCACCAGCAGACGAACGTCATCCCGTTCCGCCAGTCCGCCTGACTTCCCGAGATCCTCCGCCGTCAGAGGCGGAATCGACCCTCAACCCCGAAGGGGCAACGACCTATGTTCCGAACCACCATCACGAAGCCAACCGCCGCATGAGCAGCTGGGTTGAGCCGGTCGACCTCCGCGTCACCGACCCGCGTGCCGCCGGCATCGCCGAGCAGAACGCGAACGCGGCCCGCACCGCTGTACAGAAGCGCCTGGGTCCCGACTGCGTCGACGTGCTGCAGGCGCTCGGTCTCGGCGAGGTCTCAGCGTGACGCCCCGGGGGCGCGAGGACCTCGCGCTCGTCCTGTACCTCGCGTACGCGGTCGCCGGCGTTGTTGCCGTTGGCATCGCAGCAGTGGTGAGCGGCGGCGTGTCGTGAAGGTCGCCGCGCTGCTCCTGGCGCTCGTCTGGATCGCATCCCTGTTCGCCTCGATCACCCGGTACGGCTCCGCCGCATGGGTGCTGCTCGTCTGGGCCGTGATCATCCTGTTCGTCGCAGCTCTGCTCCGAGTGCACGCCGTCGTCAACGCGCCCAAGGGTCGGTGACCTCCGCCGTGACCGCCGACCGGATCACCGCTGCAGACCGAGCCGAGTTCGAAGTCGACGACGCGGCGGAAGCGAAGGCCATCGCCCGCGCCGCCGAGTGGGTCGCCGACTGCGACTGAGCCCCACCCGATCTCCCGCGTCCCAGCCCTGGGAACGCGTCATTTTCCGACCCCTCAAGGAGCCACCGTGACCACCACGAGCCCGACGCCGCTGCGAGTTCTCGCGCTCAACGTCGAGAACTACAAGCGACTCACCGCCGTCGAGATCAGACCGGACGGCGACGTCGTCCTCATCGGCGGCCGCAACGCACAGGGCAAGACGTCAGTGCTCGACGCGATCTACGCCGTGCTCAAGGGCGGCGCCGCGGCCCGCGAAACGGTGCAGCCGATTCGCGACGGCCAGGACACCGCGGTCGCGCGACTCGAGATCGGCGACGAGGACGGCAACGTCGCCTACGTCGCCACGCGCCGGTGGACGAAGGACGACGCCGGCACGCTGACCGTCGAGTCCTCTGACCACGCTCGGTTCTCGTCGCCCCAGAAGCTGCTCGACGGGATGCTCGGTGCGATCACGCTCGACCCGCTGGCCTTCACCCGCATGGACGCGAAGAAGCAGCTCGCGACCTTGGTCGACGCGCTCGGCGACTCGCTCGGGTTCGACCCGATCACGCTCGACGCCGAGCGCAAGGGCGTCTACGACCGCCGCACCGAGGTTGGCCGGAAGGTCGCGGAACTCGAGGGGCGGCTGAAGGGCTACCCGGAGCCGGACCCGTCGCTGCCCGACGCGGAGGTGTCCGCCGCTGACCTCGTCGTGCAGGTCGACGCGATGACCCGCCAGAACCGCGCGATCGACGCAGCGGTCGAGCAGGCGCGGCAGGCCCGCGCCGACCAGCAGCGGGCCACCGAGGCACTCACCGCGGCCGAGGACGCTCTGTCTGCCGCGACCACTCGCGCCTCGGAAGCGATCAGCGCGGCCCGTGCGATCGGTGATCGGCAGGACCCGCAGGCGCTGCTCGACCAGCTCGGCGAGATCGACGTCGTCAACGAGCGCATCCGGAAGGAACGCGACCGCGCTGCCGTCGCCGAGGAGCTCTCGGACCGCAAGCAGGAGCAGGCGCAGCACACGCTCCGCCTCGAGGAGATCGCGAAGCAGAAGGCCGACGGCATCGCCGCTGCGAAGCTCCCCGTTCCCGGCCTCGGCTTCGACGCCGACGGAGTGACCCTCAACGGCATCCCGTTCTCGCAGGCGTCCACCTCGGAGCAGGTCCGCGTCTCGACCGCCCTCGCGATGGCCGGCGACCCGGCGATCCGCGTCATGCGCATCGACGGCGGCGAGGCCCTCGACTCCGAGTCGCTGGCGATCATCGAGAAGCTCGCCGCCGAGCACCAGTACCAGGTGTGGATCTCCCGGGTAGACGAGTCCCGGTCGGTCGGCTTCACGATCGAGGACGGGACGGTCGTCGCATGAGCACCGCCGAAGCCCGCGCCGAGGTCGCCCAGGCCGAGGAGTTCGAACGGAGCGGTCAGGACTTCCGCGCCGAGCGCGCTCTCCAGCGCGCCCAGGTGCTCGCAACCATCGCCCTGGCCGAGGAGCAGCGCACCGCGAATCTCATCGCAGTCTTCGACGAGCAGGGCCCCGAGATCTTCAACGAGCCGACACCGACCGCGAGCAGGGACGTCCCCTACAGCGCGCTCGCCGCGGACCGCGCGGAGCGCATCCGGAGCAAGTACCTCACGCTCGCAGCTCAGGTCGCAGAGCGGCTGGGCCTCGCATGAGCGTCGTGTTCGTCGCCGTCGCGACCGTCGCCCTGATGGGCGTCGTCGCGGTCGGCCAGTGGATCGACCGGCAGACGACCGGGATCCCGATGCAGGAGTGGAGGGACCGCTGGTGACCTGGAAGGACCGCATCGTCGTCGATGGCCTAGACCGCGACGCGTGGCTCGCCGCCCGCCGCAACGGACTGATCGGAGCCTCGGACGCCGCGAAGCTCGCGAAGGCGTCGAGCGTCGACAAGTACCTCGCTGCGAAGCTCGCGGCCTCCTCGTTCTCGGGGAACGCGTACACGGAGCAGGGCCACCGCTGGGAACCGCTGATGCTCGCGTACGCAGGCATCCCGGAGAACCCCGACGGCAGCCTCACCCTCGCCGAGTGCAAGGCGAAGCACGGGAAGGTCGTCGACGGCCCGAACACCGGCGAGTGGCGGCAGCTCGCGTGGCAGTTCGAGGTGGTCCCCGAGGCGAACGCCATCGAGTTCCTGTGGGTGGAGCTCGTGCAGAACGCCCGCGGCGAGTGGGACCTCCGAGCCGCGCACCGCGGCATCCCGCACCGCCTGGTGGTCACCCGCGACCACCCCAAGATCGTCGCCGCCCGCGAGCTGATCGTCCCCATCGCAACCGACCTCCTCCCGCGACTCCGCGTCGCGCTCTCCTACGAACGGAGTGCCGCATGAGCACCGAGATCACCACCTACGTCAGAGCGACGCTCGCCGAGAAGCGCGACTACGTCCAGACGATCGCCCAGGCCGGCGAGCTGCTCCCGAAGGGGCTGTGGAGCAACGTCCGCAACCCGGACACGAACGTGATGGAGCAGCGCCCATCGCCCGGGAAGGTCATGCTCGTCGTCGAGACGGGCATCATGCTCGGCGTCCACCCGATGGCCGCGCTACAGGGCATCGACGTCATCGAGGGCCACCCGACGATCAAGCCGGCGCTCATGTCGGCGCTGATCCGTCAGGCCGGGCACTCGCTCCGCATCCGGCAGACCGGTTCCGTCCGCGGCGGCGACCTCGCGGTCACGACGACGCTGATCCGCAGCGACGACCCGGACTTCCCGTACGAGTACACCTGGACGCCGCAGGACGCCGTCGACGCGGGGCTGCTCGACTCGTACCAGCCGAACGCCGAGGGCGTCTGGCAGCCCCGGGCCCGGTCAAAGGACGGCAACCCGAAGCCGTGGGAGCTGTACACCGCGCGCCTCTGCCGCTGGCGCTCCCTCTCCGACGCCGCGTCCGCCGGCGCCGAGGACGTCCTCATGGGCCTGCACTACACGGCCGAGGAACTCGGCGCGCCGGTCGACGCCGATGGCGCACCCACCGCAGCGCCCGAGCCGACGCAGCCGTCACGTGACTGGGCCGCAGAACTCGCCGCAGCATCGACCCACGAAGCGATCGAGGAGCTGCTCGACGCTGCAGACGCTGCCGGCGAGCGGACCGACACGATCCGCACTGCCGCGCTCACCCGGCACGGCATGCTCGACCAGCCCGCCGCCCCCGAGCAGGCGACCACCCTCGCCGAGGACGGCGCGCAGCAGCTCGCCGCGGCCGCCGTCGTGCCCGTGCCCACCGCTCCGGCTGAGATGACCGACGACGAGTGGCTCGCCCAGGCCGGCGGGCAGCCGTGAGCACGCACGACATCGCCCGGATGGACACCGGCGAGATCGTCTCCTACGAGCCCGTCACGCCGATCGAGCTCGAGTTCATGATCCGTGAACTCGGCGAGCGCCTCGAGCGCGCGGTCCCCGTGATGAAGGGCCTGTACAAGGCCCGGTACGACGCCGAGCGGGCGCTCATCGAGGAGAAGGCGAAGGCGGTGCTCCGCTCGGGCAAGTCCAGCGTCACCGAGAAGCGCGCCGAGGCCGACCTCGAAACCATGACGTTCCGCCGCGACGTCGACGCCGCGAAGGAGACGCTGCACGCCGCCGAGGAGCTGCAGAAGGCACTCGCCGCTCGGCTCATGGGGCTGCAGAACATCAACAAGGTGCTCGGCCAGGCGTACGGCGCCAGCCGATGACCCCCACGAACGTCCGGCCGATCGGCCGGTCCACCCCACAAGGAAGGACACCCATGTCCAAGGACGAGACGCAGAAGAAGCCCGGGAGCTTCGCCGCGTTCCTCGCGTCGACGAGGCCGAAGACCGACCTCGAGCTGCACGACGAGCTCACGAAGCTCGTCGCCGCAATCGAGGAGACGGGGAAGGGCGGAACGATCACGCTGACCCTCGAATTCAAGCCGATCGACGACGCGGTGAGCGCCCTCAAGGTCAACGACAAGATCACCGTCAAGCGGCCCGAGAAGAACCGCCAGGGGTCGATCACGTACGTCGACCGCGACCACACCCTGTCCCGCCGTGACCCGTCGTCGATGCCCCTGTTCGACGACGACGACATCCGCAACGCACCCGCCCACGACCCCGCCACCGGGGAGATCAAGGAGCTCAACGAATGAACGACTACACCGACAACCCCGAGGCCGCCGTCGTCGCGAACCTCGCCCAGCAGGCGATCCACCCGGAGGAGCTCGAGGCCGGCGTCGTGTACGTCGAGGCCGACGGCTCCGGCGGCAGTCGCATCGTCGACACCGACCGCTACGCCGAGCACCCCCGCCACATCGAGGCGAAGCGCGTCGTCGGCGACGCCGAGTCGTTCGTCCGCTACGTCACGAAGCACGTCGTCGACGGGCACACCGAGGTCTACGCCGACGTCCCGTCGTCGTCCGTCGTCGCCGTGCTCGACTCGCACGACGCCGGTCAGGGCGGGTGGCAGAAGCACACCGCTCGCCTCGAGCTGCGGAAGACGAAGTCCTGGGAGGCGTGGGAGAAGGTCGACGGCGTGCTCCTGCAGCAGACCGAGTTCGCCGAGTTCATCGAGCAACAGGCGCTCGACGTTCGGAAGCCGGAGACCGCCGTGCTCATCGAGATCGCGCAGTCGTTCCAGGCGAAGACGTCCGTCGACTTCGAGGGCGGAGAGCGGCTCGACTCCGGGCAGGTCCGGCTCGAGTACAAGGAGACCGTCACGGCGAAGGCCGGCCAGAAGGGGCACATCGACATCCCCAACGAGCTCGAGCTGCTGCTCCGCCCGTACATCGGCGGCCCGGTCTACGTCGTCTACGCCCGGTTCCGGTACCGCCTCCGCGGCAGCCAGCTCGGCCTCGGCGTGGTGCTCACCCGCCCGACAGAGATCCTCGACGCCGCGTTCGCCGACATCGTCACCGAGATCCGCGACGGCAAGACCGTCGTCAAGGGCGACGAGAAGACCGTCGTGCACGAGGGCATCCCCGCCTCGGTGCCGGTCTACTCCGGTCGCCCGTAGCTCAGCCGGGGCGGTGGCCGACTGCAACGGCCACCGCCCCACCCACACCGACCCCTCTGCGAGAGACACCAGCATGGAACCCCAGGATCGCACGAGCCTGCCGATCGGCGGACTCGACCTCTCCCTCACCGACACCGGCATCGCGGTGGTCGATCTCGACGGCAGCATCGCCGTGCAGCGCGCCCGGTCCGCCGGGAAGAAGATCGACAGCCTCGCCGTGAAAGCCCGCCGGTTCGAGCAGCACGCGGACGCGATCGTCGCGGCCGTCGAGGGCTGCGGGGACGTCGTCATCGAGTCGCCCGCGTACGGCATGCCGCAGGGCGCCGTGGACCTCGGCGGGCTCCGCTGGCTCGTCCTCACGCGCCTCGTCGCCGCCGGACACCGCGTGCACGAGATCAACCCGATGCACGTGAAGAAGTACGCCACCGGCGAGACCCGCGCCGACAAGGACGTCGTGGTCGCGATGGTCGTCCGCCGTTACCCGCAGGCCGCCGTCACGAACAACAACACCGCCGACGCCGTCGTGCTCGTCGCGATGCTCGCCCGCCACCTCGGCCGACCGCTCGAGCAGGGTGCGCTGTCGCAGACCCGGCAGGACGCGTTCGACAAGGTCACGTGGTCCGCATGAGCGGCAGCCCTATCACCACGCGCACCCGCGCAGCGATCGCCGCCGCCGTCCTCAACGGCGAGCGCGACCAGCACATCGCCGACCGATTTGGCATCGCCCGCTCCTCAGTGGAGCGGATCCGCAACGAACGAGGCATCTCCGCGAACTACGGCCGCGGACGCCCCACCAGAGAGGAGACCCGATCGTGAGTCTCACCATCACCGAGCTGTTCGCGGGACCCGGCGGATCATCGACCGGTGTCCTGCAAGCCGTGTTGCTCGATCCGTGTTCGACGTCATTCGGTCTTGTGGGGAATTCCGAGCTTCTCCTCGACCAGGTAGAGCCGCATTTCGAGGTGAGTCACGATCGTCAGCAGCGCGGAGTTCACAGGCACGAAGGCATCTTGGCCCTGGGCGCCTTCGCCGTCGACCAAGATCTGCTTCACCAGGTTCGAGACGGCGAGTTCCTCGGGGATCTCCACGTCTCGAATGCTGCCGAACTGGTGAGCGGGTTCAATCGCGCGGAGCGTCGCGAGGTCCGCCTCGAGCTCTCGCACACGCTCGTCGTCTCCGAAGTCTTTCGCGATGGAGAGCCAGTGTTCACGCTCGGCGATCGTGTCTTCAAGCGAGGCGGTGCCAGCGCGAAGGCGGGCGATGATTTCGGCGGTCAGGGGCGGGAACTCGGAGTCGTTGCTCATGCCCGCACACTACCGAGCCGCCGACCGTGATCGGCCCGAAGTCGATCCGCCCTTCGCGAACGTACGAGAGCCGCGCCTACGAGGCGGTGACTGAGCGGGACGAGGGTCGCTGCCAGCGCTGCCACCGCGGCGGCACGACGCAGCGGGACCACCGGAAGAACCGCTCGCAGGGCGGCCGGACCGTGACGTCGAACCTGCATCTGCTGTGCGCCGAGTGCCACCTGTGGAAGACGGACCACCCCGCCGAGGCGGCACACGACGGCTGGGGCGTCCCCGGCTGGGCCGACCCGCTCGAGTTCCCCGCCCGCCGATGGCTCCGCACCGAACTCGGCACGCTGCGGCAGGCCTGGGTGCTCTACGACGACAACGCCAGCTGGCGCGAGATCAGCGCCGACGAGGCGCGAAGACGAAAGGAAGGAGGGACGCACTGATGTCGTACTTCCCCGTGGACGACCAGGCGGCGTTCCATCCGAAGTTCGTGGCGGCAGGCAACGCGTCGATCGGGCTTTGGACTCGCGCCGGATCGTGGTGCAAGGCGAACGTGTCGGGCGGTCGTGTTCCGCCCGAGGTTGCTGCACTGCTCGGGACGAAGCGCGAGGCTCGGAAGCTCGTCGAGGTCGGCTTGTGGGAGGTCGCCGATGATGGCGCGTTCCAGTTCCACGACTGGGAGCACCAGGCGGGCAACTTCGCGCCTGACCAGGAGAAAAGCCGCCGCGAGAACGACCGGGAGCGGCAGCGCCGCAAGCGTGAGCGGGACCGGAAGGCGCGCGAGGAGGCCGAGGCGTCACGCACGGACAGCCGTGACGAGTCACGTGACCCGTCACGTGACAACGAGCGTGACGACCAGCGTGAGTCCGACCGGAGTCACGACGGTGTCACGGCTCCCCCATCCCCATACCCATCCCCAGTCCCCTCTCCTGCTGTCGCAGGAGAGAAGACGACCCCGCGCAAGCGCGGGACGCGGCTCGACGAGCGGTGGGTGCCCGAGGACGCGTTGATCGCTCAGATGCGCGACGAGTGCCCGGGCGTCGATCTCCGCGCTGAGCACCGCGTGTTCGTCGACTACTGGATCGCGCAGCCCGGGCAGAAGGGCGTCAAGGCCGACTGGGACGCGACCTGGCGGAACTGGATGCGCCGGAAGGCAGCCGACGTCCGCCCTGGCCGCGCGGCGCCCCCATCACGCGGACAGCAGCGCGAAGCCGAGCTCCTCGCTTTCGCGACGGCCGCAGACCCACTCACCGACACCCGACAGGAGATCACCTCGTGAACGAACCCGAAGTCCGCCGACTCCTCAGCCTCATCTCCGGCGGCTACGACAACCGCACGCTCACCGCGATCACCGCCGAGGTCTGGTTGATGGAGCTCGCGGACACCGACTTCGACATCGCCTGGCAGGCGGTCCGGAACCACTTCCGGAAGCCGTCGCCCCGCGACTACCTGTCCCTCGACGTGCTGCTCGAGCAGATCCGGGTCGACACCCGGCAGACGCCGACGGCGATCGAGGAGGACGTCCGGTCGGCGAAAGCCCGCGGGCTGATCGAGGCGTCGTGGCCGAAGCGGGACCCGCTGCCCCGAGCGGTCGCCGAGCAGCTGGCCCGGGCTCGTGCCGAGTTCGCGGAGACTGCGGCCGCGATCGAGGCCGGCGTGATCGATGCTCCGCGGGCGCTGACGGTCGGCTCGGTCGGGCAGCCGATGCCGCAGGGGGAACCGTGACCGGCGACGCGGCGTGGGACAACTTCGTCGCGTCGATCGATCCGGTCGCGCTGCAGCGGGAGCACGCCGGCCCCGGTGACCTCGAGGTCGAGCGCCCCTGGTCACGTGAGGACCACGAGATGCGGTTCGCGCACGACTACGTGCGGCGGGACTTCTGGCGGAAGGTCCGCGGGGAGCTCTCCGACACCGAGCGGGCACGAGCCGAGCGCCGACTGCAGCAACTCATCGACCGCGCCGAGCACCAGCGGCAGCAGCAGCTCGCCGAGCAGGACACCGAGATCGAGGCGGCCATCACCAGGTACGCCGCCACACACAGCAACGCGGCAGCAGCCGCACAACCGAGAGGACACGCAGCGTGAGCATCACGTCATTCCCACGGGTCGAACAACCGGCCGGCCAGACTCACCCCGACGGCACCAGTACCGGCGATCAAGAGCAAATAGCCGGACACCACAACCCAACCGGCGTCGAAACCTCGGATCGCCTCCCCACTGGCGACGGCGATCACGCACATCGTGATGGCAGTTCCCCCCATCGCAGCGCCGGCTGCAACCAGCCAGTGCGCAGCTCGGGTCAGCACTCGAGCGACACGCATGTCGGGCCGCGGGATCTTCTGCCGGCCCAGCTCGAAGACGAGAAGGATGATGACGATCGGGTACATCGTCGCGAGGAGCGCTGCTCCGTCCAAGCTGATCACCGTCTGAACGTTAGCGGAGCGCTGGCATGAGCGGCGAGACCGTCATCACCGTCGTCGGCAACCTCACCGCCGACCCCGAGCTGCGGTACACGCAGAACGGCCTCGCGGTCGCGAACTTCACGATCGCGTCGACGCCGCGCACCTTCGACCGGCAGGCGAACGAGTGGAAGGACGGCGACGCACTGTTCCTCCGCGCCTCGGTCTGGCGCGAGGTCGCCGAGCACGTCTCCGGCTCGCTGACGAAGGGTGCCCGCGTCATCGCGCAGGGCCGCCTCCGGCAGACGTCGTGGTCTGACCGCGACGGGAACCAGCGCACCGGGTTCGTGCTCGACGTCGACGAGATCGGCCCGTCGCTCCGCTACGCGACCGCGCAGGTCATCCGCGCTCAGCGCAACGGGCAGGGCGGCGGCCAGCAGCAGGGCGGCGGGTCGCAGTGGCCGGGCCAGCAGCAGGCGGCGCCTCAGCAGGAGCAGCCGTGGACGCCGCAGCAGCAGGGCGGCCAGCAGCCCGCGGGCGGCTCGCAGGGGCAGGACGTGTGGTCGCAGCCCGGCCAGTTCGACGACGAGACCCCGTTCTGATCGGAGAGGCGAGATGACACCCGAAGAACGCCGAGAGGCGAAGCTCGCCATGGCGCAGAGCCTGGCGCAGAAGAAGGGCATCAGCGTCGAGATGGCCGAAGCACGCCTCGAGCTGGTTGGCGGCGCAGTCGCGCGGAAGTTCGGCGACGCGCGCCCGCTCGCAGACCAGGACCGCGACGAGCTGATGCGAAAGGCCGGCTAGTCGTGACGCTCAGGCCAAGGCAACGACCTCGGCCCGCACGACTACGGCGACCCGAAGTCCCCCACCTACGCGGCCGCCGCCGAGCAGCGGGCCGCGCGCGCACAGCAGCTCCGCGAGGAGCACGACACCAGGAGAGACCAGTGACCTTCACCCCGCCCAACACCGTCGACGACGAGCTCACGCTCACGCTGCTCGTCGAGCGGGCACGCCGCCGCCTCTCGGAAGCGCCCGAGCTCGTCGAGTACGTCCGCATCCGCCGGCGGCCCGGCGGTGCCGTCCGCGACGGCCAGCCCGGCGCACCGTCCCGGACCCCGCCCGCACCGCTGCACGTCGGCGCGCTCGACGACGCCGACGCGATCTACGTCGACCTCGTCGGCCACGTCCGCCGGTGGGCGCGCGAACTGTCCGTGTCCACGCTGAAGGTCGCGCTCCGCTCCGGCGAGTGGACCACCAACGGCGTGCTGCTCGGCTTCCGGTCCACCACCACCCCGCCCGGCGCCGCACGCCTCGTCCGCGACCTCACCGACTGGCTGCTGCTCCACCTCGACCGGATCGCCGCCCACGCCGGCGGCACCGAGTTCCTGCACGAGGTCGCGGTGTCGATCGAGGCGGTGTACTCCCGGTTCCCGCTCGAGGCGCGCCCCGACCGGCCGCGCTGGCGACGTCCCTGCGAGGTGTGCGGCGAACTCGCCGTCACCGCGGACTGGAAGCCAGACGCCGAGATCCGCGACGTCACCGTCTGGTGCGAGTCCTGCTCGCACGTGCTCGTCTCGACGACCCGCGACGGCGGCGTGCTCGCTCCTGCCGGCGACAGCGTCGACCAGCGAGCGGCGGCCCGCAAGCTCGCCCGCGTCGTGAAGCAGATCGGCATCGGGTCGACCGTTCCGAAGGTGGAGAACCCGGAGAAGGGGACCCCGGCCGCTGGCCGCTGCCCCGCGGTCGGCGTCGACAGCGCATTCCCCGACGAGGACGCGCGGACGTTGCAGTGCGCCCGGCGCGAAGGCCACTCGGGAGCGCACCGCGTCTCCCGCACCGAACAGCCGCAGCTCACGTGGAGCCGCGAACCCGAAGGAGCACCCGCATGACCCTCACCAAGATCCGTGCCCTGCTGAAACAGCACGGCTACAAGACGAACGCCGAGGTCGACCGCATCGACGTGAAGCGCGCGTACGGCGTCATCACCGGCGTCGACGTGATGCTCGCCGACGGCACCGTCGCGTTCCTGCCCGTCGAGGAGGCCACAGCATGATCGAGACCCAGTCCGCCGTCACCGAGGTGCTCAACGCACCCCGCGTTCAATGGAAGTTCAACAACGACACCGAGTGGCAGTACGGCCGCCCCGTCGGGTACACGGACCAGCCGTCGTACATCATCGAGCGGGAGTCCGACGGCCTCCGCGTCGGCGTCCTCGCCTCGTTCAACCCGCGCCCGGCTCCCGCCGACGCGTCGTCGGGCGACGTGCCCGAGAACTGGGACGAGATCGTCGAACTCGCCAAGGTGCTGACCGCCGCCGCAGGTCTCGGCTCACCCGTCGGCGTGACCGAGATCGCCCAGGCCGAGGCGGCGCTGAAGCACCTCGCCACGAAGAGTGACGAGCACCGCATCGCCGAGGCGGTCGACGCGCTCGACGATCTGCCCCGCGACTCGGTCGTCATGGTCGAGAACGAGGACACCCATCGGTGGCTGGCGTGGAAGGCCGCCGCCGGTGACTGGGACGTCATCGCCCCGCGCGGCGACGCGGTCCAGATGACCAGCGCCGAGGTCGCTGCACTCGGCACCTGGCAGCAGCTGCGTGCAGCTGCGAAGCTCGGCCAAGAGTTCATGTCCGAGGCTGAGCGGATACGTGGCGCCGTCGCAAGCAACGGTGCTGCTACGTTCTCGCCATGACTGATACGCCGTCCACGAAATCGGCCAAGAGCGCGCGCACCACAGCGCCAGGGCCTGAGGCGCGCACGGTGTTCGTCGTCTCACCAATCGGGAAGTCGGGAACCCCCGAATATCGCCGCGCAAAGCTTGTGTTGGACTTCATCATCAAGAAGGCATTTCCCAAGCCGCATTGGACTGTCGTCCGAGCGGACGACGAGGAATCGCCGGACTCCATCTCGACGCAAGTCATCCGTCGAATCCGGGAGAGCGACCTTATCGTCGCCGACCTTTCTGGCCATAACCCGAACGTCTTCTACGAACTGGCAGTGGCACACGGCTACGAGCGCCCGGTCATTCACATGATTTCCGCCGGAGAGACGATGCCGTTCGACATCGCCGACCAGCGTGCGATTTCCTACGAACTGGAAAATCCAGAATCAGTCGACGCGGCAATTACGAAGATGGCGGCCTCGCAGAGGTGGCTCGACGACAACCCTGATCTCTTGCGCACACCGCTTTCCACCTACGGCGCGTTCACCGCCATCTCCAGCACTCAACCAGGGTCCGAAAGTAACGAGGCGATCGCCGAAGCGCTGGGCGAGATCGTCCATCGACTCGGACGGCTCGAGCGCTCAACGAAGCGGAGAGAACCCGGGACATTCCGCGCTTACCCTGCTCCGAGCGTCACGAAAGCTTCCGCGCGGCCTGAACCAGTGAGTAACCTTTGGGATCTTCTCGAAATAGTAGAGAGCGAGATCCGAGCCACGAAGGAAAGTGCGGACATGGACGATCCAGGCGTCCGTGCCAGGCTCGAGAATCTGTACGGCCAGCGCGACGAAATCTCGAGTATTCTCCACGAGGACTAAGAACTGCCGCTACCCGCTACCACTCATTCAAAGCCGACATCCCCATCGGATACAAGAACGGAGGTTCAGGTGCGACGTACAGCTGCTGACGACCCTCGCGAAGACCTCGTGCCGCTCACCGTCGCAGCTCGCGCCATCCGCCGGGACGAGCGCACGCTGCGCCGGTGGGCCGCCGCCGGCCTCGAGGTGCGCGAGGTCGACGGTGCCCGGTTCACCACCCTGCGCCACGTCACCGCGTGGGCAGCGGAGCACGGCCGACGCCGCGGACGCGCGGACCGCTGACCCCCGAACGAGGGACGACGCGAATGTCCGCCCAGTGCGATACGCTATGCGTAAGCCACGAATCGGCCCGGACCTCACCAGTCCGGGCCTTTCGTGTATCTGGGGACCGGCATCGCCGCCCGAATCAGCGCGACGGCAACGCGCCCGTCCGCGACAACCAGGTCTGGCCCCACAGGGACAGGGTGCACGCAACCATCACGTGCGACCGAATGATGGCGGGTAGCTCCGATAGCGGCTGGGGCAGGTCCGGTTGGAGGAACCGGAGCAACGGCGCGCGCTCGCGCCACCTGCCCACCCACGACTTCCCCGGCCCGCCGACACGCACGAACGCCGCACCTGCCGCACACGGACACCCGCAGCCTCGCCCGCTGCACTCGGTACTGCCCTGCAGTCACGTCCGCGCTGCCGCACCGCGAACCCATCGTCACGGCGCCGAGCACGGGGAACCCTTCTGGCCGTCGAGCCCGAGCAACCCGCTGGTGACACGCGGGCCCCGGGGACCCGACGGCCGCCAACTCAGCGGGGGCGTCAACGCGGCGTGTGTGCAGCTGCGAAGGACGCCCACACTCGGGTGTCAGATTCCTCGCCCGAGGCGCACCTGCGTCCCCGCGAACTCTTTCAGTGGCCGCCGGCGGTGAGCACACCGGCGATGATCGACGGCGCAGAGCCAAGCGCTCCCGCGACCGTCGGCCACCAGAGCTTGTCTGCGAAGTCGCGCCACTGCTTCTTCGTCTGCTCATTGCCCGACATGTTCGACGCCGTGTGCAAGGCGGTCCAGAGCCGGCGTCCGGCGTCCTCGAAGTCGAACCGCTTGAACACCTGCTCGTCGGCGAGCGCGTTCTGCATCTCGCGGACGAGCCTGTAGAGGTAGTTCTTCAGATCCCAGCTGATCGTTTCGTCACCCTCGATGAGCCCCTCGACGTCACCCAGGAACTCACGGAGCTCGTCCTGGCTCTCTTCGTTGGGAACCCGCGCGTCCTGTTCGAACCAGCTGGCGAGCGAGTACAGGTGATCGAGCGTCGACGACGGGAACGCCAGGTCAGGGTTCACCGCGTTCGTCCAACCCTCGGGGTACGACATGACCATGTCAGTCCACGCCCTGAGGTACTTCCGGTAGACCGAGATCCGTCGCCCCTTCGCCTCGAGCTCATCGAGGCCGCGTCGGAGGGCGATGAGATCCTGCACAGCCTGAAGCTGGACGTCCATGCCGGCGTCGTCTTGAAGATGGCGCGCGTCCCTCGGCCACTGGTTGCCAGTCCGAGTTCCCTCCTTCGCTTCGATCAGGAAGTCGTAGAGGTTCTGAGCAGGGTTCACGCGCTGAGCGTATCCGAGTAGGCCAGCAGCGGCGGACCCAGATGATGCCGATGGAAAGCGCGGCCGCAGACCCAGCTTCCACGAGCCAGAGCAAACATCGGGAGCATGGAGTGAGCAAGCAGCCGAGGAACACGAAGCAGCGAGACCGCGACCGCGCCACCATCCGGAAGACCGGGGCCGCGTGTCACATCTGCGGACAGGCCATCGACTACTCGCTGCCACACACAGACCCGAGGTCATTCGTCGTCGACCACGTCATCCCTCTCGCCAAGGGGGGAGCCGACACCCTGGCGAACAAGAAGGCTGCACACAGGGACTGCAACAGCACCAAGCGCGCTCGACTCGTCGCACCGATCGTGCGTCGCAGCGGCTCACTCACACGCTGACTTGTACCAATCGATGTGCCGATACAAGCGGCGCGACCTGGCACAAGAGACGACACAAGACCCCAGGGGGAGGCCCCCCAGCCGGGCCCACGAGGTACCTCCGGGGATAGGCGCTCTCTCCCTCCGCCCTTTTTTCCACACTGACCGTTCCGGCTCCCTGACTGGGTTGTACCAACCCTCGGGGCTTCAACCAACGCCGAGGGGGTGGCTCGGATGGCTGATCGGAAGCTGCGCGCGGTCACCGCGGACGATGTCCCGGCTCCCCCGAAGAAGGCGAAGACCGTCTCCGAGGCGGCGAGGACGGGCACCGTCCGTGAGCTGCTGGAGGCAACCCGTGACCGGATCGCGGTCGCGGTGGAGAACCCGAACACCCCCGCCAGGGACCTCGCGGCGCTGACGAAGCGCCTGCTCGAGACCGTGCGGGAGATCGAGGCGTGGGACGCCCGGGAGGAAGCGGACGATGCCGACAGCGACGACGCCGTCCAAGACGGGTACTTCGACGCCTCGGCTGTCTGAGTACGCGAAGTCGTTCACGTTCCCGTCCGGGATCGTCCGGACGGTGTGGCCGCGGGTCGAGGCGAAGGGCCTCGAGCTGGGGCTCGGCTTCGACTGGTGGCAGAGCCAGCTCGGCACGGTGTGCCTGGGCTACGGCGTCGACGGGAAGTACGTCGCGACGGTCGGCGGGATCGGCATGTCGATCCCGCGGCAGGTCGGCAAGACGTACTTCGTGCTGGCGATGCTCGTCGTGCTCTGCATCCTCTACCCGGGGCTGCAGGTCGTGTGGACAGCGCATCACCTGAGCACGTCGACGAAGACGTTCACATCGTTGCGCGGCATCTGCCGGCGCAAGAAGGTCGCCCCGCACGTCGCCGCGCTGCGGGCGGCGAACGGTGAGCAGCAGGCGGTGTTCCGCAACGGCTCGCGGATCATGTTCGGCTCTCGCAAGATGGGCTTCGGCCGCGGCTTCGACGAGATCGACGTCGAGGTGTTCGACGAGGGCCAGATCCTCGACACGAAGTCGCTCGAGGACATGGTCGCTGCGACGAACCAGGCGCGGCACGAGCACGGCGCGCTCCTGCTGTTCATGGGCACTCCGCCGCGGTCGTCCGACCCGTCGGAGGCCTTCCGCCAGCGTCGCGACGAGGCTCACGCGGGTGAGGCGGACGACGCCATCTGGCTCGAGATCGCTGCGGACCCGGACTCGGATCCGAACGACGAGGACCAGTGGGCGGTCATGAACCCGTCCTACCCGCTGCGCACGCCGCGGGAGTCGCTGCTGCGTCTGCGGAAGAACCTGAAGGACGACGACTCGTGGAACCGTGAGGGCCGCGGGATCTGGGACCCGAAGAACGACAGCGTCGTCATCGACGAAGCGTCGTGGGGACTCATCGCCGACCCGGGGTCGATGGCGATCGAGCGGCTCACGCTCGCGATCGACGTTCCGCCGGACCGGTCGGTCGCCGCGGTGGCGCTCGCTGGCCGCCGAGCGGACGGTCTCTGGCACGTCGAACTTGACGAGCAGCGCAAGGGTGTCGACTGGGTCATCCCGTGGGTCGCCCAGGTCGCAGAGCAGAACCGTCTGCACGCCGTCGTCGTCGACGAGCTCGCCGGCCTCACCGAGAAGCGCCGCGACCGGAACTACCTGATCGGCACCGACATCGAGGTGACGCTCGCAGCAGCGGAGGGCAGGGATATGGCGATCGCCTGCGCGAAGTTCTTCGACGCCGTCATGGACCGCTCGGTCCGGCACACGGACCAGCCGCAGTCGAACGTCGCGCTGTCGGTCGCCCGCAAGCGGCCGATCCGCGCCGGCGGTTGGGCGTGGAACCGGAAGGACGGAGCGTCGGACATCACGCCGATCGTCGCCGAGACCCTCGCCCTCTGGGGCGCCCAGAACGACAACGTGAAGCGCCCGACGCGGCGCCGGACTTCGAGCAGAACGGCGGTGATCCTCTGATGGCGTTCACGAAGCTCCGGATCTGGGAACTCACCGACGACGAGAACGACGTCCTCAACGGTCTGCTCGAGCAGCTCGACGAGAAGGTGCCTCGGAACCTCTACCGCGCGAACATCTACGACGGCAAGCGCGCGACGAGGCAGGTCGGCGGGGTCATCCCGCCGCAGTACCAGGACCTCGCGCTCGTGCTCGGCTGGTGCGCGAAGGGCGTCGACGGACTCGCGCGGCGCTGCAACATCGAGCGCTTCGCGTGGACCGGCGGCGACCTGAACGCGCTCGGGATGAACGAGCTGCAGGACAGCAACTTCCTCCTCGCCGAGCTCGCACAGGCGCGCACCGACTCCCTGATCAACGGCGTCTCCTACCTGGTGACGACACGCGGCGAGCCGGGTGAGCCGAAGGTGCTCATCCAGGCCCGCGACGCCCTGAACGCCACGGGCGAGTGGAACGTGCGCTCGCGGAAGCTCGACAGCTTCGTTTCCGTGACCTCTCGCAGCAAGTCCGGGTCGAACGAGGTCACCGGGTTCGTGCTGTACCTGCCGAACATGACGATCAGCGCGGAAAAGGACAGCAGCGGCTGGTCTGTCGACCGGTCGGAGCACACGTTCGGCGTGCCGGTCGACCCGATGGTCTATCGGCCCCGCGCCGGCCGCCGCATGGGCCGGTCCCGGATCAACCGGCCCGCGATCTCGCACCAGGAAGCCGCGATCCGCTCGATGATGCGCCTCGAGGCGCACATGGACATCTACGCGATCCCGAAGATGGTCCTCCTCGGCGGCAGCGACTCGATGTTCAAGAACCAGGACGGCACCTACAAGGCGTCCTGGCAGGTCGCGATGGGACGCATCTTCGGCATCCCGGACAACACCGAGGACAAGGACGCGGAGAACCAGCGCGCCGACGTGAAGCAGTTCGCTGCTGAGTCGCCGCAGCCGCACCTCGCGCAGCTCAACGCCCTCGCGAAGCTCGAAGCACGCGAGTTCGACCTCCCCGACCAGGACTTCGCGCTCACGGACATGGCGAACCCCACGTCCGAAGGCTCCTACGTGCAGGGCCGTGACTCGCTCATCGCCGAGGCGGAGGGCGCGATGAGCGACTGGTCCGTGTCGGTGCGCCGCAGGATCGCAG
>Ga0308163_10001873_pt1 | contig 21001 bp, 21 predicted proteins | sample PhyTR1_FD_201037 | JGI IMG/M metagenome (GOLD analysis project Ga0308163, IMG submission 201037) | Phyllosphere microbial communities from UC Gill Tract Community Farm, Albany, California, United States - DLSLT.R1 | ecosystem: Host-associated > Plants > Phyllosphere > Unclassified | place: USA...
TTTTAACCAGGTACCCGGTAGTAAGTTTGCTGAAATACGCAACACCGTTTATCAAAAAACAACAACACTATGCCACGTTCGGTAAACGCAGTAGCTTCGAGAAGAAGACGGAAAAAAGTCCTTAATATGGCCAAAGGCTATTGGGGATCTAGAAGTAAAGTATTCACTGTAGCAAAAAATACGGTTGAGAAAGGTTTGCAGTATGCATACCGTGACCGTAAAGTTAAGAAAAGAGAATTCCGCGGTTTATGGATTCAACGTATCAACGCTGGAGCTCGTCAACACGGTATTTCTTACTCTCAGCTGATTGGTAAATTAGCTACTAAAAACATCGGTTTAAACCGTAAAGTATTAGCTGATTTAGCTATGAATCACCCTGAGGCTTTCAAAGCTGTGATTGATACAGTTAAATAGAAATAACTAATAACAATTGAAAAAGGCTATCTCTTACGAGGTAGCCTTTTTTGCTGCATAGGAATTCCAGCCTAAAAAAAGACCGGCTCTTCGTTTTACTGAGGGCCGGTCTTTCTGTTTGTTTATAGGATTAAGCTTTACCAGCTTTCATTTTATCTTTTTTTGCTTTTTTCTTAGCGTGGATGGCATTCAGCTTTTTCTTCTGCTCAGCGTTCAGAATATTATCCAGTTTAGCTTCTGTCTCTTTTTTTATTGCCTTTTGCTTTTCCTTATGAGCCGCTTTAGCCTCATGGCTGGATTTATGCAATGTTTCCGCTTTCTGGAATTTATCAAGCTCTACGGCATAAACTTTTTTTTTCTGATCAGCAGTCAGTGAAAGTTCTTTTTGAAGTTTCTCCGTGCTTTTTTCTGCCTTCTGCGCAGGAGTAGCTTTGTCTTTGTGTGCTGCGGTTTGTGCATAACTTGCAGTTAATCCCATTACAGCAATAGCGAGTGTCAAAAATAATTTCTTCATATTTTATTTGTCTGGATTTACCATGATCTGCCCCGGGGGGATTGACCATGGTCATTTTGTTTCTGTTGTTTCATCAATTGGAGTGTAAAACAGCTGAACGGTTTAATCTGAATATGAAATATTAATTTTTATTCATCTGTGACAGCGATTTCTGCATTTGAGACATCATATTGGTCAGGGTTTCTATAGTTGGCTCTGGCGCAGGATCAGGCAGGGTAGAGCTGATGTAGGCTTTTGCTTTCCAGATCTCCAGGATGTCATCAGCAGCAACCAGGTAAGGATCGTACATTTTGTTATCTGATACCAGTTTCAGTTCTTTATTTTCTTTAAAGCGGTTGCCGGCACGTTTATAAACCACACCTTCATTTTTGCTGACGATCACATAGGTCTCGCCGGTTTTAATATCGTTCCAGTTGTCCATATACTCACCGATGATCACACTTCCCGGCTGGATCGGCAGCATCGAGTCACCCACAATTTCAAACGCCCTGAAGGTACCCTGTTTCAGGGTGGGCAGGGGAAGCTGGAATTTCGGCAGCTCTTTGATATATTCAGGATCAGCAAATCCGTTCAGGTAACCTGCACTTGCTTTTACCGGAACCATTTCAATGTTCTCATTATCGTTGTGATCCACAGAAATACTGAGTATCCTGAGGTTAGATCCCTGGCTTTTTAACTTGGGTTTCCACTTATCATTGACTGTTTCATTGATAAACTCATCAATGGTCAGTTCAAAGTATTCTGCTATTCTTTTTAGTAAGTCGTATTTAGGTTCTGCCCTGTCTTCTTCATAGGCACCGACAAGAGATCTTTTAATCTCCATCAAATCAGCGAATTGCTGCTGTGTATGGCCTTTTTTCTTTCTTAAGTATTTGAGATTGCTGGAAATATTCGACATAAAATAAAAGATTAAAAATAATTTGTTTCTACTAAAATAGTTAGTATTATTGTACCAATAAAGTTAGTAATATTTATTCGTACTGCAAATATATATACTAATTTAATTAGTGGTAATAATTAAAGCTGAAAGCAATGAAAAAATTTGTCTACATCGTAACCGATAGAAACCGTGCCAGTTTACACGTTGGAATGAGCGCCGATTTAATCAAGACGCTTGATTTTTATAAACAGATGCCAAGCCTGTTTTTTGACAATGCCCAGCAGCTAACCCGCCTTGTTTATTTTGAGGAGTTCAAAACCGAGATCCAGGCACTGAGCCGTTTTAAGCTGATCAGCCGTTTTACCAGGATGCAGAAAGAGCGTCTCGTACGTTCGTGTAACCCGGATTGGATTGACCTTACCATTGGTCTTGACTTTGAGCATATCACCATGAACAGGCCTATACCCACTCAAGTGAAAATGCCACTGGCAATTATGTCATAGTTATACGCCTATGAGAACCACAAATAAAAAAAGGCCGGCCGGTTTTTGAGTTCCGGCTGGCCTTTATAAATGTTGAATGCGGATCTCTCTTAATTCGCGTTGTTCTCGTTTTTCTTTCTTTCCTTTTCTTCCTGACGTTGCTTTCTTCTCAGCTCCCGTTCTTCCTTACGGGTGAGTGGTACTGGCGGCAATTGTTTTGGAGCGGGTTCAGCAGCCTTTTTCTCTTCAGGTTTTACCTCTTCCTGTTTTTCCTGTGTGGCTTCTCCTTCGGTTGCCGGAGCAACATTAACTGAGTCTGTTACTACACTATCCGTAACTGCGGTATCCACAGCATAGGAAGGAGTAGGGCAGTTGATACTTCTGGTTATCGGTACAGTAGCTTTCGGGAAAGGCCCATAAGTATAACCTGTGCTCTGATCATGGTAAACCTTTTCCATGAACTTAGCGAAAATAGGCAAGGCTGTACGTGAACCTTCACCGGTTTCACCGTTTTTAAAGTGTGCTGAACGCTCATCACAGCCAACCCATACACCTGTTACCAGATCTTTGGTAATACCCATGTACCATGCATCCACATAATCTGAAGAGGTTCCGGTTTTACCACCTATCTGGTTGTTTTTCTTCCAGAGATCCCATTCCCATAGGGCCTGTGATGTTCCACCCGGCTCTTCCATTCCACCTCTGAACATGTAGAGCATCAGCCATGCAATTTCTTCTGAGAGTACACGCTTTGTTTTAGCAACAAAATCTTCAATGACGGTATTGTCCTGGTCAGTGATTTTCTCTACCAGAATAGGATCTGTTCTAACGCCTTTGTTCAGGAAAGTACCATAAGCCCGCACCATTTCGTATACAGAGACATCGTTCGGACCTAAACTCACAGATGGTACGGATTGTAAATGACTGTCAATACCGCATTCATGTGCCCATTTCACTACGTTATCCCAGCCTACTTTTTCTGTAACCTGTGCTGTTACGGTATTTACAGAACGTCCCATTGCGGTACGCAGGGACATCTCGCGGTAAGTTGTATTCCAGTCAGCATTTCTTGGCTCCCAATACTCGGTCTTGCCATTCTCTTCGTATTTGATCTTTACAGGTTTATCTGTAAAGGTATCACAAGGGCTCATGCCGCTTTCAAATGCAGCGAGGTATGCAAAAGGTTTAAACGTAGATCCGGCCTGTCTTTTTGCCTGGTTAACGTGGTCGTATTTAAAGAATTTATGATCTACGCCACCAACCCATACTTTAATCTTTCCTGTAAAGGGGTCAAGGGTCATCATTCCCGTATTCATGATCTTTCCATAGTAACGGATAGAATCGATTGTAGAGAAAAGAGTATCGCGGTCTCCTTTGTAAGAGAAGATCTTCATTTTCTTCTTCTTATTGAAATAAGCTGTGATCGAATCCGGGTTATTGGCATATTTCTTCTCCAGCATGGCATAAATGGGAAGGTTATGCATCGCCCGTCCCGGGTAATCAACTTTATGTTTTTCGGAATCCTGCCATGGATCTTCGTTGCCCCAGACATTATAAAACCTTTTCTGAATGATTCTCATCTGTTCTGCTACAGCTTCTTCGGCATATTTCTGCAGTTTGGAATCAATGGTGGTATAGATTTTCAATCCGTCTTCATACAGATCATAACGGTTGTCTTTACACCATTTTTCAAGATACTTGGATACAGCTGCCCTCAGATAAGAATCACCGTCACTGCCTTCGTCTACTCTCCCTTCTTTCAGGTCGAGGGGCAGGCTTTTGAATTCATTAAGCTGCTGATCCGTGATGTAGCCATATTTGTTCATCTGTGAAAGTGAAACGTTTCTTCTTTCGAGGGCCCGCTCAGGATAACGCACAGGGTTATACGTAGAGGTTCCTTTGAGCATCCCTACCAGCATCGCTGATTCAGGAACAGTTAATGAATCAGTCTGTTTATCAAAATAGATCCTGGCGGCTGTCTTGATACCGTAGGTGTTGTTACCAAAAGATACCGTATTGAGGTACATTGTGATAATGTCGTTTTTAGAATAATTGGATTCAAGTTTTACAGCTGTCATCCATTCCTTTAATTTGGAAACGATAGTGCGGACAACAGGAATGTGTCTTATAAAGCCCTGCGACTTATTGTACCTTGTACGGTACATGTTCTTTGCCAGCTGCTGTGTAATGGTACTTGCACCACGCTTATCACCTGTTGCAGTAGAGATCCCGCTGGATAACAGGGAGCGGAAGTCAATTCCTATATGTTTATAAAAACGTACGTCCTCTGTAGCAACCAGTGCATTGATTACACTTGGCGAAATTTGCTTGAAATCAACAGGAGTACGGTTCTCCTTATAATACCTTCCAATCAGTTTACCATCGGATGTGTAAAGTTCAGAGCCCACGCTGAGGGTAGGCATTTTGATATCGTGAATAGATGGCGAATAACCGAAGAGCCAGAGGAAATTGAGCTGCAGTGCACAAAAAAAGATGATAATACTATAGATAAATATGGATATATATCGGAGGTATTTATTATGGATCTCTTTAAACATTTGATAGGGTCAAAAAATTTTGTAAAACAGTTCTTGTGATATTCTTGTTAAACACTCAGTGCAAATTAACGCAAATAATTCACTAAAATTTTAGCCATTCTGAAATACGTTGCCTTTCATCGGCTTCAGGTTATAAAACTGCCTGTATTTAAGCAGATTAAACAAGCCTATCCTATAAATGGTTTTTAAAACACAAGGTAATGAGCAAAGATCCAAATCGCTTTTTAGCGACCCCGGGACAGAAAATTAAACTGAAAGAGTACAGCACAAATTATACCGGTGATATTGATAAGGAAGTTGGCAAAGCCACGCTGGAAGTTGTCAAAGAAAAACTAAGTAAATATCAGGAAACTTTATACGCAGAAGATGCCCATTCGGTACTGATCATTTTCCAGGCGATGGATGCGGCCGGAAAGGATAGTGCGATATCGCATGTGATGTCTGGCCTTAACCCTCAGGGTTGCCAGGTATTTAGTTTTAAAACACCGACGGCAAATGAATATGAGCATGATTTTTTATGGCGGCATTCCCTGGCCCTTCCACAGCGGGGAAGAATCGGTATCCATAACCGCTCTCACTATGAAAACGTGCTCGTTTGTAAAGTTCATCCTGAATATATCCTCAATGAGCGCATTCCGGGATACAAGGATGTGAAAAAGATCGGAAAGAGCTTTTGGAAAGCACGTTATGAGAGCATCCGTAATTTTGAGAAACACCTGGCCGAGAACGGTACAGTTATTCTCAAGTTTTTCCTCAACGTTTCCGAAGAAACCCAAAAAGAGCGTTTCCTGGACAGGATCAATGATCCTTCGAAAAACTGGAAGTTCTCGTCTGCGGATATTACTGAACGGGAATTATGGAAGGATTATATGTCGGCTTATGAAGAGGCGATTACAGAAACATCTACTGAACGGGCGCCATGGTATATTATTCCCGCAGATAAAAAATGGTATGCGCGACTGGCTATCAGTCAGATCCTGGAGCAAACCTTCAGCGAACTTAACCTTCAGTATCCGGAACTGCCGGAAGAGGAAATGGCAAAGCTGGAAGAATACAAAAAACAGCTGCTTGCAGAAGGAAAGTGATATACTGCCATTTCTTTAATATGCTCAGTGACAGATGAAATACACTTTATAACTTATTCATTTCATGTCAGATAACTTAGTTCTATTAATGGTAAGATATTTGTGACAATATAAATGTATGATGCTTTGACGGCATTTTATAATAAATTTATATAAAATAGTGTGTGTTTTGAGCCCCTTTTACCATTTGGTAGAGGGGTTTTTTATATATGTGAGTTTATTTCTTCTCCAATCCTTCCTACAGTAGCATCATCCAGTATAATATCGAGCCGGTCTGCCTTCAGGTCATGTCTGTAAAAAGGCAGGTCACCTGCTTCCAGTTCATCGTCCGGCACCTTTTCCCAGGTTTCGTTATCAGCTTCCAGGCGAATTGCTCCAAGGACACCACCATAGTATATGATTTTATACTGTCCTTCATCAGTTGGCAGAATAGTGAGCGTCAATTCATTCTGTCCAAAGCCAATTTTAATGTTAAATACGTCCATAATGCTTTAACCGCAATTGTGGTCGATTGTTTGAAGGTAATCGGCTGTGAGTGTTATTGGGGACTTTAGTACCTGATTTGTAGAGCATTAAATGATTAGTGAAAACAATATATCCTACAAAGTGTTCAGCTAGTTCATCTACCAAATGAAATTATGGAAAACAATGAAAACTCGCGTGACAGTTCAAACAACACGCAACCGACAGACGAGCATATCAAAACTTTAGAAGGCAAAGAGGCGCTCGAAAAATTAAAACATATCGCTACCAAGGCCGGAAACTGTTTCTTTTGTACAAATATCAAAACTGGCCTGCCAGTGTCAGTAAGACCTATGGCAGTGCTTGATGTAGACGATGAAGGGAATCTGTGGTTTATGAGCATGAAAGATAGTACCAAAAATGCCGAAATTGCAGCTGATCCATTTACTCACCTGTTTTTCCAGGAATCTACCAATTCGGGCTTCCTGAATATTTATGGGATTACTGAGATCAGTACCGATCAGGAAAAAATTGACGAATTGTGGAAACCCTTATTAAAAGTCTGGTTTCAGGGTGGTAAGGATGATTTTAATATCAGCCTCCTGAAAGTAGTACCTACCAATGTGTATTACTGGGACAATAAACACGGAGATATGGTTGCTTTTGCTAAAATGGCGGCTTCCGTTGTTACCGGCAAAACCATGGATGATTCTGTAGAAGGTAATCTTGATTTCTAATTATTTTATCTTTAAATCATCATCAAAGCCGGTATTTCCTTCAGGGAGTACCGGCTTTTTGATGCATTTTTATTTGGATTTGATGTATAACAAAGGTTATACAAGCATAAACGTCTATAGCAATCTACTATCATATCAATCGCTGCGGCTATGTGTTTTATAGGAAGTAATCTATTCTTATAATTGTAGGATCTATTTTGATTTCGGGGTCAGATTATGTAAAAAGATAACAGTAGGATGTAAATCTTTAGATAGCTGACATCCTATCTTTGTTATATAAAACAATAAGATGTCAGCTCCAGATCTTCAAACAATTTCTTTACCGGTATTAGGCATGTCATGTGCAGGATGCGCTTCAAGCGTCCAGTCAGTACTGGCTGCGCAGCAGGGCATAGAAACAGCTGAGGTCAATTACGCCACACAGCAGGTTAAGGTCGTGTATCAGCCCGAGATAATCCAGCCGGCAACATTCCGTCAGGCCCTGCAAGGTGCAGGATACGACCTTATTGTAGATACTGTAAATGCTGAAGAGAAACAGCAAGAGGCACAGGCAGACAGTTATACCGCGTTAAAAAAGAGAACGCTTATGGCTGCCGCACTTACCCTCCCGGTAGTGATCATCGGTATGTTTTTTATGAATATACCCTATGCGAATTACTATATGCTTGTGTTTACTACGCCGGTATTGTTTGTGTTTGGCAAAAGCTTCTTCATTAACGCGTTCAAACAGGCGCGGCATCAGAGGGCTAACATGGACAGCCTTGTAGCTTTAAGCACCGGTATATCTTATCTTTTCAGCGTATTTAATACTTTCTACCACGAATACTGGCATAGCAAAGGCATGCACTCGCATGTATATTATGAAGCAGCAGCAGTTGTGATTGTCTTCATCATGCTGGGTAAACTGCTCGAAGAGCGCGCCAAATCAAATACTTCATCAGCCATCAAAAAACTGATCGGCCTTCAGCCTAAAACGGTATTTATGATCGGACCTTCCGGCGAAGAAGAGATCGAAATATCGGCTGTAAAAACCGGCGACCTTTTAGTAGTTAAACCGGGAGACAAAGTTCCTGTGGATGGAGTATTATTCAGCGGAAGTTCTTACGTAGATGAGAGTATGATCTCCGGTGAACCGGTTGCAGTATTGAAAGAATCAGGTGATAACGTTTACGCAGGAACGATCAATCAGAAAGGAAGCTTCAGGTTCCATGCAGAAAAGGTCGGCGGTGCAACACTGCTGGCACAGATTATTAAACAGGTGCAGGAAGCGCAGGGATCAAAAGCCCCGGTACAAAAGTTAGTGGATAAAATTGCCGGTATATTTGTACCTGTTGTGCTCTTTATTGCAGTGCTTACGCTGGGCGCCTGGTTATTATTTGGCGGCGATTATAAGCTGAGTCAGGGACTGATGGCAATGGTTACAGTTCTGGTTATCGCGTGTCCCTGTGCGCTTGGACTTGCTACGCCAACAGCGGTTATGGTAGGGATGGGCAAAGGCGCAGAAAATGGGGTACTGATAAAAGATGCTGAAGCCCTGGAAACAGGCTATAAGGTAAACACAATTGTGCTGGATAAAACCGGGACACTTACAGAGGGACGTCCGACACTAACAGCGATCAGCTGGGCATCAGCTCATCAGATAAATAAAGGCCACCTTACAGGCATATTGCTTGCATTGGAACAACATTCGGAACATCCACTCGCAAATGCGGTGGTTAATTATATCAAAAAGCAATCAATAACGGCCTCAGCAGTCAGTTCATTTATAAGTACTACAGGTGCAGGAGTAGAAGCTGTCTATGAAGGCGAGAGGTATTTCGCAGGGAATGACAAATTTCTTTCCGGCCGGCAGGTTAAGCTGGCGGATGAATTTACAGGATTGGTGGATGGCTTCCATCAAAAGGCGCTGACCGTAATCTATTTCGGGAATACCAAAGAGGTAATTGCAGTAATTGCAATAGCGGATAAACTCAAAACAGGTTCAAAGGAAGCCATACAGACGCTACAAGCACAGGGTTTAGCCGTTTATATGCTTACGGGAGATAATGCTTTTACGGCTGCTGCTATTGCTGCTGAACTTGGTATCAATCAGTATCGTGCGGGGATATTGCCTTCAGAAAAAGCGGATTTTATCAAAGACCTGCAGCAAAAAGGAAGGGTGGTGGCAATGATCGGCGACGGCATCAATGACAGTCAGGCCCTCGCCCAGGCAGATCTTTCCATCGCTATGGGCAAAGGATCTGATATAGCTATGGATGTGGCTAAACTAACCTTGATTTCATCTGATCTGAGACAGGTGCCTAAAGCATTGAAATTATCCCGTGCAACCGTTAAAACCATACGCCAGAATTTGTTTTGGGCATTCATATATAACCTGATTGGCATACCTTTGGCAGCAGGTATATTATTTCCGGTAAACGGATTTTTGCTCAATCCTATGATTGCCGGGGCAGCGATGGCACTGAGTTCAGTATCTGTCGTGAGCAATAGCCTGAGATTAAAATTGATCAGGCTTTGATTGCATTTGAGTAAGAACAGAAGAAAATATGAACACATGACTTATGAAAACATTGAAATTTAAAACGAATATTAAGTGCGGAGGATGTATTGCAACAGTTACACCTCATCTGGATGCCGTAGCCGGCCTTGATTCCTGGACGGTAGATACCACAGCGCCGGAGAAAGTTTTGACAGTGTCTGGAACTGCAGATGCGCTTACTGAAGAAGTTATCAATACCTTAAAAAAGGCGGGTTACGACGCTGAACTGATCTGATTTATGCTGCTACATATAAAAAATATGGTGTGCGACCGCTGTATTCTGATCGTCAGACAACAACTGGACCAGCTTGGCCTGAGTGCAGATACCATCAGTCTTGGAAAAGTTTCAGTTTCGCCAGAGCCTGATCAGCTCAAACTTCAGGAAGTGTCTGCTGCATTGCAGGGTTTAGGGTTTGAACTGATCGACAAGGAAAAAAACCAGCTGATTGAGGAGATCAAGACTCAGGTGATTGAGATCGTACATTATTCTGACCTCAGTGCAGTACAGCAAAGCCTGATGAACCTCATCGCGCAGAAACTGAACCGGGACTACGTATATCTCAGCAGGCTGTTTTCTGATGCTGAGGGCGTCACGATTGAAAAATATATTATCCAGCAAAAGGTAGAGAAGGTGAAAGAGCTGCTTGAATATGGTGAACTGAACCTGAACGAAATCTCCTATAAAATGGGGTATAGCAGCAGTGCGCATCTTTCTACACAATTTAAGTCGGTGACAGGTATGCCGCCAAGTAAATACAAAGCACAGCCCGCTGGTGACAGGAAACCCCTGGATCAGCTGGGTTAAATTAAACTTTTAAGCGTTCCAGGCAAAGATTATTTTCTTTATCTTAATGCCCTTAAATAAATGGCTGCAGATATGGATATTGACCTGATCAGGAAACAAACAAAAGGATGTACGGATAAAATTTTCCTGAACAGTGCGGGCTCCTCACTTGTTCCGCAGAGTGTGACAGACAAAATGGTCGGCTACCTGCAAATGGAGGCATTAACAGGCGGTTATGCCCTGGCGAACCAGTACGAAACTGAAATTGAAGACCTGTATGTACAGGCAGCATTACTTTTTAACTGTGCGCCGAAAAATATAGCCTACGCCACCAGTGCCACTGATGCCTATGCAAAGGCAATTACAGCAATAAATTTTAAGGCAGGCGATGTCATCCTGACCACAGATGATGATTATATTTCCAATCAGCTGTCTTTCCTGTCCTTAAAGAACCGTTTCGGTATCAGCATTATCAGAGCTGATAACCTTCCTAACGGAGACCTTGACCTGGATACATTTGAAAAACTTGTCATCAGCCATCAGCCAAAACTGGTGGCCATTACCCATATACCTACCAATTCAGGATTGATACAACCGGCAGAAGAAATCGGCCGTATATGCAAAAAATATGATATTCTATATTTACTTGATGCCTGCCAGTCGGTAGGCCAGCGGGTAGTGGATGTTCAGAGAATCGGCTGTGATTTTATGACTGCCACAGGTAGAAAGTTTGTGCGTGGCCCCAGAGGCACAGGACTTCTGTATGTGTCTGATAAAGTATTGGATGAACAGATGGTTCCATTGATCTTTGATATGCAGGGCGCCGACTGGACAGGCAATGACGAATACAGACTGGCAAAAACAGGGAAAAGATTCGAATTCTGGGAGTCTTCAATCGCTGGCAAACTGGGATTGAAAGAGGCTTTAACATACATAAATGGTATTGGGATCTCAAATATTGAGCTGTACAATGTAAATCTGATGCAACAGTTCAGAAAGGAACTGCAAAAGGTTCCCGGACTGGATCTGCATGACCAGGGAAGCCATCTCAGCAATATTCTCACCTTTACAACCAGCAACCGTCCGCTGCAGGATACAGCTCAGTTGCTGAGGGAAAATAACGTTTACTTTTCAATGAGTTTCCGTGACTTTGCACGCATAGATTTTAATAAGAAGGACCTTGATGCTATTATTCGATTTTCAGCACATTATTTCAACACGCCGGAAGAACTTGAAAAAACTATAGCCATTTTGAATTATTAATTGTTATTGATTGACATTACAAAACATATCATGAAGGAATTCGATGCAATCATCATAGGGTCTGGCCAGGCAGGAACACCATTGGCAAGGAAATTAGCTAAAGCAGGCTGGAAAACAGCAATAATAGAAAAAAGATTGGTTGGAGGCACATGCGTTAATGACGGATGTACACCCACAAAAGCGATGGTTGCTTCTGCGAAGATGGCCTTTATGGCTGGCAGCAGCGCTGAACTGGGGATTGAAATTCCCTCCTTTAAAGTAAATTTTGAGGCGGTAATGGCCCGCAAATCAGCTATTGTGAAACATTCTCATGACGGATCTGTCAAAGGGCTTGAAGACACCAAGAACCTGACACTGGTTTACGGTGAGGCCAAATTTACCGGTGACCATACTATCCATGTGAATGGGAATGACGGAAGTTTTGAAGACTATACCGCCAAACACATTTTTATCAACACAGGCGAAAGCCCTGTAATTCCTGATATTGAAGGAATACATGATATTAAATACCTGACTTCTACAACGATCCTGGAACTGGAAGAAGTTCCGGAACATTTGCTTATAGTTGGAGGGGGCTATATAGGGCTGGAGTTCGGACAGATGTTCAGCCGTTTCGGCGCGAAAGTAACCCTGCTGGAACATGGTGACAGACTGCTCCCTAAGGAAGATACAGATGTCTGTGAAGTTGTATCAGAGTTTTTCAAGGAGGACGGTATCGACGTATCTACTGAAGTTAAAGTAGTGAAATTTGAACAGCTGGATAAGCACAAAATAAAAGTTACAGCAGACCACAATGGTAAAAAAAGTACGTATACCTGCAGTCACGTGTTACTTGCCTCAGGAAGAAAACCTCAGACAGAAGCATTAGGTCTGGAAAATACAGGCGTAAAATGTGATGAAAAAGGTCACGTACTGGTCAACGAATTTCTGGAAACCGATGTCAAAAACGTTTACGCGCTTGGCGATGTGAAAGGTGGACCGGCATTTACCCATATTTCATACAATGATTATGTAGTGGTGGCGGCGAACCTGCTTGACGATGGTAAGATGAGCATCAAAGACCGTATGATTCCATATTGCATGTTTATTGATCCTCAGCTGGGCAGAATCGGCATTACTGAAAGCCAGGCGATTGAAGCAAAACTGGATTATCTTGTGGCTAAATTACCTATGGCTCATGTGGCCAGGGCAATAGAAACCGGGCAAACGCGTGGTTTTATGAAAGCTGTAGTAGATAAAAAAACAAAACAAATACTCGGTGCAACGATCATCGGGGAACAGGGCGGAGAAATCATGTCGATCATACAAATGGCGATGATGGGAAAGATCACTTATGAAGAAATCAGGTATACAATTTTTGCCCATCCTTTATATGCAGAGTCGCTCAATAATTTATTTATGTCCATTGCCTAAATGATAAAAGCAGAAAACCTGGTCAAGAAATTTGGTTCATCCGCTGCCGTAAACAACATCAGTTTTGAGCTGAAGGAGGGAGAAAACCTCATTTTGCTGGGCACAAGCGGCTGCGGCAAGACCACCACTTTGCGGATGGTAAACAGGCTTATCGAACCAGATTCCGGGACTATCTTCCTGAATGGGAAGGACATCAGGACGCAGCAGCCTGAGGTCTTAAGGCGTGGCATAGGTTATGTTTTGCAGAACCATGGTTTATTTCCTCATTATACAGTAGCAGAAAATATCGCAATTGTGCCCAGGCTGCTGAAATGGGACAGCGAAACAATAAAAAAACGTGCAGATGAACTTTTTCAAAAGCTTAACCTCGATCCATCATTAAAAGATAAATTTCCCGCAGCACTGAGTGGCGGGCAGCAGCAGCGTGTTGGTCTTGCGCGCTCCCTTATGGTAAACCCGCCGGTATTGCTGATGGATGAACCTTTTGGTGCGCTGGATAACTTAACCAGGATCAGTATCCGCAAGGAATTCAAGGTTTTGGATGAGCTGGTAAAGAAGACTATCATCATGGTTACCCATGATGTGCAGGAAGCTTTTGAAATGGGCGACAGGATTTGCCTGATGGACAAAGGCGAAATCAAACAGATCGGCACTCCTGAGGAGCTGCTTTTTCATCCGGCAAATGATTTTGTAGCGGATTTTCTTGATGAACAGCGGCTCCAGCTGGAACTGAAATCGGTAGCCCTGAGGGAACTTTTCCCGGGTAAGGGCAATGAAAACTTAACCGTGTGGGACAAAATGGAGAGCCTGCTGCAAAATAAAAATACAGGTGATGATCAGGTAAACGAACGTGCAGCACAGCATGAACTGACGATAGGAAAACTAATGACTGCATTTTCAAGCTATAAAGACAGGTAAGAATGGATCATACACAAAGCTTCTGGCAATTTGTAGCGCAGCAATCTGATAAATTGTGGGGCCAGACCTGGGCACATATTGGCCTGACCATGATTTCCCTGATCCTGGCAATTATCATTGCCGTTCCCATAGGTATACTCATCTCGAGGAAACAAAAATTATCCGGTCTGGTACTCGGATTTGCAAGTGTACTGCAAACCATTCCCAGCATCGCTTTACTGGGTGTGATGATTCCTTTCCTGGGTATCGGACCAAAACCAGCCATTCTTGCACTGTTTCTTTATGCACTTTTACCCGTCATCAGGAATACCTATACAGGAATCAGGGAGGTCAATCCCGCTGTGGTAGATGCGGCAAGGGGAATGGGCATGAGTCAATGGCAGATACTTACTAAAGTAGAATTGCCCCTGGCTTTCCCGGTTTTAATGGCAGGCATACGTACAGCCACAGTAATAAATGTGGGGGTAGCTACTCTCGCTGCGTATATTGCTGCCGGAGGTTTGGGCGAGTTTATCTTTGGCGGAATTGCCCTGAACAATTCAAATATGATCCTGGCAGGGGCTATTCCGGCTGCTTTGCTCGCCATTGTGCTGGATTTCCTGTTGTCACTCGTTCAGAAAATCAACCTGAAAAGTGTAAGGGTAGCCTGGTTGATACTGCCCTTTATTTTTGTCTCAATGAGTTCCTTCTATTTGCTGCCTACTCAGATCGGAGGCAGGATGCTGGGTGGTTTTACCCCGGAATTTATGGGAAGGGAAGATGGTTACCTGGGTTTAAAACGTGTTTATAAATTAGGTATAGAGACAGTAGTGATCAGCGATGCGGTCATGTATAAAGCTGCGTTTGAGCATAAGCTGGATGTGATCAGCGGATACAGTACAGATGGAAGGTTAAAAGCGTATGACCTGATTACACTCAAAGATGACCGGCATATTTTTCCGCCTTATTATGCTGCTCCTGTGGTAAGAAACGATGTGCTGGCCAAATATCCGGAACTTGAACCAACACTCAATCTGCTCTGCGGATCTATCAATGATTCAATCATGACAGCCCTCAATTATAAAGTTGACCAGCTCAAACAAAGCCCGGAGAAAGTTGCAATGGATTTCATGGTTGATAAAAAGCTTTATAAACCAGCCAGGAAGGGCACTAAAGGAACCATAAGGATAGGCTCCAAGATCTTTGGTGAGCAGTACATATTGGTACAGATGTATAAAATATTGATTCTGGGCAATACAGACCTTGCTGTAGCTACAAAAACAGGTCTCGGGGGTACCAAGATATGTTTTGATGCCCTCACAAATAATCAGATTGATTTCTATCCAGAGTATACCGGAACAGGTTTCCTGGTGCTGCTAAAACCTGACATTCAAACCATGAACAGGTTAAATGGCAACAGGGATGATGTTTACCAATATGTGAGTCAGGCATTTAAACAGCAGTATGACCTGAAATGGTTAAAACCAATTGGCTTTAATAACAGTTATGCACTCATGATGAGAAAAGAACAGGCACAAAGTTTGCAGATCGAATCCATAACAGACTTAACAAAACATCTAAATCAAAAATAATATGTCACTCTGGGAGAAATACTCAGCAGTTAGGTCGCATAGCGTCCTGATATGTTCAAAACTTCAGAAAGAAGACTATGTAGTTCAGCCGGTAGTGGATGTGAGTCCGCCGAAGTGGCATTTGGGACATACGACATGGTTCTTCGAAACCTTTATCCTTATTCCCAATGCGTTTGCCTATCAGCCCTTTAACCCTGATTATAATTATGTATTTAACAGCTACTACGAAAATATCGGCGCAAGGGTAATCCGTACAGACAGGGGTAACCTGAGCAGACCAACAGTAGATGATGTATTTCATTACAGGGCGTATGTGGATGAAGCTATGCAAAAATACCTGCCAGGATTGAGCGATCCAACGGTATTGGAGCTAGTTGAGCTTGGATTGAACCATGAGCAACAGCACCAGGAATTACTGTGGTACGATATCAAATATATATTAGGGCACAATCCTTTGTTTCCTGAATACGATGCAGACAATATAGAATCTGGTCTTGTTAGTACCGCAGAGGGCTGGACTGATTTCAATGAAGGTGTCTACGAGGTTGGCTATCAGGGCGATCAGTTTCACTTTGATAACGAGTTGGGCAGGCACAAGGTTTACATTCAGAACTTCAGTATTGCTACTCAGCTGGTAAGCAATGAGGAATACCTTGCTTTTATCAAAGCTGGCGGATACCAGGATTTTAACTTATGGCATGCCGAAGCCTGGGATTGGGTAAATACAAATGACATTACTGCACCAATGTACTGGTATGAGGTAGATGGCCTTTGGCATCGTTACAGTTTATCCGGCCTTGAACCCTTGAAACCTGATGAGCCTGTTTCTCATATCAGTTATTACGAAGCAGCAGCATTTGCTCAGTGGAAGGGTATGCGATTGCCTACCGAATTTGAGTGGGAAGTTGCATCCGGCAAATTTGACTGGGGCAAATTATGGGAATGGACAGAAAGCGCTTATCTTCCCTATCCCGGTTTCTCTAAGGCTGCAGGAGCATTAGGAGAGTACAATGGTAAATTTATGGTTAACCAGAAAGTACTGCGTGGTGCATCAGTGGCAACACCTGCCGGGCACAGCAGAAATACTTACCGCAATTTTTTTCACCCCAATTTACGCTGGATGTTTAGCGGAATCAGGCTCGCAAAATAAATATGAATCAATTTCTAAATGAGGTTTTACATGATCTCAGTCAGACGCCAAAGACACTGAACTCAAAATATTTCTACGATGGGAAAGGCGACAAGCTGTTCCAGGAAATTATGGATTGCCCGGAATACTACCCTACCAATTGTGAGATGGAGATTTTCAGGGAACATACCAGAGATCTTGCAGTTACGCTGAAAAATGGCTTCAATACGTTCGACCTGGTAGAAATGGGTGCGGGCGACGCCACCAAATCCAGTTATCTGCTGAAAGAACTTGTGGATATGAAGGCCGACTTTACTTATATGCCTATAGATATTTCCTCTGCAATGATCAGCCATCTGGAACAAACACTTCCCGGACAGATTCAAGGCCTTAAAGTTGAAGGCTTGAATGGTGAGTATTTCGAAATGCTGGAAAAAGCAAATCAGATCTCAGCCAGAAAGAAAGTTGTGATGCTGCTGGGGGGTAATATAGGGAACGAGACCCCTGAGAATGCCATTGGTTTCTGCCGCAAAATCAGATCATGTTTACAGGAAGGTGATTTGGTGCTGGTTGGGTTCGACCTGAAAAAGAACCCGCGTACTATTCTGGCAGCTTATAATGATGCCGCTGGATTTACAAGGGATTTCAACCTCAACCTTTTACACCGCATAAACAATGAACTGGATGGCAATTTTGATACCGAGCAGTTCGAACATTACCCAACCTATGACCCCGCAAGCGGTGCCTGCAAAAGCTATCTGGTGAGCCGAAGTGAACAGGAAGTGTCTATTTCGGGACAAAAGTTCTTATTCAAAGAGAATGAATTCATTTTTATGGAGATCTCCCAAAAATATAGTCTGGAGGAAACCGAAACCATGGCCAGTCAGACAGGTTTTAAAACAGTTCATCATTTCCTGGACCATAAAAAATGGTTTGTTGACACCGTATGGCAGTGCATATAAAATGTGATATCCTGATTTGCGGAGCAGGGATGGCCGGTTTAAGCCTTTTATACCGGGCAATGAAAGCAGGTATATGGGAAGGCCAGCGCATCATTGTGGTTGACCGTTCTGACAAAGGAACGAACGACAAGACCTGGTCTTTCTGGAAAAAGGATGATTCCTGTTTCGAAGAACTTATCCTTCATAAATGGCATCGGCTGGTTTTCTTTTCCAATGATGGCAGCAGGGTCGCACTCAACAGCGGGGGCTACACTTATAATAGTATCAGAAGTATTGACTTCTATAACTATGTCCTTTCGTACCTCCGAACCTTCTCCAGTATATCCTTTGTTCAGTCAGACATTACATCAGTTGTATCATCAGGTGATCAATGTATATTAAATACTGCCGAACATACTTATATAGCTACTTATCTTTTTAATTCCATTTATCACCAGCCTGAACCAAGCCCAAAAGGGCAGTATTTTCTTCAGCATTTTAAAGGCGTAAAAATTAAAACACGCAATGCAATCCCCCCGCTTTCGGAAGCCTGGCTGATGGATTTCAGAACAGGACAGCAAAACGGGACTACTTTTTTTTATACCCTGCCCATGGCAGATGACGAACTGTTCGTGGAGTATACCCTTTTTTCCAAATCAGTTCTGACCATGGATGAATATGATCAGCAGATAAAGAAATATATCCGTGAAATCCTCCATATAGACCAGTATGAAGTACTGGAAAATGAATACGGGATAATCCCGATGACTGACTACCTTTTTAAAAGATTTGATGGGAATATCATTCATATCGGAACAGCTGGGGGAGATACCCGGGCGAGTACCGGTTATACCTTTACCAATACCCAGAAGACGATTGGCAAAATCCTGCTAAGTTTCCAGGCTGAGGGTCATCCCTTTTTCAAAGAGGAAAATACAGGTCTGAAACAGCAGTTGTATGATGCCACGTTACTGGATGTTTTAGCTCAAAATAAGTACAAGGGGCATCAGTTGTTCAGCGATCTCTTTAAAAAAGCTCCAGCATACAGGATTTTTGCCTTCCTGGATGGGGAAACCTCAATCTTACAGGACATATTCATCATGAAGAGCCTGAAAAAGCTGCCATTTATGCAATCATTTGCTACTGCTTTGCAGAACAGGTTTATCAGTTCCGAATAATTCATTGCTTCCTAATTAAGCATTATCATTCCGCCGTCATGTTACTGCATATATTGGTGTATCGGGAAATCCCGATGTATCTTTGGGTATGGATCAGGTTGATATATTCAAAGCATTATCAAATAAAAAACGACTCTTAATTCTGGAATGGCTTAAAGATCCGGCAGCTCATTTTCCTGATCATGAATCCCATAGTAATGAGTTTGGCATTTGCGTGGGACAGATCCAGCAGAAAGCGGGACTAACACAATCGACCGTCTCAGAATACTTGTCACTGCTTCAGCGAACCGGACTGATAGAATCTACAAGGGTAGGGCAGTGGACTTACTACAAGCGAAATGAAGCTGCTTTTGAGCGGCTGAAGGAGCTCATCAACAAAGAACTTTAACAATTAAATATATATGAATACAGATAGCCTGTTCCAGCCATTTAAGCTGAAAACATTGAATATGAAAAACAGAATAGTGATGGCACCCATGACACGTTCTTTTTCACCTGAGGGAATTCCTACTGCTGACGTTGCTGATTACTATCGCAAAAGGGCAGCAGGAGATGTAGGACTGATCCTTTCTGAAGGAACCGTAATTGATCGCCCCTCATCCTCAAATGATGCCAACATTCCTCACTTCTACGGTGATCAGGCACTAGCCGGCTGGGATAATGTGATTAAAGGTGTGCATGGCGCTGATGGACAGATGGGACCGCAGATCTGGCACATGGGCATTATGGCTAACCACCATTCCGGATGGATGCCACCTGCTGAGTTTGAAGGACCGTCGGGCTTTGTAAACCCGGGCGAGAAAAAAGGTGTAGCAATGACTGAGAAGGACATAGCAGATGCGATCCTTGCTTATGGAAAGGCTGCAGCTGATGCTAAAAGACTAGGTTTTGATTGTGTAGAAATACATGGTGCCCATGGATATCTGATCGATCAGTTTTTCTGGGATGCGCTAAACCAGCGTACTGATCAGTATGGTGGTGTGACCTTGGCTGAACGCAGCCGTTTTGGTATCGAAGTGATCAAAGAAGTTCGCAGACAGGTTGGTGAAGATTTCGCCGTGATCATACGTTTGTCGCAGTTTAAGCCCCAGGATTATAATTATAAACTGGTAAACACACCACAGGAGATGGAAGCATGGCTGAATCCGCTGGTAGATGCCGGTGTAGATATTTTACATTGTTCACAACGCCGTTTCTGGGAAGCAGAGTTTGAAGGTTCTGACTTGAATTTTGCTGGATGGGCTAAAAAACTTACCGGTGCAGCTACTATTACCGTGGGATCAGTTGGTTTAACCGGAGAATTTATGGCTGCTTTCAGGGGCGAAGCTTCACAACCAGCATCACTTGATGAATTGGTTAGAAGAATGGACAGGGGAGATTTTGATCTTGTTGCTGTTGGAAGACCTCTTTTGGCCGATGCTGACTGGGTGAAGAAAATTCAAAATGAACAGGTTGATGAATTAAAAGGCTTTACCAAAGAAGCCCTTGCTACTTTGGTTTAATGCAGTAATTTTATATCTATTATGGAATCGTCGTATCTTTTAAAATTAACTGCTGCACAACAGCAATCGCTGGCACAGCATCCTTACATCTCTACAGAACTGCTGGCTGCTGCCATTCATGAGCATGCTGCGCAGATCGGGTATATGCTTCAGGCTTATTTTCCGAAAGAAAAGGTCAGCAATGTTGCCGTTATTCCGGGCAGTATAAGTGTAGGGGAAGCTGGTGTTGCTGGCATACAGCTGGAATTTGTAAAGGAAGAATTCAATATGTGCAGTGCCATAGATTCTGTAATAAAAGATAAAATGGCTATTTCCGTAACGGTTGACAGCGTTGCAGGAGAGCTGTTATTGAAAGGGGAGAGCTGGCCTGAACTCTAGGCATCCCTCCTGTTCAAAAACCCTTATATAACAAAAAGGCCCGCTCAATTTGAGCGGGCCTTTCTGTTATATAAGGGTTTTGATTACTAGTATATAGTAAATTCTACTCTTCTGTTTTTCTGACGACCAGCTGCTGTTTTGTTTGTAGCAATTGGTTGGTTTGGTCCGTAACCTGTAGCTTCGATACGTGATGGGTTAGCACCCTGAGAAACTAAGTAAGATTTAACCGCTTCAGCTCTGTCTTTAGATAAGC
>Ga0308163_10001874_pt1 | contig 20992 bp, 24 predicted proteins | sample PhyTR1_FD_201037 | JGI IMG/M metagenome (GOLD analysis project Ga0308163, IMG submission 201037) | Phyllosphere microbial communities from UC Gill Tract Community Farm, Albany, California, United States - DLSLT.R1 | ecosystem: Host-associated > Plants > Phyllosphere > Unclassified | place: USA...
GTGCCAGTTGCTGCCATTCCATCGAGCATTGGCGTTGATGAATCAATTGCTCGCCATCGTAATAAACCCCGTCGCGGGGCGTTGCGATCAACCAGCGCTGCCGGCCCATACGCCTGACGAAGTGCTCGCTGGCACTGTGCAGGATGTCGTGAGCCGGTTCGTGCCACGCCACGTATTGCGGGCCTGGCTGATTCTGCGGGCGCTCGATGAAACGCACGAAGGCATGCAAATGGTGCGCTTCGCGCTGCACCTGCTTGATCCGCCGCTGCAACTCACTGCCGAGTTTGTCACCAGCCATCATCGCCGTGCGGTCGCCGTGGCTGACTCGCCACAGTACTTCGTACAGCAGACTCCAGCGCTGCTCGCCACGGTAGCGGGCGGCCTGTTCCAGGGTATCGAGCAATGCACGGGGAATGCGCGCTTGAAAAGGCCCCTGGCCATCGGGCACCTGCACGTCACTGGCAAACAGGTCACCCACCCCTTCCGACGCCCAGCTCACCAGACTCGGGTCGATTTCATGACTGAGCAACCAGCGCGCCTGTTGCCGCCAGGTGTCGAACAGGTCATCGCAATCGAGATTGATCATCCCCACAACCCCATCTGCTGCGGCATCGGCCGGTCGCGAAGTTGCTGATAAAGCATCTGGCTGGTGACTTCCGCCTGTTGCGGGTGGTAGTCGCTGGTGATGATGAACGGCTTGGCCTTGGCCAGCACGCAGCGCATGCGCGCCACATCTTCGTAGCGAATGCGCCGTTGCTGGCGCAATTGCACCAGACGTTCGGTGGTGCGCAGGCCAATGCCCGGAATGCGCGCGATCAGCGACGGTTCGGCGCGATTCAGGTCCAGCGGAAACACTTCGCGATTCTGCAGCGCCCAGGCCAGCTTCGGATCGATGTCCAAGGCCAGATTTCCCGGGCCCTTGAGCAACTCACCGGCACTGTAGCCATAGCTGCGCAAGAGGAAGTCGGCCTGATACAAGCGGTGTTCGCGCATCAATGGCGGCGCGGCCAACGGTACGCTTTTCGGGCTGTCGGGGATCGGGCTGAAGGCCGAATAGTAGACACGCCGCAAGCGGTAGTTGCCATACAGCGACTGGGCGCTGTGCAAAATCGTGCTGTCGTCGGTGTCATCGGCGCCGACGATCATTTGCGTACTCTGCCCGGCCGGGGCGAACTTCGCCGAACGCGGTTCGTTGAGCACCGTTTGCACGCCGGTATAGATGGTGTTCATCGCCTGCTTGATCGAACCGATCTGTTTCTCCGGCGCCAGGGTTTGCAGGCTGGCGTCGGTGGGCAATTCGATGTTCACGCTGAGGCGATCGGCGTAGCGCCCGGCCTCCTCGATCAGCACCGGATCCGCCTCGGGAATGGTCTTGAGGTGGATGTAGCCGCGAAACTCGTGCTCTTCACGCAACAGTTTCGCCACCCGCACCAGTTGCTCCATGGTGTAGTCCGCCGAGCGGATGATCCCCGAGCTGAGAAACAGCCCGCTGACACAGTTGCGCCGGTAGAAATCCAGGGTCAGCGTGACCACTTCCTCGGGGGTGAAGCGGGCGCGCGGCACATCGCTGGAGCGGCGGTTGACGCAGTACTGGCAGTCGTAAAGGCAGAAATTGGTCAGTAGCACCTTGAGCAACGAAACGCAGCGCCCGTCTGGCGTGTAGCTGTGGCAAATGCCCATGCCATCGGTCGAACCCAGCCCGCTCTTGCCCTCGGAACTGCGCTTGGGCGCACCGCTGCTGGCGCAGGAGGCGTCGTACTTGGCGGCGTCGGCGAGGATGCTGAGCTTGTCGATGAGTTGCATGGCGAAGACTCGATACTGGTTATGCATACAGTATCGAGTCTATTGGATTGGCACAAGGTGCAAAACCGGATCAAAAGATCGCAGCCTTCGGCAGCTCCTACATTAATCCGCTACAGCCGACGTTTATCAGATGTGCATATTCCCTGCAGGAGCTGCCGCAGGCTGCGATCTTTTGCTCTTCGCGTCTAAAGGCAGCTCAACCCCGAACCGCACCCCGATCTCCCTGCGCCCCAACGCCGTCAACGCCAGCGCCCGACTGTCCAGATCCTGCGTCACCCACTTGCGCTTCAATGCCGTTTGTAACAACGCCGCCCCCAGCGAGCCCCCCAGATGCGGGCGGCGCATGCTCCAGTCCAGGCACGGGCAGGCAAATTTGCGGCGCAAGGTACTCAAGTCCTGCACCTCGATGCCCAAGCCCTCGAACAATGCCGCGCCGCTGTCGCTCAAGCGATAGGCCTGCTCATCGGTTGCCACCAGCCACCCCGCCGCCAGCAAGCGGTCATGCAGCAATACCGCCAGCGTCCCGGCCATGTGGTCGTAGCAGGTGCGGGCGAATTGCAGGCGATCCGGGGTGTGCGGTTTGAAGCTCGGCGCAGCGTTCTGGCCGATCACCATCAACGCTTCCAGCGCCTGGGCCACGCGCTGATCGGCAAGGCTGTAATAACGATGGCGACCCTGCACGTGCAGACGCACCAAGGCCAGATCCTTGAGTTTGCTCAGGTGTGCGCTGGCGGTCGAGGCGCTGACTTCAGCGACGGTCGCCAGCTCGGTGCTGGTACGGGCGTGGCCGTCCATCAGCGAGCAGAGGATTTTGGTGCGCGCCGGTTCGGCGATGGCGGCGGCCACTTGCGAGACGCCGATGTCTTGATGTTCTGCGTGCATATTTCGCTCCCCGACGAATCGTCGTCGCTGCGAACTGAAGATACTCGCTTCACTTTCCCGACGACAAGGCTGTGAACCATGGACCCGATCATCGCTGCGACACAGGCCGATCCCTACCCTTACTACGCCGAATTGCGTGCTCAGGGCGGATTGACCTTTCATCGCGAATTGAAACTGTGGGTCGCCAGCAGCGCCCGGGCGGTGTGTGCGGTGTTGGCGCACGCCGATTGCCGGGTGCGCCCGGCGCAGGAGCCAGTGCCGAAAGCGATAGCCGGCGGCATGGCTGGCAAGGTGTTCGGCCAACTGATGCGGATGAACGATGGCGAGCGTCAGCGCTGTCCACGCGCTGCGGTCGAACCCGCGCTGCAGGTGTTCGATGACAGCCAGGTCCGTGCGCTGGTGGCGGCGCGATTGATTACAGCGGATGCCGACGGCTTATATAAGGCGATGTTTCGCGGCCCGGTGTGCGTGATCGCGGCGCTGCTGGGTTTCAGCCCGGCGCAGGGTCGGGCGATCAGTGAGCTGACGGCAGATTTCGTTGCTTGCCTGTCACCGCTGAGCAATGACCTGCAACTGGCGTCGGCCCATGCTGCCGCTGAGCAATTGCGCGGTTATTTCATCGAGTTGCTGGCGGAGCCACCGAGCGATTTGCTCAAAGCCATCGGCCAGCGATTTGCAGGCGATGAAGAAACCCTGATCGCCAACCTGATCGGCCTCTGTTCGCAGACGTTTGAAGCAACTGCCGGGCTGATCGGCAATGCCTTGGTGGCGCTGCGGCGCCTGCCTGAGTTGCGCGACGCCTCGATGGACGCGCTGCTGGCCGAGGTTCAGCGCTTTGATCCGTCGGTGCAGAACACCCGGCGTTTTGTCGCACAATCTTGTGAGATCGATGGCGTGCGGGTTGAGGCTGGTGAGGTGATTCTGGTGCTGCTCGCTTCCGCCAACCGCGACCCGTTATTGAATGAGCAGCCTGAGCGATTTCTGCTCGATCGCCCGAATCGGCGCAGCTTCAGTTTCGGCAGCGGGCGGCATCAGTGTCCGGGGCAAGCGCTGGCGCTGAGCATTGCCGCCGCGACTGTCAGAGAAATCCTTGATCAGGGTGTGAATCTGCAACAACTGACGTGGCATTACCGCCCATCGCTGAATGGGCGGATTCCGCTGTTCAGCGCAGTACAGCCTTAAGCGTTGTGCAGCTCGATGGTCAGGTGCGACAGCTCATGCACCGGCGCCAGCCGCTGGCGGATCGCCTCGGCCGTCACACCCGCCGCTGCCACCACACTGACAATCGCCGCCCGCGCCTGCGGGCCGACCTGCCAGACGTGCAGGTCGCTGATACGCACATCGTCCGAGGTTTCCAGCAGCTCGCGGATCTCCGCCGCCACCGGTTCGTCGGTGGTGTCGAGCAACACCGCCGCGCTGTCGCGCATCAAGTTGTAGGCCCACTTGGCGATAACGATCGCGCCGACAATGCCCATCGCCGGGTCCAGCCATACCCAGCCGAGATAACGCCCGGCCAGCAACGCGGCAATCGCCAGCACTGAGGTCAGGGCATCCGCCAACACATGGACGTAGGCCGAGCGCAGGTTGTTGTCATGATGGTGATGATGATCGTGCGTGTGATCATGATGATGACCATGGTCGTGGCCGTGATGGCCCATCAGCAGAAAGGCGCTGAGGATATTCACGCCCAGTCCGACAATCGCAATCAGCGTCGCTTCGCCAAACGCCACGGTGGCGGGTTCGAACAAACGAAAAATCGATTCGCCGGCAATGCCCAGCGACACCAGCCCCAGCACCATCGCCGAGGCGAAACCGGCCAGATCGCCGACCTTGCCAGTGCCGAAACTGTAGCGGCGGTTGTTGGCATTGCGCCGGGCGAAACCGTAGGCCGCTGCGGCAATGCTCAACGCGCCGGCATGGGTCGCCATGTGGAAACCGTCGGCCAGCAGGGCCATGGAACCGGTGATGTAACCGGCGGCGATCTCGCCGATCATCATCACGAATGTCAGCACCACCACCCACAACGTGCGGCGGGCGTTTTCATCGTGAGACGCACCGAGAAACTGGTGATCGTGGCTGAAACGTTCAGCGCTTGGGGTCAGGCTCATGATGCTCATGCTCTATTTGGAATAACGGCGGATGGCTTGCAGCAGATCTTCAGCGCCCTGGGCGCGCTGTTCGTCGCTGAGGTCGGGATGAGCCACGTGCTCGCGGGTATGAGCCTCAATGAACTGTTCCATCAAACCATTGACCGCCCCGCGAATCGCCGCCACCAGGTGCAAGGTCTTGGCACAATCGGCATCGCCCTCAAGTGCTTTCTCAACGGCCTGCACTTGCCCGGCAATGCGCCGGACGCGGTTGAGCAACTCGTCTTTGTGTTCGTGAATGTGCGACATACCTATACCCCCTACCCCTATATTGCGCGCATGGTCGCCGATGGCTTCGGCAATCGCAAGCTCGGCTTGGTCTTTAAGGGATGAACGGGATTCTGCAAGCGACTTTAATCCCCTTGCAGGAGTGAGCCTGCTCGCGATAGCGGTGTGGCTGATGACATAGATGCTGGAGGTGCCGGCCCCATCGCGAGCAGGCTCACTCCTACAGGTGTTCGGCGGTGTTGCCAGGTTCCGCGCCCGACACAAATCCCCTGCGGGAGCCAGCCTGCTGGCGATGTCGGGCTGAAAAACGCAGCATCATTTCGGCATCATCCAGCAGGCTACATCAACCGCGCCCTCGACAACCTCGAACCCTCCACCAGAAATTAAAACGCTCACCTGTGGCGAGGGAGCTTGCTCCCGCTCGGCTGCACGGCAGTCGAAAATCCGGATCCGAATCGGATCGATGGGGCTTGGGTCGCTTCGCAACCCCGCGGGAGCAAGCTCCCTCGCCACAAGGCAAGCGGCGCAAAGGAGAATTTCACATGGCCAATAAACCAGATACCCACGTCGTCGCCGCATTAGTCGCCATGGGCCTCAACGAACGGGATCGCCGCTGGGCGCAGAACGCATGCCTGGTGTTGTTTGAAAGCGAGCGAGAAACAATTGTGGCCTCGGCGTTGACCGCTCTCGGGAAACTCGATGAGCTTGAGATGGAGGCTGTGCCGCCCGCGCTGCACCGAGTGAAACGACGGTTCCCGTCACTTGAAAGGACAGTGGCTGACACGCTGGACAAGATTGCTATGGTTGCCTGAGTAAAAATGGCGAGGGGTTGATGGATCGCGGCGCGATGCCCCAAAAAGGCCTGCTGCGCAGTCTATCGGGGATAAATCCCCTCGCCACAGGTTGCATGGAAATTGATTGATCGGTGTTTACCCCCCTCAATCCTCCCGCGTCAAAACCTCCAGCAACTCAATCTCGAACACCAGATTCGAATTCGGCGGAATCTTGCCCATCGTCCGCTCGCCATACCCCAGATGCGCCGGCACCAGCAGTTTGCGCTTGCCGCCCACTTGCATGCCCATCAGCCCCTGATCCCAGCCCTTGATTACCCGACCGGTGCCGATCACGCACTGAAAAGGTTTGCCACGGCTGTGGGAAGAATCGAACTCTGTGCCGTCTTCCAGCCAACCGGTGTAATGGGTGGTGATCAGCGCGCCTTTGACGGCGGCTTTGCCCTCGCCCGTCTGGAGATCGATTATCTGCAGTTCATCATTCATGACATTCACTCTATTGTTCAGCTGGCGGCCGTTTTCCCAGAATTGTTCGTGATTGGCAACCCGCAGACGCAGATCAACGCTGTATCCGAAGTGAGTGACGAAGAATTAACATAGCCAACCGCCATTACTTCACGGATCGACTCGTCATGCTGGCAACGCCCCAATGATTCAACTGTGGATCGGCCTTGCCATTGGCGTGGTCATGCTTGCGGTGATTGTCGTGCTGGTTTTGCGCGAGCGTGATTTGCGCCGTCAGTTGGCGGAATACCGTGAGCTGCTGGCGCGCGCCGCCGAAGGCCGGAGCATCCATCAGGACAACGACGCCGAGCGCTTCAAGCGCAGTCAGTACTTTGCGCGCATCGGCACCTGGGATTGGGAAGTCGACACCGATCGGCTGTACTGGTCTGACGCGATCTACGGCATGTTCGGGTTCAAGATCGGCGAGATCACCCCGTCCTATGCGCTGTTCTGCTCCTGCGTGCATCCGGACGACCGCATACGCGTACGTGAAGGTGAACTGCGTTGCCTGGAGACCGGCGAAAACCACGATGAGGAATACCGCGTGGTCTGGCCCGACGGCACGATTCGCTGGTTGCGCGAGACCGGCAACGTGGTGCGCAACGACCACGACGCGGTGATCAAGATGATGGGCGTGGTGCGCGACATCACCGAAGAAAAGGCCTCGGCCAGTTACCTCCAACACCTCGCCCACTACGACCCGTTGACCGGCCTGCCCAATCGTCTGGTGCTGGAGGAGCGCTTGTCCGAAGCCCTGGATCAGGCGCGACAAACCAATACCCGGGTGGCGCTGGTGTTCGTCGACCTCAACGGTTTCAAAAACATCAACGACCACTACGGCCACGCCGCCGGCGACCGCGTATTGATCACCACCGCCACCCGCCTCAAACGCATCCTGCGCGCCACTGACACCGTCGCGCGCATCGGCGGCGATGAGTTCGTGGTGATCCTGCAAGGCCTGGCCCCGAGCCTCAACCTGCAGGATGAAGCGCGCAGCATCTGCCAGAAGATTTTCATCGAACTGTCCCCGCCGATCAGCATCGGCAACGACCAGCGCCACATCGGCACCAGTCTGGGGGTGGCGGTGTTTCCCGATCATGCGCCGACCATGGACCGGCTGCTGCACATTGCCGATCTGGCGATGTACGAGGCCAAGCGCAGTGGGAATAATCAGTATCGGCTGGGGGGTGGGCAGGTGTTAAGTCACGGTCGAGTGGAGTCACTCAGTCAGGAGGCAAGCCAAATACAACGCCATTGAAGGTATGGGTGCAACACTGGCAATGGGGTTTCATCTCCTGCGCCTTCAAATTCGGATTGACGACTTGCAGGCGCTTTTGCTCATCGACGTACAGGCCATTGAAGTAGCTCGATTCACCCAGTCGCACAATCTCCTGGCGATCGTCTTCATGGATGGACACCATCCAGAACACTGGTTCTGGACGATCCAGGCGCGCCACCGCCTCGCTGAAAATCTCATCCCAGTTGCCTCCGACACGAGAAAGCAGAAAGCGAAATAATGGGGTGTAATCCAGACCGTAGCGTTTGCCCCCATGCATCGAACCTCGTGAGGCTTCGCTGCGACTTTCAATCTTGCCATTACGCTCATGCCGATAGTGCGCGACCGACTCATTACGTCGAACGCCCCACGTGCGGGTGTTTTCTTTGCGATAAAGCGGTTTCTTTTCCAACGATTGCTCCAGACATCCAGTCACTCGAAACGCCCTTCGCGTTTTACCCGAATGGCGCCCGAATGCAAATCGACCGTCCATGGCCAATTGTTGCCGAAGTGCTTAACGCTCGACAGGTTGCATCTCGACGATGGTGCCGTTGGTGATCATGACCATCACGTACTTGTCGTTGATTTGCACCCACTGCGCCTGTTCGATTGGTGCTTTCAAGCCTTTCTGTTTCCAGTTTTTCAAGGCTTTGTCGCTGCGCTGATAAATGTCTGGCGCCCGGTCGTTGACCTTCAATTCACGGTCGCTGGTCGGGGACTGGACGGCAGGTTCGCTTGAGGTTTGCGCCGCTTGAACAAGTGGGCTGAGCCCGGCGATACCGGCAACGAGGGCCAGGCTGGCGATTAGGGTTTTGCTGTTCATCGGTGAACCTCCTTCAAATGTGTGATACCTGAACTCCGACTGCGGCGTCACGCAATCATTCCTTGTTTTTTGCCTGGGCTGCCCGGGGATTGTCGTTGGCAGGCAGGCCGCCTTCGCGAGCCAGCTCACTCCCACAGGATCCGGGCTCAACGCGTGCTTTTGCGCTAATATGCCGCGCAAAATCCCGCCGAGTGAACAAGGACATCACCGTGAATACCTATCTTGTCGTCAATCTGGTTTTGCTCGGTCTTTGCGCCCTCTACGCGGTGCGCGTATTCAACTCGCTGGTCGCACGCCGCAACGAAATCAAGAACGCCTTCGCGCAAGTCGAAGTCCAGCTCAAGCGTCGCTACGACCTGATCCCCAATCTGGTTGCCATTGCCAAGGGCGCTCTGGCCCACGAACGCGAAACCCTTGAAGCCGTGATCGCGGCACGCAATGCCGCGGTGGCCGTACTTGAGGCCGCGCAGGCACAACCGGGTAACTCGCAAAACATCGAACATCTGGGTCAGGCCGACAGCGCGCTCAATACCGCCGTGGATCGTCTGAATGTCACGCTGGAGGCTTATCCCGATCTCAAGGCCTCGCAGAACATGCTGCAGTTGAGTGAAGAATTGAGCAGTACTGAAAACAGAGTGAGTTTTGCCCGCCAGGCTTACAACGATGCGGTGATGACCTACAACACCCTCAAGCAGAGTTTTCCGACCGTGTTGTTAGCCCCCAGCTTCGGCCATCGCGATGATGCTGCACCGCTCAAATTTGCCGACACTCTGGCGATCAAGACGGCTCCCAACGTTTCTTTCTAACCCCCCTTGCCCACGGAAGGCCCGATGAACTTCTTCGAACAACAACGCCAGGCGAAAAACCAGACCGCGCGCCTGATCAACATGATGATCCTGTCCATTGTCATGTTGATCGGTCTGACGAGCCTGCCTTTCGTCTTCAGTGGTTTTGAGGATTATCTGAGCGGTACCGGGAGCCTGCTGGATGCCTTTATGGCGCTGGGGGTTATCGCAACAATCGTCGGCGGCATCGTGGTGATCGGCGGCCTCCTGAAATACCGGGAGTTACGGGCGGGCGGCAAAGTGGTGGCCGAGAAGCTTGGCGGGCGTTGGCTCAACGGATTTGCGATGACGCCGGGCGAGAAACGGCTGATGAACGTTGTCGAGGAAATGGCTATTGCCTCTGGCAGCGTAATGCCAGCGGTGTACCTGTTACCGGATCAAAGTATCAACGCCTTCGCCGCAGGGTTTACGCCTGAGGACGCGGTCATCGGCGTGACCCAGGGGGCAGTCACCCAGCTGACTCGCGAAGAGCTGCAAGGGGTGATTGCCCATGAGTTCAGCCACATCTTCAATGGCGATATGCGCCTGAACACACAACTCGTGGCAGTGGTACACGGCCTTCTGGTGCTAGGGCTTTCCGGCGGCCTGTTGATGGCAAGCCTGCTCAAGGGTGGAAAGCGCGACGTGCGCTTGATGCTGCTGGCGTTGTTCGCTGGCTTTTTGCTGTGTCTGGCCGGTTTCATCGGCAATCTTTTTGGCAATCTGGTCAAGGCTGGCGTGAGTCGCCAGCGCGAGTTCCTGGCCGATGCCAGTGCGGTGCAATTCACACGCAACCCTCAGGCGCTCGTCGGCGCCCTGAAAAAAATCGGCGCTCAAGGTTCGTCAATCAGCGCTGCCCGGGCCGGTGAGTACAGTCATTTGTACTTCAGCACAGGCGTCTCGACCACGCTGAGTCGCATGTTCGCTACCCATCCCGATCTGAGCGTACGTATCCGGCGGATCGATCCGCAATGGGACGGCCAGTTTACTGTGCCGTCCGCGCAGTAACCGCCAGCCCGCCTGAACGCGATGCGACAGGCGCACCCGACATCTTCCGGACATTACAATGAATTTCTTCCAGCAACAGCGCCAGGCCAAGCGCCGCTCGGTGCTGCTCGTTTTTTTGATGGGCCTCGCCGTGCTCAGCCTGATCCTCATGTCGTGCTTGCTGATGACGCTGCCGGTTTCCGACGGTGACGGCAATACGATCATGGACCTTGAGTTGAACTGGCAAATGTTCGCCACCGTTTCGCTGGTGGTGACGAGCATTGTGCTGGTCGGCGGCCTGGTCAAATACGGCGAATTGTCAGCCGGCGGCAAAGTGGTCGCACGCCGTCTGGGCGGTCGGTTGATCAATCACAGCGCGCAGACCCTCGAAGAGCAGCGCCTGGTGAATGTGGTGGAGGAAATGGCTCTGGCGTCCGGCACCGTCGTGCCTTCGGTCTATCTGCTGCCCGACTTGGGCATCAACGCATTCGCCGCAGGTTTTACCGCGCAAGACGCGGTCATCGGTGTGACGCAGGGCGCGATCACCCTGCTGTCGCGTGATGAACTGCAAGGCGTAATCGCCCACGAGTTCAGTCACATCTACAACGGTGACATGCGCTTGAACACCCGCCTGGTCGCCGTCGTCCACGGCATTCTGGTGATCGGCCTCACAGGCAGCTTCATTTTGCGTGGCATGGATGAGGTGCGTCGTTCCCCTGCCAATCGCACTCAACCGGCCATCCTCACCGTGATGTTTGGAACCGTGCTGTGCATCGTCGGGTATGGCGGGACAGTGTTCGGCAATCTGATCAAAGCGGCGGTCAGCCGGCAACGCGAATTCCTCGCCGATGCAACGGCGGTGCAGTACACCCGAGATCCACAAAGCATTGCCGGGGCGCTGAAGAAGATCGGCGGCTACGCGTTGGGCGCGAAGATCAACGCCGCGCGCGCCGCCGAGTTCAGCCATCTGTATTTCGGTTCGGGCACTTCAAGCTTTGACTTGATGTCCAGCCATCCGGATCTGAGCGAGCGAATCCGGCGTATCGACGCCGGCTGGGATGGCACGTTCGTGAAAATTGCCGCTGCGCCACAAGACTCGATGGTGGCCAGAACCGTGCTGCCGGTGTCGGATGCCTTCAGCGGCGTGCCGGACACCGCGATGTCCGTGGTGTACGACATGAACGCCGTGCAGGCATCCGTGGCCGCTATCGGTGCGCCACGCGCCGAACATCTGATCGAAGCGCGCCGGGTGCTGGAGCATATTCCACAAAAGCTCAAACTTGCGGCACGCAGTACCGACAGCGCTCAAGCGTTGGTATACGGCCTGTTGTTGTCGCGCTCCGACTCGCTGCGGGCGCTGCAATTATCTCTGCTGGAGTCGAGCCTCGACCGCACGCTGTTCAACACCCTCAACACCCTGTGCGAGCCGTTGTCACGACTCAATCCGGGCCTGCGCCTGCCGTTGCTGGATCTGCTGATTCCCAGCCTGAAACGCCTGGGCAAAAAGTCTTTTGCGAAAGTGAAGCAGAACATGAACCTGCTGATTGACGCCGATAACGAAACCGAGCTGCTGGAGTGGACACTGCTGCGCATCGTCGAACGCAATGTCGAGGGCGCGACAGCGGTTCAGTTCAAGTTCGGTTTGTTCCAGTGCGCCGAACAACTGCTGGTGCTGCTGAATGCGATGGCGCGCGCCGGTCAGCAGAATCAGCCAGTGGCGTTGCAGGCGCTGCACTTTGCCTGGGAGGGATTGCCATTCGAGCGACCGCTGGCGTTACCGGTCGAACTTGAGGATCTGCAAGGGCTCGAAGCCGCCATCAAACGCCTGCGCCACTTGATGCCCGAAGAGCGCCCCGCCCTGCTCAATGCCATGACCCGCTGTGTGATACATGACGGGGTGATCACTGTGGCGGAAGCCGAGTTGTTTCGTGCGGTGGCGGATCTGCTCGATTGCCCGCTGCCACCCTTTCTGGTCACAGAGCCCGACACGGGAACGAGCCTGAATGAGAGTGCAGGCTAAAGGGCCGGCACTTCCAGCATGGCTTTATCTGACACAACGCCTTCGCGAGCAGGCTCGCTCACACAGGTTAGGCGGTGTTTTCAGGATTGATCCGCTTTACGCATCAATGCATGCCAATAATGCAATTAACATCCAGTTACACCTGCGCCACCATCCACCGCAATAACAACCGTGCGCCGCTTCCACGTCGCGCACGTCATAAAAGCGGTGGAGTTCTTTTCTATGACAGCCTCAATCCCACATGGCGGCTCGCGGGCCGGCGCTATCTTCCGGGTCACCTCGGGCAACTTCCTCGAACAGTTCGACTTCTTTCTGTTCGGCTTCTACGCCACGCAGATCGCGGCGGTGTTCTTCCCGGCGAGCAGTGAGTTCGCCTCCCTGATGATGACGTTTGCCGTGTTCGGCGCAGGCTTTCTGATGCGTCCGCTGGGGGCGATCGTGCTCGGTGCGTACATCGATGATGTCGGTCGGCGCAAAGGGTTGATCGTCACCCTGTCGATCATGGCCAGCGGCACGATCCTGATTGTGCTGGTGCCCGGATACGAAACCATTGGTCTGTTTGCACCCGCGCTGGTGTTGGTCGGGCGGCTGTTGCAGGGCTTCTCTGCCGGTGCGGAGCTGGGCGGGGTTTCGGTGTATTTGTCCGAGATCGCCACCCCGGGCCGCAAGGGCTTCTTCACCGCCTGGCAGTCGGCCAGTCAGCAAGTGGCGATCATCGTCGCCGCTGCTTTGGGCTACGCGCTGAACGCATGGATGGCGCCGAGCGTAGTGGCCGACTGGGGCTGGCGGATTCCGTTTTTCGTCGGCTGCCTGATCGTGCCGTTCATCTTTGTGCTGCGCCGTAACCTGGCGGAAACCGAAGAATTCGCCGCACGCAAACACCGTCCGAGCATGCGCGAAGTGTTCCGCACCCTCGGCCAGAACTGGGGCGTGGTACTCGGCGGGATGCTGATGGTCGCGCTGACCACCACTGCGTTTTACCTGATCACCGTGTACGCGCCGACCTTCGGCAAAACCGTGCTGCACCTGAGCACCTCCGATGCGCTGCTGGTGACCTTGCTGGTGGGTGTGTCGAACTTCTTCTGGCTGCCGATTGGCGGTGCGTTGTCCGACCGCATCGGTCGTCGCCCGGTGCTGATTGCCATGTCGCTACTGGCCCTGGCCACTACCTATCCGGCGCTGTCGTACCTGGTGCAGGCGCCCAGCTTCAGCCACATGTTGCTGTCGCTGCTGTGGCTGTCGTTCATCTACGGCATGTACAACGGCGCGATGATTCCGGCGCTGACCGAGATCATGCCGGTGGAAGTGCGGGTGGCCGGATTCTCCCTCGCGTACAGCCTGGCGACCGCGGTTTTCGGCGGTTTCACCCCGGCGATGTCGACCTTCCTGATCCAGTACACCGGTGACAAAGCCGCGCCCGGTTACTGGATGAGCGTCGGCGCACTGTGCGCGTTGTGCGCCACGTTGTACCTGTATCGCCGCGCAGGCGGCCGTCTGCAACCGGTTGCCGCATAAGGAGCAATCACCTTGAAAAAACTGATCAATCTCAGCGCCGTCGCCCTCTTCGCTTTCAGCACCCTGGCACACGCGGAGCAACTGAACGTGATGACCTCGGGCGGCTTCACCGCCGCCTATAAAATCCTCGGTCCGAAATTCGCCGCGGCCACCGGCAACACCCTCGACACCCAACTCGGGCCGTCGATGGGCAAGGCGCCGGAGGCGATCCCCAACCGCCTGGCACGCGGCGAGCACGCCGACGTGGTGATCATGGTCGGTTACGCCCTCGATGACCTGATCAAGCAAGGCAAGGTCGACCCGGCCTCGCGGGTCGAACTGGCGGACTCCCGGATCGGCCTGGTGGTGCGTGAAGGCGCGCCGAAACCGGACATCAGCAGCGTCGACGGCCTGAAGAAAACCCTGCTCGACGCCCAGTCGGTGGCCTACTCCGACAGCGCCAGCGGCGTGTACATCGAGCAGCAGTTGTTCAAGAAACTCGGTGTCGAAGATCAGCTGAAACCTAAGGCGAAGATGGTCCCGAAAGTCCCGGTCGGTTCGGTGGTTGCCACGGGTGACTATCAACTGGGCTTCCAGCAGGTCAGCGAATTGCTGCCAGTGCCGGGAGTGAGTTTTGTCGGGAAGATTCCGGAATCGGTGCAGTCGGTGACGCGCTTCGCCGCCGGCATTCCAGTCGGCGCGCAGCATCCAAAAGAAGCCAAGGCCCTGCTCGACTACCTCGCTGCACCCGCCGCCCAGGCGGACGTGCAGGCCACCGGTCTGGACTCGGTCAAGCGTTGATCGTTGGCGGCTGGACTTTCATTTCCACCACCAGCCGCTCCAGTTCCAATGCCGCCGGGGTCAAGGTGCGACCCCGGCGCTTGATGATGCCGACACTGCGCATCACTTGCGGATCGGTCAGCGGCACCCGCGTCAGGATCGGATGATCCGGCCCCGGCATCGCCATCAGCGGCACGGCCGCCACCCCCAACCCCGCCTCCACCAGACCAATCATCGTCGTCACATGCCGCGTCTCGCAGATGCTCGAGCGCTGCGGCACCACACTGCTCAAGGCCTGATCCAACAGAAAACGATTGCCCGAGGTCTTGTCCAGCGAGATGTAATCCTGCTGATAGAACTCGTTCCAGGTCACGCTGCTGCGTCCGGCCAACGGGTGATCGCGACGGCAGGCGACCACATAGCTTTCCTGCACCAGCGGTTCGAATTCGACTTTGACCTCTTGGGTGCCCATGAAACTCAAACCGAAATCCGCCTCGCCATTGACCACTGCGCTGAGCACATCGTGGGCGCTGGAATCGAGGACTTTGACTTTGATTCGCGGGAATTGCTGGTGATAACGGGCGACCACCCGCGGCATGAAGTAGTACGCCGCCGACGGCACGCAGGCCACGGTGACGTGACCCATCCGGGTCGAAGCGACTTCGCTGATGCCCAGCAGCGCCACGTCCAGATCATCGAGCAAACGCTCGACGCTGGGCATGAAACCGCGCCCGGCCTGGGTCAGGCTGACCTTGCGCGTGGTGCGTTCGAACAGCTTCACGCCGAGGGCGTCTTCGAGCTTTTCGATGCGTCGGCTCAGGGCCGGTTGCGACAGGCGCACGGCGTCGGCGGCCTTGCGGAAACTGCCCTGCTCGACCACAGCGCGAAAGGCTTGCAGGTCGTTGAGGTCGAAGTTGATGGCCATGGCGGGACTCGCAGAGACTGATTCGCAAAGGTTATCAATGTAACCAATTGATGCGAGTTTTTACACCGTGCGTCCCGTAGAGAGTTGCCGCTGGATGGAGGCAAGGTTGCGCCGCCGGGTCCAGCCGCTGGCCAGGCGGATCAGCAGCCAGTACGGGGTAAACAGCATTTTCGTCCGCGTGGTGGCGCAATAGACGAAGGTTTCGGTGCGCAACGTGCGGACGTTCCGGGGATGTTCGATGACCTGAAAACGCAGCACCAGTTTCGCCGCGCTGGGGTCTTCCAGTGCCTTGAACGCTTGCGCGTCAGCGATGTGGCCAGTCTTCAGGTCCGGGCGCCAGAAGCGTCCGGTCAGGCCCAGGGACACCTCGGACGACGTGCGTTCAAGTAAGGTGAAAGCGTCAAACCCGAAAGGCGCGGTGTCCTGCTGCGGCGCGCCGCTGCCGAACTTGCGCAGTAGTTTTCCCGGCAGTTCGCGCAGGGACAGCAGCGCATCGACCACGCGGTCCTCGCGCATGTCCAGCGCGCAAACGGCGGCGATGATGTCTTCGGGCTGCGCACGGATCGCGCCGGATTCGTGGCACTCGTGAAACTGGAACAGCGGCAGAAAAGGCGAAGGATATTCCCACAGCAGATGATCCCTGCGCCCGATGATGCCAATGGCTTTGCAGAATGTGCGGTTCATGAAGCAGCGGTTCCGTGTGATCAGACGATTTGCACCAGGGCGCGGCACCTTTGCGGGTCGATGCGGGCATCGCCGCAAAGGTGCCGTGTAACGCCGTTCAGTCGCGGTCAGGCCTGCAAACGCTCACCGGCAATCGATGCCGGAGTGTCCGCCAGCGCGGTTTTCTCAGGTACTTCGCAGGGTGCCACAGCGGTCGTCTGGCGCAGATCAACCTTCAACGCGCCCCACGACAACCCGGCGCCGAACCCGCACAACACAACGTGCTCGGCCTGCGGCGTGCCGATTGTGGCATGGCGCGACAACACGATCGGAATCGAGGTGGAACTGGTGTTGCCGACGCCATCGATGTCCACCGGCATCTTTTCCGCCGCCACACCAATCATCCGTCGCAGGTAATTGAGCATGAACTCATTCGCCTGGTGCAGCACCAGCAAGTCCAGCGTAGCAGCACTCGAGCCTGTGGCGTCGAGCAAGGCCTTGACGGTCTGCGGGACCCGGTTCAGGGCAAAGTTCATCACCGCCGTGCCGTCCATCTGCAAGCGCTGGATGGTCGCGCAGACGTGGCTGCCCTCCTCCCGGGCGTAGGCGATGTCGGACTGCAGCGCCGCACCGCCGCTGCCATCGGCGCCGCAGATGAATTCGAACTTGCCCGCACCCGGCTCCAGCAAGGTTGCCGAAGCGGCATCACCAAAGAGCATTTTCACGTGGCGGTCGCGCTCGTCGAGGATTCGCGTGGTGACGTCGCCGGTGCACAGCAGGATCTTTTTGCAGGCCCCGGATGAAATCAGCGCGCCCGCTTGCACCAGCGCACTGATGTAGCCGGAGCAGCCAGCCGCCACATTCAGCACCAGGCAATGCTGCGGCAGGCCGAGGGCCTGCTGCACCATGAACCCGACGCCCGGCACCCACGAATCCGGAGTCTGGGTCACCACGATCAGGCCATCGATATCCGCTGCCGCAGCATGCCCTTGATCGAGCAGGTTGCGGCACGCGGCGATGATCAGGTCGGAGGTGTGCAGGGTTTTGGTTTCGCGGATCGACTGGATACCGGTGCTTTTGGCGATACGCGCGACTTCCTTGGCGCCGAACAGTTCGGCGAAGTCCTCTTCGGTCACCCGGCGCTCAGGCAACGCCGCCGTGACCGCACGGATGGCGACGCCTTCAATGGTCAGCAGGCTCATGCGGCGTCCTTGATTTTGCGGTCGATCAGATCGAACAGATCCTGCACCGTGACCACACGCTCGATCTCTTCGCCCGACACGCTCACGCCGGTTTGTTCGAAGACCAGGGCGACGATCCCGATTCGCGCCATCGAGTCCCAGTTGTCGCTGTTTTCCAGCACGGTTTCACCGCGCAGCTCGGCCAGTGGAATGAACAGGATTTCAGCGATGCTTGCGCGCATTTTTACCAGATCAACCATTTGTCATTTCCTTATAACGTGATGAGTAAACCGGTCTCACGACTGGGCGAGAACGCCGGGGTGACGCATTTTCTTGAAGCGGCTGGTGTACAGCGGGGTCTCGGCAATGGAGATCACCCGTGGCAGTTGCTCCTGCGCCAGTACGCCGCGAACGTGTTGATACAAGCGGACCTTGAACGCCTCCAGCGTTTCCGGTTCGAACAGCGTGAACCGCGCCGCAACGATCTGCCCAAGCAACGGGTTGGGCTGCGCGTAGACCACCACGTCAGAGACGTTGTCCAGGCCCATCAGCACGCTTTCCACGTGCGACGGAAACACCTTCTTGCCGCCGACATTGATCAGGTCGACTGCCCGCCCCGTGACCCGGAAGTAGCCCTCGTGTTCTTCGGCCAGGTCATGGGTGATCAGGTAGCCGTCGCTCGACAGGTCACCGTCGTTGCCCAGATAGCCGAGCATGTTGGTCGCCCCGCGCACCTGCAAAATGCCATCGACCACCCGCAGGCTGTACTTCGGATCGTCGACCTTCATCCACGCGCTGTCGCCGTCCTTGCTGCGGCACGGCAGCACGCCGATCTCCGACATCCCGTACAGCTGCTGTAATTGCACGTGCGGCATGAGGTTGGCGATACGTTGGATGGCCTCAGGCGAACTCGGTTCGGAGCCGAAGTAGATGCGCTGCAGGCTGGTGGTGTTCCACTTCTGGAAGACCCCGGTGATCGTCGCCAGATTCAGCAGCGTCGGCGACACATGCAGGGTTTGCACGTTGAACGCCTCGATACAGCGACCGACCTCTTGCGGCGAACGCTCTTGGGGCAGGATCAACGTGCCATGGGTCGCCAGCGCTTGCAGCACCGTGACCAGCCCACCGATGTGATCGAACAACAGAAACGCCAGAATCGCGCCGCAACGCTCGGCACCCAGGTAGCGCTCGAAGAACGGCGCGATGCTGTGTACCACGCCTTTGGCCGGGCCGGTCGAGCCTGAAGAAAACACAATGAAGCCGGCCTGATGCCGCGACAACAGGCCGTCTACGGTCGGCGGCACGAAACTGTTGGCGTGCTGGATAACCGCAAACTCCGGCATCCCGCCGATAACGGAAAACCGCGCGCCCGCCGCACCCGCCAATTGCGCCAGCTGCTCCTCGCCCTTGGGCACCGACAGCGCCACCACGTTGTTGTGCAGCCACAACGCGAACAACATGCAGACGCTGTTGAAGCTGTAGTTGTCGACCAGCAGCACGCACGAATCGCGGACGGACTTTGCCGCCAGCTCCGCGCCGTACGCGGTTATTTGCGCGTGCAACTGGTCATAGGTAAAACGCCCCTCATCGCTGACGATCGCCAGTGGGTTGCCGGCGCTTTTCAGATGAGCCATAAATGCTGCTACTTGCATATCCAACCCCCGTCGTTCGATCAAACGGCTTGCGCCTGAGCTTGCGCTGCAGACAACCGGTCCATGATGTAGGCGATCAGCGTGCCCAGCGTGGCAAACGGCGTGGCTGATTCGGGCAGGTCGGTGGTGTCGGCCAGACGCACGTCGACGCCCAGCTGACTGCGCAGCTTTTCCTCGACATCGACGATGATCGATACCAGGGTCAGGGAGTCGATGCTGCCGTCCACGCCGTAGAGGCGGCTGTCTTCGCCACGGGACAGATCGATCGGGGTGTTCAACAACAGATCCTGTTGCCGAACGGCTGACTCGGTCAGCGCTTTGACTAGATTGAACATTCCAACATTCCTTTATTGGCTGATGCAGGTCCCTGCGTTCACTACGCTTGAGACAATGGCTGATTGGCTTTCTGGTGATCGGCCAGCGCCGTGCGCATGTCGACGAATATCCCGCTCTTGATCCCGTAGGCATCCGGCGCGTCAATCACCGCCAGAATGTCTTTTGCACGTTGCGCCGGCGAGACCATGTAGCCGGGCGCCAGGGCCCGTTGCTGCAGCGACTTGAGGTCGGCGAAGTCGGCGGTGCGCTGGCTGAAACTCACCTGCCGCGACAGACCGGTGTCGACATTGCACAGGCCGAGCACGGCGAAGAAGACTTCCGGATTCTCCTCGGCATAAACGCCGGCCAATGCCGCCAACGCGGCTTTCGACAGGCTGTACGGCAACGTGCCCGCACGAAAGCGCACGCCGGCCATCGAGGCCGACAGCACGCAGGTCGCCGGCCGCTGTGCTGCCGACAGCATCAGGTCAAGAATGGCTTTGTTGGCCAGCACGTTGACGTTGAGCACATGCTGCAATTCGTCCAGCGAAAACTCCCCGCCACGCCCCGGCACGTTTCCGCTGACCCCGGCATTCAAGAAAACTCTGTCGACGCCCTGCTCCAGAACGCTGGCCAGGTTGTCCTTGAACAGCTCGCCCATCTCGCTCGGCCGGGAGAGATCGAACGGCCGAAAATGGAAATTCGGATGATCCATCAGGCCATAGGGCTGACGCCGCGAAGTACCGAAAACCGTGTGGCCGTTGTGCAGATGCAGTTGCGCCAGCGCCTCGCCGATGCCGCTGCTCACGCCGGTGATGAACACCCGCTGCCTGCCCTTCTCGCGGGATCCCGTGCCTGGATTGCGCTTGACCGTGTGCATCAGAATTTACCGGCGGAAAAACCGCCGTCGACCGGCATCACGGTGCCGGTGACAAACGAAGACGCATCGCTCAACAGCCACAGGATCGCAGCGGAAATCTCGCCCGGATTGGCGAAACGCTTCATCGCCGTCACCTGCAACTTGTGCTTGGTCGATTCCGGGTTGGCCTTCAGCCGTTCTTCGGAGTTCATGCCGCCCAGCGTCGGGCCGGGGCACACGGCGTTGACCCGAATCGAATGCCGTTCAGGCAAGGCTTCTTCGGCGCATTCAATCGCGCAGACCTGGGTCAGCATGTTCAGCGCCGCCTTGCTGGTGGAGTAAGCGCTTTGCCTGGCAACCCCGAGCAGACCGGCGCAGGACGAGACGTTCACAATCGAGCCGCCGGCGTGTCTGGAGATCAGGTTGGTCTCGTGCTTGAGCAACAGCAGCGGGCCCAGCAGGTTGATCTCCAGCACGCGCTTCCAGTCAGGGAAATCCATGTCGCGGATCGGCGCATGCCTGGACGTAACGCCGGCATTGTTGACGGCCAGATCAAGGCGACCGTGCTTGTCATTGATGACGCGGAACAGCTCGATCACCGAGGCCTCATCGGTGACGTCGCTTTTGATGAATGTGCAGTTTTCGCCGAGACGACTTTGCGCGGTCAAGCCATCGTCTTCGTTGCGGCCGGTGATGTAGCAGATGCAGCCGGCGTCGATCAGCTTCTGGCTGACATCGAAACCGATCCCGCGTGTGCCGCCGACAACGAGGGCGATCTTGGCGTTGAAGTTCATTTCAGGGTTTCCTCATAGTGCTGTTGTAGTTGTTCGGGCCGTCG
>Ga0308163_10001877_pt1 | contig 20981 bp, 16 predicted proteins | sample PhyTR1_FD_201037 | JGI IMG/M metagenome (GOLD analysis project Ga0308163, IMG submission 201037) | Phyllosphere microbial communities from UC Gill Tract Community Farm, Albany, California, United States - DLSLT.R1 | ecosystem: Host-associated > Plants > Phyllosphere > Unclassified | place: USA...
GCCCGTTGGCCGACTTGCTGTCGAGGATATTCTTGCCTTCGCTCTTCGGGTGCACGAGCAGGTCGCCGTAGGTCTTGCCTGGCGCTGCCGACAGCACGTAGAAGTAGCCGCTGTCGCCGACCTTGATCGCATTGATGCGCTCTTTCAGGAACGCGATGTCCTTGCTGATGTTGACGCCCACGTACAGGGCGCCGACGACCTTGCCGGCGGCGTCGCGCACCGGTTCGTACTGGGTGATGAACTGCTTGCCGAACAGCGTGGCCAGGCCGACGTAGGTGCGGCCTTCGCGCAGCGCGGCGTAGGCCGGTGCCGTCTTGTCGAGGGCGGTGCCGACGGCGCGTTCGCCGTTTTCCTTCTTGACCGAGGTGGTCACGCGCACAAAGTCGTCGCCCGTGACGGCGAACACAGTGGCGTTGGCGCCGGTGCGCTCGGTAAAGCTGTCCGGTACCGCGAAATCGAGGTTCAGCGGCTTGCCGTCCACGCTGAGCGTCGGTACCTGGCGCCCGCCGATGTCCACGGTGGTTGCTTCATCGAGCGTGTAGGCGCCGGTCAGCCCGGAACTGAAGATGCGGCCGAAACTGACGGCTTGGCTTGACACGGTCTTGTTGAAGAGCTCGACGGTGTTGGCAACACCCTTGAGTTCGCTGCTCACGCTTTGCATGGCGCGCTGTTCCAGCATGCTGGACGTGGAGAGGGTGATCGTGGCGATCAATACGGCGAGAATGACACCTGCCAGGGCGAATGTGACCACACTGATGCGGGTGCCGACATTCCAGCTGGCTAAACTATATTTTTGGTTGCTCATGATAGTTGAGGGATGATGGAAGGTATAACCCCGGATCATACGCTGCATACTTTTCTTGAGGCAATAATTAGTGACTTTTGGATGCTCCTGATGGTGCTCCGATGCAACGTTACAACGGATTGTGACGTGAATACATGGCAAGCCTGGTAACTACGCCATCATTCCATCCCGACACCCCGCAACTGGTCACGCTGCGACAGGCGCGTGTGCCTGGAACTGCAGCGCCGCCAGGTTGGCGTATACGCCGCGCAGCGCGACCAGTTCGTGGTGCGTGCCCATCTCGACGATCCTGCCGCCGTCGAGCACGACGATGCGATCGGCGCGCTGCACGGTGGCCAGGCGGTGGGCGATGATGATCGTGGTGCGCCCGATCATGGCCGCTTCGAGCGCCCGCTGGACGAGGCGCTCGGATTCTGCATCCAGCGCGCTGGTGGCTTCGTCGAGCAACAGCAGCGGCGGATTCTTCAGCAGCGCGCGCGCAATCGCGATGCGCTGGCGCTGGCCGCCGGACAAACGCACGCCGCGCTCGCCCAGGAACGAGCGGTAGCCTTCCGGCAGGCGCTCGATGAATTCGTGCGCTGCGGCCATGCGCGCTGCCGCGATCACTTCGTCGTCGGTGGCGTCGGGGCGACCGTAGCGGATGTTTTCCATCGCGTCGAGCGAAAACACGACCGTATCCTGCGGCACGATGCCGACCGCGCTGCGCAGGGTCTGCAGCGTCAGGTCGCGCACGTCGACGCCATCGAGGCGGATGCTGCCCGATTGCGGATCATAAAAGCGCAGCAGCAGCTGGAACAGCGTGGTCTTGCCGGCGCCGGACGGGCCGACGACGGCCACCGTCTCGCCGGGCTGGATCTCGAGCGCCAGGTGCGACAGTGCCGCTTCCTGCAGGCGTGACGGGTAGGCGAAGGTCACCTGGTCGAGCGTCACGCGCGCGCCGTTGGCGGTGCGCGCGGGCAGCGTGGCCGGGTGCAGCGAGTCCTGGATGTCCGAGCGCGCGCCCAGCAGTTCGAGCAGGCGCTCGGTGGCGCCGGCGGCGCGCTGGGCGTCGCCCATCACTTCCGACAGGGCGCCCACCGAACCGGCGACGATGCCGGCGTACAGGATGAACTGTCCCAGCTCGCCCCCGGTCATGGTCCCGGCAATCACGGCGTGCGCGCCCAGCCACAGCACGAACACGATCGCGCCGAAGATCAGCACGATGGCCAGCAGCGTCAATGTCGCGCGTGCGCGGATGCGGCGCATGGCCGTGGTGAACGCGCTTTCGACTTCGACGCCAAAGCGCCCGGCCTCATAGCCTTCGCGCGTGAACGCCTGCACGGTGGGCATCGCGTTGAGGATTTCACCGGCAACGGCCGAGGCATCGGCGATGCGGTCCTGCGAATCGCGCGAGAGCTTGCGCACGCGGCGGCCGAACAGCACGATCGGCAGCACGACCAGTACCAGGAGGCCCAGGATGATCGACGTCAGGCGCGGGCTCGTGATGAACAGCATCACCAGGCCACCGATGAACAGCAGCGTGTTGCGCAGTGCGAGCGAGATGCTGGTGCCCACGATCGCCTGGATCAGCGTCGTGTCGGTGGTCAGGCGCGACAGGACTTCGCCTGTGCGCGTGGTCTCGAAGAACTCGGGACTCTGGCGCACCACGTGGCGGTACACGGCGCTGCGGATATCGGCCGTCACACGCTCACCGAGCCACGAGACCATGTAGAAGCGCGCGGCCGTGGCCACTGCCAGCACGGCGGCCACGCCGAACAGCGCCAGGAAGGTCGCGTTGACGTTCTCGATGCCGCGCGCGGTGGCCGAGGCGCCGAAGCCCAGGTCGATCATCTGCTTGAAGGCTGCCGGGATGGCCAGCGTGGCGCCGGCCGCGAACAGCAGCGCGATGCCGGCCAGGATGAACTGGCGGCGGTAGGGCGCCATGAACGGCGTCAAGCCCTTGAGGGTCGAGAGGCTGCTCTTGCGGGAACTGTCTGCGTCGGGGGAGGCGGTGGAGCTGGTGGTACGCGTCGTCATCGTGTCTTCGTGGGATTCTTATAATTTCATCGGCTGCACATAGCCGGTCATCTCGAGGTAGCCGCGGCCGACGCGGCGGCCGTTCTGCTGGATCGTGACCGCGCCTTCCCAGTACACGGCGCCCGTCGAGCGGCGTGAATCGAGTTCCTGGTCGTTCTGCAGCGGCGCGATCTGCCATACCTGGTCGCCGGTGGTGATCGTGGTGGCGATCGGGTAGGTCGCCTGCGTGCGCGGGGACGTCCACAGCGTTTGCGGGGTGAACGTGATCTGCTCCGGCGCGTAATGCGTGACCTTGCCCGCCTTGTCGCGCCGGGTGGCGTGCGCCCATAGTTTACCACCTTGCTTGTCGCGGATCTGGAAAGCCATCAGCGCGCCGCCATCGTCGAGGTTGGCGCCGACCCAGTTCCAGCCCACAGCGTCGGGTTGCAGCGCTTCGCTCGACCATTCGTGATCGAGCCACGCGCTGCCGGTGACGGCCGTGGCGGCCATGCCGGCGCGGCCCACGCTGCCCGTGACGGCCAGTTGCGGCTCACTGTAGTAGTAACTGGCGTGCTGCGCGCTGGGGCCCTTGCGCGAATAGCCGCCCTGGCCCTGTGCCAGCACCGGCTGCGTGGGGCGCAGGCGCAGTTCCAGCGTCAGCTGGTTCGAGCGGATCGTCACGCGGTAGGTGCCGTCGTTGTCGCGCACCATGCGCCAGTCGTCCAGTTTCAGGTCGGTGTTGCCGGGACGGGCCCAGGCCAGGCCGAAGCCTTCACGCGCGCTGCGCTGGTCGTGCACGAGGCGCCCGACCGCGGGATCGGACAGCGCCGCGTGGCCGATCACCAGCTGGCGCGGCGTGAAGTGGCTCGGGTTGGCGCCGTCGACGCCCGTGCGGCTGCGGAAGAACGTGACCTGGAAACCCAGCGGGCGCTTGTCGGGCGTCTCGACCCAGCCGGTGACGTACCACCATTCGGTGCGAAACTCGGGGTGAGCGCCGTAGTCGCGCGGGAACGCCAGCGCCGCACCGGGCGTGACGGGGGCAAACACGGGTGGTTCAGCGCGCGCTGGCAGTGCCAGCAGCGTCAACAGCGACAGCAATAGACCCAGGATGAAACGCATTACCAATCCTCTCTGACAGCGCGCACCGGGCCGCCCGACAGGGCCTGGCGGCCCGATACGAGCGCGGTGGCGACGGACGCGGCGACCAGCACCGCGGCCACGCTGCCCAGCAATGGCCAGGGCAGGTGCAGGCCCATGGTCCAGTGAAACGACTGCGGGTTGATGACGAATACCAGAATCAGGCTGATCACCAGCCCGAGCACGAATCCGGCGACGACGCCCAGACCGGTGAGCAGGCCGCCTTCGAAGGCGAGCAGCTGCAAGACCTGGCGCCGCGTGACGCCGACGTGGCGCAGCATACCGAATTCTCGCGCCCGTGCCAAAGTCTGGGCCGAAAAACTGGCGGCGATGCCCGAGAGCCCGATGGCGATTGCGATCGCTTCCAGCAAATACGTCACGGCGAAGCTGCGGTCGAAGATCTTCAGGCTCGCCGCGCGGATGTCGCCCGGGCGCATGAAGGTGAGCGCGGCGCCGAACGGCAGCGCGCGCAAACGGGTTTCCAGCGTGGCCGCGTCGACGCCGTCAAGCGTCCACAGCGCCGCATCGGTGACAGCCCCTTCGCCCGTCAACTGGCGGTAATCGGCCAGCTGGATGACGACCGAGCCGCTCTGGTTCGCGTAGTCGCGCCAGGCGCCGGCAACGAAGAACGGCGTCTCGGCGCCGCCCAGCGGCAGGCGCAGCGTCTGGCCGACGCGCGCGCCGTACAGGTCGAGCAGCGCTTCGGAGACCCAGGCCGGGCGCGCGCCGGCGGGAATCGGGGCGCTGGCACCCACCAGATACAGCAGGCGCGCGGGATCGCGCACGTCGATGTCGCGCGCGATGACGACGACCGGCGGGCGCTCGGGCGCCAGCGACACGCGCCGCGTGCGCAGGAACTGGATCTGCTGCACGCCGGGCAGCGCGGTCAATGCCGCCTGCTGCGCCGGGTTCAGGTAACCGGTGCCGCCGGCGTCGACCGTGCGCAGATACAGGTCGGCCGGCAGGATATGCCCCATCCAGTCATCGACCGAGACCCGGAAGCTCGACACCATGATCCCCATCGCGACCATCAGGCTGAAACTGGCCAGGATGCCGCCCAGCGCAATCGAGGCCTGGCCCGGCGCATTGGCCAGGCGACCCAGCGACAGCGCCAGTACCGGCATTGGATGCCGCTTCTTTGCCAGCAGCGCTTCGAGCGCGCGGAACGTGACGGCGGCAAAGCGCGGCATCAGGCCGATCCCGCCGACCAGCAGCAGGGCGATCGCCAGGTAGCCGAACAGCGGCAGCTCGAATACGGGCGGCGCAAACGCGAACAGCGCGGCGATCGTCAGGCACGCGAGCGATGGCCACACGCGCGCCAGGCGCGACAGCGGCGCTTCGTCGGCGCCGGACTTGATCGCCACGGCCGGGCGTGCGCGCGCCGCTTCCCACGCCGGCGCCAGGCAACCGAGCAGGGCCACGCCCAGGCCCAGGCCGAAGAAGACGAGGGCCGCACCGGGCGTGAACGCCACTTGCGGGCGGATGCCGGGGAAGTAGCCGGCGCCCAGGTCGCCGCCAAAATAATGCAGCGCGGTGGCGGCCAGCGCGTAGCCGGCGCCAATCCCCAGCAGGCTGCCGGCCACGCCCAGGCTCGCGCCTTCGAGCAGCACCTGACGCAGCAACTGGCCCCGTTCGAAGCCCAGCACGCGCAGTAGCGCGAACTGGCTGCGCCGGCGCATGACCGACAGTGCCTGGGTCGAGAACACGAGGAAGGCGCCGGTGAACAGCGCGACCAGTGCCAGCACGGTCAGGTTCACGCGGTAGGCGCGGCTCATGTTTTCGGTGCGGCTTTCCTGGTCGGCGTCGTTCGGCTGACCGACCGTGAAGCGGCCCGGCCAGGTGCGCTCAAGATCGGCCGTCAGCGCGCGCTGGAAGGCAGCGCGGTCGACGCCGCTGCGCAGCTTGAGGTCCACGCGCGAGAGCTTGCCGACGCGGTCCAGGCGCCACTGCAGCGCGCCGATGTCCATCACCGCCAGGCGCTGGCCGCTGCGCGCCCGCTGCACGGGGCCGGCCACGCGCAGCGTGACGATGCCGGTGCCGGCGCGCAGGTTCAGTGTGTCGCCGCGCCGCTTGCCCAGCCAGGCTTCGGCGGCGGGCGACAGGAACAGCGCGTCGTCGGCCAGCACATCCAGCATGCGGCCTTCGCCTGGCACGCCGGTCAGGTCGGGCGAAATGTAGCCGGCGCGAAAGGCATCGATGCCGATGATGCGCAGCGGGGTGTCCTGGCCCGGGACGCCGGCCTGCACCTCGAGGATGGGCGCGGCCAGCGCGACGTCCGGGTGGCTGGCCAGGCGCGGGTACACCGCTTCATCGAACAGCAGCTCGCGCCCCTGGACCTGGATGTCCGCCTGACCCGACAGGCTCTTGACGGCGGCCGAGAATTCATTGAAGGCGGCGGCGTTGATCAGGTGGATGGCAAAGCCCATCGACACGCCGACGGCAATCGCGGCAATCGCCACCAGCGCGCGCACCGGGTGCGCACGCCACTCGCCCAGCAGCAGCCAGCGCGTGAGCCGGCTCAACCCGGGCATTCGACCGCCAGTGTGTCGGCCTGGCGGCGCGCCTTGATCCGCGCGGTGGCTTTGGTTTCATCGCTGCTGCGTGCCAGGTCTTCGTCGGCCCAGCGCGCCTGCAGGCGCAGCCTGTCGCAGCGCTTGCGCAGGGCCAGTGCGGCGCGCGCGGCACGTTCGCGCGCCACTTCGTCACGTTGCGCCTGCGCGGCGCGCGTACGGTCGATGTCCGCCAGCGCGGTGCGGGCGGCGTTCAGGCGCGTGGCCTGCACCGGTTCGGGCGCCGGGGTGGGCGGCAGCGCCAGTGGTGCGCCAGCGCAGGCTCGATCGGCGTAGCTCACGTGAATTCCCTCATGACATTTGTAGACGACACCGGCCGTGGACCACCGGCACACGGCGCAGCATGTCGCACACAAGACAAGACACCACAGGCAACGCATGGCAGGCCCCCGGTCATAGTATTTTCCCGGGATTCATGATGCCCAGCGGGTCGAGCGCGGCCTTGATGGCACGCATCATGCCAAGTTCGACCGGCGACTTGGTGCGCGCCAGTTCGTCGCGTTTCAGCGCGCCGATGCCGTGTTCGGCCGAGATCGAGCCGGCAAACGCCACCACTGCGTCGTGCACGATACGGTTGACTGCATCCTGCTCCTGCAGGAACGCTTCGTGCGCGATACCGGGCGGCGGCGCGACGTTATAGTGCAGGTTGCCATCGCCCAAGTGGCCGAACGTGACCAGCACGCAACCGGGATATGCGCGCTCGAGCGCGGCGTCGGTGTGCGCGATGAAATCCGGGATCGTCGAGACCGGCAGCGAGATATCGTGCTTGATGTTCTTGCCGGCCGCCGCCTGCGCCAGCGGGATGTGCTCGCGCAGGCGCCACAGGCCGAGCGCCTGCTGGCTGGACGCGGCCACGACGGCGTCGCGTGCGATGCCATCTTCCAGCGCGGCGCCGATGCCGGATTCCAGCAGCGCCTGTGCGTGCGCTTCGGATTCATTGCTCGACAATTCCACGAGCGCGTACTGCGGATGACGCGTGGCAAACGGGCGTGGCAGCGCGGGAAACTCCTGGGCGACCAGGTCCAGGCAGACGGCCGACATCAGCTCGAAGCCGGTGAGCGCCGCGCCGCAGCGTGCCTGCAGCAGGTTCAGCAGCGCGAGCGCCTGGCGCGGCGAGTCCAGCGCGACCAGGGCCGTCAGTATGCCGCGCGGCGCCGGAAACAGCTTCAGGACGGCCGCCGTGATGACGCCCAGCGTGCCTTCGGCGCCGATGAACAGGTCGCGCAGCGCGTAACCCGTGTTGTCCTTGCGCAGGCCGCGCAGACCATCCCACACAGCGCCCTGGGCATTGACGACTTCAAGGCCCAGGCACAGGTCGCGCGTGTTCCCGTAGCGCAGCACGGCCGTGCCGCCGGCATTCGTCGACAGGTTGCCACCAATCGTGCACGAGCCTTCGGCGGCCAGCGACAGCGGATACAGCATGCCGACTGCTGCCGCTGCGGCCTGGATATCGGCCAGGATGCAACCGGCTTCGACCGTCATGGTGCGATTGGCCGGATCGATGGCGCGGATGCGGTTCAGGCGGCGCAGCGACAGCACGATGGCGTCGCCCGACGTGTCGGGCACGCTGCCCATGACCAGGCCAGTGCGCCCGCCTTGCGGGACAATGGGGACACCGGCGCTGGCGCACAGGCGCACCACGGAGGCCACCTGACCGGTGTCCAGCGGCAGCACGACGGCGCGGGCGCGGCCACTGTAGCGGCCGCGCCAGTCGGCCAGGTAGCCCGCCATGTCGGCATCGATCGTGATGACGTGGTCGACGCCCACGAGCGAGCGAAGTTGCTGCAGGAAGGCGGCGGCCGGCTGGTCAACCATGCGGTACTTTGACCTTGTCGAGCAATTCCTTGGCCATGCGCTGGGCTTCCTTCTTGAACGGGCGCAGATACAGCAGGGCGCAGACGTAGAACACGACCACCAGCACCACTTCGCCGATGGCCATCTGGCGTGACAGCGGGTTGGTATCGGCCCAGGCCCGCACGGCGCCTTCGGCAAAATAGATCAGGATCAGCATCGACGACCACTGCAGCGTGTACAGGTCGCGCTTGATCACGCCGCGCAGCGGCAACAGCAGCGGCAGCGCTTTCAGGGCCAGCAGCCAGCTGCCCGGCTTGAGCGGCGCCACGAACGCTTCCCATGCCACCAGCCAGCCGATCAGCCAGACCAGGCTGAGCACCGCGCCGATATGAAAGACTCTGCCTTTGTTCATTATTGACCTTCGTGCAGTTTGAGCGCCGCGATCGCCAGGCGGCGACCGAGCGCGATCGACAGGGCGCGCTCGTCGTCGGTGATGGCGCGCTTGCCATCGACGCCGGCCCAGTGGGTGGCGCCGTACGGGCTGCCGCCGCTGGCGGTGTTCATCAGTTCGGGATGCGTATAGGGCAGGCCCATCACGAGCATGCCGTGGTGCAGCAGGGGGATCATCATCGACAGCAGGGTCGCCTCCTGCCCGCCGTGCAGGCTGCCGGTGGACGTGAACACCACGGCCGGCTTGCCGGCCAGCGTGCCGTTGACCCATTCGGCGGCCGTGCCGTCGAAGAAGTACTTCATGCTCGAGGCCATATTGCCAAAGCGCGTGGGTGAACCCAGCGCCAGGCCCGCGCACTCGGCCAGGTCCGCTGCCTCGACGTAGGGCGCGCCGTCGTCGGGAATCGACGGGGCAGTTGCTTCTGCCACCGACGACACGCCCGGCACGGTGCGCAGGCGCGCCTCGGCGCCGGGGACGCTGTCGACGCCCTGGGCGATCAGTTCGGCCAGTTTGCGCGTGGCGCCATGGCGGGAGTAGTACAAAACCAGGATGCTCAAAGGGATCGTGTTCATCCTTGGTATTATAGTGCGCTTTGTTGAAGTGACATGCCCGGGTTGACGCCCAATTCGTGGCCTGAATCGGGTATTTCCATGGCCATGCCGAACCAACCGCCGCAGCATCCTTCCCATGTCGTGACCGAGAGCGCCGACGGCACGCTCGAGCGCAGCCTGACCCGGGCCGAAGCCAAAGATCTGGTGCGGTTCGCGCTGCGCCGCCTGCGCGAAGAACGCCTGCCGCAGGTCGCCGGCAGCCTGACCTTCACGACCACGCTGGCGCTGGTGCCGCTGCTCACGATCGTGCTGGCCATTTTCACGATGTTCCCCGCGTTTGGCCAGGTGCGTACGATGATCGACGCCTGGTTCGTGCAGAACCTGATGCCGCCAGCAATTGCCAGCACGATCAGCGGCAACCTGACCCAGTTCGCCAGCAAGGCCAAGGGCCTGTCGGCGCTGGGCGCGGTGGCGCTGATCTTCACGACGGCGGCGACGATGAGCCTGATCGAGCGCGTCTTCAACCAGATCTGGGGCGTGCGCCAGCCCCGCCCGTGGACGCAGCGCCTGCTGGTCTACTGGGCGCTGCTGACGCTGGGCCCGATCCTGTTCGGTGCGTCGCTCAGTTTCACGTCGCAGCTGGTCGACGTCACCGGCGGCCTGGAACGCGATGCGAGCGTGCTGGCCACGCTGGCCTTCACGCTCGCGTCGATTGCCGTGACGACCGGCGGCTACACGCTGCTGTACGTGGCAGTGCCGAACCGCCACGTCGCCTGGCGCGATGCGTTCTGGGGCGCGCTGGCGGCCGCCATCGCATTCGAAGTCGCCAAGCGCGTATTCGGCCTGTTCATCCGCCAGTTTCCGACCTACGCGCTGATCTACGGCGCGCTGGCCGCGCTGCCATTGTTCCTGGTCTGGATCTATGTCACCTGGATGATCACGCTGGTCGGCGCCGTGCTTACGGCGGCGCTGCCGGTCGTCAAATACGAACGCTGGTGGTATCAGGCCGCGCCCGGCGGGGCTTTCGTCGATGCGATGTCGGTGCTGAAGGTGTTGCACGGCAGTGCGAAGCTCAGTGGCACGGCGCTCGTGTCCGGCAGCACGATTCGTCATCACACGCGCATCGGTTACGACGAACTGGCGCGCCTGCTGCACCGGATGGTGGCCGAGGGCTGGGTGGGGCGCGTGCATGACCAGGCGCCGACCAAGATCAGCTGGCGCCATACGAAGCGCGCCAGCCAGGAACACTGGGTGCTGCTGGCCGACCCGGACACGCTGCGCCTGGCGGACGTGTACCGCCTGTTCGTGTTCGACTTCGCGGTGGAAGAGGCCGTGCAGCGCGAAGAAGAGGCCAGCCCCGATACTGCCCTGTCGCTCGACACCGGCGAGCTGGCGCGCCACGTCGAAGAGGCGGTCGAAGCGGGGCTGGGCGAGACCCTGCGCGAACATTTTGGCGACGCCGGGGACGCCGACGATCCCGTCAACGACCCGATCGCCGCGCCGGTCAGCTGAACGTTCGCTCCGCCTGCGCCAGCAGCGCGCCGGATACCGCCTCGGGCGCTTCCTGCATCATCGCGTGGCCCGTCTCGACCGTGACGACGGTGGCCCGGGCGATTGCGCCGGTCAGCGCAGCGGCCTTGCGCGGCGGCGTCATCTTGTCCAGCGTGCCCTGCACGAAGACGACCGGGCAGGTGATCGACGCGGCCGCAGTCATGCCGTTGCCGTACGCATTGCACGCGGCCAGATCGATATGCAGCAAGGGTTCGCTGCTACCCGCTGCCAGCCGCTGCATCAGGTCACGCGCGGCGTCGGCAACCGACGGGTCGTTTGATGGCGCGTGCGACCAGGCCACGACCATGTCGATGGCGGATCCTGCGTCCTCCAGGGCAGTCGCAAGTAACGCGTCTGCAACCTTCATCGGGAAGGTCGCGCCCAGCAAGGCCAGGCCGGCGGCGCGCTGCGGCGCACGTTGCGCCGCTTCCAGCACGACCAGCGAACCCATGCTGTGGCCGGCCAGCAGCGCGCGTTCCACGCCCGCCGCATCCAGCAACGCCAGCAGCCAGTCAGCCAGTGCCTCGACCGAGTGCAGGGCGGGCCCGCTGCTGCGGCCATGGCCGGGCAGGTCGGGCGCCAGCACTGCAAAGCCGCGCGCGGCCAGGGCCCGGCTTTGCGGTGCCCACACGGAATGGTCATTCAGGGCGCCGTGGACCAGCACCACCGTGGGCTGCGCGGCGTCGAATGCGGTGTCGCCGGTATGGCAAAAGGCGGGATGCCCGTCGATCGTGAGTTGCATGTCTGGTAGCCTGTCTTGATGGAAGCCAGCCATCCTAGCAGCGTTGGCTGTTTGCGCAATCTGCACTGCACCATTCTGCCGCCGTGCCCGCACCATGAGGTGGCGCAATGCTGGATTTTTTAGCGGGCATAGGCTACAGTCGGCGTTATGCCTTATACAAATTTATCCAACAGCAGTATTGACCGCGCGGGGGTGGCCAGCATGAAAGTTTCGGAAATCCTGCAAGTGAAGGGCAATATCCTGTACACCGTGACGCCCGACCAGCCCCTGGTCGAGGCGGTAACCACGATGTCCGAGAACGATATCGGTTCGCTCGTCGTGATGGAATACGGCGACCTGGTGGGCATGCTGACGTTCCGCGAAGTGCTCAAGACGCTGCACGCCAACGGCGGCGCGGTGGGCGCCGGCACGGTGCGTCGTCACATGGACGACAGCCCGATTACCGTGACGCCAGAGACGGAAGTCAATGAGGTGCGCCGCATCATGCTGGAAAAGCACGCGCGCTACCTGCCGGTGATGGATGCGCGTACGTTGCTGGGCGTGATTTCGTTCTACGACGTCGCGCGCGCGGTGCTGGAAGCGCAAAGCTTTGAAAACCGCATGCTCAAGGCCTACATCCGCGACTGGCCAGCCGAGCAGAACGCGCCCGACTGACCGTGCCGAAGGTCACGCTGCCTGCGTGACCGTTTCTCCCGCCAGCCAGACCAGCAGCGCCTCGGGCGACAAGGGGCGCGAATACAGATACCCCTGGGCCAGCGGGCAACCGAGCTGGCGCAGGATCTGCGCCTGGCGCTCGTCTTCCACCCCTTCCGCGATCACCGACAGGCCCAGGTTGCGGCCCAGTTGCACCACCATCTGCGCGATGCTGCTGCCGCGCGCCGAACCGGTAATCTCGGTGACAAACGTGCGGTCGATCTTGAGCCGGTCGACCTGCAGCCGCTGCAGATGCGACAGCGACGAAAAGCCGGTGCCGAAATCATCGATTGCGATCGACACGCCGGTGCGCTTGACGTGCGCCAGCTTTTCGACCAGCGCAGCCGGTTCTTCCATCGCCATCGATTCCGTGATTTCCAGCTCGATGAATTCGGGCGGCGCGCCCGTGTCGTCGAGCGCGCGGCGCAGCATGTCGAGAAAGTGCGGGTGCCGCAGCTGCACCTGCGAAACATTGACCGACATCGTGAATGCCGTGTGGCCGGCCGCTCGCAGGCGCAGCAGTTCCATGCAGGCCTGGCGCAGCACCCATTCACCGATCTCGACGATCAGGCCCGAGTACTCGGCAATCGGGATGAAGCGGTCGGGCGGGACCAGCTGGCCGTCCTGCTGGCGCCAGCGCAGCAGCGCTTCGGCGCCAAAGGCGCGGTTGGTGGCCAGGTCGATCTGCGGCTGGTAATCCAGGAACAGTTCGCCGCGCCGGAAGCCGCTGCGCAGCGCATGCATCATGCGCACGCGCTCGCGGATCTCGACGCCCATGCCGCGCGAAAAATAACAGTGGCCGGCGCGCTGCTGCAATTTGGCGCGTTTGAGCGCGATGTCGGCATCCTTGAGCGCATCGGCGCCGCTGCCGTCGTGTTCGCGCAGGCGCACCAGGCCCAGCGTCGACGACACCTGCACGTCCTGGCCGTCGATGTGGAACGCGTCGAGAAACAGCGTCTGCAGCGCGGCCGGCTGGACGAGGGCGGCATTGCCCAGCACGCAGAAGATATCGCCGCCGATACGCCCGATACTGAGAGACGGCGCCAGACCAGGCGGCAGGCCGGGGATCAGGCGCGTGCACAGGCGCTGGGCGACGGCGGCCAGCAGCAGGTCGCCGAAGCGGTGGCCGAGCGCGTCGTTGGTTTCGGCAAAATGATCGATGTCGACCAGGGCCAGCACGGGGTCCTGGTCGGGGTCGGCACCGGGGCCGGCGGCCAACTTGGCGTCGATCAGTTCGACCATGCGGGTGCGGTTGGGCAGGCCGGTCAGCGGGTCGTGGAAGGCCGATTTGTGCAGGTCGGTGACCAGTTCGCAATTGTCGAGGCTGACAGCAACCATGCCGCAGAAGACTTTCAGCAGGCGTGTCTCGACGTCGCTGATCGCGCGTTCGAGCGGCATGCAGGCGACGAAATCGCGCCCGGCCTTGCCCGGAAAGAACAACGTGAGTATGCCGTCGTCGACCGCAAAGGTACGTCGCGCCAGCGCGCGCCCGGCGGCCTGCGCGAGCCGGGTCACCTGCGGATCGTCGTAATAGTGCGCATCGAGCGCGCAGCCTTCCAGATCGCGGCTGGCGCCACAGGCGGCCACCACGCCCAGCGGGCCGAAGGCGCTGGCGCCCGTGCCGTCGCCGAACTCGCGGGTGCACAGCACGCCATCGGCCGGTTGCCCGATCAACTTGGCGGCCTGGGCCAGGATGCCATACGCGACATCGCGCACGCCGTGCAGCGCCATCAGCTGCGCGCAGGCGGCGACGATGCATTCCATGCCGATCCGGTTCGCCTCGAGCGCGCACAGTTGTTCGTAGGAGCGGATCGCAGCGGCCACGGCCGTGTAGAGCTTGGTGCGGGTCAGTTCCGACTTGGTGCGGTAATCGTTGATGTCGTAGCCGCGGATCGCCTCCATCTCGGGCGCGTAACCGGGCTGGCCAGTGCGCAGGATGATGCGTACATCATGCAGGTTCAGCTCGTTGCGGATACGGCGCACCAGTTGTAGCCCGGCATCGGCGCGTTCCATCACGACGTCCAGCAGGATCACGGCGATATCGCGTTCCCGGCCCAGCACGGCGAAGGCCTCGGCGGCCGAGTAGGCATGCAGGAAGGCCAGCGGACGGCCCTGCATGTCGACGTTGGCCAGCGCGAACAGCGTCGTCGAATGCACGTCTGCATCGTCGTCGACCACGAGAATCCGCCACGGCGGACAGGTGGCGACGGGGCCGACGGCGACTTCGTCGGCGAAGACGAGATCATCCATCGTGTGATCATCCTGCGGTGGTCCGTACGGCGGCGTCGAAGCTGGCATGTGCTACGTCTCCAGGGATGCTTGGCATGTGTACGTCCAGTATATAGGCATTTGTAATTTGTAAAGGAAATAGCCGGTTGCACAAGGGGGAGTACAGACTGCTGGTAACTTGCTAAATATAGCCGGTTGGCAACATTTTGGCGAGGGCCATGTGCAGATTATGCGTTTCTGCTGGCTTGATCGCCTGTTAAAATGCCAGTTCGATCAAACCGCACCCCCTTCATATCCATGTCCGGCAATACATTTGGCAAGCTGTTTTCCGTCACCACCTTCGGCGAGTCGCACGGTCCTGCAATCGGTTGCGTCATCGATGGCTGCCCACCCGGCATGGCGCTGACCGAAGCCGATATCCAGCTGGATCTCGATCGCCGCAAGCCCGGCACGTCGCGCCACGTCACGCAGCGCCAGGAAGCCGACCGGGTCGAGATCCTGTCCGGCGTCTACCAGGGTGTCACGACCGGCACCCCGATCGCGCTGCTGATCCGCAACGAAGACCAGCGCAGCAAGGATTACGGCAATATCGCCGAGAGCTTCCGCCCCGGTCATGCCGACTACACCTACTGGCACAAATACGGCGTGCGTGACCCGCGCGGCGGTGGCCGTTCGTCGGCGCGCCTGACTGCCCCCGTGGTCGGCGCCGGCGCCGTCGCCAGGAAATGGCTGCGTGAACAGTACGGCACCGAGTTCATGGGCTGCATGCGCGCACTGGGCGACATCGCCGTGCCGTTCGAAGGCTGGGAACACGTGCACGCCAACCCGTTCTTCGCCGCGACGGGCGATGCCGCGCTGCTGCAGCGCATGGAAGAAGCGATGGACCAGCTGCGCCGCGACGGCGACTCGATCGGCGCGCGCATCGACGTCGTCGCACGCGGTGTGCCGGTGGGCTGGGGCCAGCCGATCTACGACAAGCTCGACGCCGACATCGCCTACGCGATGATGGGCATCAATGCCGTCAAGGGCGTCGAGATCGGCGCCGGCTTCGCTTCGGTGGCGCAGCGCGGCTCGGTCCATGGCGACGAGCTGACGCAAGAAGGTTTCGTCGGCAACCACGCCGGCGGTGTGCTGGGCGGCATCTCGACGGGGCAGGACATCACGGTGTCGCTCGCGATCAAGCCGACCTCGTCGATCCGCGTGCCGCGCCGTTCGATCGACAAGGAAGGCAATCCGGCGCTGGTGGAAACGTTCGGTCGCCACGATCCGTGCGTGGGCATCCGTGCCACGCCGATTGCCGAAGCGATGCTGGCGCTGGTGCTGATCGACCATGCGCTGATGCACCGCGCGCAGTGCGGCGACGTCCGGGTCGCCACGCCAAAACTGACCTGACCGTCAGCGGCCGGCGCCACCAGCTCAGGCGCGGGTCGCGATCGCTTCCATCTGGAGGCGCCGCTCGACGGTGCGCACCACCAGCGCGCGCATGTCGTTGAGCAGGCCGAATTCGGTCTGGCTCAGGATCACCTGCGGGTAAGTGTCGTCCCAGTCGCCATAGATGAAGCCCGCCGGCTGGCCGTGCGCGCACAGCGGAATCACGATGAAGCAGCGCGCCTGCGACAGCGATCCTTTCCACCAGTCCGGCAACTTGGCCGCGAACTTGGCGTCGTGCGCATTTTCGATGAAGATCACGCGGTCGCTGGCCAGCGCCGCGTGGAACACGTTGGCCTCGTAGGTATCGTCGAACACCAGTTCCGGCTGCAGCGTCCTGGCGTCGGCGCCCAGCGCCAGGCGCGCCGCGTAGCGCCCGTCGCGCCGGTTGCGCACGAAGGCAAACGAGCGCGCGAACGACAACCCTTCGTGCATCGTTTCGAGCGCCAGCGACATCATCTGGCCGGCCGTGGCATTCGGCCCCGCCTCGCGCATGTCGGCCACGCCACCCATCAGGATCTTGTTGCCGGCGATGCGGCTGCGCGTGGCGGCGGCCAGGCGTGCGCGTTTCTCGGCGGGCCGGGCCAGCGGCGCGATCGACAGGTCGGCCGCCGCTTCAAGGCGGGCCTGTTCGATCGATGCCAGAATGTCGGCCGGCGCGATGCCCAGCATCGGCGCGAACTGCTCGGCCAGCAAACCCACTTTGGCAGCACCGGCGGCGTCGTCGGCCCACAGTGCATCGGCAGTGCGGGTGGACATGGTGCCCAATGCGGCCAGCCAGTCATCGTGCTCGAAGCGTTCACCCCGTTCGCCCGGTTCGACGCGGCGCATGCCGGCCACCAGGTTGTCGGGCAGGCCCCAGTGGGCGGCGGTGGCGCGGCCGAGGTCTTCGAGATGCAGGCCAAGCACGTCCTGCGCGGCAGCGGTGTCGTCGCCGCCTGCCGCTGCGGCCTGGATCAGGGTCCAGCGCTCGGGCATGTAGAACGTGACCATCATCCGGCCCAGCGAATGCAGGATCGAGCACACGACGGCTTCTTCCGGATTGCGCGCCTGCGCGCCGGCGGCCAGTTGCTGCGCCACCATCCCGGCCAGCACGGCTTTTTCCATCTCGATGTGGGCGACTTCGGTGTCCGGCGTGCTGCGGCCGAGCTCCTCGATGAGTTTCAGCCCCAGCGCCAGGTGGCCGATGCTGTCCGTGCCCAGCACCAGCACCGCCTTGGAAATCGTGTTGACGTGCTGGCCGAACGCCGCGTACATGCTGCTGTTGGCCAGGCGCAGCACCTTCTGGGTCAGCACGGGGTCGGACAGGACCGTCTGCGTCATCGAGAAATCGCGCTCGTCCTCGCCGCGCATCGACGCCAGGATGGCATTGATCGCCTTGGTGAAGCCGGGCATGTCGCCCTGGCGGCGGATGCGTTCCCACAGCAGGGCGAGGGTGGCTTGCGCTTTCGCCGAGCGCGCGGTGGTGATGGGTGGAGTCATGATGAGCCTGTCCGGGTGTCGGCCGGCAGAAGAGCGGTGTAGAGGTTTTCGTTGAGGGCCGTGACGGCCACGTTGGCCGGCATTGGCTTGCCCGTCAGGTAGCCCTGGATGTAGTGGCAACCCTGTTCGTCCAGCCAGGCCAGCTGGTCTTCGGTTTCGACGCCCTCGGCCACGACCGCCAGGCTCAGGTGCCGGGCCAGGTCGAGCACGACCCGGCAGATCGCGGCATCCTTCTGCGAGCCGGGCAGGTCCTTGACGAACGCGCGGTCGATCTTGAGCACCGAAATCGGAAACCGCTTCAGATACGCCAGCGACGAGTAGCCGGTGCCGAAATCGTCGATCGCGATGCGCACCTTGCGCTCGACCATCTTGGCCATGACCGCTTCGGCATGGGCCGGATCGACCATCAGCGTGCCTTCGGTGATTTCCAGCACCAACTGGTGGCCATGCGCGCCGGACAGCGCCAGCGCTTCGTCGAGCACCGACAGGAAGCGGTCGCTGCGGAACTGGCGCGGGCTGATGTTGACCGAGATGTACAGCTCGCGCCCGGCCACTTCCTGGAACTGGCGGATCTGCATGCAGGCCGCTTTCAGCGCCCACGCGCCCAGCAGGTTGATCAGGCCGTTGTTCTCGGCAATCGGGATGAAGCGCACCGGTGGCACCATGCCCAGCGTCGGGTGCTTCCAGCGCATCAGGGTTTCGAAGCCTTCGATCACACGCGTGCGGGCGTCGACGATCGGTTGGTAGTACAGCAGGAATTCGCCTTCGCGCACGGCCTTGAACATGGCCGCCTCAAGGGAGATATCGTGTTCGGACGGGCCCTGGTCGGCCGGGCTGTAGACGACGGTGCGGCCCTTGCCGGTTTCCTTCGCACGCGACAGTGCAGCGTCGGCCAGCGTCACCAGGCGGACCTCGTCTTCGGCGTGGTCCGGGTAGATCGTCACGCCAATCGACGCGCCAAGGTAGATCGTGTGGCCGCCCGTTTCGAATGGCGACTGCAGCGTGGCCATCAGGCGCCCGGTGACGAGCTTGATCTGGGGCTCGCTGAAGGTGCCGGGCAGCACGGCGACGAATTCGTCGCCACCGACGCGCGCCAGGGTGTCGCTGTCACGCAGAACCCGGCGCAGGCGGGTGGCCGCCATCTGCAGCACGGCGTCGCCCAGCGGGTGGCCCAGGCCGTCGTTGACTTTCTTGAACCCGTCCAGGCCGATCGCCACGACCGAAAACCCCTGGCCCGAGCGGCGTGCATTCGAGATCACCATGCGGATGCGGTCGGCCAGCAGCAGGCGGTTGGGCAATTCGGTCAGCGCGTCGTGGGTGGCCATGTGGCGCAGCCGCTCTTCGGTCGCATGCTGCGCCGACATGTCGCGCCCGATCACGAGGATCTGCGCATCGTCGCCGGTGGTCAGCCGGGCGATGCGCAGTTCGAACCAGATATCCTGCTCGCCGATGCGAAAGCGCGCCTGCACCAGCGCTGCCTCGTGCGCCATGGCAGCGCCGTCCAGCGCGTGGCGCAGGGCCGCCTGGTCGACGTCGTGCACGAGCGCCACCAGCGAGCAGCCCGGCGCGTAGCCGTGAAAGCGCTGTGCGCGCGTGCCCGCAGCCCGGATCGTGCCGCTCGCGGCCACCCGGAACACGGCGTCGCCCGCGCTTTCCAGCAGGCCGTCGAGCAGGCTCGCCTGCGGCAGGTGCGCCGGCGGCGAATGGGGTGCGTCGCAGGAGGGGAGGTGCATGGTCGGTCAGGGCTCTCGTTTCGCGGCATGTCGATGCATGCCGATGTCATCTTGTTATCCGTGCCGGGCGAACAAACCAGGGACGAGTCTATCACTGAAAAATTCCGTAGTGCATCAGAATGAACAACGTACGGCGCGTTCGCTTCATGCATGACGGACAGCACGTCTACGCTGGCCATCCGCGTATTGTCGCTGATTATTGCTGAGTAGAAAATGTCTGTCCGTTAATTAAGTGCTTTAATGCAACGAGAATTCGGCGCGCAGGACACATTCATGGGCTGCGTCCAGCTATAAAGGTGATTGCGGATGCACGACGGGTAACAAGCCGTAACACGCATACGGACGGGCAGGAAGGGCGCGCCGGGGGATCGCGGCGGGCATGCCGGCAGCGTCGATGCAGAATTTTTTCGGCCCGGGCCGGGACAAACGACGTTGTGCCTGTGATAATGCTGGCTCTCAAGCTTTATTGACTCTGTCGAGCCCGCCATGAACCAAGATCCGCGCTTCCCGAACCTCTTCATCCTGAATCACCCGCTGATCCTGCACAAGCTGTCGCACATGCGCGAGCACGACACGTCGACGCGCACCTTCCGCGAACTGCTGCGCGAGATCACGCTCCTGATGGGCTACGAGATCACGCGCGACCTGCCACTGACGACGCGCCAGATCCGCACGCCGCTGGTGACGATCGATGCGCCGGTGATCGCCGGCAAGAAACTGGCCGTGGTGCCGATCCTGCGCGCCGGCATCGGCATGAGCGACGGCCTGCTGGAACTCGTGCCGTCGGCGCGCGTCGGGCATATCGGCGTGTTCCGCGATCCCGAGACGCACGAGCCGGTCGAGTACATGGTCCGCTTGCCGGACACGACCGATCGCACCTTCATCCTGTGCGATCCGATGGTCGCCACCGGCAACTCGGCGGTGCACGCGATCGACGTGCTCAAGAAGCGCGGCGTGCAGGACGAGCAGATCCTGTTCCTGGCGCTGGTGGCGGCGCCGGAAGGCATCCAGGTCGTGCAGGATGCGCACCCGAACGTCAAGGTGTATGTCGCGTCGCTCGACTCGCACCTGGACGAGCATGCCTACATCATCCCGGGCCTGGGCGATGCGGGCGACCGTATCTTTGGCACCAAGTAAGGCCGGCATGATCATGACGCAGCCGGCTGACCAGCAATTCTTTGCCCGCCTGGCCGAACTGAACGACAAGTTCGCAGCGCGCCTGCCATCCACATTCGGGCGCTTGGCGGAGTTGTCGCAGGAGCTCTCAGCGGCCGGCGCCCCCGGGTTCGACCCGGCGGGCCCGGCGGGCGAGCTGCAGGCGATGCTCCACACGCTGGCCGGCTCGGCCGCGACCTTCGGGTTCCGCGGCCTGGGGCACCACGCACGCCTTCTCGAGCAGCGCCTGCGCGTGCTGCGTGCCTTTGAAACGGCTGGCGCCAGCGAGTGGCAGGCCTGGCGGGCCGAGCTCGACGAGTACATCGCTGCCGCGCTGCGCGATCCCAAGGCACTGACCTGAAACGGCCGCCGCGCAAGGCGCGTGCGCAATTGTCGAGCCGACCGGAATTTGATCAAGCGCAAACAAATCAACGGACCTTGCCTCTATTCTTTGCTGCATACCGAATTAAAAAATTGCGCCGGCGTGTTTGTTGACAGCAGGAATCGTGGGGCTACTTACGTATTTTGTTGAACGAAAAGGGCATGCGCGAGAAATATTCGGTATAATGTGGGATCGTTGGGTTCGAGGTAGTAGTGCAGTCTGTCTGTCATTTCTTTCTTGCTTCTTCAAACGATCTAAAACGGGCGTAAGCCCAACTAACCGA
>Ga0308163_10001880_pt1 | contig 20972 bp, 22 predicted proteins | sample PhyTR1_FD_201037 | JGI IMG/M metagenome (GOLD analysis project Ga0308163, IMG submission 201037) | Phyllosphere microbial communities from UC Gill Tract Community Farm, Albany, California, United States - DLSLT.R1 | ecosystem: Host-associated > Plants > Phyllosphere > Unclassified | place: USA...
CATTTTATTCCTGCCTGCACTTCTGCTACCTGCGCTAAGCCTGCTCCCGGAGCTCAGCTCTGCGCAGGGACAACCTTCCACAATTTACCATCAGCAATGGACAGACTTTAACAAGAATGGCAAAAAGGATGTATTTGAAGATCCTTTGCAGACCGTAGAAAAACGAATCCGCAACCTCATCTCACTGATGACGCTCGAAGAAAAGACCAACCAGATGGCTACACTGTATGGCTATGGCAGGGTCTTAAAGGATGAGCTCCCCACCGCCAGCTGGAAAAATAAGATCTGGAAAGATGGTATTGCCAATATTGATGAACACCTGAACAGCCTGCCCCATCATCCCGAAGCGAGGTCTGATTGGTCTTATCCATATAGCAAACATGCCGATGCCATCAATCAGGTACAAAAATGGTTTGTTGAAGAAACAAGAATGGGTATCCCAGTTGATTTCAGCAATGAGGCTATCCATGGGTTGAACCACGACAGGGCCACACCGCTGCCAGCCCCGATCAGCATTGGCAGTACCTGGAATAAAAAAATGGTCTATCAAGCCGGACTAATGGTGGGCCGGGAAGGTAAGGCATTAGGTTACACTAATATTTATGCGCCTATTCTGGATGTGGCACGGGACCCCAGATGGGGAAGAGTTGTGGAAACCTATGGCGAGGACCCTTTCCTGGTGGCAGCATTGGGCAGCCAGATGGTTTTAGGAATACAGGACAATGGTATTGCAGCAACATTAAAGCATTTTGCCGCTTACAGTGTACCAAAAGGCGGGCGGGATGGTCACGCCCGTACCGATCCTCATATCGCACCACGCGAGCTGCATGAGATCTACCTTTATCCTTTCAGAAAAGTAATTCAGGACACCAAAGTGAAGGGTGTGATGAGCAGTTATAATGATTGGGATGGGATGCCCGTAACCGGAAGTGCCTATTTCTTGACAGAACTTCTGAGAAAGCAATATGGTTTCACAGGCTACGTCGTGTCTGACAGCGAAGCTGTAGAGTTTTTATTTACCAAACATCATGTAGTCCCGGATTACAAATCGGCGGTCAAAATGGCCATCGAAGCAGGTCTGAATGTAAAAACCAATTTTACTGCCCCTGATGATTATATCCTGCCCCTGCGGGAGCTTGTGAAAGAAGGTAAAGTCTCTATGCAAACCCTGGATTCACGTGTTGCAGATGTGTTGCGGGTGAAGTTTGAGATTGGTTTATTTGACCATCCCTATGTTAAAAACATAAAAGAGGCAGACCAGCTGGTACACACTAAAGCCGATGACGACTTTACCACCCGGCTGAACCGTGAATCTTTGGTATTGCTCAAAAATGCAAAGCCCGAAGGTGCAGCTAATGCAGTACTGCCGCTGAATAGCAAAACAATTAAAAATATTCTTGTCACTGGTCCGCTTGCAGCCGCTTCAGGATATATGGAAAGCCGTTACGGCCCATCCAACAACAAACTGATAAGTGTATTGGATGGCATACAGGGCCGCGCAGGAAACGGCATAAATGTCAGTTATGCCAAGGGATGTGAAATTGTAGATGAGAGCTGGCCTGAAAGTGAGATCATCCCTACAGCCTTAACTGCTGCAGAGCTGGCCTCAATTAATGAGGCTGTTGAGCAAGCAAAAAAGTCAGATGTGATTATTGCTGTTGTGGGCGAAGATGAAAAGAGGGTAGGCGAAAGTTTATCCAGGACCGGACTGGGATTACCGGGCAGGCAGTTTCAGCTGATACAGGCTTTACAAGCCACCGGCAAACCTGTTGTTATGGTCATGATCAACGGACAGCCGCTCACCATCAACTGGGAAAATAAATTTGTTCCTGCTATTCTGGAAGCCTGGTTCCCGGGCGCACAGGGCGGAAAAGTTATTGCAGAAGCTATTTTTGGTGATTATAATCCCGGCGGTAAGCTCCCGGTAACCTTCCCTAAAACATTGGGCCAGATAGAACTGAATTTCCCCTACAAGAAAGGTTCTCATAACGGGCAGCCCGGAGATGGGCCAAACGGATATGGTAAAACTGCTGTGGTAGGTGCGCTATACCCATTTGGTTATGGACTGAGTTATACCACATTTAAATACAGCCACCTGAAAGTATCCCCATTGGCACAGAATAACCAGGGCGATGTAGAGGTGACGCTGGATATCACAAATAGCGGAGAACTGAAAGGAGATGAAGTTGTGCAGTTATATATCCAGGATGTGGTTAGTTCAGTAACAACCTATACATCCGTTTTGCGTGGGTTTGAGCGGGTACAGCTGGCAGCAGGAGAAACGAAACAGCTGAAATTTATGCTGCATCCCGATGACCTGGCAATACTTGACAAAGACATGAACTGGACCGTGGAACCTGGCGTTTTTAAGGTGATGGTAGGCTCTTCCTCAGAAGATATCCGCTTAACAGAAGAATTTAAAATTAAAGCTGAGCAGAATTGATGGGTTTAAAAATTAACTGGCAGGCCATTATCATATTTTTGGTTGCATGCAGTGCTTTGCCATTTGGCGGCGTAGCTCAGGAACAGATCAGCCCTTACCTGATCGGACAGAATGCATGGGAAAAGAAGTCGATTTTCAGGGTCAAAGACCAAATTGCCGCAGTGCAGTATCAGGCGATCCGTATTGGTGGAAATACCTACGAAAAAGCTGATTTCTTTAGTCAGTCGGCTCTTGAACTGATCGATTTTGCACGTACTGCCGGTGCGGAGCCGATCGTGCAGATACCGCGACAACTGAAGGATGGCGATCAGGCGTTCCAGGCTGTAAAATGGTTAAATGGTACGATGAAAAAACGGATCCGCTTCTGGAGCATTGGCAATGAGCCTGATCACAAGAATCAGCGTGCCACAGATGAAGAAGTGCGCGACTATTTTATGAAGATCAGCGCCCAGATCAAACGATACGACCCGCAGGCCGTAGTTATGGGTTTTGATTTGTCCTCCTACAAAATACCGATTCTTGAACGCCTGCTCGGCGGAGACCTTGATGTGACGGGTAAGGTACCCGGCAAAGATTATTATTACCTGGATAAAGTTACCTTTCACAGTTATAAGTTCAGGGATATTGCAGGGCTTGAGGCCAATGTTAAAGACCTGAAGGCACGTTTGGCTGTGCTTAATGAAAAACGGCCCGCAGACCAGCAGATAGGTTGGGCCATTACAGAGTTTAATTCCCACTGGAAGGTGGAACCCGCCCTTGGTGAAGAGTTCCTGCCTTTTACTTTCCATAACGGACAGATCTATGCAGAAATGTACGATCTGGGTATGCGTGAGGGGGCATTTACTATATGTCCCTGGAGCATGCTTGAAGGCGGGGCAAAAAGACAGGGGACCGATCTGAGCATGTTTGACCTGCAGGACGGAAAGTACCTGCCCAGGTCTAATTACTACCACACACAACTGCTCGCAGTGCATATCAAAAGGAACTATCTGCAGCATAGCACTAATTCAAAAAACCTGGTTGTCATTCCCACAGGTGACAACAGCGGTGTAGCAGTGATGGTAATGAATAAAAGCAAAAGCAGTGCCCAGGAGTATAGACTGTCATTCAGGTTTAAAGAACAGGCACCCGATAGTCTGCAGATCAGTATCAATGCATCAATTGACCAAAGCTATGACGGTAATATCCCTGCATATTCTACCCAGATGCTCGTTTTCGACAGGAATGGTAGGCTGGTCAGAAAGTTTTCTTATTCGTCAAAGGATGCAGATGAAATGCGCGGGCCGCATGACTTGTAAGGCAAATAAATCTCATTTCCATTTGGAAGTTATTGAATGATTCACGAAGAAATTTGTATCTTCAATAAGTAAACCCATTCATATGAGATCAACAATTATCACTGCTGTCATCATTGGTTTGTGTGCAATTATTGCTTTTGCCCTGATCAGCAACGCATACAAGTACCGTTCTAAAACCATGGAAACCATAGTGGTTACGGGGCTTGCAGAGAAGGACTTTAACAGCGATCTGATTGTATGGAACGGTTCTTATTCCCGGAAATCCTTTGATCTCAAAGAAGCATACAGCACATTGAAAGCAGATGAAAACGCAATCCGCAGTTACCTGCTTAAAAAAGGAATTTCCGCCGGAAATATGGTGTTTTCATCAGTGTCTATCAACAAAGAATTTACGCAGCAGACCAATGCAAACGGACAGTACACGTCCCAGGAATTTACGGGATACAATTTAACGCAGTCGGTTAAAATAGAGTCCAATGAAGTAGACAAGGTAGATCAAATCTCACGTGAAGCCGCTGAGCTCATACAAAGTGGGATAGAGTTTAACTCTTCTGCCCCTATGTTTTACAATACAAAGCTGAGCCAGGTAAAAATGGAACTGTTGGGTAAGGCAAGCGCCGATGCACGTTCGCGTGCTGAAACCATTGCGAAAAATGCAGGCAGCTCACTGGGTGAATTGAAAAAGGCTACCATGGGTATTTTTCAGATCACCGGCAAAAACAGCAATGAAGACTACAGCTATGGAGGTGCATTTAATACCTCCAATAAATACAAGACAGGATCCATTACGATTAAAATGGAGTTTAGGGCGGATTAAGGGGGCCGGCACTAACCATTACCCATAAACCCAAAACCATCATAGCTTTAGGTTTTTTTTATTATAAAACTGTATCCTATGTTAACAAAAATTGACAACCTTCCAAATTATGTTTTGGGCCTCCGTGCCAATGGCGAGGTAGCCTGGCAGACCAGTATGGAGAGATCTACTATTTGCTGGTGCTTGAAACCCAGGTGGAAAATTTCACAGCGGGAGCCTGGTGGAAAGATTTGGTTGCGGGTATTAAACACCTGACTCATTGGAAAAAAATGGCTATCGTTACTGATCAAAAGGCGGTTGAAACATTCACTGACCTGTTCAGCTATGTTACACCGGGTGAAGCAAAAGGATTTGAACTAGCGGAACTTGATAAAGCCATAAGTTGGGTCAGCCTTAAATCTGAATAGGTATTTCAAAATTTTCAATCACTGACATGATTTGTCGCGCTATTCTCAGTCATGAGGAAGATCCTGAATCATGTCAATTTGATCTAAATTGAATAACTGCAATTTCTTGACGAAAACGCCAAATTTATTCTTTAATTTGGTAAAAAAATTACCGCTTGAAATCTGTCAGTTTGCTCTTGTTGATTATAATTCTATTTTCCGCCTGCAAAGATCAGGCGAACAAAGAAAAGAAGAAGGATAATATTTTCTACGACCAGGCATTCGAATACCGGGATAGAGGAAATAATGATAGTGCCTATTATTATTTTAACAAAGCCAAGGACCAGTACATGCAGCAAAAAGATAGTCTTGGCGCAGCGAAATGCCTGGTTAATATGAGTATGATCGCCATCAATAAAGGCGATTATTTTGGCTCGCAGGAACTGGCACTTAAAGCTATACCTTACTTTGATCAGCAGGAGGAGGCTCAATTCGTTTATATATGTTCAAATTACAATAATCTTGGGGAGGCGACCCACGATTTGCATGATTTTGAGAGGGCTATCAAATTTTATGATCTTGCAATTAAATTCTCCAGTGATTCTTTGAATATCCTGATTGCGCAGAACAATAAAGCTACTGCATATAAAGAGATGGAGGATTATGATACCGCCCTGAAAATCTACCGGTCAATTCTAGGGCGTACCGAAGGTTATAAGTTCCATTATTCAAGGGCATTAACAAATTATTCCCACACCAGATGGTTGCAGAGCTCTGGCTATAATCCTGTGCCCGAATACTTAAGGGCGCTGAGTATCCGTGTTAAAGAAAATGATTTTTGGGGTCAGAATTCCAGTTATACCCATCTTGCAGAGTATTATCATCAGAAATCACCTGACTCTGCCTTATTTTACGCTAAAAAACGATACATACTCAGTAAATCCATCCATAGTCCGGACGATCAGATTAGTGCCATGAAGGAGTTAATTACACTGAGCCCCGCTGCCGAAGCGAAAAAGTACTTCAGGATTTTTCGTCAGCTGGATGATAGTATACAAACCACCAGATGGAATGATAAAAACCAGTTTGCACTTATCAGGTATGAAACTGAAAAACACAAGGCTGAGGCATTAACTGCGCAGGCAGAAAATGAACGCAGGAGGAACAGCCTTTTGATCCAGAATTTTATTCTTGCTGCCTTAGTTATCTGCCTGGCCGGAGCTTTCTTCTGGTACAGGAAACGAAAAAAGATCATGCAGCAGGAAAAGGAACTTGAAATCAAGAACACTGAGCTCAAGTACGTAAAGAAGATCCATGACAGGGTTGCCAATAAAGTTTATCATCTCATGTCCGAAGTAGAAAATACCACTGAATTTAACAGGGATCTTCTGCTGGATAAACTCGAAGCACTTTATGATACTTCAAGAGATATTTCTTACGAGACAAAGGATACCGGTGATGAAGGCAATTATGCGGAGACACTCTCCGAAATGCTGCAATCTTATTCTTCTGCAAGTACCGAAGTCCTGATCGTAGGTAATGATCCGGAGATATGGAATGATATAGCAAAAGTATCAAAATCCGAACTCCTGATAGTGATGCAGGAACTGATGACTAACATGAAAAAACACAGCAAGGCACAAACCGTAGTTGTCAAGCTGCAGCGGGACGACTCCTGCATAAAACTCTTATATTCTGACAACGGTGTAGGAATGCAGCAGGCCGCAGCAAAGAATGGTTTGCAAAATACGGAAAACCGTATGAATAGTATCGGTGGTACTATTACTTTTGAGCGCATACTGGAAAGAGGACTCGAGATCACTATTCTATTTCCCGTTGCTTAAAAAAGACTGAGAAGAATGTTCAAAAAAGTACTCATAGCAGAAGACCACGAGCACACCAGTATTTCGGTACGCAAGACCCTGGATGATCTCGGCATTCCACAGCGGGATTTCAGGTATTACTGCGATGATGCACTAGAACTTGTCAAGGCTGGTATCCGTCTGGAAATACCATTCGATTTATTGATTACCGATCTTTCTTTTGATGAAGACAGCAACAAACAGCAGATCAACAGCGGTAAAGAACTGATCAAAGCAGTACGCTTGGTTCAGCCCGGCTTAAAGATTATTGTATTCTCTCTTGAGAACAATATCAATCTGGTGGATGAGCTGTTTGACGACCTCAATATTGATGCTTTTGTGCGTAAAGCCCGGTATGATGCAGAAGATCTGCGCAGGGCGATAGATGCCGTTTACCACAACAAAAAATACCGTTCGGCAGATTTAATGCATAAAAAGAGAATAGAAAACTCTTATGATTTTAAAACTGTTGACATTGAAATCATCACCCTGCTATGTAATGGCGTGCCGCAAAAAACTATCCCTTCCTATCTGCTGCAAAAGAACATCAAACCTTCCGGTCTGAGCAGTGTGGAAAAACGTCTCAATGCAATCAAAACATCCCTCAATATCTCCAGCAATGAACAACTCATTGCTTACTGCAAAGACAATAAGATTATTTAATTCTTTTACGGCTACCCGTAAAAACGTGGTTCTTCAAGGCGGTATTTTTGTGAGACCAAACTGTAAAACGAGGATATGCAAAAGTACTATGTCAATAAAAATCCGCAAGGTAACCGCGATTATGAGGTACACCGTGAGGATTGTGCAGATCTTCCCAGCCTGGAAAACAGAACCTATCTTGGAGAATTTTACAATTGTGTAGGGGCAGTATATGCTGCCAGAGAAGTATATGCCACTTCAAACGGGTGTAAGATTTGCTCATACCTGTGCCATACCAGTTAAGGATCTGAGATGTATATTATCCTGTGTTTTATAATCCTGCAGTGAAAAGGTCGACAGTTTTAAAGCTATTTCTATTCCTTGCCCTGCTGATCTTCATCTGGTGGATCTTTTCCATGGCCGCAGATGATTCAATGGAGGTACATGGCAATCATCTGGGTTATCCCTTTTAAATTTGCCTGAAAATATATATATCAATGCTCTCAATTTTGGTGTGTAAGTAGTTCGCCGCCCCCAATTCGTTCGGATGTTATTTATGGAATACATCAGGATGGATTGGAGTGGCAGAACTGAGAATGGGCGGGACGGATCATTGCAAATATCGAAAACTGTAACGTTGTTTGATTGTAGTATAAATAACAAACGGTGCCGTTTGCAAGACCCAATTCAAACTATAAACCAAATCAAATGCTGTCATCTCTTACAGGTAAAAACAATAGCGCTGATAATAGCGAAATCTCAGGAAAAATAATGGGTGCTCTGGAGCCCGTAATAAAAGAACACTGGCCAACAATAGAACCGTATGCTGATAAAGCACTCGCTGCTGCTGAAAACGACGAAACAATTGAAGCCCTGGCGCACAAGATCTACCCCTGGCTACCAATGATGGTACGTTTAGCTATCAAAGAGGAAAAGTTTGTTTCTTTTACCCTAGAACACAAAGGACCACTTCTTGCCAAACTCACTGAATTCAAAAATAAATAATACTTAAGGCTGCGGCGGGAATGGATTATTTCCCGTCTGCACCTGCCATCAGCAGCTGTTCCAGGATCTCTGTGAAACCACGCTCACTGGCAAAATCCATCGCACTGCGGCTTTCATTATTCACAGCGTTAACGTCTGCTCCCTTTTCAATCAGCATTGCCGTAAAGTCATTGAACCCACATTGAGCAGCAATAATCAAAGGACTTTCGCTATAACTATTTCTGGAATTGACTTCAGCTCCAGCATCCAGAAGCAATCTGCCTATATGATGGTTTCCTATTCCGGCGGCATAATGCAGGGCCGAATTTCCACTTAACAACGGCAGGTTGACATTCGCACCATTTTTTAACAACAGGTCAGTCAGGTGGATGTTGGAGTTGTATACAGCCAGTACCAACGCGGTCATTCCATCGTTATTCAGCTCGTTAACATTAGATTTATCGGTCTGCAGCAACACTTGTACAGTCTCACTTCGGTTATTATTTACTGCCTGGTGCAGTGGCGTATTGCCATGATTGTCTTTTTGTGCAACAGTTCCCTGAGCTATAGTCGAAATTAAATCGCGCAGACCATTAGCAGTTGCATGATCAAGTACATTAAAGCCGGCGTTATCCTTAACCGAAGGATCTGCACCAAGGGAAATCAGGTACAAAGCTGTTTCTGTTTTACTGGCCAGTACTGCGTAAAACAGGGGAGTTTGCCCATTATTGTTTGAGGCATTGATATCCCCGCCTGCTTCTTTGAGCAAGCTGATGATATCTTTATTGCTGCTTCGGGCGGCAACGTGCAGTGGTCCTTCGCTGATGTTGTTTGCCAGGTCTGCATCAGCACCCGCATCAAGTAAAAGTTTTACAATATCTCTGGCCGCTTTAGCCGAAGCATAATACAGTGGTGTATTGCCCATGCTGTCGCGTTTATTAATATTGATACCTCCTTTTTTAAGGAAGGCTTGTACTATCCCTTTCTGTGCATTCTTACACGCATTCAAAAACATATTATCCATAGTTGAGTGCTTATCTCATTAATTGTTTAACCACTGCTTCGTTGTTTTGCTGTATAGCTATATCCATTGCGGTCTGTCCGGCGTTATTTACCTGCTCCAGGCTTGAAGTATCTTTATCTAAGATAAGCGATACAATCCTTTTACCAGACATGTGGTCGGTATTGCCGGCGGCATACATCAAAGCCGTATTTCCCTGCTGATCTGTATAAGCAGCGTCTGCATTATTGTCCAGCAAGAGCTCGCCGATATTGTATTTCATTTCATTACCCCGCTCTGCAAATGACATCAACGGTGTTTTTCCTGCGAGGTTGGGCAAATCAATCTTCGCACCAGAATCGATGAGTTCCTCCGCCAAAGTAGTATTCAGATCTGCAAGGTAATTAGCCTGACAAACAAGGTTTAGGAGTGTGTTGCCATCATTGTCAGCCGTAGCATTGACATCCAATCCGTTCGCCAGTAATGTGCGCAGCATTTTCACTATGTCTTTTAAATCCTGACTGATTCCACGTCCAAAATTAGTGATCGCTTTAGCAATGAGAAAAAAGGCAGCTGTTTCCCCGCTGCCTGTCTTAAAGTTTACATCTGCAGCTCCTTCAGCTAGTAATTTGACTGCCGGAGCCGAGGGATACTCGCAAGCCAGCATCAGTGGTGTACGGCGGTATTTGTCGTCAACTGCATTCAGATCTGTACCAGATTTGATCAAAGCCTCTATGGCTGCAATGTCCCGATTTAAGACCGCCTCATGGATAGTCATGCCACCGGTTGCAATGTCTCCTTCATTACCTGTAAGTATAGCTGCAACTTCTTTCACACCACTTCGCTGGGCATAGGTAAGTGGAGTAAGGTCGAAAACATCTTTGTCCTCCAGATCAATTCCTCCTTTTTCTACCAGTACACTGACAGTTTTCATTGCTGCTGGTATTGCCCCGCGTATATCCTTTCTGTTAGCGAGTTTGTCGCATATTGTATGCAGGAGGTTCATTCCACCTGATTCGGTAACGTCCATTTTTACTCCTGCTTCGCCCATAGCTTGCAGGAAGGGGTACATATAAAGAAGACCTGCCTCAAAATAAGCAAGCCTGCCAGAATCATTTTTCTTTTTTGGATTTACGCCTGTATCCAACAGTGCCTTAGCAGTATTGTATATTTCTCCAGCCTTTTCTTCCAGCTTCGGGTCGTCAAAGTCAAACCTGGTATTTGTCAGTGCATGTAGGGGAGTATTTCCATATTTGTCTAGGGAAGGCTTCAGGCCTGCCTGTCTTAAAAAGTGAATGGCATCTGCATCAATAAACCTTGCAGCCAAATGGTATAGGTTCTCTTCGTAGTCACTTGCAATATCAAGAGATGGCAATTGTTTATACAGGCTTAATATATCAACCCTTTCAGCTGGCGATGCAAACATATTACGCTGATAGTTGTCTTTGATTTTTTCGAATTCTGTAGTCATTCTTTTACGTTAGCAATTTTCAAGGAATTCAGCTTTACATTTTCTCGCTTAAAATTGCGATGCGCCATTGCCCCGCAACATAAACGTCAACGGTATTCTCCGGCGATAAACCAGGGCATGGGTCACCTTTTTTATGGCATAAATTTTTTCCATATTCTTTATAACAGGGAAATGCGCAAATTGTTAAGACAAGTTTATGCATTCAGGCATACAATGTTTAGCGTGATCAAAAGAATATGTCAATGTAATCAGTGGAGTTGCCATCACAATTGAGCATCTGCTGTAAGCGCCAGTATTTCCGTTTGCCTGAAGCTTTAAAAATAGCAAGCCCTGCACTTTCGCAGGGTTTTCCATTATTAATATAAGAAATGCGGGATACAATCTTACCGTTAAACTTAAGTTCCCGCCCTTTAGCCAGGAAAGTGCCTTTTATAGTTACGTAGTCGTTTTTAGTTTTGTTCCTTTGCTCACCTTCGATGCTGTATTCATTATCTCCAAGTGCCCGGATCATTACTTTTCCTGTATTTTTCCCCCTGTCAAAAGTAATCCACTGAATGGTGAAGGAATGCTGACCCGTTCGCACCGGTAAGGTCTGAATGGTTGCCGGTTCATTTTGCGCAGAAGCCTTTAAAACAAATGCTGACAAAAAGAATAAACATAAAAATTTCTTCATAAATCTATAACAGTCAGGGTGAATCTTTACAATTGGCTAATCGCATAACACTGACACCGGCAAGATGTTTAATCATTAATACAAGACTCTGTTTGTTCATAGTGAGATACGGTCACTCAAAAAGATATCATTCGCAAAACCCTGTTGTTTAAAGCTAAACTATTTATAGATCAGTATGTTCTGCCCTCAATTAACAAATTAAAGATATAATTTTAAATTTTATGAAACATAAAAGTCTAACATCGGTCCTGACAGTACTATTCATCATCGGATTGACAACAGCCGGCAGTAGCTCTGTACTGTCTAAGGACCCAAAAGTTGCTGCTTCTGCAAAAAGAGCTTTACCAGTCGCTGCCCTCACCAAAAAACTGGAGTACGATACAGATAAACCTTCGATCAGGGATGCCTATTATAGCAATTTAGATGAACTGGCTAAGACCATAAGGGAGGATAACTATGCTGTATCTGTCAGAGGCCATGCCGACTCAAGGGGCAGGTATAAGTACAATTGGGTGCTTTCCGATAAAAGGGCCATTAGTGTCAAGGACTATCTTGTAAGCAAAGGTGTAAAGGAAAACAGAATCATTACTACACCCTATGGCAGTACCGTGCCTATTGCTACAAACAGCACTGCGGCAGGACGCCAGAAGAACAGAAGAGTTGAGATTGAATTGAAAAAAATCAACTAAGAAATCTTTTGATTTGAAAGAACCGGCCCTGCTTATAGCAGGGCTATTTGATATTTTAACCATTTGACTAGTATATTTCAATGGGATCACTCCATTGGAAAGTTGTAGTCCTCCATTGATATTATCTAAGCAACCAGGCACTAAACGCCGTACTTATCCACAAATTTTATAGTATGATTATTTATCATTGCTGAAACTTTCCCGCTGCCAGATTATTTGGAACGTTTCTTCTTTTTCCTCGAACTTTTGATCCGGTATTCCAGCAGGTACAACCTGGTTTGCCATTGCTCCAGGATCTTATCGTATTTTTTTGGAAGTCCGCTTGGCTCAAGCATTCCAAGTAAGTCGGCGAGTTCCCGTGTACTATCTGCTTTTTGCCTGTTTTCTGTTAGCCATTCCTGCTGCCTGGATTGTGCAGCGCTTTGGTATTGGCTAATAGCGGTATGAATTAGTTTTACCTCTTCTTCCTTTGATTTGTTTTTCCGGTAGAGTATCATTTGCCTGTTCCAGGCATGGGAGTTGGAAGGATCGGTTTTCACGGATTTCGCATAGAGAGTCAGTGCACCTTGTGTATCCCCAGATTTTTCAAGGGCAAGTGCAGAGTCGAACTGCTGTTTGGACTTTATGTTTTGCTTTCCTGACATTTAATGAGATAAGAACAAAATGAAGCTGTGAATGTTCGAACTGTGTAGTTCAAAGGTGATTTACAGGCTCTGCATTTACAAGCTAGGGCAAAGTTTCAAGTGAATGAGATACGCTGTTGGCTTAGAGCGAAAGAGATTCCAGTTTATACTGAAATCTCTTTCCTTGTAATTAGCTGGCTATTGCACCTATTTGCTTTAAAATACCAAGTTCATCAGAGCTTCCCCAACGTTCAACCATTTTGCCCTCTCTGAATTTGCTGATTTGCATTCCGCGAATATTGATCGGCTTTCCGCTTGCTGAATTTCCCATGAAATCTCCTTCATGTGTTCCGGTCACGCGGTAAGCAAAAGACACGGTGTCTTCATCTGCGGATAGCTGCTCAACTTCAAGTTTCATATCCGGGAACGCGGTACGCATCATGCCAAAAAATTCTGCGTAGCCATCCGGACCTGGCACTTGTCCTGGTGCCGGATCATGATCTACAGAATCTGCTGCAACAAGTTCTTTAAAGATTTCATAATTGGCAGAATTGACTGCTTCCCCGAATTTTTTCTGTGCGGCTATGTTCGTTTCTTTACTCATTTTATAGGTGATTACAATATGTTATAATGCTTGTTCTGAATTGGAACAGTAAAATGAGCCGATTGTTCGCTGGGAATTGCACAAACTGGAATTTCAGCACCCTTGTTACAGTAAAATTCTTTACTGCTATTATGCGCTCTGAGAGCGATGTATTGGATTCTTTGCCAACCAACTCTTTAGAAATCAGTTGGTCAATATCGGGGGGTACATATAGGTTATTCTCCTTTAAATTTTAAACCTACCTGCGCACGAACCTTATCCAGCAATCCAATCGTCATCCGGGATATATCATGACTCACTACAGGGCTTTCAAGCTGGCCCTCGTTGAGCAATTCACAGAAATGTGCGATTTCATAATTGAGTCCGCCGGCTGCAAAGGGTTCGTGTAGTTCAACCACCCGACCATCTGAATATTCTATGGTTGCGGAAACAGGATTCCACCAACTATGATGTATGGTCACATGACCCTTACTGCCACAAATGAGCGCATCGCCTTTACCATAAACCTCAAATCCGGTGTAGAATTGTCCAAATCCTTTATCATGCCGGGTCTGAAAGACGGAAAACATGTCAACACCTGTAGCCCCAATGTTTCCCATTGCCTGGACGGCTTCGGCTCCCCCGAGCCAGTCAGCGGCCAGGAAAGCTTCATAAACTCCAATACCCATAATGCTGCCGCCAGCTAGATCATGACTTAAACTGGGATGGTTATCGTTTACACCAATAACTGATGAGCCAGCACGCAAATATCCCGTTTCACCAATTGGATCATCTTTTAAATGCGCTTTGAGTTTTCTGTAAAGCGGAAAGAATGGTGGCTTCATTGCTTCCATAAACAAGAGATTACTTTTCTCCGCTTCCCGCAGCACCATCTCCAGATCACTGAGATTAATGCAGGCAGGCTTTTCGCAGAGCACATTCTTCCCCGCCCGCAGTGCGGCAATACTATATTGCGAGTGACTATCGGGCAAGGTAGCTATGTAAACGGCGTCGATATCTGAAGCTAAAAGTTCGTCAGCATCCAGGCAAGCCTTAGCCCCATACTTATCGCAAAAAGATTTTACAGATTCCGGCCTCCGCGACCAGGCAACGATGATTTCTGTATCCGGAACAGCTGATAAGCCCTGCATAAATCTTTCTGAGATCGCACCACATCCGATGATGCCCCATCTGATCTTTTTTACCGGAGAATTCGCCTGAGATACAATATTATTCATAGTCAGAACCGAAGGTAATGAAACAAAATTGATTCTTATGGCCGGAACTGCTTTGGTACATTTTTATCAGTAGTAAACTGGAGAACTGCAGCAATGCGGTTTGACCTGGTTTCCGGACGTCTAGCCAATACAATCCATTGTAATATAGCTTTTGTTACTGATTTGCTTAATCGTGAAAAATAGGCTTCAGCATCTGGCGCAGTTGCTAAAGCCGATGCTAAGTCTGCAGGTATAATCAGGTTCTCTACCTCATCCAGAATCTGCCAGGAACCATTTTGCTTTGCAATTTCTATACATTTAAGTCCTGCAGGGGCAATTAAACCAGAGGGATGAAGGCGCTCTATTTTGTCTTTGTTGATTTTAGACCAGGTACTGTTTGCTTTTCTTTTGCTAAAGAACTGCATGTATTTTTCATTGTCAATAGGCTTGCTTATACTATCAATCCAGCCATAGCACAACGCTTCATCTACAGCTTCAGTCCATTTCAGTGTTTTTTTTCCGGCTTTTTTTTTATAATAAACCAGCCATACAAACTGTTTCAGCTCATGATTAAAATGCAACCATTCCCGCCATTCTTCCCTGCTTTCGGGGCAAAACAATTTAGGTTTTTGTTTTCCGGATTTCATATCTCCTGTCATTATGTTATTTACAGGAGCCAGATCGGCCCTGCATCAGATTGCAAAGAAAAAATGAATTGGTGACAACTGTATGTCATCAGCTTCAAAAAAAGCAAATCATTTCATTTGGAATTATATTCCGCCATTATACTGGCCCTTACAGACAATAGACTTCCTGTCAGGATGTTTGTCAAAAAACATCAAAGCCTGCTGAGATAGCATATTACCCATAAACTATCAAGCTAACAGATTGTTGTATTCTCAAACAATAAAACTCGGATATGAAAACTTACTACATCATTCTATTTTTCGTTGCATATATGTTCAGGACCTCTGCGCAAACTCCGGATACAGCCCGTTATATCAAGACGTCTTCCGGCTACCTGATGGTTCTTCGCCAGGGTGATGATGTTTTCAGGCAGATTGAGAAAATGGCCCTCACGGAAAGAATTCCCTCAGCTAATTTCACCGGAATGGGTTTTGTAAATGCACGTTTTGGTTTTTTTGATTTCAAGACTAAACAATACAATCCGAAGGATTTTAAAGCAGTAGAAATGGCCAGCATGACAGGATCTATCGCCTGGGATAATGGGGCTCCTTCATTACATGTTCACGGAGTGGTGACTGATCAGTCTTTCAAAGCATGGGGTGGCCATCTGCTTTCAGCAATAGTGAGTACGGGTTCTCTGGAAATCAATGTGATCGTCCATGAACAAAAGCTCGAGCGAAAAATGGAAGAGCAGTTAGGAGCAAATGTACTGCAGCTGCAATAAGTCCTATAAAAATAAAATCCTCTTTCTGATTAGCTGCCGGGCTATAGTGGCAAACCACCGAAATCGGTATGAGTACAGGTCCGCAGTACTTCGGCGTATATGAATAAACTATTTTTGACATACTGTGTTATGGTCTTATGGAAAAAGAAGAGCAACACAAAATCTATAAAGAATTCAAAGAAGTTGTGAATATGACGGCTGCCACACTTGAAAAGTGGTTAAAAACAGAGGAGTCAAAATCAGTAGGCTGGGATAGTGGAGATGGCGAATCCATAGGGCACAAGTCCGGGGAGCATATTATCTCGATCCTTGCAAAAAAACAAAACGAGCTGACCGGACCTGATTATAAACATATGCAGAAAGTGCATGGATACGTCAAACGCCACTTGGCTCAAAAGCCGGATGAACCGAAAGGTTCCAACTGGGATTATTCCCTGAAAAACTGGGGCCATGATTATACTAAAAAGTCATGAACTTTTTATGAGTCAAAGGCTGATCGCGGCAATGGCACTTACATGCAGTTCCATAGCCCTGCAACGTGTCCATTGTTAACAAAAAATACGCTTTATTCTACGTAGTGATACGCGAATTTTTAAAGTATGTCTCCCGCTTAAAGGTGCCTGATTTGCTCTGTACATCTTTTTCCGCCTGAATACTATTCTGAGGGCCCTATATTCCTGATTTGGTTAAGGCGATTTTAGGTATGGACTTGATAGTATAATCGATCTTACCTTAGACGGCATAACTTTTGGGCTTATATTAAAAACCAAAAACTATGATAACTGATCAATTAAACAACGACCCGGAGGAGCTGACCACTTCTCTCAACTTTCCCGGTAACAGTCCGGAAGAAACCGAATCAGATGAGGACACACAACCAGACTTCTATGAGGCCGAAGTTATTCCTGACGAAGCTGATGACCTGGATGATGCCTCACAGACAGATGATGGGTCTGCAGAAGAGGAGGATCCTGATGATAGTGATGATGTAGACGACACTGATCCGGTAAGTCCCGATGAAGCAGCAAATGAGGATGAAGCCTTGGAGAACGAACCATTGGACGAAGAAGTTTAGCATTAATAAATGCACGGCAGTTACTTCTAAAACAGTGGCTGCCGCGCATCAACTATGGATTCTGTTTGGGGAGTCTTCAGCGGCATTTAACACACAACACACATTATACTTTATCCATGAAATTTAAATCCGCAAAGTATATCTGGATATTCGCAGTACTATTACTGTTAATTCTTGCATGTATAATTTATAAAGTGGCAAATGAAGATATACAGCAGCATACTGAGGATCATTTTGGGTATCCCTTTTGAGATAACCTGCAGAGTTTTTCTGCCAGCTGATACGCTGGTCAAAAAAATTGCCATATAAAGTTTGCTCAAGAACTATAATAAGAAGTCCGCAGGGGAGACAATCCCTCCTGGGGCGAATCAATGAGGAGATTAAGGCGGAACGGGATTAAGTGATTAATTTCCATTGTACTGTGCTCTGCACAGAGTTGAATATTTTTTTGGCTTATGACCTATATGTTTTTCAAAAAGCCTGCTGAAATAGCTGAGATTACTAAAGTTTAATTTGTAACCTGCCTCTGAAACAGACATATTCTGGTCTTTAATCAATCTGGCAGCTTCTTTAATGCGTAACAGCTGATGATAGCTGTAGATCGTATTCCCAAAAATCTGTTTAAAAAGGCGCTGCATTTTGCTTTCGCTCATCGCGGATAACTGAACCAGTTCCGCAAGATTGGGGGTAATGCTCAAATCAGCAATTATTTTATCCCGGACCTGGTAGATGATTTTAGCATCAGCAGTATTTACAGGATAGTCGGCAATACTGCTGCGGTTTAGAAACACGCTGAAAAACAGAAAAATCAGCTCTTCTGCTTTTACCCTGTAGTAAAAATTACTGAGTTCTGCAGGAATGCTGGCTTCCAGGATGGCCGAAGCAAGTATTTGTATCTCAGCTGAGCCGATTTCTTCATATATGAAAGGCTGATTGCTGAATAAAATATTGTCCCAAAGCGTGTGTGATCCCGTCTGGTGGATCAGGTCTTTCAGCAACTCTAAATGAATAGTGATGATGATATTACTGGTATGTATTCGGGCAGGAGTATATATTTCAAGGTCCATATCTGCTGAGCTCCCCATTACTGACAGCAGCTGCTTTACATTGCGAAAGCTAAAAGTAATTATATTTTCACCACCCTTGTCGTCTGCGGCCTTTGGTCTTTTCATGAGCATCTCCGCATTAAGCTCATACTGAGAAATCATAATATGCATCGATGGTCCCAAATCTATTTTTTGAATATATCCAGTGCCTATGTTTTTCCGCAACACGAATTTCATGTCATTGGATTCCTTATTTTCTGGGTCGGGAAGTTCGGCAAGCAAACCCAAACGCTCCAATATCGCGGGATCTTTAAGCATAATACTGTTTTGGACTATTAATTAACGTAATATAGATATTTTGTCAGAAACAGGGCGCTTATATTTGTCTGCATCTCATCTAAATCAGACAAAAACCGAAATGAGCAGAAAAAATATTTTGATAACCGGTGCCAGTGTAGGTGGTAATACGGTAGCCTGGTGGCTATCCCGTCAAGGCTTCGATGTGACGGTAGTGGAGCGGGCAGACAGTTTCCGTGACGGAGGACAAAACGTTGATGTACGCGGTGCAGGCCGTGAAGTATTACGCCGGATGGGACTGGAGCAGCAAGCTATGGAACTGACCACCGGAGAAAGCGGTACCGACTGGGTTGATGAAGAAAACCGGGTAATTGCCCGTTTTGCAGTGGAGGATATAGGTGATGGACCCACCTCAGAACTGGAAATTATGCGGGGCGACATTTCACGAATTATTTACGAACCCACCCAACAGAAGGCCCGGTATCGCTTTGGGGACCATATTGTCAAGGTAGATGAAGATAAGACTGGTTCTCTGGTAACGTTCAAAAGTGGCATTGCTGAACGATATGATGTCCTCGTCGTTGCAGAAGGTGTAGGTTCTTCCACGCGGGCATTGCTGTTTCCGGGAGAGTATAAGATGCGCTATCTGGATCTCACGATTGCCTATTTTTCTATTCCCGGAAAGGAGAACGATGGTAAATTCGCACGTCAGTACAATACTACAGGCGGCAGGGGTGCTACATTAAAGCCTGGCAGTGATGGAAATATCAGGGTATATATGGGAATCCACAAGGTGTCTGAAGAGGAACAAAAATGGGGGACTGAGCGGCAGAAGCAGTTTTTACTTGATAAATTTGCTCATGATGGCTGGGAGTTTCCGCGTATACTCAAAGAAATTCCCAAAGTTCAGGACTTCTACTTTGATGTGATGCGGCAGGTGAAAATGGATCGCTGGTCTGCAGGTAGCGTGGTGCTCACCGGCGATGCAGCATGGTGTGCAACTCCTCTTTCAGGAATCGGGACAACCCTTGCAATCGTTGGTGGATATGTGCTGGCAGGCGAGCTGTCTAAAACGGATGATCACGTTGCCGCCTTTGCAGCTTATGAACGCATTATGAGGCCATTTGTGAAGGAGGGCCAGGGGCTGCCTAAGATTGTGCCCCGTTTGCTCTGGCCGCATACCCGCTTAGGTCTGGCATTTTTACGTACTGTCATGCGGTTAGCAGGTACCAGAGCAGTGCGTAAAATTTTCTCAACGCTTTTTCTTCGCGACTCGAAAAAAGTTGAATTGCCTGATTATAATTTAAACACCTGATATGCTGGTAATTGTTCCCAGCTGCATTGTTATCAGTGAAGCTTATCAATAATGAGTTGTAAAATGTCTCCCTGACTAGTTCATAAAGTAGTGACTATCAATCGTTCAAAGCATGGGGCGGCTAATTGTATCGCAGAATACCGGAGCTAATCGCTTCCAGCGTATAGTCGTACAATTGTTCAACAGGAAGTATGGCTGCGGCTGCATTCGATTTCAGGCATCTCCATTTCCCGTTAAATTCTTTTACCACGTAATGTTCTTCGTTATCCGTTTTAATGATCATAAAATTGTTCACGTAAGGATGATAAAATACATTATACCATTTCTTATCTATTGCTGTTGCAAGCATTTCCATAACTTTTGGGGTTAAGTGTTTCAATGATTTTGGTTAATCTAATTTAGCTTCATAAACCATGAGATTTATACGGTAAATGGGTGGTAGTATACTGATTTTAAATGGAATTAATCCATTGTTATGCTGGCTGTTCAATTGTATCCTGCTTTCGACGATGATCTTGGCACTCCAGTGTTTTGTAGCATGACATAAACAGCAATTGTTTCTCCCTCCTCAAAACAGATAATAAACATAGCAGAATAAAAAAAGAATTATAGCACTGAAACACTCAAATGGTTTTGTTGTTTAAAGCACCATGGATTGGAGTTTAAAATTTTTTGGGGAGGGCCCCGACTTAACTTTATTGCAGATGGGATTACGGGCGCTTACAATATTTATAATCGCATTGATTTTAATTCGTACATCCGGAATCCGTACCATAGGAAAACAGTCTTCGTTTGACATTGTTGTTTCAATTTTACTTGGCGCTGTCTTAAGTAGAACTATTGTCGGTGCATCACCTTACTGGCCTACGGTGTTTGCAGGTTTGATCATAGTTATTGCGCACCGCTTACTTGCATGGTTATGCCTCCGCTATTCAAAACTTGGAATGTTTTTAAAAGGCGAAGAGAGATTACTTTACTGTAATGGAAAGTTTTTAAAAGAAAATATGGAGAAATCTTTTTTAACCGATGGAGACTTATTGGAAAGTGTGCGATTACAAATCAACAAAAATTCGCTGGAAAGCGTTAAAGAAATACACCTGGAAAGAAGTGGCAAAATTAGTGTGATCACCTTTGATAACT
>Ga0308163_10001882_pt1 | contig 20967 bp, 17 predicted proteins | sample PhyTR1_FD_201037 | JGI IMG/M metagenome (GOLD analysis project Ga0308163, IMG submission 201037) | Phyllosphere microbial communities from UC Gill Tract Community Farm, Albany, California, United States - DLSLT.R1 | ecosystem: Host-associated > Plants > Phyllosphere > Unclassified | place: USA...
GCGCCCTGCGAATGCGAGGGTGCGTATCCTGTCGAGATCCCACTGCTCCCATCCATTGCGCCATCACGGCTGCACCACACAAGGACATGCAGCACACCCCCTCCCGCCCCCCTGCCTCACCGCCGCCTGCCGCCGGCCACGCGCCACTGTTGATGGCGCTGCTGGTGTTCATGATCACGCTGCTGGTGACTTGGGCGGCCTGGTCGAGCGCGCAGCGCAATGCGGAAGCGCAGTTGCGCGAAGCCTTCGATTATCGCACCGGCGCAATGACCTACAACATCAGCCGGCGCATGCTCGTCTATGAGCAGGTGCTGCAGAGCGCACGCGGCTTCCTGCGCGGCTCGGTCGACCTGCCGCGCGCCGTGTTCGGCGAGTATTACCAGAGCCTGGACCTGGTGCAGAATTTCCCCGGCATCGGTGCGCTGGGCATCGCCACGCGGCTGACGCCGGGCGACGTGGCGGCGCACGAAGCACAGGTGCGCGCCGACGGTTTTCCCGATTACAGCGTCGAGCCGGCGCCGGGCGACCCGGCATCCGGCGCACTGCTCGCGGCGGTCTCGCACATCGAGCCGTTCAATGCGCGCAACCTGCGCGCGTTCGGCTTCGACATGGCCAGCGAGCCGGCGCGCCGCGCGGCCCTGCTGGCGGCGCGCGACAGCGGCCATGCGACCCTGAGCGGCAAGGTGGTGCTGGTGCAGGAAGACGATGGCAGCGCCGAATCGGGCGTGCTGATGTACCTGCCCGTGTATCGCACGGGCCGCCTGATCGACGACGTCGCCCAGCGCCGCGCCGCACTCACGGGCTGGATCTACGCGCCGTTTCGCATGAACGACCTGATGCGCCGGGTGGGCGGCGTCAGCGCCCCCGAACTCGACGTCACGATCCACGACGGCGACACCATCACACCGGCCTCGCTGCTGTACCAGTCCGCCGGGGCGACCGTGCACACGGCGCCGCGCTTTTCCACGACCACCAGGATGATGATCGCGGGCCGTGTCTGGACCGTGCAGATGGGCTCCGGCACCGATCTCGAAGCCACGCTCGACACCACCCGGCCGCGCATGGTCGCCATCACCGGCATCGTCCTCGGCGCACTGGCCAGCCTGATCGTCTGGCTGCTGGCCAGTTCGCGCCACCGCGCGCTGCAACTGGCGCACGCGATGACGCTCGAACTGCGCGAGTCGCACGACCGCATCGCCGCCGACGGCCGCCGCACCCGCGTGATCCTGGAAACAGCCTACGACGGCTTCGTTGCGCTCGACCGCCAGGGCCGCGTGACTGACTGGAACGCGCAGGCCTCGCAGATCTTCGGCATGGAGGCCGACGACGCCATCGGCCGTCCGGCCGAGGAATTGCTGCCGGCCGAAGGCCATGCGGCCTTCCACAACGCGTTCGACGCCTTCGCCAGGAGTGGCGTGGGTCCGCTGCCGGGCCAGCCGACCGAAACCGAGGTGCTGCATACGAGCGGGCGGCGCGTGCCGGTCGAACTGGCGGTGGCGCTGCTGCCGCCGTCGGACGGCGCTGGCGCCACCGTGTTCGTGCGCGACATCACGTCACGGCGCGCCGCCGAAGAACGCGAGCTGCAACGCCAGGCGCGCCTGGTGGAAGCGCACCTGGCGATGCACCGGGCGCAGAAGCTCGAAGCGGTCGGCAAGCTCACCGGCGGCGTGGCGCACGACTTCAACCACATCCTGCACATCATCAGCGCCAATGTGCAGCTGATGCTGCGCGCCGACGGCCCGCCGTCGCGCAAGCGCCTGCACAACGTGCTCGACGCCGTCGAACGCGGCGCGAAGCTGGCTGGCCAGCTGCTCGCGTTCGCGCGGCGCCAGCCGCTGCACCCGAGCGTGGTCAACGTGGCGGAACTGCTCGACCGCAGCGACAGCCTGCTGCAGCGCGCCGCCAGCGACGCCGTCAAGCTCGAGCGCAGCAGCGCGCCCGACCTGTGGCCGACGCTGGTCGATCCGAACCAGCTCGAACACGTGCTGCTCAATCTGATCATCAATGCGCGCGATGCGATGGAGGGTGGCGGCTACATCGCACTGCGGCTGGACAACGTGACGATCGACGCGGCAGCCGGCCAGCTTGACACTGAGCTGGCGCCGGGCGACTACGTGATGATCACGGTGGCCGACACCGGCCACGGCATGCCGCCAGAGGTGATGGAGCACGCGTTCGAACCGTTCTTCACCACCAAGCCGGAAGGCAAAGGCACGGGGCTGGGGCTGTCGATGGCGCATGGCTTCGTGCGCCAGAGCGGCGGACAGATCCGGCTGGCAAGCCAGCCCGATGCCGGCACCACGGTGACCATCTACCTGCCGCGCCATACCGCGCATGTGCTGCCGGCGCTGGTGGCGCCGGACGCGGAGGCCCTGCATTGATGCCGGCCGGCGGCCGTCAGCCGACCCGGGTGCGGTAGCTGCCCGAGATCCGGTTGCGCCCGTGCGCCTTGGCGTCGTACATCGCCAGGTCGGCGCAGTGCAGCAGCGCTTCGCCATCGTCGCCGCAATCGGGATACATCGCGTAACCGAGGCTGCCGGAGATATTCAGTTCGCGCGCGCCGTCCATGAAGGGTTGTTCGAGGCAGGCCAGGATGGCCACGGCCACGCGCTCGGTGTCCTGGGCCTGTGCGCAGCGCGGCAGCAGCACGGCGAATTCGTCGCCGCCCACCCGCGCCAGCGTGTCCGATTCGCGCAGCACCGCGCGCACGCGCTCGGCCACCATCCGCAGCAGGCGATCGCCCACCGCGTGGCCATGCGTGTCATTGACGGGCTTGAACTTGTCGAGGTCAAAATAGATCAGGCCCACCTTGTGGCCATCGCGCGCCGCGACCCGGATCGCCTGGCGCATGCGGTCGTCGAGCAGCACGCGGTTGGGCAGCTGCGTCAGGGCGTCTTCGTGCGCCATGCGCCGCATGCGCTCTTCTTCCTGCTTGCGCGCGTCGATGTTCGAGAACGTGCCGACCATGCGCAGCGGTTCGCCACGCTCGCCCCATTCGGTGACGGTGCCGCGCGCCTCGATCCAGCGCCAGCTGCCGTCGCGCATGCGGATCCGGTGCACCATCGCGTAGTCCGGCGTGACACCGTCAATATGGTCGCGCAAAGCCATGCGCACGGTTTCGAATTCGTCCGGGTGCACCAGCTCGGCCAGCCCCTTGCTGCCGAACCAGGTCACGGTCGCGTGTTCGCTGTCGAGAATGCGCTGCGCACTGGGCGAGAGCAGCGCCGTGCCGTTCGTGATATCGCAATCCCAGACACCGTCGCCGGCGGCGTTCAGCGCCAGCTTCCAGCGCGCCTCGGCCGCCGCCAGCGCCCTGAGCGCGCGCCGGCGCCGGTCGGCAGCGCCGATCGCCGCCCAGCCCAGCACGCCCAGCACGAGCGAGGCGATCACGCCCACATTGCGCATGACCTCGCTTTGCTGGGTGAAGCGCGCTTCGACGTCATGCACGGCCTGGCCGACCGTGACCACCAGGCCGTAGTCCGGCAGCTTGTGCCAGGCAAAGAACCGGTCGATGCGATCGAGCGAGCTGACCTTGCGGAACATGCCGCTGGTGCCCTGGGCCAGGATATGCGGCGCCTGCGCCATGTTGACGCCAGTAAAGCGCTGGCCGTCCGGGCGCGAGCTGCGCGCGACGATGGTACCGTCCAGGCGCATCAGGCTGACAGCGGCATCCGGGCCCAGATCGATGCTGTCATAAAAACGCAGGAAGTACGATGGGGGAATCGAGGCGGCGATCACGCCCGCCAGGCGTCCGCCGGCATCGCGAATCGGGCGCGTAAACTGGATCGACCACTGCCCGCTGACGGAATCTTTCTCGGGGCGACCGACATACAACCGGTCGCCGTCCTGCGTGCGGTGGACGGCGAACTCGGGCAATGCGCCCTGCGCCAGCCGCTGCGGCTGTGCGTCGTCATTGGAATACAGTAGACGGCCACCGGCATCGGTGACGGTGAAATGGATCGGCATGCGCAGATGGCGGGCGTGCTCGGCCACGCCTTGGGCGAAATCGGCCGGGTCGCGCTGCCACGTACCGCGCAGCTGGACGAGCGACAGGTCGACCAGCCCCACCGTGGCCCTGACCTCTTCGGAAAACGCACGCGACAGGTTCTGCACATTGCTCTTGCCACCGGCTTCGGCCAGCTCGGCAAAGCGCGCCTGCTCGATCGCCACCAGCACCCAGACGGCCAGCAGCATCACCGTGAGATACAGCACCAGCTGGCGCAACACACGGGGTCGGACGTAGCCGCCGAGGATGGCCACCGACGAACGGGGCAATGTGGGAAAAGACATGAAAGACGGCCGGATCGAGCCAGGCAGCAGGCGGACAGCACATGGAATGGATAGCCGGGCGTCAAGACAATTCCTGTTACTGCCAAATAAACGCGCCCGTCGTTGGACTCGACATTATACTGACTTAGCCTGCCAAAGTTGCAAACAGGAACTTAAAGTTGCGTGACGACATACGGTTCAACGTCGTTTCAATGGTACAAGTTGCAGAGAATGCACATTGGATAGCCATTTCGACAAGTTCAACCCTGGGGTGCTAGAGTATCGCCATGAAATTTTTCTACAACACCCTCGGCGTGCTGGCTGTGCTGCTGGGCATCCTTGGCATTTTCCTGCCGCTGCTGCCGACCACGCCCTTCCTGCTGCTGGCGTCGGCCTGCTTCGCGCGCGGCTCGGTGCGCCTGCACCGCTGGCTGATCGGGCATCGGGTGTTCGGCAAGTACATTGCCAATTTTGAGGCTGGCCACGGTATCCCGCTCAAGGGCAAGATCGTGGCAACGGTGATGCTGTGGGGATCGATGGCATGGTCGTCGCGGCACTTCGACAGCATCGCGATCCTGATCATGATGGGCGTGATCGGCGCCTGCGTCAGCACGTACATGTGGTGGTACCTGCCGACGCTGAAGCTGCCGCGCGAGTCCGTCGCACCTGCCGCACCCGCCGCACCCACCGCCCCTGCCGACCACATCGTTTCTCGCACCGAGCTGCCTTAAATTCCTGTTTTTTCAGCACGTTGTCCTCTGCCACCCGTTTTTGTACTATCATTAGTTACATGAAACGCGACAGCAAACTCTCTTCCGTCCTCCACGTGCTGCTGCACCTGGCCCATAGCGACCGCCCGATGACCTCGGAGCAGATGGCCGGCATGCTCGGCACCAACCCGGTTCTCGTGCGGCGCATCTTGGCCGGCCTGCGCGAACGCGGCTACATCAGTTCCGAGCGCGGTCACGGCGGTGGCTGGACCGTCACGTGTGACCTCGCCCGGGTCACGCTGCGCGATGTCTACGATGCGGTCGGCGCCCCCACCGTGTTCGCGATGGGCAACCGCAACGAGCACAGCGAGTGCCTGGTCGAGCGCGTGGTGAATGCCTCACTTGAAAGCGCCTTCGCCGACGCCGAGGCGCTGCTGGTCGAGCGCCTCGGCCAGGTGAGCCTGGCCGACCTGTCGCGCGATTTCAACGGCCGTTACGACAACCACCTTCACACGAGGCCCGTACATGAACACGACTGAACCGACACCGACACCGGCACCGGCAGCGCCGGAGCCCTACGACGCCATCATCATCGGCGGCAGCTACGCCGGCCTGTCGGCCGCGCTGCAACTGGCGCGCGCACGGCGCCGCATCCTGGTGGTCGACGCCGGCCAGCGCCGCAACCGCTTCGCCGTCAATTCGCACGGCTTCCTGACGCGCGATGGCCAGCCGGCTGCCGACATCGCCGCCGAGGGCCGCGCCAACGTCGCGGCGTATCCCAACGTCCACTGGCACGACGGCACGGCCACGGCCGCACGCCGCGCCGGCAGCAGCAGCGGCGGCAGCAGCACCGACGGCACCGACGATGAAGGGTTCATCGTCGAGCTCGATGGCGCCGGCACCGTGCGCGGCGCACGCCTCGTGCTGGCCACCGGCGTGCGCGACGACCTGCCGCAGATCGAGGGCCTGGCCGAGCGCTGGGGCAAGAGCGTGTTTCATTGCCCATACTGCCACGGCTACGAACTGAACGAAGGCCGCATCGGCGTGCTGGCCAGTGGCCCGCTGTCGGTGCACCAGGCGCAGATGCTGCCGCACTGGGGCCAGGTGACGTTCTTCACCAACGGCGTGTGCCCGCTGGACGACGCGCAACGCGCCGACCTGCAGGCGCGCGGCGTGCAGGTCGACGACACGCCGGTGCGCCGGCTGGTGAATGTCGCCACCGTCGTGCTGGAAGACGGGCGCCAGGACATCATGACCGGGCTGTTCACCTACGGGCGCGTGCACATGACCAGCCCGATCGCAGAACAACTGGGTTGTGCATTCGAGCAGGGACCGCTGGGGCCATTCATCCGCACGGACGAAGGCCGGCAGACCACGGTGCCCGCCGTGTTTGCCGCAGGCGACGCGATGCGCGCCGCCAGTTCGGTGGCGCTCTCGGTGGCCGATGGCGCCATGGCGGGCATCGGCGCGCATCGCTCGCTGCTGTTTGGCGTGACACCATTCGCGGCGCCCATGATGGCCAGCGCAGCATCGCCAGCACCTGCGGACGCCCGTTAATGCGCGGCATCAGCAGACGTCGACATAGCGACCGCGCCCGTCAGCGGGATAACTGACGACGATCCGCTCGACCTGCTCGTCGGCCTCATACCGCAGCCGCACCAGGCCATCGCGCGATTCGAAGCGGTCGGGCGCGACGGCCACCAGCGGGATCTGGTGCCAGCGGCCGAAATCGGCCACGACCCATTGGCGATCAGTGGCCAGTTCGAGCTTTTGCCCGTTCGACAGGCGATAGGCGCCGTCGATGGCGCCAAGCACATCGGCGCTCGGCGTGACGGGGGTTGGTGGCGGGCCGATGCGGGTGCAGCTGATGGCGGCAATCGGCACCTGCTGCCGGGCCATGATGGCATCGGACGGTGGCGGTTGCGGGCCCGGCTGGGCTTGTGCAGCGGCGCCGGACGTTGCAGCAAGCAGCGTGACAACCACTGCTGCGCACAGCGCGTGCCAGAATTGATGACGCATGGTGACCTCCTGAATGAAAAGGCGGGCATGGCCGCCCGGATGGCGGCACTCCCGCCAGGTCTGACACCAGCGCGCCAGGCAAGTGCGCCGCGATTTGGATACACGGCGACCGTATTGATCAATCTCAAACCATGTGCAGTTAGTTGCACATGACGCGCTTGTGCCCGCGCGCCCGTTCCGGCCGGCTTTCCGGATAATCGACACATCACTTCACGAGAACTGTTTATGGAAATCATCGCCCTGGGGACGTCGGCCGGCACGCCGACCCGGCAACGCAATATGTCCGGCCTGGCGCTGCGCCTGCGCGGCGCCAGGCAATGGGTGCTGATCGACTGCGCCGAAGGCACGCAGCACCGCATCCTGCGCACGCCGCTCTCGGTCATGAGCCTGCGCGCCGTGTTCATCACCCATTTGCACGGTGACCATTGCTACGGCCTGCCGGGCCTGCTCGCCAGCGCCGCGATGGCGGGCCGCAGCGACGCCTTGATCATCGTCGGCCCGCCGCCGCTGCGCGGGATGATCGAGGCGATCATGGTGCCCAGCCAGCTCAGTCTCCCTTACCCGCTCGTCTGGCTGACGCCGAACGACCTGGCTGGCGCGCCGCTCATGCCGGAACTCGTGGTGGATGCAACGGCGTTGTCACACGGCCTGCCGTGCTGGGCCTATGGATTCACCGAGGCGGCAATCGAGCGCGCGCTGGATACGGAGAAATTGCGGGCGGATGCAATACCTGCGTCGCCGTTGTGGGGCGACATCCAGAAAGGGCGCGATGTGACGCTGCCCGACGGCCGCGCGATTGCGGCCAGCGACTACCTGCTGCCGGCCCGCCGGGCGCGGCGTATTGTCGTCGCCGGGGACAATGATCGGCCGGAACTGCTGGCCACTGCGGCGCAGGCCGCGGACGTGCTGGTGCACGAAGCCACCTACACCGAAGACGTACTGCAGAAGATCGGGCCGGGCCCGCAGCACAGTTCGGCAATGCGGGTGGCGCGCTTTGCCGAACAGGCCGGCGTGCGCAACCTGGTGCTGACGCATTTCAGCCCGCGCTACCAGGACCATGGCGCGCTACCGGTGTCGCTGCTCGGGGACGAGGCGCGCGCACACTACAACGGCAATCTGATCCTGGCGCGCGACCTCGATCATTACGTACTCGACCGCAGCGGCGCGTTGCAGCCGGCAGTCGCGTGATTACGCCGGTTCGCCGAACTCGGCTTTTGCCGCCTGCACGCGCCCGAGCGACGTTTCCGGATCGAGACCGGCCATGATCAGGTTGATGATCTCTTGCTTGTCTTCTTTTCCGACCCACGCGCATTCCTTGCGGTGCGAGCAGAAATAGGCGTACCAGGAAACATCTGCCGGCCGTTCCTTGCGGGGTTTCAGGCGCGCTGGCACAGCGGCGCGCGCCTTGCTCGCGTAGTCGGCAAGCGGGGCGTCGATTGCGGACCAGTCGAAGGCGGCGACGGCCTGTCTGTCGGCTTCCCAGTCGCCCTGGTACCCGGCAGGCGGGCGCATCGTGATTGGATTCACGGCGAGACAGGCCAGGTTTGGGTAGCCATGGGCCGCGCAGAATGCTTCGACGAACTGCAGCTTGGCGCCGATGCCGACCGGGACTGCGCGGTCCAGGACCAGATCCTTGGGGTACATGATCCGCGCCACCCTGAGCACATCCTTGTACGTGACGGGTTTGCCGTTGGCGGCGCCTGCGTGCTGCCGCAGTGCCTCCACCAGGCGCACGCCGATGTCGATATCGTTGTGGGTACGCAGTACGTCTGCAGCGGGTTGAGTGACCATGCGAGTCTTGTCGGAAAAATCTGGCCGTGGGCCCAATCCGTCATTATGCATGGCTTTGCATGCCCGCTGACTGGTCTGCCACCGCATCCGCTTGCTCCTGGCCCGCGCCCGCCCGGCGCCACCGCAAGCGCCGGTGTCCGTCATGCACCACGCGTATTGCATGGTGATTCCTCGCAAACGCTGTGTTCCTGTCATTTCAACCTACAATGGATCGAATAACGTTCTGAGATACAGCACCCATGCCGATGGTGGCTGCAGGCGTCCAGCCTGGGAGGCCGACCATGATGTATGAATTCCTGTCCAACAATGCCGATGATCTGATCCGGCGATGTATCGACAAGGTGAACAAGCGGCCTCAACGCAATGCATCCGTAGAGCAGCTACGCACCGGCATACCAATGTTTTTGGAGCAGTTGACGAAAACGTTACAAGCAGAAGAAAGGCTGGGCGCAGCTGCTGCAATGCAGATTTCCGGCGCATCCGGCGGCGATGAAACCGACGACTCGGAAATGGGCGCCACGGCTGCCGCCCATGGCGCCGAGTTGCTTGCGCTGGACTACACGGTCGACCAGGTGGTCCACGATTACTGGGACTTGTGCCAGGCGATCACGGATCTGGCCGTCGAGCGCGACGCACCGTTTTCAGCCAACGAATTTCGTACCCTCAACCGCTGCCTGGACAACGCCATCGCCAGTGCAGTCACCGAATTCTCCTTTCAGCGCGACTGCGCAATGTCGGATCGCCACGCCTCTGAAACCAACGAACGTCTTGGTTTTTTGATGCACGAGCTGCGCAATTCGCTCAGCGTGGCGACCATGGCAGTCGTGGCGATGGAAGCTGGCCAGCTCTCCATTTCGGGCGCCACCGGTGCCTTGCTCAAACGCGGTCACGCGGCCATGCAACGGTTGATCAATCTGTCGCTGGAAGATGTGCGGGGCGAAAACACGGCCGCACAGTCAAAAGGCGTGTTCTCGCTTGCCCGGTTCATTCACGAGGCACGCGCTGCGGCGCAACTTGACGCCGACACGCGTGGCTCGGCGCTGATAGTGGCTGACGTGGATGAGCTGCTGGGCATCCAGGGTGATCGGGATCTGTTGCTCGCCGCGCTGGCCAATCTGCTCAATAACGCGCTGAAGTTTACGTGCGCGCATACCGCTGTCTCACTGACAGCCTATGCAGAAGGACAACGTATCCTGATCGTCGTGCGAGACCACTGTGGTGGATTGCCAGCAGGGAACGCAGAAAAAATGTTTTCACCGTTCACGCAACGGGGCGACGATCGCTCGGGGCTTGGCCTGGGGTTGTCGATTGCGCGCCAGAGCATCGTGCGCAGTGGCGGCCAGCTGTCCGTCGAGGACTTCCCCGGCGTGGGCTGCGCTTTTACGATGAGTCTGCCCCGTCATCTGGCGCTCGATGGCTTCCCACCTGCTGACAAGGCACATTGAAGGGCGGCGTGGCGCGGCAATCCCCACACGAAAGGCAGATGTCTGGAAGCAGGCCTCTCTGCTCTTGAACAGCCAGCCCTGCAAGCCCGTGGGCTGGCTTGGAAGACAGTTATCTTTGGTTATATGATACTGTTTTCGGGTCAGACGGTTCGGCAGGATCGCGCATACCGAAAATTCATCTCGTCACAGGAGCATGCATTGATCACACGCTCGCTACCCTTGCTCGCAGCCGGCGTCCTCGCGGCCATGCTTGCCGGACCAGTCCTGGCGCAGGGAGAAAAAGTGTCGTCCGCTGTCGAGCTGGCACGCCAGGCAGACCGGCTCAAGCCCGGCCAATGGGTGTGGGCGCCGCAGATTTCGCCGCAGGGGCCGCTGCTGGTCTTCGTCGACCTGTCGAAACAGCTCGCCACCGTGTACCGCAACGGCGTGCGCATCGGCGTGAGCACCGTCTCCACCGGCAAACCCGGGCACGAGACGCCGACCGGCGTATTCACCATCCTGCAAAAAGATGCGAAACACCGTTCCAGCAAGTACAACAACGCGCCGATGCCGTTCCAGCAGCGCCTGACCTGGGACGGTGTCGCGCTGCATGCCGGTGGACTCCCGGGCTACCCGGAAAGCCATGGCTGCGTGCATCTTCCCTTCGCCTTTGCCAAAGCACTGTTCGAGACGACCGGGCATGCCACGACCGTCATCATCGCCGGCAATGCAGCCCATCCCGTCAGCACCGGGTCGGGTGACGTGCTGGCGCCGTCGGATGCCGACGTGCCGGACACCGGCTTCTGGAATCCGGAACGGTCTGCATCGGGCCCGGTGACCATCGTGATGTCGCGCAGCGACCAGGCACTGATCGTGCTGCGCAACGGCGTCGAGATCGGCCGCTCGCCCATCTCGCTGGATCAGGGCAACGATGCCACCCATGTCCTGACGCTGACTGAAGATGCCGATGGCCAGCCGGCCTGGGTCTTTGCCGGGGTGTCGGGCCATGAGGACGAGGCCGGCCGCGTCGTCGACGAGGCCACCCGCAACCTGGTGCGCATTCCGCGCGAATTCCATGAACAGGTGGTGCCGATCCTGCGTCCTGGCACCACCTTGCTGGTGACCCAGGCGCCGCTCAGGAGCGGCCAGCCGGGTACCGGTCTCACGGTGATGAGCAGCAGCCCCTAGCGGGTCAGAAGCGGCGGTGTCCGCTGTCCATTTCGCAGCGGCCGTTGAAGGCGATCATGCCTTCGACGGTGATCGCGCCGCTGCGGCGATCGATGTTCAGCGTCGGCCGGTTCAGTGCATTCAGGCGGAAGCGGCCCCGGATCTCGTTGTGACCGACGAGCAGCTCATCGATATCCCACCAGCCATCGCTGCCGCCGGAATTCATCGGCGGGATCAGCTGTTTCGGAATGCGGATGCGGCCCCGATCGTCATGGATCGAAATAGTCACGGTCGTGTCGAAGTCATGCTTGCCGGCGACCACTTCCGACTTCTGCTCGTACTTGTGGGTGGACGAATTCCACTCCACGCCCGACCGATTTTCGTAGCGGGTGTTCTCGGCCTGGCCGAAGCATGACAGCTGGATGTCTTCGCCACCGTAACGGCGGTCATCGTTCTGACGCATGTCATCGGACCGTGGACGGTCAACACGTTCGTACTGCTGGGCACTGGCCGACATCGCGACCAACAGCATGGCAAGAGGGAGAATTTTCATGACTGACTCCTTTGAGTGTTGTTGAATAACAGACTTACATACCTGCCGGTTCCGCAGCAGTGCCGTGCAGGTTCACATCGAACTTGCGGCGCGCAACGGCGATGCCCTCTGCCTGCAGCGCCGAATGGATCCGCGTCAGCAAGGCGTTACGGACGGTGCCCCAGCTCCCCGGATCCTCGGTCCACACACTGACAACGAACCTGAGCCCGCCATCGCCGTATTCGGTCAGCATCACCCTGGGCGGTGGTTCGGTGGACAGGCCGGCGGTCGCCTCCACCTGCGCGCTCAGAATCGTGAGCACACGGTCAGGATCGGCATCGTCGGCCACACCGATCGTGATCTCGAAGCGTCTGGTGCGGTCGTACATCGTCCAGTTCGTGAGACTCCCGTTCAGGAGCAGGCCATTGGGGATGACCGTATCGGCGCCATCGGCCGTGCGGATGGTGGTCGAGCGCAGGCTGATCTCGCGCACGGTGCCCGAGACGCCGGCCGCATCGACCGTGTCGCCGGGCTGGATCGGGCGCTCGAACATCAGCACGAGCCCGGAGACGAAGTTGTTGACGATATTCTGCAGACCGAACCCGATGCCCACGCCGAGTGCGCCGAACACGATGGCCAGTTGTCCGAGCGCCACGCCGGCGGCCGACAGCGCAATCAAGAAGCCTGCCAGCAAGACGGCGTAGTAGCTCAGCGTGGCGATACTGCTGCCCACCCCGCGCGCCAGATGACGGTGGCCTGGCAATTCCTCGCGCAACACGCGGCGCACGGCGCGCGCGGTCCAGTAGGCCAGCCAGGATGACACGGCAAAGGTGAGCACCTCGCCCAGGTGCACCGAGATTTCCCCGACTTCGATGCCAAGGCCCAGGATGGTGCTCAGCGCGCTGCGCGCGGGGCGCAGCAGGCGGAAGCGGTCGAGGCTGTACAAGAGCCAACCGCAGGCCGCCGCCAGCAGGAGCACGTTGACCAGCGATGTCCGCAGGTCGGCATAATTGCCGGCGCCGGTCTGACCGCGCCGCGCTGCACGGCCTGCCAGCGCCGCGCGCGCCATGTCGCGGCACACGATCGCGCAGGCATACAGCAGGATCGCCATATAGGCGCTGTCGATGATGCCGCTGGTGAGCATTTCGGCCAGCGTCACATTGCCCACGACATTGCCGACGACAGCGATGACCAGCAAGCCGGCAACCGTCCACGCGAGCGGCCGTACGAATACCCGTGCACGCGACGCCAGAGCAGCCTGCGGCGCGCGCTCCGGCATTGGCGTTGCCAGGCGGATCGCGTGCCAGGCCAGGACCAGCGCCAGACCATCCAGCACGAGCAGCAACGCGCGATACAGGCTGCTGTCGGCGCTCGCCAGCACACCGAGCCGGTCGACCGCATACAGCAACACCGCCGCGAACGGCCATACGGCCGAGGATCCCCGTCGCCGCTTCGGCAGCAGGCGCAACACCGGAATGAGCGCCGCCATCAAGGCGATCTCATGCACAAGCATCGGGGCATCGGGCTCCAGCACCAGAACCCCGACCATCGACAGCAGGATCCATGTCGAAACAGGCCGGTGCAAGGCGTGGCGCGTGGTGACGGTGGCTGCGGTGGCCGTGCGCCGGTTGCGCATGTTCAGCCAGACCAGCAGGATCAGCAACAGCACTTGCACCAGCAGCAGCGCGTGCTGGTTGTCCGTGCCGGCGGCCTGATAGTCGATGGCGAACTGGCGTTCGATCAGCACGCCACGCTCGATGGCGGCCCACATTTCTTGACGTCCCCCGGCTGCGTCAAAGGCGTGCCAGATAGGTGGCGAATCGATCCGCAGCAGACGCTCGTCGACCTCGGCAATGACGAGCGCCATGCGGTTGCGCTCGGCCTCGAGGCGCGCCCTGAGCTCCCCGCTACGCTGCATCAGCATCAGCTGGTCGCGCAGCACGTCGCCCAGCCGCGCCTCGGCATCCGCGATGCCTGCCAGGATGACTTCGACCCGTTCGGACAGCACGACCGGCAGCGCGCCGCTGGCCGCCGCAGCGCGTGTCGCCGTCCAGGCGGCGCGGCTGTGCGCCAGTTGCACGGCCAGCTCATCGTACGGGGTGAACACGCGGCGCGCCTGCTGGTCCCAGGCGGCCAGCCGCCGCGCATTGAAATCGAGATGGCGCGCCAGACTCTCGAGCCGCATCACCGGCAAGCCACGCAGCTGGACACCCATGATGTTATTGGTCCTGGCGTCCACCGCCGCCGCAATGGCGTCGAGCGCACGGGCCTGGCCGCGTGTCACCTCCGTATTTGCCGCCAGTTGCCTTGCCAGTTCGACCCTGCGCTGCTCGGCATCGGCCTGAAACAGCAGATCCTGGACCGGGATGGCCGGGACGCTGGCCCCGGTTGGCGCCGGGTCAGGCTTGGGGGCGCCGGGAAACGCCTGGCTCGCGTTCCCGGTGCAATGCATCATTGCCATTACCAGGAGGCAAAACAGGGTACGGCTCAGATTCGAGAAACAGGCAGTCCGCATGCAGGTACCGGATTTCAAAAACGGATGTAGACGAAATGGGTAAAGAATATTATTCTCAAGACAACCTTATACGTAGTTCAATTGCCGCTAGCAACATTTTTTTCAAGCGAACGATAACGGGAGGAATACCATGCGCGTGACTTCAGCGATCCTGACAACCTGTCTTGCTCTCACTGCATGCGCAGGTGCACCACCGCCGGCCACGCTGGACGGGACGGCGTGGCGCCTGGCGATGTTCCAGTCGAACGACGACGCGACCGGCACGCTTCGCCCGGCCAACGGCGACAGCTTCACGATGGCGTTCAACAAGGACGGCCAGGTCGCGGCAAAACTCGACTGCAATCGTGGGACCGGACCATGGCGTGCCGAACCCGCCGCCGGCAGCAGCAGCAGTGGCAGTATCAACATTGGCCCCCTGGCCACGACGCGCATGATGTGCCCTCCCGATCCGGTCGGTGACCGGCTGGCGCGCGATATCGACACGCTGCGCTCCTACCGTCTCCACGACGGCCGCCTGTACCTGATGTTGCCGGCCGACGCCGGCGTCTATGTCTGGGACCGCGTGGCGCCATGAGCGTTCCTGCCGCAGGCCCATCCGCAATGCGTGCACCGTTGCAGCTGAACCCGGTACGCGCGTTGCTGATCATGGTGGTGTGGGTCGCGCTGACCATCGGCATCGGCTACGCCGTCGGCGACGGCGAGAAACACCCCCTCGCGTACGCAGCGTCCAATCAGATCGGCTGGCCCTGGCTGGCCGCGGCAGCCTTCGCAGGCGTCGTGGCCTGGCTTGCCGGCGCCGACGCGATGGGCCTGCGTCGGCCCTCGCCTGCGTCATCCATCAAGCTCATCTGGCTGCCGCTGCTCTACGCCGTCATCATGCTGACGGTCGATGCGCTGATCGGCTTGCCATCGCCGGGCGTGATCGCCATTCTGGCGCTGAACATGCTGTTCGTCGGCCTGTCCGAAGAACTCATGTTTCGCAGCATCGTGTTCCGGGGCCTTCTCGCACGATTCAGTATCTGGCCTGCCATCCTGCTCACGTCATTCCTGTTCGGCATCGTGCACTCGCTCAATGTCTTCACGACTGGACAACTGGACCAGGCAGTGCTGCAATCGGCTGCCGCAGGCATGCAGGGGCTGGCCTATCTGGCCATTCGCATCCGTACCCGCTCGGTGTGGCCCATGGTGATCGTCCATGCGCTCTGGGATTTCTCGCTGATCCTTTCGGCCACGACGCACCCCGGCGAGGCCGGCGCCGATGCCGGCTGGACGTGGACGCCGTTGCTCATCGCGCTGCCCGTGTTCCTGTATGGCCTGTTCTTGTTGCGTCATGTCAGCAAGAATGCTGACGACTGGCGCGACGCCGCACCCAGTACGAAGGGATCACCATGATGCTGTCAACAGCGCCGCGCGCGGTGCAACAAACAAGCCGGCTGTGGCCAGTTGCGACGCTCCTGTTCGCCCTCGCCGGCTGTGCAACGAAAGAGGCCAGCACACCGCTGCCGAATACGATCGCACGTGAAGGCTTGACGATTCAGCAGTCACTGCCGGCTGACTTGCCGGATGAGAGTTCGCGCCTTCCCGGCAGCCAGTTCGTGCTGATCTCCACCGACAACGTCGCCGGCCTCCTGATGCCCGTGCCATTCGTCGCCGAAGCCGTAGCCGGTGCGCTGAACCAGCACGAGGCCAACGCGCTGGCCCGGCGCTACGCGTCCGTCGATCCGTACGCCATTGTCAGCACGGCGATGCAGGGCAGCCCGCTGCTGCGCTCCGGAAGCAGCGTGGTGCTGCATCCGCTGGCCTTCCTTGTCGATTGCAGCGACGCGCGCTACCGCGTGGCGCTGACAGCGCGCCTGGAATCCGGCGCCTGGAAGGGAAGTTACATGGTGCACCTGCCAACGACCTACAAGCACGCCACGCTGGCAGCAGGCGAGGCCGACGCGATTGCCCCGATGCGCACGGAGATGGCTGCAGCAGCAGTCATACTCCGCCGGCTGATCGAACAGGACGCACGCGGCGAACTCACGCGTCCCCTGTACACGGCGGATGTCGGCAGCCTCCACCTGGCCTGTTCGACAGTCAGTGGTGTGCTGTCGGCCAAGCTCATCCGCTCGATACACACCGATGTGGTGGAAGAAGGTAGCGACTATGTGGTGGTACGCATGGCCGGCAAGCTGACCGATTCCGGTCCGCTTGGCGGGCTGATGTTCGGCCTGCATTATCTTCGCAAGGACCAGCTCGATACGTTCAGGCGCAACTGACCTGTCAGGGATTGTTGCCGATCAGGAGATACAGGGCCTGCTGGCCGCCACCGGTGCGGCCAGCGCCAAGATACAGCGGGCCGAGCGGTGTCCCGAACGCCATGTAGAGCGCGTTGCTGCGGACAGTGCGGCTGCCTTCCGGAAGGTCGATGGTACCGCTCACGCGCCCCAGTTCGGCGGATACGCCGAGATAGACACCGTCCAGCAAACCCGAATCGGACAAGCGATAGTTGTACGTGAGCCGAGCAAAGCCGAGCTCGCTTCCGAGAAGCTCTCCGGTGCGCAAGCCGGACATGCGCAGGAAACCGCCGGATGCGATCAGTTCAGTGGCTGGCAGCGGTGCACGGCCGATCGCGCGCTGGATCTCCACTGCCGCGACTACCGAATGCGGGCCATCGGAAACGGCACTTTTCCCCGAAAAATTTGCCTTGTCGAAGTTTTCATCCGCGCCCAATGCCTTGCGCGAACGCGTCAACAACAAATTTGCCTGCACGCCCGAGCGGGGAAACGACGGATGGTCGAGCGTGTCCGCGCGCAGGCGCAGCATCAGCGACCCCGTTTGCTGCGGTGCACGCAGGAGCGACGCCGGGATGAAGCTGGTGTCGTTGAGCAGCTTGACTTGCCCGCGTTCGATGCCGAAGCGAACTTCGCCCCACTGCGCCAGTTCCATGCCAAGATCGACACCGATACCGGCCGACTGGCGGCGATAGCGGGCCAGGCGTTCGCCGTCGGCGTAGATATCGAGCGGCGTGCGCGCACCATGTGCGTAAGCGCTGGCGAAAAACCGCTGCGTTGCCGTCAACGGCTGCAGCCACTCTGTCCTGAGCCGATCCGAATGGCCGATCTCCAGGCTGTTGCGCCACTGCGCACCCAGGTCGTTCAGCCAGGTCCGGCGATGGCTTGCCCGCAATGAGAAAAAGGAATTTCCTTCGAAGTCGGTCGACAAGCCAAGACCGAAGCGCAGGAAATGGGGGCCCCAGGACTTTTCTGCCAAGGTTGCGGTCATGCGCTTGCCGCCCGCGGGAAGATCGTCAAACGTATAGGCGACGTGTTCAAAATCCCCGCGTGCGTACAGCCGCCGCATATCGCGCTCGACCATTGCCGGATCGACCCGCTCCCCTTCCCGGGTTTCCATCATTGCCAGCAGCGCAGGTTCGGACACATGGCTGGCGCCTTCTATCCGCACTTCGCTGACCACGTCGCAGCAGGCCGGCCCGGCATTCACGGAACGGGCCAACCACGCGGCATAGTCGGCGGGTGCCAGCGCCAGCGCGCTCAACTTGCCGGCCGCTGCATTGCCCGCCTCCTCGCCGACAGCAATCGCCCGCTCCAGTTGGTCGAAGTTGGCTGCCCGTAGCTCACCCAGCTGGGGCGTGATGAGCACATCGCCGGCACGCAGCTCCTTGAGCGAAACACGAAGATTCGCGGCAGCCAGCATGCGCATGACCTGATCCGACATCGACAAGACGGAGCGCAGCTCGTCACGGCGCAGCAAGGGCGTGCCGATGTTGACGGCGATGATGACGTCAGCGCCGAGCTCCCGCGCAATATCGACCGGCAGGTTGCGCGACATTCCGCCGTCCACCAGGAGCCTGCCGTCGATTTCGACCGGACTGATCACAGCAGGTACAGCCATGCTGGCGCGCACCGCCTGGGCAAGACTGCCCTTGCCGAGGACGACCATCTCTCCGGTGGCGGCATCGGTCGCCACGGCACGGAAGCGGATCGGAAGATCGTCGAAAGAGCCGGACGGCTGCCGGCTCGTCAAGCGCCGCAGGACACCTTCGAGCGCAATGCCGGCAATCGCCCCCCGTGGCAACGACACGCCCTGTGCCCCCACGCCGATCTCGGGACCGATCAGGCCACTGTCGATCTCGTCTTTGCGGTCGATCGAGGATACCTGCCGGTCCACATCATGGAACAGGCTGGCGGTGTTGAGCGCATGCATTTCGCGCTCGATGTCGGCAATCGGCATGCCGCTCGCGTAGGCCGCCCCCACAATCGCGCCGGCACTCGTGCCGACCACGATATCGACCGGCACGCGCAGCGCTTCCATGACCTTGAGTACGCCGACATGCGCACCGCCGCGCGCACCGCCACCTGACAGGACCAGCGCGACCGTCGGCCGTTTCGCGAGCGGCACCTGAGCGGCGAACGCGGTGTGCGGCAGGCATGCCCCCACAATGCAGGCAAGCAGCAGTGCCACCGTGCGCGTCATGTGCTCTCCCGCTGCAAGCCGTGCATCACGCCCCTCCCTGTTGCGCATCCGCGGCCTTGAGACGCTGCACCAGTGCGACGTATTCTCCCATCGCTTGTTCACGTGACTGGCCTTTTTGCGCTGCCCAGCGGTCGTATTTGGTCCGTCCGACGACATCGAGCGCTCCCGGCCGCGCCTCGGTGACGTCACCGACACTTCCCTGCTTGTAGAGCGCATACAGATGCAGCAACGTGTCTTCGTCGAGCGCCACTTGCAGCGTTCTCGACAATGCAGCAGCGTTCGCGAACGCCTTTTCCGTCTCGGTCGGGCCATCAGACACCGGCACGCCACAGAAGTAATTGTCTTCGAGCGCTTCGTCTTCGGGAAACCAGCGCGCGTCCAGCAGGCGCCCGCTGACCATCGTGAAGACCAGCCGGCCATGGGAGGCGATCCCCCCGGCATGCAGCGTCGTCGGCAGGATCGCCATGCCGGCATTGACCACGGGCGTGCCGAAGGCATTGAACACCACGCTGCCGCCGCCAGCCCAGTCCAGCAGACGCTGCATTCCCTTGGTCCCCCTGAACACACCACTGCTGCGGTTGGTCCCGGGCTGATACCAGGCGAAATCCGGGATGCCGCGCCCGAACAGCGAGGCGAAATCGCCACGCTCGAGATCGGCGCATGCACTGGCTACCAGCGCGTTGATGTCGTCGTGCGACATGTGCGGGTCATCATGGGTTCCCACGGTGGCCAGCGTGCTGCAACCGAGAAATTCCAGGATGCGGCTCGCCACCAGCTCCTTGTCATTGTCGACACAGATCAGGTGGTAGCTGTTCTCGAGAATCACCATGCGGGCCAGGCCCGCGCGCTTGCCTGCACCGATGTGTTCGACCAGATAGGTGGCCGAGCGCAGGCTGGTGAGCTCATCCTCCCGTGCGTGGATCACGAGGGTCGGACAAGCGATGCGCTCCAGTCCGCGCATGACGAAGCGCCGCAGCCGGTCAACTTCGCGGATGCAGGCCAGGGGTACCCAGCTATACGCGAACGCATCGCCACGCTCGAACTTCGCACGCACGATCGCACGCAACTGGTCGTTCTTGATGCCGTAAGGCTCTTCCTCGTCGACTCTCATGCGTTCGGCCAGCGCCGGCACCCAGTACACCAAACGTCGCAGCTCGCGGTACCACGGGGTGGACCACCCGTCGATGAACACGGGCGGCGCCAGCGCGATCAGCCGGCCGCTGCGGTGCTGCTCACGCTTGCAGGTTTCAACGGCCAGCAAGGATCCCATGCACATGCCCATCACATGCACCACGTCGTGGGCGGCGACGATCTCGCGGTACTTCACGCGGACCGCCTCCAGCCAGTCCTCGGCCCGTACGCCGATCAGGTCGGCGGGCTGTCCCCCGTGGCCGGGCAACGTGATTGAATAGGTGACGAAACCGGCATTTTTCAGGTGCTTGTGCAGCGAACCGAGATCATACTGCGTGCCTCCCAGGCCATGAATGAGAAAAACTGCCGGTTCACGCATCGGGCGGCTCCGTGTGCGCCAGGGTGAGCAGCGCGACCACCTGATCGACACGCCCTTCCCGGCCGTGAATCGCAGCGAGACGTTCCCGTACGATTTGCACCGGGGCGCCTGGAAGGCGCACGGTATAGGTCTGCTCGCTGGCCGCGCATCTGCCTTTCGCAACCGCTTCCCACGCCGCTGATGCCAGTTGGCGCTCGGATGGGTCGATGACGTCCAACCAGGCGCTGACATTGGCTGCCAGTGGCGCATTCGTGTTCAGCACCTTGGCAGCCCCATCTGTCCAGATTGCATCGCCGCTGGTCGCATCGTATTCGACGCCGGCAGCGCCCACCGCGCCAAGAATCCGATCGTGGCGCAGTTGCTGATCCCGGGATGCACGCCAGGCAAGGCGGTGGCCCTCAGACAGCGCATGCAGCACCATCAGCAGGACCGCCCAGGCGATCACGAACCCCTGCACTTCCAGCAATAATTCGCCGGGGAAGGATTCACTGACGGCGAACGGTCCCGTGTCCCGGGCGGTATGACCGATCACAAGCAAGGCGCCCAGCAGC
>Ga0308163_10001885_pt1 | contig 20915 bp, 22 predicted proteins | sample PhyTR1_FD_201037 | JGI IMG/M metagenome (GOLD analysis project Ga0308163, IMG submission 201037) | Phyllosphere microbial communities from UC Gill Tract Community Farm, Albany, California, United States - DLSLT.R1 | ecosystem: Host-associated > Plants > Phyllosphere > Unclassified | place: USA...
GTGTTGAAACGTCCCATACCCATGGCATGACTCCTTTTCTTTAGCCTTAGCTCTCTGCCGTTTTCTCGGCGCTACGGTCGCCAGTGGCGGTCCCGTCGTCGATGTCCAACCAATAAACTTGCAAAGTGCAAATTGCAAGTTAAAAAATGCAAATTGTTGCTTTTGTCGTCCTGCGCTATGAGGAAGTCACAAATGACACAGGAGCAACCGATGACCGACGAGCAATTTCCACGACCGATCGTTACCGTCGATATCGTTCTGCTGACCCTGTCGGATGAGCGCCTCTGTGTCGCTCTTCTGCAGCGCGCGACCGAGCCGTTTCAGGCCGTCTCCGGATTGATCGGCGGCTATATCCATGCGGACGAGGATCAGGACGCCGAGGATGCCGTGCGCCGCATCCTCAAACAGAAGACCGGGCTCGACGGCATTTTCTTTGAACAGCTGCGCAGCTTTGCCTCCGCCAACCGTGACCCACGCGGCTGGTCAGTGTCGATCGCCTATTTTGCACTGGTGCCGAAGCCAGTGCTGGAAGCCGCCGCTCACACACTGGAACTACGCCCCGTCACAGAGCCTGGCTCCCTGCCCTTCGACCATGGCGAGATCCTTGCAGCCGCAGTGAACAGATTGCGCGGCAAAGGCGCTTATTCGACGCTTCCCGCCCGACTCCTGCCAGACATCTTCACTATGTCGGAACTGCAGTCGATCTATGAGACCGTGATCGGCGAGCGGCTTGACCAAAGCGCCTTTCGCCGCAAAATCAGCGATCTCAACCTCCTTGAAGAGGTCGAGGGCGAAAAGCGGCAGACCGAACGGGCCCGCCGACCGACCACTCTGTATCGGCTGAAAGACCCGATCTCCGTGTTCAATCGACGGATTTAAGGCCGTCGCGATACGTGCCGCTGGAAAGGCGCTGGCGGAAAGCAATAGACAAGCTTATCGAGGAATTTCGGCGCAACCTGTCCCCAACTCACGGCTAGAGACATGCGATTGGACCCACAAGCTTTCTTCTACAGGCGTGTCGAAGCGCTTGGCGACATCGTCTTCGGCGTTGCCATGACGATGCTGGTCTATGACGTGCCGCTGCATGACAGGCTGAGTGCGGCACCGACGCTATCGGAAATCTGGGATGTCGATGGTCAGACGCTGACGGCTCTTGGCCTAAGCTTCGCTGTCGGGATGATGTTCTGGCTGAGCCACCACCGACGGCTGGCGCTCGCCCGCCACAACGGCGGCTTTGAATTCGTGGTCACGGCGGCGTTTCTGCTGTCGATTGCCTGCCTTCCGCTCACGACCTCCCTCTACGGCATAAAGGGGGCTGCCGGCGATGTACTGACGGTCTACAGTTCCCATCTCGCCATCATTGCTCTGCTCAACGTGTTTCTGTGGTTGATGGCCTGGTACTCCAAGGCTGATATGACCGAGCCCGTCGCGGCGAACCTGCTTATACCGCCAATCATTTCCTTCGTCATTCTCGCCGCTGCAGCAGTCACCTCTCTATGGTCGTCGGACCTCCCACAGATCCTGATGTATGCCGCATTCCTGTCGCCTCTATCAGAGCATCTCGCCAGACGGGTTCACAGGACCGACAAACAACAGGGATAACGGGCGCAGAAGATGCGCCCGCCTTTGGCATTATCCGTTGTAACCCGCGTCAGCGACATGCTCCAGCCAGTCGACCGCCTTGCCATCAAGCGATTCCTGGATGGCAATATGGGTCATGGCCGTCGTGGGGCTTGCCCCGTGCCAGTGCATTTCGCCCGGCTCAAACCACACGACGTCGCCGGGCCGGATTTCCTCCACCGGACCGCCTTCACGCTGAACGCGACCGAGACCTGACGTAACGATCAACACCTGGCCAAGCGGGTGCGTGTGCCAGGCGGTGCGCGCGCCGGGCTCGAATGTCACGGCATTGCCGGCGGCGCGAGCGGGATCGCGCACGGGAAACAGCGGATCGATCCGCACTGTTCCGGTGAACCAATCGGCCGGCCCCTTGCCGGATGGCTGGCTGCCTGCGCGTCGAATATCCATCTTATGGTTCCTTCTCTTCCGCTTTCCTTATGGGAAGCGAGTTGCACCGGGCAATGCCCGCCGTTTGCGTCCTTTGAAGCAAAAGGCGGACATGGATGCAAGCAACGGCCCATCTCGCTCCACCCTCTTGTTTCCCCCGGGAAATGTCCCACTTGGGAGAAGAGGAGAAATGCAGGAGGTCTTCAATGGTTGCATCCGTGGGCAGGATAACGTCTCTCGCCTTTGTCGCGGCACTCGCGCTGCAATGGCCGGCATATGCCGAAAGCATCAATGCCGGCAATCGTCCCGCCAGCGCTGAGCGGCCGTTCAAAACGCAGACAATCGCGCAATTCGACACGCCTTGGGCGCTAACATTCCTACCCGATGGCCGTATGCTGGTGACGGAAAAACCGGGCGATCTTTTTGTCGTGACGCAGACGGGCGAGAAGCGCGAAATCAGCGGCGTGCCAAAGGTCGCAGCCGAGGGACAGAATGGCCTGCTTGATATCGCCATCGCACCTGACTTTGCCACCTCGTCGTTGGTCTACCTCACCTATGTTGAACAGGATGCCGGTGGGACGCGGCTCGTGCTGGCAAAAGCGAAGCTGACCCTGGCGCAGGACAAGGCGCAACTTGACGATCTCACCCCCATCTGGCGCCAGACGCCGGGCGGTGGAGGCGGCCAGCCCGGCGGCATCATCGCATTCGATCCGCAGGGCAAGACGCTGTTTCTCACCGTGGGTGACCGGATGCAGCCGCAAACGGCGCAGGACCAGAAACAAGCGCGTGGCAAGGTGCTGCATCTCAACCTGGATGGCTCGATTCCATCAGACAATCCCGATGCCAGCAAGGGCGGTATCGAAGGCGAGACCTGGACGACAGGGCATCGCAACCCCTATGGCCTCGCCTTTGCGCCTGACGGGAAACTGTGGCTCAACGAAATGGGTCCTCGCGGCGGCGACGAACTGAACCTCATTGAAAAGGGTAAGAACTACGGCTGGCCGCTGGTCTCGAATGGCGACCAATATAGCGGCGAGCCGATCCCGCGCCATTCGACCCGACCGGAATTCGCCGCCCCATTGGTCTACTGGACGCCCGTCATCGCTCCCGCCGGTCTCGTCTTCTACGAAGGCAAGATGTTCCCGCAATGGAAGGGCTCGGCACTAATCGGCGGCCTGAGGGTCAAGTCGCTGGTGCGCGTCAGCTTTGATGCGAAGGGACAACCTGACGAGGCCGACCGCTTCGACATGCAGGCACGCGTGCGCGACGTTGCCGTGGCACCGGATGGCGCCATCTGGCTGATTGAGGACAGCAGGTCTGGCAAGCTGATGCGGCTGACGCCAAAGAGCTGATCCTCAATTCAGCAGGCCCAATGACTCGCCCCTATCACGCCATGGCGAGCTTCAGCACGGCGGCTCCGAGCACCCGGCAACCGGCGATGCAGTGATCCGGCTCGACATGTTCCGCCTCGTTATGGCTGAGACCATCGCGGCAGGGCACGAAGATCATCGCCGATGGAGCAACGCGGTTCATTAACAGCGCATCATGGAAGGCGCCGGACAGAAGACGCGCCGTGGCAAACCCGCAATCTGACGCTGCGTCCTGCAGTTTCGCCAGTAACGGCTCCGGAAATTGTGCCGGTGCCATGTCAAAGATGCGTGTGACTGCTGCGCTGCAGCCCTGGACATCCCCATGGGTCTCGAACGTCTTGCGGACCAACCCTTCGTTGATATCGAGGACAGCGCTGCTCGGATGTCTGAGATCAACCGTCAGCCGGACCGTGTCTGGAATGGCATTGACGGCACCGGGCAGGCAGGAGATCCGGCCAACCGTAAAGCGCGCCTCGGTATCACCAGGCATGATCGCCGCATAGAGTTCGGCAAGCGCCTGCGACACCGCCGTCATCGGATCGCGCCGGTAAGCAAGCGCAGTGGTGCCCGCATGCGCCGTCTGTCCCGTCACGACCACGTCCAGCCAGCGGGTTCCTTGGATACCGGCAACGACACCGATTGGAATACCCTGGTGTTCCAGCGAAGGCCCCTGCTCAATATGCACTTCGAGATAGGCTGAAACAGGAAAGCCGAGCGGTCTCGGCTGCGCCTCCGGCAGGCTGTCCAGCGTCGCCGCAAGCTCTTCGGCAAAGCCCGCGCCATCGGCTGCCTTTAGATCACGCCAGCCGTCGGGAATTGCCCCCTTGGCGAAAGCCATAGAGCCCATGCAGCCGGGGGCAAAGCGGCAGCCTTCCTCATTGGTAAACGCCACGACCTCGACCGCTCTTTCGGTGGCTATCGCTTGGTCTTCGAGAGTTTCCAGCACCTCGAAGGCAGCCAGCGTTCCAAGCGCGCCATCAAATTTTCCGCCTGCCGGCTGGCTATCCAGATGGCTGCCGATCAGAAGCGGCGGCAGATCCGGATTTTTGCCCTCCCGGCGGATAAAGAGATTGGCGATCGGGTCCTGGAAGACCGTAAAGCCACGCTCCAGCGCCAGTTTCGCCATCAGCCGGCGCGCCTCGCGATCGAGCGCTGTGAGCGCCTGCCGGTTGATGCCGCCTTTTTCAGTGCCGCCGATGGCGGCAAAGTGCTGCAACCGCGCCAGTAGCCGGTCACTGTTGATGGCGAAGCCTTGCATCATCTCTTTGCCTTTCAGCCGTTCAACCCGGGCTGAGCTGCCGCCACGAAGCTGCGCACCCGCGACAGTTCCACCGGGTTCCACCAGACACCACCAACCTTCAACGACGAAGCGACGATGACACCGCTGGTGCGCGCCAAGATTTCGACGATATTACTTTCGCTGACGCCCGAGCCGACCAGCAGCGGCAGATGCGTCGCCTTGCCGATTTCCTCGATCTCTTCGATCGTGGCGCTATTGCCGGTGCGCTGGCCTGTGGCGATGACCCCGTCTGCATCGAAGAAGGCAAGGTCGCGGGTCAGTTCCTCAATGGTGCGGTCGGCAGTGATCGCATGGGCGCCGTGCTTCACATGGCTGTCGGCGAACACCTTTATATGTTCGGCGCGCAGCAGTGAGCGATAGCGCATCGCTTCTGCCGCGCGGCCTTCCATGAAGCCTTCGTTTGCCACGTAGGCATTGGCCCATTGGTTGACGCGGATGAACTTGGCACCGCCCGCCATGGCAATCGCAAAGGCCGGGATCGGCGCGTTGGCGAGCACATTGATGCCGAGCGGCACGCCGATGGCGCGTGCGATCCGGTCCGTCACCACGCTCATGAAGGCCGAGGTTTCCGGTCCGATATCCTCCGGCTTGGAAAAGGGTATGTCGCCGTGGTTCTCGATGATGATGCCATGCATGCCGCCTTCGATCAGGGCTTCGGCATCGCGCATGCAGGTATCATAGATCGTGTCCATTGCCGCCCCACGATAGCGCGGCGCACCGGGAAAGGCGGGGCAATGCACCATGCCGATCAGCGCCTTGGGCCGACCAAAGATTTCCACGATGGCATTGGCCGCATTGTCGGATATGGTCTCACTCATCATCAGTCCTTTCGAAAGCGTTCCATGCGCGCCTTTGTCCTTGGCAATATCGCACTCGACGAAACCTATTCCCTTGCAGCCCTGCCGCAACCGGGCGCGTCCATTTTTGGTGCCCAGGCCAGCCGCGATCTCGGCGGCAAGGGCTGCAACCAGGCCATCGTACTGGCACGCGCCGGTGTTGCCACCACGCTTGTTGCCGCCATCGGCACCGATGACAGAGCCGCATCGCTGGCCAATGCCATTGCAGAAGAGCCTGTCACGCCCGAACTCATTTCCATTCCCGGCACAATCAGCGACCTCTCTATCATCCTGACGACACCGGACGGCGAAAATTCGATCATCACGACGCGCGATGCCGCCTCACATTTCACCGCCAAGGCCGCCGTTCATTCACTGCAGGCGGCAACGGCCGGCGACCTATTGGTTTTGCAGGGTAATCTACCCGAGGAAACCACGTTCACCGCCCTCAAAACAGCCCGAACGAAAGGCATTGTCACCGCCTTCAACCCGTCGCCTCTTCAGCCCTGGTTTCCGAGCCTCTGGCCCCTGATCGACATCGCCTTTCTCAACCAAGGCGAGGCCGAGCAATTGACCGTAAGAACCGGGGCAGACGCCGGATCGGTTCTACTTGCCGCCGGCGTCTCTCGCGTCATTCTCACCCTTGGCGGTGCCGGTGCCTTGCTCGTCACCGCCGAGGGCGCAACTTCCGTTCCCGCCGCCTCCGCAGCTGTCATCGATACGACAGGTGCGGGCGACTGCTTCATGGCAACGGCGCTAGCCTCCGCCCTCCTTCGCATGGTCCCCGTGGACCAAACAGCGCTGGAGCATGCCGCGAAGGCTTCCGCCATCACCGTCAGCCGCCGAGGAACGCGACAGGCATTTCCGAGCGCATCGGAATTTGCCGCGATCCTTCGGCTGTAAAAAGATCAGGCTTTTTCCGTCAGCCAGCCCAGAATGTTCTTCCAGAGCTTGCCATAGCCCTCCCATTCGCAGAAGGCCGGCGAGAGCCAGTGCGGACCGATATCCGAGGTCCAGGCGGCGCTGCGGCCCTTGCCAAAATGGCCGGTCACGAGCAGCGGATGACCACCCTGATCCGCAGGCAGGCGGGCAACCACTTCCACATCGGCGCGGTCGCGCACCTCTACTTCGTTGACGCCGAGCAGCAGAGGCCATTCGCCTGTCAGGCCCGCCACAGTCGGGTGATCTGGCTTGACGATATCTGCGGTGGAGCCTTCGGGAATTTCCACACGGTCATCCCACGGCAGGCAGGTCACCGGCAGCACGTCTTCAACAGGCGTGCGGCGCCAGCGAGCCTTGCCGTCAATGCCCTGGAAAGAGAAATAGCCGCCGACCATCAGCAAGCTGCCGCCCTTTTCCACCCACGCCTTGATCAGCTTCAGACGGTTCGGCACGGTTTTTGAATGCAGCCAGACAGCAGGCGGCAGAAGCAGTGAATTGGCGCCGATATCCGAGAGGATGATCGTGTCATAGGCATCGAGACCTGCCATCTCGAAGGGGAATTTTTCCACCGCATCATGGGCTGTCATATAGGTCAGCTCGAACTCGCTGCCTTCAAGCGCCTTCACCAGCGGCTCGGCGCCGAGATGGAAGGTGACGCTGCCGAACTGGTCGAAGCCTTTGTAATGGGTGGCGGAGCTGACCCAGCTTTCGCCGACAAGGAGAATTTTTTTCGTCATCACTTTCGTTCCATATCAATGAGGTCTTCGGGATTAGTTTGAAGCATTTTCGGACGGAAAACCGGTATCCACTTTTCCTGAAAATGCTTCGAAAACCGAGCGCGGGTTGGCCTGCATGAGGGTTTGAAGGGTGGCGTCATCCAGCCCATGCCGCTTCAGGCGCGGCAGGAAATGCTTGAGAATATAGGCATAACCATTGCCGCCATATTTCGTCAGCATCATCTTCAGGAAGACGTCGTGGGAGAGCAGGATGCGGTCGAGATGGCCGCGTTCCACCAGTTTAACGATGGCGTGTGCCGCCTCTTCGTCGCTCGGGCATTGCACCTGCTGGTCGGCATAGAAGAAATCCATGCCGATCATGTCATATTCGATAAAGGCGCCGCGGCTGGCGAGTTCGCCCTGATAGGCGAGATCGTCATGGGAAGGGTTCATGTGGCAAAGCACGGTGTGGCGCAGATCCGCACCCTCTTCCGCCACCACATCCAGCACCTTGTGGCCGAGCCTAAACCAGCCCGGCAGATGCACCATCAGCGGCAGGCCGGTGCGGACCTGCGCCCGGGCCGCCCCGCGCAGCGATTTCTCTTCTTCTGGGGTGAAATCCGAGGACACGCCGATTTCGCCGATCAGGCCGATCTTGATATCCGTACCATCGACGCCTTGGCGCGCTTCCGCAACGATTTCATCGGCAATGGCATCGACCGTAAGACCTGCCACTTTCTCGGGATGGGATGAGGCAAGGTAGTAGCCGGCCCCCATCACGATGTTCAGCCCGGACGCTTTGGAAATCCGCTGCATAGCGCGCGGATTGCGGCCTATGCCCTGGCAGGTCGGCTCGACCACTGTGTGACCGCCCTCGCCCGCAAAGGCCTTGAGTTCGGCGATTGCCAGCAGCTCATCGTCAAGCGTGATATTGTGCTTGTTGACGAAAGGGTCCTGGCGCAACTCGCCGAGGATTTCCATGCAGACGAAGCCTTCGGCGAGATATTGCCGCTCCGGCGTCTTCGGTGCATGCCACCAGCAGCGGCAGTCGTTGAGGATATGCTCGTGCATCAACGTCACGCCCAGCTTTTCCACCGGGATCGCGCCTTGCACGGTCATCACCTTGCCGGAGCGCACATGGCCTTCTGAGAGTTCATTCGCCATAACATCAGGCCTTTCTCTTGGCGCCAAAGCGGAAATTGGCGGTGAAGATGCGGGTGTTCAGCCAGATGGCGGCCAGAATGATCGCGCCTGTGACGATCTGGGTGAAGAAGGGTGAGATATGCATGAGGATCAGCCCGTTGCCGATGACGGCAATGGTCATTGTTCCCAGTACAGTGCCGAGGATGGTGCCGCGACCACCCATCAGGGAAGTGCCGCCCAGAACCACCGCTGCTACCACCTGCAATTCAAAACCCACAGCGGCATTAGACGAACCGGAGCCGAGACGGGCGGCAATCAGCAATCCGGCAATGGCAGAGGCTACGCCCGCCACAAGATAGACGGAGGCAAGGATCCATTTCGCGGGCATGCCGACCCGGCGTGCGGCTTCCAGGTTTGAGCCGACGGCAACGATGCGCCGGCCATAACGGGTCGACGAGATCACGACATAACCGATCACAGTCACGAGAATGCCAATCAGCGCCGGCACCGGCATGCCCAGCCAGTCACCGCGACCAAGAAAGAAGAAGCCTGGCGCGTCGGGGATCGGGATGGAATAGCCCTGGGTGATATAGAGCGCCACGCCGCGCAGGATCGACAGGCCGGCAAGCGTGACGATGAAGGCCGGAATGCCCTGATAGGCGATGAACCAGCCCTGCAACAAGCCGAGCGCTCCGCCCAGGGCAAGCATGGCCACCAGCACCAGCGGCCAGGGATAGCCCGCCGCCAACATGATGGCACCAACGGCATTGATCAGAGCCACCATGGAACCAACGGAAAGATCGATCCCGCCGGTGATGATGACAAGCGTCATGGCGATTGACACGATCAGGATGGGTGCTGCCTGGCGCACGACATTAAGCAGGTTGCCCGCCGTCAGGAACGTATCCGTCATGGCGGAGAAGAACACAATGCAGGCGAGAAAGAAGATGGCGATGGAAAGGACCTGGGCATTTTCCGCAATGAAATCGGCAAGCGGCGAGCCTTTGGCGCGTTCGGTATAGACGGTCAATGGCGGTCTCCCACGATAAGCTTGACGAGGTCTTCCAGGCTCGTCTCGTTGATCTGCCGCTCCGCCACCTTTGTGCCCTCATACATGACGGCGATGCGGTCGCAGACCCGGAACAGGTCCTGAAGTCGGTGGGTGATGAGGATGACAGAAACGCCCTTGGCCTTGACCCGGTTGATCAACGCCAGCACGGCCTCGACTTCCGCCACTGCCAGAGCCGAGGTCGGCTCGTCCATGATCAGCACCTTCGGATTGAAGGACGCGGCACGGGCAATGGCGATCGCCTGCCGCTGCCCACCGGAGAGCTTCTCCACCTTGGCGGTCAGCCGTGGAATACGGATTTCCAGCGCATCCAGCATTTTTCGGGCTTCTTCCAGCATGGTCTGCCGGTCGAGAAACGGGCCTTTAGTGATCTCACGTCCGAGGAAGAGATTGCCGACGACATCGATGTGGTCGCAAAGGCTCAAATCCTGGAACACCATTTCAATATGACGGTTGCGGGCATCGGCCGGGCCAGTCAGACGCAGGGCCTCGCCATCCATAGTCATGGTGCCGTCATCAGGGATATACGTGCCTGAGATCACCTTGGTTAGCGTTGACTTACCAGCAGCATTGTCCCCGACGAGTCCGAGGCACTCGCCCGGATAGATGTCGAGATCGACGCCACGCAGCGCCTGATGCGAGCCGAAGGTCTTGCGGATATTGCTGAGCGAAATGCGCGGCTGGCGCTGGTCTCCGGCGGGTTGCCGGGGGAGAATTTCTCCCCCGGCGCCGGTGACAGCGGTTGGGTGCTGTCCGCCGGAAATCATTTGAAAATCGCCCGGTAGGGTTCGACATTGGCTTTGGTGACGATGGTGACCGGTACGGCAATGGTCTTCTCGACCTTACCGCCATCGGAAACGGTCTTCAGCGCCTTGACGGCTGCTGCACCCATGGCGGACGGGTCCTGCTGAATGACGCCTGCGACGTAGCCAGCATCGATACCGGCAATTGCCTGCTTGGTCAGATCCCAGCCGAACACCTTGATGTCCTTCTGCTTGCCCTGACTTTCGACGGCGGCGACGGCGCCGAGCAGCGCCGGTTCGCCGGTCGCATAGATCGCGGTCATATCGGGATTGCCGGTGATCAGGTTTTCGGCTGCGGAAAGCGCAGTGTCCTGCACGTTCTGGCCATCGACAACGCCAGCGGTGGTGATGCCCGACTTGTCCTTGATCGCGTCTTCAAAACCCTTCTGGCGAATATTCTGGATGAAGGAATTCAGCGCGCCAACGACGCCGATCTTCGCCTTGCCCTTCATGTCGGACTTGACGTAGTCGAGGAAGAACTTGCCCATGTCGGCGCCGGCCTTGCCATTGTCCACGCCAATCTGCGCCTTTTGCGGGCCTTCAGGCAGGATCGAGTCTATGGCTACAACCGGGATATTGGCGGCAGCGGCCTGCTTGACGGCGGGCATGATGCCGTTGACGTCGATGGCGACGACGGCAATGCCATCGACCTTCTGCTGGATGTAGGTCTCGATGGCGCTGTTCTGCGCGGCCGGATCATTGTTAGCGTTGAAGATGACAAGCTTGACGCCGGCTTCCTTGGCTGCCTTTTCGGCGCCCTCGTTCATCTGGTTGAAGAACAGCGCCTGCTGGTTGATCTGCACCAGGGCAATGGTCTTTTCGGCGGCGCTGGCAAGGCCAGCGGCAAGCGTTGCGCCGGCGAGCACGGTCGCGGCAAGCGCTGCGGAAACATATCTGCGTTTGACTATCGGCATGTTTGTTCTTCCTCTGTTGGTTTTACCGTTGCTTATGCAGACATCGGCGGCGCAACGGAGCTCCGCACGACGAGTTCGACGGGGATCAACTCCTCGCGCGCCAGCGAGGAGGCATCTTCCCAATTGGTTTCTAGAAGCATTGACAGCGCGCGCTGCCCAATGGCGCGAACCGGCTGGCGAATGGCAGTCAGCGGCGGCGCGAACAGATGCAAAGGCCCGACATCGTCGAAGCCGATCATCGAGACATCGTCGGGAATCCGCACGCCTTCGGCACGCAACACCTCGATGAAGCCGATGGCGATTTCGTCAGAACTGACGAAGACGGCGCTGGCCGGGCGGCCTTCATCCAGGAAGCGGCGGGCGGCGGCGCGGCCGAAGTCGACGGTATAGTCACCGCAGTAACGCATCAGGGAGAGATCATCGCCGAAGCGGGCGGAAAGCGCGGTTTCAAAACCAGTGTAGCGCCGCTCCGTGCTGATCATCTGCTGCGGACCGCCGACATAGAGGACGCGGGTGTGGCCGTGATCGGCCAAATGCTCGCCGGCCAGTCGGCCGCCCTGGAAATTGTCGCAGAACAGCTTCGGCACTGCCGCGCCCTGCACGTCTTCGTCCACCACCACCACCTTGCCGGTGGCGTTGATCAGCTCGGCAAGCTCCTCCGTATCCGGATGATTGGTGATGAAGACGAGACCGTCGACATGGTTGCGGGCGAGAAGCCTGAGATAGGACAGTTCACGGCCGGGCCGGTTCAGCGTGGCAAACAGCGAGACCGCAAGCCCGCGCCGGTCGGCCTCCTCTTCCACGGCGGCCACGAGCATGCCGAAGAAGGGATTGGCAATATCGGGCACGACAAGCCCGATCGTGTCGGACCGCCCCCGGCTCAAGCGCCGCGCATGCGGATTGGGGATGTAGTTGAGATCGCGGATCGCCTTGTCGATGCGCGCCTTGGTCTCGGCGGGCAGCTCAAGCGTGCCGTTCAAAAGCCGCGACACGGTCGCGACCGAAACGCCAGCAGCGCTGGCCACGTCTTTCAGGCTGGTCGCACGAGTTTGCGCCATGATCAACACTTTCGTTCCCCTGCCGCCGGACCTTATGGTCTCTCTGTCGGCACCGTTGTAAACCGGTTTAGTAAAGCGCTTTACAGAATCCATACGATCTTTAACTTGTCAAGCCAGACCAGTTGATTTTAAGGGGTTTCAGCGATCTACAGGCACCGCCGAGAAACGCAAAAGAGCCGGCGGACCAGAGAAATCAATAGTTTGACAGAAGCTGCCTCACCTCGTTGCAAAGGCTGCGAAGTCGTGAACACCACGGTACGGACGATCACGCTTGGTTCATTTCAATCCTGCACCCGGCCGTGCTTTGATTGCAGCGCAACATGAAGCCTGTCTGGAGAAAATTATGACATCTGCGGTGACCGCTACCGAAGCGCAATCCCCTTATCGCTACCGTGGCCCGCAAAGGCTCATTCACTGGGCGATGGCATTCGTGATCATTTGCGCTTTGGGGCTGGGTCTCTACTGTTCGTACCTCGTTCCCGGCACGCCGCAGCGACAGTTTCTCCTTGAGATCCACAAATCCTTCGGCATGACGGCCCTCGCCCTCATCGTTCTGCGCATCCCGGTGCGCGCCTCCTACGGCGAGCCCTCCTGGCGCACCCAGCCCTCCTGGTCGGTCAAGGCCGGCGCCCATGCAGCGCATATGGTGCTATATGGGCTGATGATTCTGATGCCGGTAACAGGTTACATGACCTCCGGTGCTGCCGGGCGCTCCCTTCCCTGGTTCGGCCTGTTTCAATGGCCAAACCTCATGCCTGCGGATCGCGACCTGTCCCGCCTCGCCGCCACCATCCACGAATATGGTGCCTATGCCTTTTTCGCCGTGCTCGGCCTTCATATTGCAGCTGTCGCCTGGCACCGGTTGGTGAAGAAGGATGAAGTGTTGTCGCGGATGCTCTGACAGAGCGTGCAGGATCCTGCATAAGCCGGACATTGATTTAGCCGCTTAAACAAAGAACCGCACGGCCAGTTTCCCAACCGTGCGGCACCGTCATCGTTGTGACGTCAGCGTTGTGCGGGACCATTCAGGCGGTCGAGAACCTGCAAGAGCGTGTCCGAGCAGGCCTTCATCGGTTCGTCATCGGCGCATTTGATATCGATGCGCGTATCACCATCCTCAATGACGAAATGCGCTGCCTTGGACGGCGGTGGTGGTGGTGGCGGACGATGGCCGCGGGGTCCCATCGGGCCGTCAGGGCCGCGCGGCGGTGGACCGGCGCGATCTTCAGGTCCGCCCTGCCAGCCTTGCCAGCCGGGCTCACCTCGGTCACCAAAGGCACCCGGCCCGCCCGGTGGCGGAGGCGGAGGAGGTGGTGCCATCGCCGGTCCACCCGGTGGTGGCGGGGGCGGAGGAACCAGTGCCTGACCGGCAGGTCCCGGAGGAGGCGCCGGTGGTGTCGGAGCCGGTGCGGACGCGCCTGTAGCCGGAGGGGCAGGAGGAGCGGGCGGTGCCGGGGGAGCGGGCGGTTGCTGCGCAAAGGCCGATCCGGCGAGCGCCGCGACTGCGACGGCGGACAAGAGATAGCGTTTCATGCACTTCATCCTTTCATGGGAGTAGGAAGGCGAGACGTCAACGTGACAGACGCCTTTTGGTTCAGCGGCTTGCAGGTGATAGCCCTCGCCGCTGCAGCGAGCCGAATGCCAAATTCGTCAGCTTTAGCGCTGGTTCTGCTCGCTTTTCGAAGATCCGTTTCAACGTCGTTCAACAGATCTTGAAATCAGGGCGCAGGCGGCGGCGGTGGGCCGCCCGGGCCCCACATCCGGTGTGGCGGCGGCGGGCCGGCAGGGCCAAGAGCCTCGGCCTTGCCATCCTTGCCGATCAAGTAGCTGGCATGCACGAAGCCGTCATCGAACCGTCCCTGCACCGTCACGAGGTCACCTTTGCCAACAAGACCGCTGCCATCGCCAGCCGGGCCGGTATCCACAAGAGTGCGGCCGCTATCGTCCTGCAAAATGAACTTATTGCCGTAGATCTCCGCAGCCGTGCCCTTGATGGTCACGAGACCGGATGCGGGCATTGCCGCGATAGAGACCGGAAGCATGGCCGCCATTTCAGGAGCCGGCCGCAGCAGTTTCATCGCACCGGCACCACCGGCGGCACCGATAGCAAGGGCCACGGCGAGCGCCGGAAACAAGATCCGTCGGCGATGCCTGCCATGCGGCGGCGGGGCCTTGTCAGGCTTGGGCAAACCGGCGGGGCCGGCAGCATTTTCGTCGCTCATCATTCGATCTCCTTCGTCATTGACCAGGCCAATCTACGCGCTACCTCCCCTCGGCCCGCTGAACACACTGGTTCAGATTGAGTTCAGCCATTTTCGATAGGTGTAGCCGCGCGTATCCGTGTCGAACGAAGGTCCATTTGCATGCGTATCCTGCTTGTCGAAGACGATGACGATCTCAGCACCCGTATTGCGGCCGCCCTGAGAGCAGAGAATTTCGTCGTCGACGTCGCCCGCAACGGCGAGGATGGCTTGCATGCCGGGCTCACTGAACTGTTCGACGTCGCCATTCTCGATCTCGGACTGCCGAAACTCGATGGCGTCGCCGTGCTGAAAGGCTGGCGCGATGGCTCGCGTAATCTGCCGGTGCTGGTGCTGACCGCTCGCGACGGGTGGCCGGACAAAGTCTCGAGTTTCAAGGCTGGCGCCGACGATTTCCTGGCCAAGCCCTTCAAGCTGGAGGAACTGGTGCTGCGGCTGCGCGCCCTGGTGCGCCGGGCGAATGGCCATGGGGCGGCACGGGTGCAATGCGGCAGACTGGTCTTCGACGCGCAACTCGGTACATTCGAGCTCGACGGCTTTCCGGTCAAGCTGACCGCGCTGGAATGGCGGGTACTTTCCTGCCTCATGCTGCGCAAGGAAACCGTTGTCGACCGGCGCGAGTTGAACGAGCGCGTTTATGAAGGAGATGCCGAGGTCGATTCCAACTCGCTCGAGGTCATCGTCGGCCGATTGCGCAAGAAACTCGGCGCCGAACTCATCGAGACCGTGCGCGGCAGAGGCTATATGCTGACGGCGGCATCCGCATGAAACGCGCCTTGCTCAACCGGCCTCAATCGATTGCAGGGCGGCTGCTGATCTTCTCCGCCATCTTCGTGACGCTCGCTGTCGTCACCGTCTCTGTCGTGCTCTGGCTCGCCTTGCAAACCGTGATCCGCGAGCAGATCGACCAGCGGCTCGACACGCAGATCACCGCCCTCGCCGGCGCGCTGAGCCGAGACACGGCAGGGCGACTGTCGCTATCTGCACCGCTCGATGCGCCACCTTTCGATCGCCCCGGCTCGGGCTGGTACTGGCAGATCGAAGGCGGGGGCCAGCGGCTGACGTCGCGCTCGCTGCGCGACCGAACGATCGACGCCCCGCCACCGGACCAGGATTTCCTGCAGATGATGACAGGTCGGCCGGCACCAGGCGAAGGCAAGGACCGGGGCAGAAGCCTTCACTTGCGCCAAAGCGTCCGTCTGGTGGAGGGCGCACCCGTGACCATCACCGCCTCGGCCCCCCAAGCCGCGCTTTCCGATCCTGTTTTACACGCCCTGATGTGGCTGGCGCCAGCCATGCTGCTGCTCGGCGCGGTGCTGATGGCCGGTACCTTGTGGCAAATCCGCTTCGGGCTGCGGCCGCTGCGCGCCATGGGAGCCGATATCGATGCGATCAATCGTGGCGAAGCCACTCGCCTGGCCGATCAGCCCGTCATTGAGCTTGCGCCACTGGCCGCGAAGATCAATGCGCTGATATCAGCCAATGAAGAGCGATTGGCAGAAACCCGGCTTCAATTCGCCAATCTGGCGCACGGCCTGAAAACCCCGGTCGCCAGCCTGCTGCTGGCCCTCAACGACAACAACGACCCGCCCGGCGTATTGCGCCGCCTGGTGCTGCGCATCGAGGCCAGGATCAAGCATCATCTCAGTGCCACTCGTCGCGCTATGGTCGCGACTGGCACCATCGCCCATAGCAATCTCGCCCAGACCGTAGCCGATATTGAGGATGCGCTCCGCCTGATCCATGCAGACCGCGGCATCGCGTTGCAAAATGCGGTCACGCCGGATGTGTTTGTCGCATGCGATGGCAAGGATCTAGAAGAAATGCTCGGCAATCTCATGGACAATGCCTGCAAATGGGCGCAGACGCGGATTCTTGTTTCAGCCGAACGCAATGGCCCATTGATCCGGATCTCGGTGGAAGACGACGGCCCCGGCATACCTGAAGAGCGCCGCCAAGCGGTGCTTCTACCGGGAATACGGGAAGACGAGCGCGTGGCGGGCGATGGCTTCGGCCTTGCCATTGTCACGGAACTGGCCGCCCTCTACGGCGGATCGCTAACGCTCGAGCAGGCAAGCCCAATCGGTCTACGCGCCGTTCTGCTAATTCCTGCAGCCAAGACGGATAGACGCTCCTAGCTGGGCGGCCTATTGGGCAGACCTGCCGCCGCGATGAAGTGAAATTTGTGTAACGTCAAAGATTTGACGCATTGACCATTCGATGCTCGCCAGCCATGCCTTTGCTTGCGCCCACGCTGGGAAACTTAATCGCGGATGCCTGCTGAGCAATGCATGAGCCGCGAGTGTGATAGACGCAACAAGACAAATGCCAGTGCCAGGAAGAGAGATATGACGCTTCGCCCCTTTCGTCCGACCGTGATCCGCTTACTGTCCGCGCTTGTCTGCCTCTCCTCCCCGGCTCTTGCTGCCGAAGGCGCAACCCGGCTGCCGGATTGGCTGCAGGCCCATGTCGGTGAGGGCAACGGGCAGATCGCACCCGTTGTCGTGGAACGGGCGCGGGCGCTTTATCTGAGCAAGGTGAAGGAAGGCAAGACGCGCAATGCCTGCTACTTCGCCATGGACGCCACCCGCCCGAACGACGTGACGATGGGGCCTGCCGGTGGTCGCTTCTACATCATCTGCGAGGCCGACAAGACATTCCGGGTAATCTCCGCCGGTCATGGCGGCGGCCGTAATCTGGGCGCCAACGCCAATTTCTCAAATGGGCGCGAATGCGTGCGCAACTTCGGCAACGGGCTGGATTCCAATCTGACAGCCGGTGGCGCCTATCTGACCAATGAAATCAAGACGTCCTTCAAGGGCTACTACCGGATGGCCAGCAAGCAGGAAGCGGTTCTGACCCGCTCCTTCGTGCAGTTCGACGGTATCGGCGAGACCGCCAATGCCCGGCAACGCGCCATCGGCGGTCATGCGGCAGCGCTGGTGTCCAGCGTCTGCATGATGAAGAAGCCGGATAGTCCCTATGCCAATCGTGATGGCTACGTGCCGCGTGGCAATCTCGTCAACTACGCCGCTGGCCGCAGCGATGGCTGCACCAGCTGGTCGCCGGACGACGCACCGCAGGTGCTGTCTATGGTCAAGGACAATCCGACCACGCTCTATATCTACCCCGAATCCCGCGATATCGAAGCGGTTTCGAAAGAACTCGCTGCCGGGCGTACGCCTGCTGCGGACGGGGTCTACTGGAACAGTTCCTGCCTGAAGGCGATCGGCATCCCGAAATTCTGGCCCAAGGAAAAGCTGGAGCCGATCATCGCCCAGTTCAAGGCAGACCATCCCGCGCCGCCGCCGCGCCCGGTCCCGCTCTGCGAAGGCCAGCCGCAGTAGCGATTACGAACTGCCACGGCGAATTATCCTAAGGCTTGGGGATGACTGTCGCCAGCTTGCGGAAGGGAGACCGGATGTCGAGCCGACTCGGAACACCCTTGGCGATAGTGACGATCGAGCCAGGGCCGATCGTCACCGATTTTTCCGAGCCTTGCGAGTAGAGCGCCTCGCCTTCGATGACGATGAAAGTCTCTTCGAGATCTCGGCCAGGATAATTATAGATGCCGGGCTCCGCTTTCCAGACCGCCACGATCGTACCGTTCTCGACCGGATCCTGCCAGATCAGCCGGCGCCAGGAGCCGCCCTCGCGCCCCTCGGCTGGCATGGCGGGTGTCAGATCGATGTCATCGGCAATATTGTAGATCGGCATGGTCATCAATGTCTCCGTAGAGTTTGGAATTGCGCGCCTCGGGCGCTGGTTTTGAGGGCAAGATCAAGCATGCGGCGGCATGGGCGCACCGGATAGCCTCGTCTTGATGTTGTCGCGCAAGCGGTAGTAGCGCAGCGTCAATGCCGGGGCGAAGGCCATATAGAAGGGGGCAGACGTCAGCGGCTCCAGTTTCAATGCCAGCTCGTTTTGCGGTATTCCCAGCGCCCATTCCGACAAAATGGAGCCGAGCATCGAGCCGGTCGGCACACCGCGGCCGGAAAGACCGGTCAGTGCGGCAACGCCGGGTGCCAGATCGTAAAACCGAGGCACCGTGCGATATTGCATGTCGAGTTCGCCGAACCAGAAGTAGTCCCAGCGTATGTCCTCGCGGATCTGGGGATGCAGCCATTTCAGCCGTTCACTCATCACCTGACGAGTATAGGCCATGTCTCGCCCGCGCCGTCCCATAGGGAACATCGAGGCGACGATGCGGCCCTCGGCATTGTATTTATAGACATAAATGTCGCCGCGACCATCATGGATCGTCGTGTTGCGCGGCAGAACGGACCGTCGTATCTCCTCCGGCAGGATCTGGGTGGCCGCGACGAAGACCCGCTGAATCTTGAAGGTCCGGTCCAACTTCGGCCACCCTCCAACGGTGTAGGCTCCGGTGGTGAAGATCACCTTGCCGGCGATCACGTGACCCTTCTCCGTTGCGACTCTCCAGCCGCCGCCCGCATTGCGGTCGCAAGAGATCGCCGCCGAGCCGGTGAAGATCTTTGCTCCCTCCTGCAGAACCGCACGCGCCAGGCCGCGCGCATAACCCAGCGGATTGAGATGACCGGCCTCCTCATGCAGCCATCCCCCTAGAAAGCGAGGACTGCCGGTGATTTCCGCCACTTCGTCGCGATTGACGAAGCGGGTATTTGCACCAACAGCATTATAGGTCTCGACCTTATGGCGGATTGCATCGATAGCCCCCTTGTGCGGGGCGCCCATGACGTACCCGTTTTGGACCCATTCGCAGTCGATCTGATAGTCCCGGATGATGGCTGAGACCCGGTCATTGGCGCGCGTCTGGCGCTCGATCAGCCTTTCCGCCCAGGGCTCGCCCAGCATGCGCCGTAGCTCCGGCAGGCTGTAATGGGTGAAGGTCGGCGTGCAATGGCCAGCATTGCGGCCAGACCCGCCAAAGCCCGCCTCTTCGCGTTCCAGCACCACGACGCTAACTCCAGCCCGGGCGAGTTCGAGCGCTGTCGTGAGCCCCGCGTAGCCGGCGCCGACAATGCAGACATCAGCCTTAACAGACCCCAGAAGCACGTCCGTGCGCGGCGCTGGTACGGCCGTCGCATACCATAGCGTGGTGCCGAACGGAGAAAAGGCGGTCATGACACCTCTCCTCAGTTGAGGTCGCTGCGGGCGTCAAGCGCATCGCGCAGGCCATCGCCGATGAAATTGAAGCTGGTGACGGCTAGCGTGATGGCGACGCCGGGGACAATGGCAAGCCAGGGCGCCTTGTCGAGATATTGCTGGGCGCCGTTCAGCATATTGCCCCAGCTCGGCAGCGGCGGCTGGATGCCATATCCCAGAAAGCTGATATAGGCTTCAAGAAGGATGGCGCGCGCCACCGTCAACGTTGATGCCACAATGATCGGGCCAATGGCGTTCGGCAGGATTTCCCGGAACATGATGCGGGCGTTGGGGAGGCCGAGCATGCGGGCGGCGGCTACGAAATCGCGCTCGCGCAGCGATCGCACCTCCGCTTCCACCAGCCGGGCAATTTCCATCCAACTCGTGACCGCGATGATGACCGTGATCATGAACGGACTTGGCTTGACGAAGGCTGCGAGCGCCAGAAGCAGGAAAATGCTCGGAAACGACAGGAAGGCATCGACGAAGCGCATCAGCACCGCGCCGATCTTGCCGCCATAGTAGCCCGCCACTACACCGATGACCGTGCCGATCACCGTTGACAGCACCATGGCGAAGAAGCCGACGAGCAACGAAATCCGGCCGGCATTGAAGAGCCGGGCGGCAATGTCGCGGCCGAGCGGATCCGTGCCGAAGATGTGATAGCCGGTCAGCGGCGGCGCGAAGCGGGCGCGCAGATCGATGTAGAGTTCGTCATAGGGCAGCAGATGCGGCCCGACGACACAGGCGAAGATCATGATCACGATCATCACCAGGCCGAGAACAGCGAGCTTGTGCCGGGCAAACCGGCGCAGCGTGCGGTTTTGCCACCAGTGGCTACCGGCAGTACGGGCGGAAGAGGAAAGCGTTGCAGCGGACATGGTCAAACCCTTCAAATCATGGCGACAATCGGCGGCGGCGCATCATCCGAGACGAATGCGCGGATCGACGAGTGCTACCAGGAGGTCGGCGATGAGGCTGCCGAGCAGCACGAGAATGGCGGAAAACATCAGGAGGCCCATGACGACGGGATAGTCGTGATAGCCGAGACTATCGAGGAACAGCCGCCCCATGCCGGGCCAGGTGAAGACCGTCTCGGTGACCAGCGCACCGCCGAGAATGGTCGGAAGCTGCAGGCCGGCGAGCGTTATCATCGGCAAAAGTGCATTGCCGACAACGTGCTTCATCAGCACGCGGCGCGGCGTCAGCCCCTTGGCGCGGGCGGTGCGGACGAAATCCTGGTTGATGACATCGAGCGTGGCGGTGCGCATGTAGCGGCTCCAGACCGCGATATTGACCAGCGCCAGAACCAGGCTCGGCATGACCAGATGGATGGCATAGTCGTAAAAGGATTGATCGCCGATCGTAT
>Ga0308163_10001887_pt1 | contig 20907 bp, 19 predicted proteins | sample PhyTR1_FD_201037 | JGI IMG/M metagenome (GOLD analysis project Ga0308163, IMG submission 201037) | Phyllosphere microbial communities from UC Gill Tract Community Farm, Albany, California, United States - DLSLT.R1 | ecosystem: Host-associated > Plants > Phyllosphere > Unclassified | place: USA...
GCCATTGGGGCCGCCATGCGCAAGCTCGCACATTTGTGCTTCGGTGTCGTCAAGACTGGACGGGCTTACGATGAAAATTTTGCCATTCAGTCTTGACGATCAAGACGGTATCTACGTGGTTTAGTGGGATCGTTTAGATGAGTGGTTTAGGTCTTTGGTCTTTGCGGTATGATCATTTCTCCAACACACAGCCGCCAAAGACGATCATGCCGACCCCACTTACCATCGCCAAGAACGACAGCATCTCGCTGGACATGCTGTCCAACCTGGTCAACCGCCACGGTTGCATCACCGGCGCCACCGGCACCGGCAAGACCGTGACCTTGCAGAAGATCGCGCAGTCGCTGTCCGAAATCGGCGTGCCGGTGTTCATGGCCGACGTCAAGGGCGACCTGTCGGGCATCGCCAAGGCCGGCGCGTTGAGCGAGAAGATGGGCGCCCGCCTGAGCGCACTCAAGCTGGAGACGCCGCAGTGGGCCGGCTGCCCGGTCACTTTCTGGGACGTGTTCGGCGAGAAGGGCCATCCGGTGCGCGCGACCGTGTCCGACCTCGGCCCGCTGCTGCTGGCGCGCATGCTCAACCTGAACGATACGCAGGAGGGCGTGCTGCAGCTGGTGTTCCGCATCGCCGATGACAATGGGTTGCTGCTGCTCGACAGCAAGGATCTGCGGGCGATGCTGCAGCACGTCGGCGACAACGCGGCCGACTTCAAAACCAGTTACGGCAACATCAGCGCGGCCAGCATCGGCGCCATCCAGCGCGGCCTGATCGCCATCGAGGAGCAGGGCGGCGACCAGTTCTTCGGCGAGCCGATGCTCAACATCGACGATCTGCTGCAGACCGACGCGCGCGGCAAGGGCGTGATCAATATCCTCAGCGCCGACAAGCTGATGAACGCGCCGCGCCTGTACGCGGTATTTCTGCTGTGGATGCTGTCCGAGCTGTTCGAGAACCTGCCGGAGGTGGGCGACCTCGACAAGCCGAAGCTGGTGTTCTTCTTCGACGAGGCCCATCTGTTGTTCACCGACGCGCCCAAGGCCTTGCTGCAGAAGATAGAGCAGGTGGTGCGCCTGATCCGCTCCAAAGGCGTCGGCGTGTTCTTCGTGACGCAAAATCCGATCGACATTCCGGATACGGTGCTCGGCCAGCTCGGCAACCGGGTCCAGCACGCGCTGCGGGCGTATACGCCGCGCGACCAGAAGGCGGTCAAGGCCGCCGCCGAGACGTTCCGGCCCAATCCGGCGCTTGATGTGTCGCAGGTGATCACCGAACTGGGCGTGGGCGAGGCGCTGGTGTCCTTCCTCGACGACAAGGGCGCGCCGCGCATGGTCGAGCGGGTCTTCATCCTGCCGCCGGCCAGCCAGCTCGGCCCGCTCGATGCGGCAGAGCGCAAGGCCGCCATCGACGGTTCCATCGTGGCCGGCGTTTACGAAAAGGCAATCGACCGCGAATCGGCCTATGAAAAACTGAACAGCCGGGTGGCGGCTGGTGCCCGTGCGCCACAGGATGCCCCGGACGCCCCCACCGGACGCGGCGCGGCGTCGTCCCAACAACCATCGACCCGGCAATCATCGGGCCAGCAATCGGGGCAATCCCAGGAGGCCGCCGGCGGCTCGATGTTCGGCGACGTCCTGGGCGGTTTGTTCGGCCAAAGCGGCAAGCGCGACACCGCGGTACAGGCCATGGTCAAGTCGGCCGTGCGCAGCATCGGCTCCCAAGTCGGCCGGGAAATTATTCGCGGCGTACTCGGATCGATCATGAAAAAACGGTGATTCCCGATCGGCGAGCGGCCATGCGCGCGCCACTGATGGGCCAGCCTCAGCTATGATAGCGACCGGTCTACAACATTGACAGCAATTCAATTGCTTTTGGACATGTTGTTGAATGGTTTTAGCATGGCAAGGAATGGGAATGACAGTAGTTTCACAAGGAGCGGTTGGGGCGGACAGAAGCCCGCCATCACAATTTGGCTTGATCAATCTGTTAAAAGCGGGCGCGGCGCAGCTGATCGTGCTGCATCATCTCGCCTTCTACGGTCCGATGGCCGATCACGTGCGACCGATGTTGCCCGCACTGATCGATTGGCTGGGTGACAGCGCGCGCATCGCGGTCCAGGCCTTTCTGGTCATCGGCGGCTTTTTGGCCGCCAAATCCCTGGCGCCCACCGGCCACGCGGGCCTTGCCGACCCTATCGGCGCGATCTGGCGGCGCTACGCCAAGCTGGCGCCGCCGTTCATGGTGGCCACTTTGCTGGCCGCCGCCGCATCCGTGCTCGCTGGCCAGCTCATGGCGCACGACTCCATTTCCGAGCCTGCCACACTTACCCAGTTGGGCGCGCACGCGCTGTTGTTGCATGGCGTGCTGGGTATTCCCTCGCTGTCGGCGGGCGCCTGGTATGTGGCCATCGACTTCCAGCTGTATGCGCTGATGGCGCTGATGGTGTGGTTTGGCGGCCGCCTCGCCGCCGGGCGCCGCCTGCCGTGGCTGATGCCCGGCATGATCGCGCTGGCTGTCACGTGCTCTCTCGTGTACTTCAATCTGGATGCCGATTGGGATAACTGGGCGCCGTATTTCTTCGGTAGCTATGGCATCGGGCTGATGGCCTGGTGGGCCAGCGATCCGCGCCGCAAGCCCGGCGCGGCCGCGTTGCTGGTGGGCATGGCGTTCTTGCCCGTGATTGCCGCGCAAGCACTCGATTTCCGCAGCCGTATCGCGCTGGCAATGGCGGTCGCCAGTGTTCTGGTGTTGTTTGGTCGCATCAAAACAACATCCAGCGGTCATGGATGGTCGGTCGTCAACGCATTGGCGCGGATATCGTATTCGGTGTTTTTGATCCATTTCCCGGTATGTCTTGTGGTTAACGCGGCGTTCACCCGCTTCGTGCCGCCCGAGCCGGAACTGCAGGCAGTCGGCATGCTCGTCGCGTGGGGCGCCAGCCTGGCTGCTGGAGCCGCTTTCCACAGCTGGGTAGAGGCGCCGCTGGCGCGCCTGGTCCAGCGCACCACCGGCCAGTCGGCGATGCGACCATCGTCCGCTTAGGCGCGGGCAAGCTTCGCAGCGGTTACAAAAAGCCAATCCACTAAGGGTTGGCTTTTTTATTGGGTGATTCAGAAGCGAAAGCCAACGGTGCCACGCATACGATTTTGGAATATCAATTTGCAAATAAATGATAGATTGGCATTGTTGAGGCGGGCGTAATATAAAAGTCATGCAGCCATGGCAATTAAAAAAGGACTGCAATAACAACACAGGAGACAACAATGACAATGCCTCAGACCCGCCTGCGGAAGACTGTACTGGCCGCTCTCATCGCCGAAATGGTGATTTCCCTCAGCGCTTCCGCGCAAACCGCCGATCAGCCGGTGATCGATCCATCGGCCACGGTCGTCGTCAGCGGTATTCGCGCTTCCCTCAGTTCCTCGCTCAACACCAAACGCATGCAGGACGGCGTGGTCGACGCCGTGTCGGCCGAGGACGCCGGCAAGTTCCCCGATACCAATATCGCCGAGTCGCTGCAACGCGTGACCGGCGTGCAGATCCAGCGCAACGGCGGGGAAGGGCGCTACATCTCCGTGCGCGGCCTGGGCCCGGAATTCAACAATGTGCTGGTCAACGGCCGCACCATGACCAGCGATACCGGCGGCCGCGAGTTCTCGTTCGACATGTTGTCGTCCGACCTGATTTCCAAGGTGCTGGTGTACAAGACCTCGCAGGCTTTCCTGCCCGAGGGCGGCATCGGTTCGACGGTGGACATCCAGACCGCGCGTCCGCTGTCGGGCAAGGTGGGGCATTCGACGGTGTTCAACGCGTCCAGCTCCTACGACGACAATTCGAAAAAGTACACGCCCAACGCCAGCGGCATGTATTCGTTCGCCAACGAGGCGCGCACCTTCGGCGTGGCCGGTTCGGTGTCGTACACCGACCGCGCGTCCAAGCAGAACAAGGCCGTCAACGACGCCTGGAACTACCGCGACGTGGCAATGATCAATGGCGACCTGAACTCGCGTGGGTTGACGATGGCCGACCTCACCACCCGCAAACTGTACATGCCGCAGAGCTACGGCTTCCAGCAGGAGGAGGAAAGCCGCAAGCGCCTGGTCGGCAATCTGGCGGTGCAATACAATCCGTCGCCGACGTGGAAGCTCAGCGCCGACGCGCTCTTTTCGCGCTTGGACCAGAAGAACTCGGTGGTCGCCGTCAGCGACTGGAATAATCCGACCCAGCTGGGCGTGAAGTACGACAAAAACGACCAGGTGACCAGCTTCCTGCGCCCCGGCTCGACCTTTTACGCCAATAATCCGGAGATCGCCGGCGCCGGCAAGCTGCTTGGCGAAGCGAACTCCAACGACATGATCGTCAAGGGCGGCGACCGCTTGTCGATCACCCGCGCCTTCGGCCTGAACTCGAAATGGAAGCTGGCCGACGAATGGCGCCTGGAGGGCGACGTGTCGACCTCGCGTTCGACGTCGGCCTCGCCGGACATGTGGGTGGTGGCCGGCATGGTGCCGAAAAACGGCGATGTGCTCAGCTTTAACGGCACGCCCAGCATCACTTTCGGCGACGGCCTGGCCGACCCGACGGCGGTGCGCGCGCACGCCGTCTCCAACAGCCAGGTCAACCTCCACGACAAGCTGAAAGAGGGGCGCATGAATTTGTCGTGGGACCACGATATCGGCTACTTCAAGGGCGCCGATACCGGTGTAGGCTATTCGCAGCGCGAAGTCGGCCGCCTGACCTACAGCAGCGACTCGTGGAACGCCTTCAGCGGCTACCACGTGAGCCTGCCGGCCAGCCTGTTCACGGTGACGCCGCTGGAAAACTTCCTCGGCGGCGGCGCCCAGGTGCCGTCGGCGTATCTGCGCTTCGACCCGCACGCCTACATCAATTACCTGAACCAGCCATCGCTGCTGCCGCAGTCCAACGACCCGGCGCTGTATTCCGATAAGACCAAGTTCCCGAACGGTCCGATGGCGATCGACTACACCAAGCCGTCCTCGTGGGCGGTGGAGGAAAAGGTGAAGACCTTGTTCGTGGACACGCGTTGGGAGGGCAGCGGCTGGTCGGCCAACGCCGGCATGCGCATGGTGCGCGTGAATTCGACCTCCACCGGCACCAGCCGCGTGCTGCTGTCGGCGGTCAAGAGCCCGAACGACACGACCTTCATTTCGCAATGGGGACCGTACCAGATCATCACCGTCGATAACAGCTATAACAGCTACTTGCCGTCGGCCAATCTGAAATTCGACCTGACCAAGGACATGCTGCTGCGCTTTGCCGCCTCCAAGACCGAGACGCGGCCGACGCTGAGCCAGATGAATGTGGACAACTCGTACGGCGGCCGCTTCGGCGACGTGCAGACCGGCGGCGGCAATCCTTACCTGAAGCCGATGCAGTCGAAGAACTTCGACGTCTCGTATGAGTGGTATCTGTCGAAGACCAATTACGTCAGCACCGCCGTGTTCATGAAGAAGGTGTCCGACTTCCTCGAGACGACGCTGCAGGACATGCGCATTCCGCAGTTCGACGAAGTGGTGCATGACTCGCGCGTGCGCAACGGCCAAAAAGGCAAGATCAAGGGGATCGAGATCGCCGGCCAGTACGCGTTCGACGACGCGATACCCTGGCTGCAAGGCTTCGGCGTGGCCGCCAACTACACCTATGTGGACGCCAGCGCCGAGCGCGCGGGCGGCGCGCCGGCCTGCGGCTATCCCGGGCTGTCGCCGCAGTCGTACAACGGTTCGCTGTTCTTCGAGAACACCCAGTTCTCGGCGCGCGTGAGCTACAACTGGCGCAACCACTTCTCGGTCGATTGCGGCGGCGGCAGCACCATGCCGCGCAACCGTGCGGCCTATGGCCAGACCGATGCCAGCTTGCGCTACAACATCACGCCGAAGATCGCGCTCTACCTTGATGCGATCAATCTGAACAACGCGAGAATGCGCGAGTATGCCCAGAACGAAAGCCAGTTCCTGACGCTGGAAGATGTCGGCCGCCGTGTGAACGTGGGCGTGCGGATGGCTTTCTAACGTCGCGCATCCGATAGAACGGCCGGGTTCCGCATCGCATGTGGGACCCGGCCGTTATTTTATGCCCGGCCGCGCCGGTGCGTGCGCAATCGTGCGCCGTCAATGACCGGACTCGGGGCTAAAATAAGGCTGACACGGGAACGGGGAGGGGACATGCGCAAGGTGATTGCCATCGGTGGATCGTACGGCGCGATGCGCGTGCTGCTGAAGATTGTTTCCGCGCTACCGGCGGACTTCCCCGCCACCTTGCTGATCGTCACCCATATCGGCGCCCGCAGCAGTTCCCTTGCCGAGATCCTGGCGACGGACTGCGCGTTACCGGTGCGCGACGCGCGCGACGGCGAAGCGGTCACGGGTGGCGTGATCCTGCTGGCGCCCGCCGACTACCACATGCTCGTCAGCGAGGACGGCGCCACCATCAGGCTGCATCACGGGCCGAAGGAAAACCATACGCGGCCCGCCATCGATCCACTGTTTCGCTCGGTCGCCGTGGCCTATGGCGCGCACGCGGTCGGCGTCGTGTTGACCGGGTATCTCGACGATGGCGCCGCCGGGTTGCAGGCGATAAAGTCGCTGGGCGGCTACGCCATCGTGCAGGACCCGGCGGGCGCGGCGGCCGCCAGCATGCCGAGCATGGCGATAAAGAGCGTCGCGGTCGACATGGTGTTGTCTGCGGACGACATCGGCCCGCAGCTTGTCAGATGCGTTCAACCAGATCGGCTGGAGTCCTCCATGACCACACCATCGAAAGACGCCGATGCGGAATCGGTCAAATCCAGGCTGGCGTCGGAAAACCGGATGAGCGCCGGCCACATCGGGTTCGCGGAACTGGCGACCATCGCGACGCCATCGACATTTACCTGCCCCGAGTGCCACGGCACGCTATGGCAACTGAACGACAACGGCGTGCGCCGGTTTCGCTGCCACACCGGACATGCCTACACCGCGCGCATCCTGGAAGAGTTGCAGGCCGATGCCGTCGAGGAGGCGTTGTGGGCGGCGGTCCGGGCGCTGCAGGAAAGGGAAAAAATGCTGCGCGATTTGCACGCGGGGACGTCCGACGTGGAGCGATCGGAAAGGGCCTACGCGGCGCAAGCGGCTGTCGTGTCGGATCAGGCGGCGCTGCTGCGTGGCATGCTGGAGGGGACCGAAAAGGACATGGAGCAATCGTGATGGCCGGCCGCTTCCGTAAAGCGCGGCTGGGCGCTACCGGCTCGGCAGTCGCTGCGGCGCCGCCGAGTAGATTTTCGGCAGCATCGGATGGGCCAGGGTGAAGCAGCGGCCGGCGCTGGCTTTCACCAGTTCGATTTCCTTGGCGAAGTAGCGCGCGGCCAGCGCGTCCAGCGACCCATCGCGTTTGGCCATCGACAGCCCCATCTCGAGCCGCTGCGCCAGCCGCGGTTCGTTGACGCTGACGTAGTACACCACCGGCAACGGGTAATACAGCATCAGCCCCGGCACCAGCGCCAGTGTGTCGACCAGTTGTGCATGCTCCTTCATCAGGAAATCCGCTTCGACCACGCTGATCGGCAGGTAGTCGAAGCGGCGGCTGGCCAGCATGTCCAGCAAGGTGGTGATGTTGCCGCTGTCGACCACCTGGTAGCCGTTGTGGCGCAGCACGGCGTTGTCCACCCAGCCCCGGCCTTGTCCCGCCACCAGCTGTTTTAATTGCGCGGCGGTGGTGATCACTTTAAATTTCGGCAAGTTGTCGCGGCGCACGATCAGCCTGCGGTAACCTAGCAAGCCGCCCATCACGGGCGTGCTGATCATGATCGCGCGCTCCTGCGGATCGTCGGCGTCCAGGTCGCGCCACGGGCTGGCCTGCACGTTCATGCGCTTGCCTGCGTTGACCTCGCGCCGGACGCGCGAGGTGCTCATCGTATCAGCGACCTGCACCACCGAGAACGGGCCGTACGCGGGCATGGTCTTTTGCAGCGCCAAGGTCAGCACGGCTGCCTGGTACTCGTCGCGTTTGGGGGTATTGCCCCAATTCCAGTAGCGGTAGATCATCGGTGCGGGCGCCGCCAGCGTGTTGCGCGTACCGAGCGCCAGCGTGGCCAAGGCCAGTAGCGAGGTCCTGCGGCAGGCGTCGACCGGCGCGTCGGCGGGAAGGTGTGACTTGAACGATGAGTGCATGGAAGAAATTCTAACACCGCTGCCTCCCTGACGCGGTCCGCTTTGCGCGGCCACGATGCGGCGCGTTGGAGACAAGTCAGGCGAAGGTTTGCAGCAGCCAGCGCAAGGTGCTCAGACGCACCTCGAAAATCAGCGATTGGGCGAGATTGGCCCGCTGTTCCAGCTTGGTGACGTTGGGACAGGCGGCGACGCGGATCAAAAATCCAGCCAGCATGCGGCGGTACCGTTTGTTTTCGGCGGCGTTGAACAAGTGGGATTGGCGGAAGTAGTTTTCCTTGTGGAAGGCGAGCGTTTCGCGCGCGAGCAGGGCCCCGTCCGTCGTCAGCGCCTGGTCATGATGGCGGTAGCGTGCCACGGTGCGGTCGAGGAAGCCGATCCGCGCGGTCTCGGCAAAGCGGTACCACATGCTGATGTCGTCCAGGATGCGGTAGCGGACATCGAAGCGCTGGCCGACGATGACTTCGCGCCGGCACGTGATGGTCTGCGTGCTCATGCCGGTCTGCAAGCCGGCCATGCATCCCCAGAAGTTGTGGCACCGATACAGTCCGTCCCCCAGCGGCTGCAGGTAGTCGCGCGCCTTCGAGGTGAACTCCTTGTGGGCCAGGTAGCCGCGCTGCGCGCGCAGCGACGCGCCGAACGGTTCGAAATCCGCGAATAGAATGTCGAGTTCGGGATGTTGCGCGAATATGCGGCTGGCGTGTTCCAGCTTGTCGGGCAGCATCACGTCGTCCTGGTCGCAAAAGGAAATGTAGCGGCCCCGCGCCAGCGACAGCCCGACATTTTTCGGCAGCGCCGGCGCGCCGGAATTGACCGCCGTCGACACCACGCGCACGCGGGCGTCGCGCGCGGCGAAGCCGGCCGCGATCGCCGCCGAGGCGTCGGTCGCGCAATCGTTGACGATGATCAGCTCGAGATCCGCGCAGGTCTGGCGCAGGATGCTGTCGATCGCCTCCGCAAGATACGTCTGGCCGTTGTAGGCGGGCATGATGATGGAGTGTTGTGGCATATCGTTTCCTATCGCCCCACCGGTTTCGGGAACAGGCGGCGCAGCAGCGGGCGCGCCATCGACATCAGCTCGGGCTTGATCTCATGGTTGAGCAAAACGATCCCCGCCACCCAGCAAAACAGCGCCGCCGGCCCGGCCAGCGCGAGCGACAGCAACGGGCTGGCATCGTCGAGGCCGGGCGACAGCATCAGCAGCGCCGGGCCGCTGGCCGTCAACGCGGTCAGGGCGCCCGAGCGTGCGACGCTGCGGCCAAGCTCGGTTACGCGCATGGCGGTCAGTGCGGCCAGGCTGCGGTACAGCAGTGCCGAACGCAGCAGTGACGTCGCGGCGATGCTCCAGGCCACCGCCTCCAGCCCGAACGGCGCCGCCACGACGATGCCGGCGATGCGTACCGACACGCCGATGGCCTCCAGTTGCGCGCGCAGCCGCACCTGTCCCATGGCCACAAACAGGTCGCGCGCCATGCTGAACAGGCAGAACGTGGCGGTCGACACGCACATGATGCGCACCAGCGGCGCGCTGGCGTCCCACTGGTGCCCGTACAGCAGCCGCGTCAGCGGCGTGGCCAGCACCGCCAGCACGGCAAAGAACGGCCACGACAGTCCCGCCATGTAGGCGACCGTGTGCAGATACAGCCGCTTGACGTCGTGGCCGTCACGGACGTTGGCGGCAAACAGCGGCAGCATCACCGGCGTGACGGCGCGCGTAATCAGCATGTTGAAGATATTCAAGGTGGCTTGCGCCTTGCCGAACAGTCCCACCGCCGCGACATCGATGAGCTTGCCGATGATCATGTCTGGCGCGGCGACACCGCACTCGTCGATCACGTTCGAGCCGGTCGCGTAGGCGCCAAAGCGCAGCAGCTTGCGCATGCCGGTGAAACCGGGCAGCCACGGGATGTCGGCGGGCCGGAAGAACTGGCTCACCAGCACCGTGACCAGGCTGCCGGCGACCGCCGCCCACGCCAGGCTCAGGTAGCCGAAGCCCAGTGTGATCAACGCGAGGCTGACGGCCAGGTTGGTCAGTGCGTTGGCCACGTTGATGCAGTAGAGCGCGCGGAAGCGCAGTTTCCGGCGCAGCACCGGCAGCGTGATCGAGCCGAACGGGATCAGCAGGACGTTGAGCGCCAGCACGCGCAGGACCTCGCCGACACCGGGCTCATCGTAGAAATCCGCGACCGGATCGCTGGCCAGCGCGAGCAGGGCGGCCATGCTCCACGAGATCAGCATGGTCAGTGTGTAGGCGGCGCGCAGGTGCTCCGTGCTCAGGTCCTTTTCCTGGATCAGGTATTGCCCGACGCCGAAATCGCGCACCATCTGGGTGATGCCGACGACCACCGCGCCGATCGAAAAAATGCCGATCTGGCCTGGCGTCAGCAGCCGCGCGATGATCATGCCGCCTGCCATGCCGATCACCAGCACGGTGTACTTTTCGGCGAACGACATCAGCAAGGAAGTTTTAATCGCGTTCATTCTCGGGCGGGCCGCAGTGAACGCGGCGGCAACATGCGTAAGGGGCCTTCGCATGTTAGAGCGATTTTTCTCCTTAGGAATTGACCTGGCGCGAACTTACGCGATGTCGTGGCGGCCGGCAGGCCAAAATGCTAATTGCGCAGGACGATGGTCATCAATGCCACCGAATCGGCCAGCGCGCGGATCGCATGCGGGGCGCCACCTTCGATGTACAGCATCTGGCCGGCCTTCAAGGTGGTGGGCTGGCCGCGCGTGATGACCGCGATCTCACCGGACACGCATTGGAAGGTGACCTCGCCTTTGACATGGTGCTCGGGCATCTCTTTGCCGGCGGGCAGCACCTGCCGGATCAATTCGATCTGCTCGGTCTTGGTCAGCGCTATCGATGAAAAGGTGGAGACGTCTTCGCCAGCGTGTGTCAACGCGATGACTTCTCCGGGTTTTGCATGTTCCAAAGCCATGATGCCTCCAAAGTTGATGGTGAATTTCCATGTTAGCACCGCTTGCGCTGCTCGGCAGGGCAACAGGACGCGCCCATGCACAGGCTCGTCCGGGAAGCCATTGCGCGTTTTGTTCGTCGCCGGTGGTGGATTCCGTTATTTGTTACTACAAAAAATTCATGCGGCTCACTTTTTACCCTAAAAATCGTCTGGACTCGGCGGGGCTGGCAGACGCGGGTGAACGAGGCTCTGAAAGAGGGGCTAAGATCCCGTTGAAATAGAATTGCTTGATCGGGCTGGAATCGAGAACCGCTGACGGTTCGCCCTTACGAGACTTACTGCATTCGGGATCTGTACTGATCGAGTGGGTGACATGGGATTGAAAACTCCACATGATAATGTTCGTCGTGTTTGATCCACGGCTGTGTCTTCATGAAGGGCAGTGAGCTCCGCAGCACTTGGCCGCGTTTGGTTTTGAAAAGTAGTTCCGTGAGTTCTTTTTGGAAGATCACGGTTTTAATTTTTACATTGCGCTTCTTTGCCGCTTCGGCAAGTTGGTAAAAGGTGCTCCGCCATGGCATCGAAGTCGATCTGTAAATCGTCCAGCGACCCGCTCGCATCAAATTCCAATTCGTAGCCGAACTTGTTTTGTATCGACGCAGGCATCAGCACCGACTTGTGCGTTCGATCGACGACGGGAACCATGAAGTCGACCGATATGCCGGATTGGTGAGTCCGGTGAGGTTTAAATGGCCCCCCAGTTGCCAGACCTGTTTCGCCATACATGAAGCGCTTCTCGGGGGCATTCATCCGCGTCGCCGCATAGGCATCGATGACGATGTCCCGCACAGTTTGGTGTACATAAGTCCTGCCCAGCGTCACGCCTAGCGTGCTATACGGGACGTAGTTCTGTCCCTGGACTGGAAGTTGCACGCCGCCTTGGAGGCGTCCCTGGGCTGGCGTGCCGTAGCAGGTGCTGGCGCTGGCGCTGGCTGTCGCCAAGGGGAGCGCAAGGAGAAACGCTGCCCGTAAGGTTCGATTCATTTTTTCTCCCAGGCCTGAATTCTTTCGACATCCATTAGTGCTCATCATTCTGCAATTGTATGTCGGACGAATTGCTGCTTCGAGGAGGGCAGTTATCGGTGTCGGTATTGTCTGACGGTGATGTTTCGGAAATGGGCTTGTGGTAAATCTGGAACATACGGAAGAACGAGAGCGGCCGGTGGACGCCCGTTGGATCTGAGAGGATTGGGAGTGCAAACGTCTTTTTGGAGAATAGCTTGAGTGTCCAGACGATCCCAGCGAAGAAACGGAAGCGAACAGTGTCGGGCTGGGTCAGGTCCAAATCCGAGAATATTCCCGTTGCGTAAATGAAGTACATCCGTGCCGAATCCACGACATTTAGATCTGCGTCTAGTAGATAGATGCTCAGGGTTTCTTCAAAGGGAACGTCATCGGTCAGGAACAGCAAAACGTATTCGTTCCAGTTAAGTGCGGCACGTAGCACCGCGCCTCCAATGACTTTACCGGTTGGCTTGCCCGCGCGGATGATCTCGCTTGTCGGCGCCGAGTCCGGCGTTGACGGCGTAATCACACGTATCGCGTAGTCGGGGGCGGGGAGCAGTCTCACGGCAGACCTACCAGATATAACCTGTACCAAATGCAGCAAGCGCGCCGCCTGCAAACGCCCCTATCGTAACGCAGATTGGCGCGGCTGGGCCGCATGCCAAACCGGCTAGTAGGCCACCCCCAATTCCACCCGCGATGCCAGCACTGTTACTCGCAAGCTCTCTTTGAAACGCCATAACTTTGTTGGATGAGGTGGCGATGTTGTAAGCGGATAAGGCCAAAGCCATGAAAATCAGCCCACGCCCAGCATGTCGGAGAGTCATCATCGCCCGCGTGACATACACGTTCGATTTTCCCGCCGAGGTGACGATGCTCGCATAGATCGCGTTTTGCTTTACGCTCGAGAGGCGGGAAAAGACGGCATGCTCACCATGCAGCTCGACCGTCTTCAGGGCGATGAGTTGGTTTAGTGAGAGTCCCTTTTTTTTCATACTTTCGGCCAATGCTCGCCCGACCGGCGTGCTTTTTGACCGGAATATTTCCAAAATCAGATTTCGAGTTTCTTGCGCCTGACGCGCTGCGGCAGCCCATGAGATCCTGCGTGCAAGTGCGTCGGCCCTCAGCTTGGCGGACATGCGGTGGATCTCTTGGGCGTAGAGTGAGCGCGCTCTGGCGTCCATTGCCATGTGTGCTCCCGCATTGCTGATCTCAGCCTCCAGAGACTTTATCGTCCGCTCGAAAATTGCTTCATCATCGTTTGGTGCGCCGGGTTCCATAGGACCGTCCTTCAAGGGATAGTATGGACCGAGGGTATGCTGGCGTGAGCCGAGGTGGCTTGTGGAACCGCAATGCCGATACACTCCGGCGAAAGTCCGATCCCGAGGTCTCGTGCGGACATCCGGAACGCATGGCACGACAAGGCGCGCGGGGCAAAAACAAAAAAGCCCACAAACCGAAATTTGTGAGCTTTTTTGATGAATCTTGGTAGGCCGTGCGGGATTCGAACCTGCGACCAACGGATTAAAAGTCCGCTGCTCTACCAGCTGAGCTAACGACCCCCGAAGAAGCGAGATTATAGGGCGTATTGCCCTAACCTGTCAAATGCACTCAGGACATTATTTGCCGCTGAGGCGCTGTTTCGCCGTGACGGCGGCCGACGACTCCGGATATTGCTTGATCAAGTCCTGCAATGTCTTCTTGGCAGCCTTGTCTTTCAGCTCGGTCTGGCAGCTGGCGATGTTGAGCATGGCGTCCGGCGCTTTCGGGCTGTCCGGATAGTTCTTCAGCACCTGCAGCTGGGCGGAAATCGCGCTCTTGCAGTCGCGCTGGGCGTAGAAGGCGTTGCCGAGCCAATACTGGGCGTTTGGCGTGTATGCCGATGCGGGGAACTGGCGCACGAAATCGGACAGGGCCGTGCCCGCCGCTTTGTAATCGCCGGCCTTGAACAGTTCCATGGCGGCGTCGTAGTTCTTCTGCTCGCTCGGATCGACCTGGGCGGCCTTGCCGTCGACCGTCACTTCGCGCGGTTCGAGCTTGCGCAGGCGGGTGTCGAGGTCGACGTAGAAGTCCTTCTGGCGCTTTTGCGCGTTCGACAGCTCGTTTTGCAGCACTTCGATCTGGCCGCGCAGCTTGTTGAGCTCCTGCATCGTATTGTCGTTTTGCGCAACCAGGTCCAGCGCGCTGGACTTGTCGGACTTGGTGTCCAGGCGCGCGTTCATTTCGATGCGCATCGCTTCGACCTTGGCGCGCAGGTCGAGCAACGCTTTACGGGCTTCCTCGTCGTCGAACAGGCCGGCGTGGGCTTGCATCGGCAGCCAGGTCAGCGCGGCCAGCAGGGCGGCGGCAAGGCCGGATTTGGTGAGTTTCTTCATGTCGGGCGCTTTCAGCAAATCAAAATGGAAACGGGGCAGGGCGCGGTGAATACCGCGCGCCGCCCCGTATTATGCCTGTGACCCGGCAAAAGGGTAGTGCTTTCGATTACTTGTAGACGATGTCAGCACGACGGTTCTGTGCCCATGCCTCTTCGTTCGAACCGGTCGCTTTTGGCTTCTCTTTGCCCAGCGAGACCGCTTCGATCTGCGATTCCGGCACGCCCAGGGTGGTCATGGCGCGGCGCACGGCTTCGGCACGCTTCTGGCCCAGCGCCAGGTTGTACTCGGAGCTGCCGCGTTCGTCGGTGTTGCCTTGGATCAGGATCGCGCGCGATTTGTTCTTTGCCAGGTAAGCCGAGTGGTTTTCCACCACTGGCTTGCCGTCGGCGCGCACGACATAGCTGTCCAGGTCGAAGTAGATGCTACGGTTGGCCAGCACGCCTTTTGGATCGTCCAGCGGGTCCAGCGACTTGGTTTCAACCGGGGCCACGGTGCGGGTGTCCGACTGCGACGGCGCGGCCTTGTCGGCTGGACGCTCGACGACCGGTGCCGGCTCCGATACTTTGACCGGGGTCGAGCAAGCCGACAGAATGGCGGCGGTGGTGATGACGAAAGCTAAGCTGCTGAGTTTGCGCATTTGAATCTCCTAGTAATTGATTGGTTTAGATTAATTTACTGCATGAACGGACCCCAGGTGGGCTCCTTGATGTTGCCCGCCTGCGTGGTCAGGCGCTGCTTTACACGTCCGTCGACGGACACCACGGCCAACGATTTGCGGCCACCGGCTTGGGTGGCGTACATGATGTATTTGCCGTTCGGGGCAAAGCTCGGCGATTCGTCGCTGGTGGTGTCCGACAGGCGCTGTTCCTGGCCACTGGCCAGGTCCAGCACGTAGAGCTGGAAGTTGCCGTCGCGGCGCGAGATGTAGGCCAGGGTTTTGCCGTCCGACGAGATGCGCGGGCTGGTGTTGTAGGTGCCGCTGAAGGTCACGCGCTTGGCTTCGCCGCCGTCGGCGCTCATGCGGTAGATCTGCGGGCCGCCGCTGCGGTCGCTGGTGAAGTAAATGCTCTGGCCGTCGGCCGAGAATTGCGGCTCGGTGTCGATGCCGTTGCTGTTGGAGACGCGGCGCAGGCCGCTGCCGTCGGTGTTGACCGTGTAGACCTGGGTGTGGCCGTCTTTCGACAGCGCCACGGCTAGTTTGTTGCCGGCTGGCGACCACGATGGGGCCGAGTTGCTGCCTTTTTCGTTGGCGACCACGGTGCGCGCGCGGGTGACCAGGTTTTGCACGTAGACGACCGGCTTTTTCTGTTCAAACGAGACGTAGGCGACCTTGGTGCCGTCCGGCGACCACGATGGCGAGATGATCGGCTCGTTCGAGCGCAGCGCCAGTTGCTCGCCTTCGCCGTCGGCGTCGGCCACCAGCAACTGGTAGTTGCGGCCTTCCTGCTTGACGTAGGAGATGCGGGTGGCGAAGGCGCCACGGATGCCGGTCAGCTTGAAGTAGACGTCGTCGGCGATCAGGTGGGCCGACAGACGGGTGAACTGCGCGGTGACGGCTTTGTCTAAATTGGAGATCTTGGCTTGCTTGACGGTGTCGAGCAGCTTGTAGCGCACGTCGTAGCGGCCGTCGGCCAGCGCGTCGACAGTGCCGACGACCAGCGCGTCGGCGCCCTTGGACTTCCAGGCGCTGTAGTCGATGTTGTTGACATCGGTGATGACGCCGGCGTCGATCACTTTGAAGGCGCCGCTGCGTTCGAGGTCGGCCTTGATGATTTCCGAGATTTTTTGCGGCGATACGCCTTCGTTGGCGAAGCCGGCGACGGCGACCGGGATCTGGTTGCTGCCGACACCGGAAATTTCGATGCGCATTTGTGCCTGGGCGCTGCCCATGGTGGCGGCAATGGTCAGGCCGGCGTAAAGGAGGGTCAGTTTTTTCATATCAATGCATATCCTTCATGTTGAAGTCGGCTGTAAATTCGCGTTCTACCGTACCATCTTTTTTCTTTGGTAGTGGTGACGATTTGGCAATCGCGTTCTCGATCGCGTTGTCATAGGCGGCCGAGCCGCTACTTTTCGTCTTGCGCACGCCGATAATTTCACCGGACGGCAGCTGCGTGATCTGGTACGTGGCGCTCAACGTGTCGTCCACCGCGCCATAGACCAGATTGCTCTTGATCTTGGCGCGGATGGCCGCCTGGTAGCCGCCATCGACCCGGCCGCCGGTCGATTGCGCGGCCGTGCCGGTCGAACCTTTGGCGGCCGAGCCCGTGATACGGCTCATTTCGGCCGCAAACGCCTTGTCCTTGGCGGCCTTGTCGGCTTTTTCCTTGGCCAGTTTCTCTGCGGCTGCCTTTTTCTTGTCTTTTTCTTTCTCGGCCAGTTCCTTCTTGTCCTTCTCGGCCTGTTCTTTTTCTTCCTTCAGCTTTTGCTCGGCGAGTTTCTTGTCAGCCAGCTTCTTGGCGTCGAGCTTGGCCTGCTTCTCTTCGGCTTCCTGCTTGAGCTTGGCTTCCTTGGCTTCGGCCAGCTTCTTCTCTTCGAGTTTCTTCTTGGCCTTCAGGCGTTCGAGGGCAATATCCGGTTCCTTCGGCGCGGGCGGCGCCTCCACCGGTGGCGGCGGCGGGGTCTTGACCACGGGCGTCGGTTCCGGTTCCGGCTCCGGTTCGGGTTCCGGCGTGGGCTCCGGGGTAGGGGCGGGCGGCGCGGCGTCCTGCACCTTCATGTCCCAGATCTCGGCCTGCACTTCGGTTGGTTCGTTGTTTTGCCAGCTCACGCCGACCCACAGGAACAGCAGCAATACCGCGTGCATCGCCACGGCCAGCACTGCGGAGCGCCAGCCTTCGTTATCTCGCGGAACCTTGTACGGACCGCCTGCGGTTGTTGCGGGTTTCATCGTCTGCACTAGTTATTTGGTGGACAAGCCGACCCGGTTGATGCCCATCTTCTTGGCTTCCGAGATCAGCTGGATCACGTCGTCGTACTTGCTTTCCTTGTCGCCTGCGATCAGCACAGGATAGTCCGGATGCGTCTCGTGCAGCGTGCGCAGTTTCTTGACCAGCGCGTCGCGGTTGGGCGCCGTCTCTGGCGCGTCCTCGCCTTTACCTTTGACGCCGATCGACAGCGCGCCGTTCGGCTTGATGACGATCTGCACGTAGTCGCTTGGCGGCTTGGTCGATTTTTCAGCGTTCGGCAAGTCGACGATGCTCGGATCGGTGGCCGACGGCATGACCATGAAGATGATCAGCAGAACCAGCATGACGTCGATGTACGGCACGACGTTGATCTCGGACTTGAACTTGCGGCCGCGGCCGCCGCGCATGCTGCTGGAGAAAGAGGAAGCCATGGTCTCTCTGCCTTATTAACGCGATTGACGTTGCAGGATGTTGGAGAACTCTTCGACAAAACTTTCGAAGCGAATCGCCAGACGATCGATGTCGTGCGAGAAGCGGTTGTAGGCGACGACCGCCGGAATCGCCGCGAACAGGCCGATGGCGGTGGCGATCAGCGCTTCGGCGATGCCGGGCGCGACGGCGGCCAGGGTTGCCTGCTGCACGTTGGCCAGGCCGCGGAAGGCGTTCATGATGCCCCACACGGTGCCCAGCAGGCCGATGTACGGCGACACCGAACCGACCGAGGCCAGGAAGGCCAGGTGCGATTCGAGCACGTCCATCTCGCGCTGGAAGGCTGCGCGCATGGCGCGGCGGGCGCCGTCCAGGATGGCGCCGTGGTCGATGGTTTCGCGGCTGGCGGCGTAGGCGGCCTTGCTCTTGATGAATTCACCCATGCCGGCTTCGAAGATGCGCGCCAGCGGGCCGCTGGTGGCGCGGTCCTTGCCGGCGTTCTGGTGCAGCGCGTGCAGGTTGCCGCCGGCCCAGAAGGTTTTTTCGAAGTCGATGGTCAGGCGGCGCGCCGAACGCACCGCAAACAGTTTACTGAAGATGTACGTCCAGCTGGTCAGCGAGATGATGAACAACAACGCCATGATCAGCTGCACGATCAGGTGCGCGTTGGAGATGAGGGACAGGAAAGAGAGGTCTTGTGTGACGTTCATTGTTTATCAGTCTGATCAGTCTGTTTTGGTGATGTTGGTGGTGCTGCGCATTTTGTCCGCAACCGCTGGCGGCACCGCGCGGGGGCGCAGCGTCGAATCGACGCAGCCGACCTTGACCCGCGCCGTGTTCAGCAGTTGCTCGCCGCACCATGCCTCCTGGACAAAGGAGATCGAGGCGCGTCCTAATTTTTCGATACCAAGTGTCAATTTTATTACGTCGTCCAGCTTCGCAGGCGCATGATACTCCGCGCTGACGCTTTTGACGACGAACATAGCGTCGTGTTCCTGCAATAAAGCGTGCTGGCTCACATTGATCTGCCGCAGCCATTCGGTGCGGGCGCGCTCGAAGAACTTCAGATAGTTCGCGTAATAGACGATACCGCCGGCGTCGGTGTCTTCGTAGTAGACCCGGACGTTCCAGATGAACTCTGCTGGCATGTTGTTATGATTGCAAGTGGGCTTGAGCAACATTCTACGCGATTTTGTTATTTTGGTTGAAGGTTCGACGGTCCAAGCCGTGTCTGTCCCACCGCTTGTGCGGGATTTCAACTGTGGGCGCAAAAATTGCACTGGCGATAGTTAAGCGGTTATGGGGCAACTTGCCAAGGGTTGTAACAACCGCTTACGAATTTTTTGGGGTGTCAGCGCGCTTTCAACCCGCACGGCGACGGACCACCGGGGTCGTACCCCACTGGGTACGACCCCTCTGGACTTGGGGTTAGACGTTGCGCTTGATTGCCAGTGGGCCGTATCCCTGGCAGGTCGGCATCATCTCGATACGGTTGATGTTGATGTGCGGCGGCAGCGTGGCGATCCAGAACGCGGTGTTGGCGATGTCCTCGGCCGTCAGCGGCACGGTGCCTTCGTACACTTTGGCGGCCGCTTCGTCGTTGCCCTTCATGCGCACGTTCGAGAACTCGGTGCCGCCGCACAGGCCGGGCGCCAGATTGGTGGCGCGCACGCCGGTGCCGATCAGGTCCGCGCGCAGATTCAGCGTGAATTGCTCGACGAACGCCTTGGTGGCGCCGTAGACGTTGCCGCCCGGGTAGGGGGTGGCGCCGGCCACCGAACCGAGGTTGATCACAGTGCCGCTGCCGCGCTTGACCATGGCCGGCAGGATCGCGCGGGTCATGGCGACCAGACCGCCGCAGTTGGTGGCGATCATCGTGTCCCAATCGTCCAGCGACGATTCGTGGGCCGGGGTGACGCCCAGCGCCAGGCCGGCGTTATTGATCAGCACGTCGATCTGCTTCCATTCGGCCGGCAGGCCGTCCAGCGCGGTCTTGATCGAGGCTTTGTCGGTGACGTCCAGCACCACCGGCAACACGGCGTCGCCCAGTTCTGCCGACAAGGTCTGCAGCCGATCCTCGCGGCGTCCGCTGATCAGCACTTTGTGGCCGTTTTGAACGAAAGTGCGTGCCATGGCGGCGCCGAAGCCGGCCGTGGCGCCGGTGATGAAGACGATCATGTTTATCCTTGGGTGGTGTAAGAGGGTGACAAAATTGTAGCCTAAAACCCAACCCCAGGCCGATGGGGTCGTACCCCCAAGGGTACGACCCCGGTGCGCGCCGGTTTCCGGGTTACCAAATGCTTAATCTTTGAGCAATCACTTCCTTGCTCAAATCTGGCGCATAAATTACAATCCGGGTTCCATTACGTCTCACGTAACTGGCGAAAAGCTGCGGTCGGCCCCATTTTGGTGCGACGATCCGACGGCGAAAGGTGGACATCCATCGGGAAACGTGAGATTTCAACAGCCGTTCGCCTGGGCAGCCCTTCGATGGAAATGCACGAACGAGGCTGCCGGTCCGCTTTTGGCTTCCCTCATTCGATCCAACCTGCCAGCAACACAGTTACTCATTGATTGGAGTTTTTCATGTTCGCAAAAGATCACACCCTCGCCAGCGTTGACCCGGAACTGTTCGGCGCCATCCAGAACGAAAACACCCGCCAGCACGACCACATCGAACTGATCGCCTCGGAAAACTACACCTCGCCAGCCGTCATGGAAGCGCAAGGTTCGCAGCTGACCAATAAATACGCCGAAGGTTATCCGGGCAAGCGCTACTACGGTGGTTGCGAATACGTCGACGTCGTCGAACAACTGGCGATCGACCGCGTCAAGCAACTGTTTGGCGCCGAAGCCGCCAACGTGCAGCCGAACTCGGGTTCGCAAGCAAACCAGGGCGTGTTCTTCGCCGTCCTGAAACCAGGCGACACCATCATGGGCATGTCGCTGGCCGAAGGCGGCCACCTGACCCACGGCATGCCACTGAACATGTCCGGTAAATGGTTCAACGTCGTCTCGTACGGCCTGACCGCCGCCGAGGACATCGACT